>Ga0116148_1003591_pt1 | contig 14186 bp, 8 predicted proteins | sample AD_UKC055_MetaG_FD_89786 | JGI IMG/M metagenome (GOLD analysis project Ga0116148, IMG submission 89786) | Active sludge microbial communities of municipal wastewater-treating anaerobic digesters from USA - AD_UKC055_MetaG | ecosystem: Engineered > Bioreactor > Anaerobic > Digestate | place: USA... | reverse complement strand
TCCGATAAAAGTGGCTAAATCGGACCAGACATGCGCTCTCGGATCTGCAATGGCAGCATCGGTTGTAGCAGGGATCCATAAAGATTTCCCTGCAGCACAGAAAGCAATGGGAGGAGGTTTCGAGAAAACCTATAAACCAAATCCTGCACGTGCGAAGAAATATGACGAACTGTTTAAAAAATACAAAAAACTCGGGTCATTTATTGAAAATGAACTAACATAAAAGAATAAGCCATGCGAAAACTGTTAATTTTATTAGTATCTGTATTCCTTGGAATGCAGAGTATAAGCGCTCAGAAAGAAAATTCTGCGCCTGTCAATCAGCTAATTGTGGTAGCCAACCATCCGGGACCGGTGATAAGCAAGGATATTTATGGTCACTTTTCGGAGCATCTCGGAACATGCATATACGGAGGGCTCTGGGTAGGCCGTGATTCTAAAATTCCGAATACCGAGGGTCTGAGGAATGATGTCCTCTTTGCCCTACGGGAGATCAAGGTCCCGAACCTGAGATGGCCTGGAGGCTGCTTTGCTGATACATATCACTGGAAAGATGGTATAGGCCCTCAGAGCCAGAGAGCATCAATCGTCAATACCCACTGGGGAGGCGTTACAGAAGATAATTCATTCGGAACTCATGAGTTCATGCGACTCACCGAGCTGATAAACTGTGATGCATATATCAATGGCAATGTTGGTTCAGGCACTGTCAGGGAAATGGCGGAATGGGTCGAATATCTTACTTCTGACTCTGACAGTCCCATGACCAGGCTCCGTAAACAAAACGGAAGGGAAGAACCCTGGAAGGTCAGATATTTTGCCATAGGAAACGAAAACTGGGGCTGCGGAGGAAATATGACGGCAGATTTTTATTCGGATGTCATGCGTCAGTATTCAACATACCTGAATAACTACGGGGGGAACAGACTATACCGTGTAGCCTGCGGGCCATCGGACTATAATTATGCCTGGACCGAAACACTTATGAAGGATCCGGGTATACGGGGACGCTTCCAGGGATTATCAATACATTATTATTCTCTTGTCGACGGATGGAACAACAAGGGTTCAGCGACCGAGTTCGGTGAAAATGAATGGTTCAGAACAATGAATTCAAACCTCCAGATGGATGTAATAATTAAAGGTCATAAAGCAATTATGGACCGCTATGATCCTCAGAAAACAAAAGGCCTGGTGGTTGATGAATGGGGCAACTGGTTCAATGTGGAGCCGGGAACAAATCCCGGGTTCCTGTATCAGCAGAATACTTTGCGGGATGCCGTTACGGCAGCCATTCACCTGAATATATTCAACCAGCATGCCGACAGGGTGAAGGTGGCCAACCTGGCACAGATGGTCAATGTTCTTCAGTCAGTTATCCTGACAAAGGATGATAAGATGGTTCTTACACCTACATATCATGTTTTCAGAATGTACAGGGTACATCAGGAAGCAAAGCTCCTGAACACTGATCTTGTCTGTGAGGATTATGAATTCCAGGGCAGGAAAATACCTGCAATTTCGGCTTCAGCATCGGTGGATAATGATGGTAAAGTCCATATTTCCCTTGCAAATCTGAATCCCAGCAAAGATATCACTCTTACCTGTCCGGTCGTTGGTGAAACCTTTAAAACTATTACAGGGGAGGTTCTGACGGCAGGTCAGATGAATGCCTTCAATACATTCGACAAACCGGAAGTTGTAAAACCGGCATCATTCAAGGGATTTAAGATGAAGGATGGCATACTGACAGTTACAATGCCGGCAAAATCGGTGGTTGTACTGGAACTGGTGAAATAATCTCTGATCTCAAATGTATCCGTCCTGCTTTATGAGATAATATCAATAATTTTTTGTACAACCGCATTTACGGCCGGTTCACTGAGCGACGCCACTTTTCTGATAATAATGTTTTTATCGGCTGTAAAAATACGGTTGGGTCTTATGTTACTGGATACAGGAAGCTTGTTGGTTTTAAAGTCATTGGACTTTATTGAAATTGCATAGTTATCTTTGACCTGGTGGCTTGTAATCTGACAAAGGATTACGTCATCGCCCTGGAGGTCGGCCAGTACCAGGGCAGGTCTCTTTTTGCTACCTGAAAGGTCTGAAAACGGGAACGGGATAACAACGATATCACCTTTTACAAATCTTTCCATGCTTTGTCTTCTTCAGGTGAGAGCCAATCTTTAGCAAGAGTTTCTTCACTGGCAAAATGAGTCAGAATGGTATCATTACCGGATTTGCTTAAGTTTTCTTTTATCAGAGATGTGAGGAGTTTTTGTTTTTCACGGACCGGTAATTGCCTTACCAGCTCAAAAAGCTGATTGTATGATATAGTAATATTTATTTGTGAATCCATGTTTTTATTGTTTAGAATCCATGTTTATAACGCCTGAAAATATAATTTTCATCTTCTTCCAGTCGAAAAAGCTGTCAATTAAATTATCCATTTTAACTACAAAGTTAATCAAATTTATGTTTTAAATCATGCTTAAACCTTTAAAGCGGTTTCCGTTACGGTTCTGACGGCGGGTCGGATAAATGCCTTAAATACATTCGGCAAACCGGAAGTTGTGAAACCGGCATCATTCAAGGGATTTAAGAGGAAGGAAGGAGTGCTGACGGTTACAATGTCGGCAAAATCGGTTGTTGTACTGGAACTGGTAAAATAAATTTAAGTTACCAACGTATTAAAATACGTATTAAAATACGTATTTTAATACGTAGATATTTATCCGGAAGGAACTTCTATTATTGTTCTGTCAGCCAGGCAGAAATATCTTCCCGGCTAAGGCTATATTCCGGACTATCTTCCATCCGTTTAAGTCTTTACCATACAATTTTCTTATGATCTTCCGGAATAAACATTATTACTGACCTTTCGTCAGTTTTTGCTCTTATAACCCGAATTGACTGAAATTATTCTGATAAAAAAAGTATCTTAGTGTACTGAAAAAACCTTTATAAACATTCTGGCTTATGAAATCAGCAGCGTCGGGATTAATCTCGTTACTTTTTCTGACAGTGATCTCCGGAATTCCTTTTCAGAAAGCAGACTCCCAACTGGTAGGCAAGAACCTGGCCGTCGTTGCATCCGCATCAACTTCGGTAAGATACGGTGTTGCACCTGCATCCTTTAACGATGCTCTTATTCCCAGAGGCGGAGCCTTGAGGGCCGGAGGAGGCAGATCACAACAACGTCCGGCCACACAATGGATCCAGTATGAATGGGCACAGCCTGTGGTAATAAACGGCATTGCAATTTTCTGGTGGAACTTTGAAAACAGTCTGAGGTTCCCTTATGCATACAGGATAAAATACTGGGACGGAAATGACTTTTTACCTGTTAAGAATCCTTCAGGCCTTGAACCCAGGAACGGTGAATATAACCGCACCGGGTTCGATGCTGTCAGGACAAGCATTCTCAGACTTGAAGCTGATTCAGCCGACAGATTTCCGATGGCAATACAGGAATGGATGGTCTTCCAGGCTCCGGGATCGCCTGATCATCCGCCCGTTGTCTCAGCAGGCGCCGACAGATCGGTTATGCCTTCCGGGAAAACATATCTCTCTGGGAAGGTAAAATCGGTGACACCGGTAAAAAATGTAAGGTGGAGTAAAAAATCGGGACCTGGGAATGTTGTATTCGCAGACCCGGGGAAACTTGAGACCAGTGCAACATTCAGTAATACAGGAGAATATATTCTTCAGCTTAAGGTGCAGGAAGGCGATCTGACATCTTCTTCCGACCTGGTTGTAAAGGTTCAGCAGCCGCCTCAGCCTGAACGACTTGATGTAGTCTATACAAAACCTTACAGTATCGACAGTCCGCTGTGGAACGCCAGGGCAAAAGCCATAATTGTAAACTGGATCCCATGGTGCATCGATCAGATAAACCGTGATGACCTGACACTCGGTCCCGGCGGACTGGATAATTTCATTGAAGCCGGAAAAGCCCTGAAGGGAGAAGCTCACGGACGTCATAAAGGCTATGTATTCTCCAATGCATGGGTCCATCAGACAATCGAATCTATGAGCATTGCATTAATGATCGATCCTCAAGGTGATAAGGAGATAATTGCTGCCCAGGAAAAGATGAAAGCCACTCTTGAAAAATGGATACCTGTTGTCCTGGCAGCCCAGGAACCTGACGGATACCTTCAGACGGCATTCACCCTCCGCGATACCTCAAGGTGGAAGGCAAAGTGGGATCCGCCGGCAAGAGGAAATCATGAGGGCTATGTGGCAGGCTATTTCATCGAATCGGCTATTAACCATTATACTCTGACTGAGGGCAGGGACAGACGCTTATATGACGCTGCAAAGAAACTTGCCGATTGCTGGGTGGCAAACATCGGTCCGGGTAAGAAAGAGTGGTTCGACGGACACCAGGAAATGGAACAGGCACTTGTCAGGTTCGGACGCTTTGTCAATGATATGGAGGGGAATGGTCATGGCGACAGCTACATTAACCTGGCAAAATTCCTTCTTGACTGCCGGCGTGACGGGAGTGAATATGATCAGAGCCATGTTCCGGTTCAACAGCAATATGAAGCAGTAGGTCATGCCGTAAGGGCAGTTTACAGCTATTCAGCAATGGCCGATGTTGCAGCCGAAACAGGGGATGTTGATTATCAGAGCGCTGTAATGTCGCTTTGGGATAACCTGGTAAATAAAAAGTATTATGTTACCGGAGGCGTAGGAAGCGGAGAAACCTCGGAAGGATTCGGCCCGGACTATTCCCTCGGGAACAGGGCATACTGTGAAGCCTGCTCAAGCTGCGGACTGATCTTCTTCCAGTATAAGATGAACCTGGCTTATCATGATGCAAAATATGCCGACCTGTATGAGGAAACAATGTATAATGCACTGCTGGGCTCACTGGATCTTGAAGGAAAGAATTTCTATTATGATAATCCGCTTATAGAATCAGTTGCCCGCTACCCCTGGCATGTATGTCCGTGCTGTGTCGGTAATATTCCCCGCACTCTGCTGATGATACCTACCTGGACTTATTTGAGAGGAAAGGATGGAATATATGTTAATCTGTTCATCGGCAGCAGGATAAATGTTGAAAAAGTTGCCGGGACCGATGTTGAAATGATTCAGCGTACTGATTATCCCCGGAGTGGAAAAGTCTCAATAACCGTAAATCCCGCGAAGAAAAAGGAATTTACTGTTTTTGTACGTGTACCGGACCGGACAACCAGTACTCTTTATAAACATTCACCTCTGGTAAGCGGATTGAAGTCTTTGTCTGTCAATGGGAAACCGGTAGTTATTAAAATGAACAGGGGCTATGCTGAAATAAAACGCAAATGGAAGGAAGGCGATGTTATCGATTTTGAAATGCCAATGGAAGTTCAGACAATCACTGCTGATGAAAGAATTGCAGCCGACAGGGGCCGTATCGCATTGCGTTATGGTCCGCTTATCTATAATGTCGAAAAAGCCGATCAGCCCGATATAGATAAATATATCGGTACCGGTCCGCTTAAGGCAGAATGGAGGGGAGATCTTCTTGGAGGGGTAATGACAATTAATGGAAAATGGGCAGATGGAAGTCCGCTTATAGCCATACCGAACTATGCAAGATGCAACAGGTTCTCCCAGCCGGTTGATGAAAAGGAGATTAAATCAATTATTTGGATAAAAGAAAAATAAGAATTTAAACACTAGGCGCACAAAGGATTTAACAAAGGAAACACAAAGGTTAAGAATTATTTACGCTAAGCTAAAATTGAAATGAATATGAAATTGAATATCATCCGGACAGGATTTCATCTGCCGGTTATAATTGCAGGAATGTTTATAGTGTGCAGTTGTTCAGGAAACAGATCCCCAGAAGATTATCCCGTTCAACCTGTGCCATTTACTTCTGTAAAGCTTACAGATAATTTCTGGGCGCCCCGGATCGTGAAGAATGCTGAGGTGACCATCCCGATCGCATTCAGATATTGCGAATCGACTGGCAGGGTAAGGAATTTCGAGATAGCCGGAGGTCTTGATACCGGGAGGTTCCAGACCATTTACCCTTTCGATGATTCGGATGTTTTCAAAATAATGGAAGGGGCGTCTTATTCACTGCAGACAAACCCGGACCCGGAACTGGAAGCATATCTTGATACGTTGATTTACAAGATCGGGCTGGCACAGGAAGATGACGGGTATCTGTATACAAACCGGACAATTGCTGAAATGCACGGCGGAAAGGGACTTCATGAATGGGCAAGTAAAAACAGGTGGGAACTCGATTCAATCCTGAGCCACGAATTATATAATATAGGTCATCTTTATGAAGCAGCTGTAGCTCATTATCAGGCCACAGGTAAAAGGACATTGCTGGATATAGCCCTTAAATCGGCCAACCTGGTCAATAAAGATTTCGGATGGGATAAAGTAAAAGTCTATCCCGGCCACCAGGTGATCGAAATGGGACTTGTAAAATTATACAGGACAACAGGGGAAAAGAAATATCTTGATCTGGCAAGGTTCTTTCTTGATATCAGAGGGCCAAAGGGGGAAGAATATAACCAGGCTCATAAAAAAGTTGTTGATCAGACTGAAGCGGTCGGACATTCGGTGAGAGCTACATATATGTATTCCGGCATGGCCGATATCGCTGCTATTGAAAAAGATGAAGCATATCTGAATGCAATAACGCTTATATGGGAGGATATTGTTTACGGCAAGATGTACCTTACCGGTGGTATCGGAGCTACAGGTGGAAATGAGGGATTTGCAGCCCCATATGTGTTACCAAATCTGACAGCATATTGCGAGACATGTGCCTCAATCGGCAATATCTTCACAAACCACAGGCTCTTCCTTCTTTATGGAGAAAGCAAATACATTGACATTCTTGAAAAGACACTATACAACTCGATGCTTTCGGGTGTCTCTCTTTCAGCCGACAGGTTCTTTTACCCCAATCCTCTCGAATCTGACGGGAGACATAAAAGGAGCGAATGGTTCGGTTGTGCCTGCTGCCCCTCCAATGTAGCCAGATTTGTACCCGCGATACCCGGATATATCTATGCTGTAAGCGATAAAGATCTTTATGTGAACCTGTTCATTTCAAATGAGGCAGAATTCAATATCGGAAAGATTCCTGTAAAGGTTGTGCAGGAAGCAAACTTCCCATGGGACGGCAAAGTAAATATCACATTGTCGCCGGCGAAGCCTGGAAAGTTCAGGGTTAAAATTCGTGTACCCGGCTGGGTCAGGAATGAAGCGATCCCGGGAGATCTTTACAGATTTGATGATAAGGTGAATGAGCCATACGGTATCGCAGTAAACGGAGAACTTTTTACTTCAGCCCCTGTTAATGGCTATGCTGAAATTGAAAGGGACTGGAAAGACGGCGATAAAATTGAAATTGATTTTCCAATGCCTGTAAGGAAGGTTGTTGCTGATGAAAGGATCGCGGACGACAGAGGTAAAATTGCATTACAGCGCGGGCCGGTAATTTATTGTGCCGAATGGCCGGACAATAATACAGGAAATGTAATGGATCTGCTGATCGACTCTAATAAACCTTTTACGACAGAGTTTGTACCGTCCTTACTTAACGGCACTCATGTAATACGAACCACCGGATATCTGGCCGGGGTAAAACCTGGGATAAATGCCGAAAAGCTTCCTGAAGAAACGTTAACCCTGATACCTTATGCATTATGGAACAACAGGGGACCGGGTCAGATGAGGGTCTGGTTGCCTGTAAACAAGTAAAAAAACTTTATATAATTAATTATGCTAAAGATGAAAAAAATTCAAATAATCATGGCTTTACTGACTGTTTGTCTGGCTGTATCTTTCGGGCAAACTTCTGAATCAATCACAATGAAAAAGGTGTTTGGCGGATATCAGTTTTATCAGGGTGATAAACGGTTAAACATGAATCAACTTGTTAATGCGATTAAACCTAATGAACAAGCTTATAAAGAGATCCGATCAGCAAAAACAACATATGCAATAACCTCTGTTTTTGCCGGTGCAGGCGGATTTATGGTAGGTTATCCGATTGGAACAGCTATTGGTGGCGGTGATCCAAATTGGACAATGGCTGGGATTGGGGCCGGATTAATAGTTGTATCAATTCCTTTAAGTGTGAAATTTAATAAGCAGGCCAGACAGGCTGTCAATACTTATAACAATGGATCCGTAACAGGTTCGTTTTGGAATAAAAGTGAATTTAAATTCTGTTTCACCGCGAATGGAATGGGATTAAAACTCAGATTCTAGAAAGAAATTATATATAGATGAACGACATGAAATTATTAACTGTAATTATTGTTGTACTATCGCTGATATCATGCAGCGGACCGGAAAATTCAATTAAGCTGAGTGAGCTCGATCTGGCTAAAATGGGAAGCGGGTGGGGGACTGCCAGACAAGACAGTTCGGTTACCGGATCAATTCTTTCAGTTGCCGGCAAACATTTTGAGTCGGGTATAGGGACACACGCTATAAGCACATTTCTTATAAGGCTGGATAAGAAAGGCAAACGCTTTTCATGTTTAACTGGTGTTGATGACGGCTCTGATAATTCACAGGGCAGTGTTGAATTCATCATTGTCGGTGACCAGAAGGTTCTGTGGCAAAGCGGAATCATGAAAAAGGGCGATTCAGCAAGAAAAGCTGATGTTGATATCAGAGGTATTGAGAAACTTGGCCTTCTGGTTACTGACGCCGGTGACGGGAAAAATAATGATCATGCCGACTGGGTTGACGGAGTGATAACCTATAAGAAAGAACACCCTCAATCCATTGATAATAAATATATTATCGAGAGGGAAGAAATACTTACTCCTCCTTCTCCCTCTGAACCGAGGATTAATGGAGCGAAAATCTATGGAGCACATCCCGGCTCTCCCTTTCTTTACAGGATACCTGCTACAGGTAAACGGCCGATAACATTTACGGCATCAGGGCTTCCTGAGGGGCTATCGCTCGATCAGAATTCGGGGGTAATCAGCGGTACGACAGGAACGGCAGGGGAATATGCGGTGGTAATTGCTGCACAGAACAGTTTCGGCAGTGATGAACGTACACTTAAAATAATTGCAGGTGATAAACTGGCCCTTACTCCTCCCATGGGCTGGAACAGCTGGTATATTTATTATCACAGGGTTAGTGATTCGGTCATGCGTTTGTCTGCCGATCTGATGATAAGCTCCGGAATGGCCGATTATGGTTACCAGTACGTAAATATTGATGACTGCTGGGCTATTAAGGCAGGTTCCGATGATCCTGTGATCGGAGGTGAGATGCGTGGAAAGAACGGTGAACTCAGGACAAATAAACTCTTCCCGGATATGAAGGGTCTGACAGACTACATCCATGGCAAGGGGTTGAAAGCCGGGATATACATTTCACCCGGACCGACGACCTGCGCCGGTTATACCGGCAGTTATCAGCATGAAAAGCAGGATATCCGGACCTTTGCCGAATGGGGATTCGATTTCCTCAAATATGACTGGTGTTCTTACGGGAGGATTGAAAAGGAAAGGACCAGGGAAGCTTATATAAAACCCTATAAACTTATGTGGGATGAACTTCAGAAGATCGACAGGGATATTGTACTGAATCTGTGCCAGTATGGTATGGGAAACGTCTGGGAATGGGGGGCTGAGGTAGGTAATTGCTGGAGAACAACAGGTGATCTGGGTCTTGTGGCCGGATCGTCAATGCCCGGGTTCTGGTATGTGGGATTATCGAATTCACAACACTGGGAATACGCACAGCCAGGTGGATGGAATGATCCCGACTATATTCTTATAGGATGGATAAGGAATGCTTTGAAGAAAGAAATGTACCAGAAAGCGGATATGACACCAAATGAGCAGTATGCATATATGTCAATGTGGTCGATGATGGCAGCGCCGCTTATCTATGGAGGTGAAATGGCACGGCTTGATGCTTTTACCCTTAATGTTCTGTGTAATAATGAAGTGATCGATGTTAACCAGGATATACTTGGTAAACAGGCTAAAATCATACGTGCGACAAAGGAGGAGCTTGTTATGGTGAAGGAACTGGAAGGAGGTTCATATGCAGTCGGATTATTTTCTGTATCGGGTGATGCTAATACAACAGTGACGGACCTTGTTGATGAGGAAGCAAACGGTCTCTCTGATGCAAAGAGAGAATTGACAGATGCCGCCGATAGTTTTGTATGGGATGAAATACCTTCACCGGCGAAAATGACCATCAGCGCTTCCGATCTGAACATCTCCGGGAAATTCAGCGTAAGGGATCTCTGGAGGCAAAAAGACCTTGGCATATTTGAAAACAGTTTCACAACCGAAGTGCCTTTTCATGGTGTGAAGCTGCTTAGGATAAATGAAGTGGAATAATTAAAAATAAATTAAAAAATAATTAAAAAACAGAGTTTTCCCTCTCCTGTGTAAGTTCTTTAAAATATGATAAATGCCCTTGGTTCAGACTTAAAAAATGTTAATTTTGAATCCAAAGAAATATCAGTAATGCTCAAAAGATATTATGTGATTCTTCCTGTGGTTCAGGGGACTGTTGAAGAGGAATGGGAGCAATGCCTTGATCAGATCCTGAGTATCTGTAATACCGGTCTTACACCTGTAAGGATAAACATATTCACCGACATTCCGGATTTTGAAACATCAAATTCAGTAAGAAAGAATATCCTTGATTCGGTTATTAAAGCTCTTGATCCTGTTTGTCCGGCACTGAACATGACGGTACATCCACCTTTGAAGCCCTGGAAAACGGCCGTTGAAGCGGCATTTGTTGTAAAAGGATCCTGTGAAATAGAATACAAATTCTTTGATAACCTTCCTTATCTTATCATAGAATCGGAAAAGGGAAGGGAATTATGGGCTGGCGGATTAAGCAGTTTCAGCTTTCCGGACGATACAAGAACTGCCGCCGAAAAAGCATTTGATATTGCAGTATCAATCCTGGACAGGGAAAGGATGTCGTTAAACGATATCGTCCGTCAGTGGAATTATATAGGAGATATCCTCAAAATCAGGGATAGCTACCAGAATTATCAGATCTTTAATGAAGTAAGAAGTGAATATTACCAGCGCTACAGAACCGTAAAGGGATTTCCTGCAGCGACGGGGGTAGGAATGAAGCATGGTGGTGTCATAATAGATCTCTGTGCACTTCAGCCTGATAAGTCTGTTATAATCAAGCCTGTTGATAATCCGAACCAGGTCAATGCCTATGAATACGGGCAGAAAGTACTGAAAGGGCTTGCGGATAAGGGAAAGACAGTAAAGCATGCTCCTCAGTTTGAGCGTGGACTTCTCCTGGCAAATTTCAGTCATTCGACGCTTTATATTTCAGGTACCGCTTCAATAATAGGACAGGAAACGGTAGGTGTGGAAGACATTGAGAAGCAGACAATCGTTACGATTGAAAATATTAAGAAACTATCGGATCCTTCAAGGATCAGTGAACTTGTTTCCAGGCCCCATGAACCCGGGGAAAAGTACGGACTGCTGAGGGCATATGTGAAAAGACAGAGTGATTTCGGGGTGGTCAGGCAGATCTGCGAAAAATTCTTTCCACAAATACCGGTGTCGTATGTTGAAGCAGATATCTGCCGCGATGACCTTCTTATTGAAATTGAGGGTGAGGCTGAAATGAAGCAATAGGTTTGATTTCCTGCTGGAACTGCCTGATCATTTTAAATACTTACCGAATGAAAAACGCTGTTTTATTTTTCCTGGCAATTTTTCTTTTCTCCTCTTGCACTGAAAAGAAATGGGAAAGGAGTGATAACGGAGTCATAATCCGGCTTAATGACAGAACCGGAAAAGGAGCCAGGCTGATCCGACTGGAACCTGTAAGTGACCGGATTATCAGGGTTGTCGCTTCTCCCGGAAATACCTTCTCAAAAGAAAATAGTCTCTGTGTCTTAGCTCAGCCGGCGCCGGCACCAGATTATGAAGTCACTCAGACCGGCGATTCAGTGACAGTTACCACAAAGGAAATAAAAGCATCTGCATCAGTGACAACCGGAGCTGTTACCTTCAGGGATAAGAATGATAAGGTCCTTCTCAGGGAATCTGAGGTTAGAGGGAAATCTTTTTCTCCTTTTTCTGTTGAAGGAACTGACGGTTATTCATTACATCAGATTTTTGATTCACCTCCGGATGAGGCATTTTACGGCCTGGGTCAGCACCAGTCAGACGAATTCAACTACAAAGGACTTAATGAGAGTCTTTATCAGTATAATACCAAAGTTTCAGTTCCTTTTGTTGTTTCAAACAGGAATTACGGAATACTCTGGGATAATTATTCACTTACTAAATTCGGCGACCCCCGTGATTATTCGCAGATTGATCTGTTCAGGCTTTATGATGATGAAGGACAGGAAGGAGGGCTATCAGTTAAATATTCTGATATCGGAACTTCCCGGATTAACCACAGGGAAAGGGAGTCAGAGATCGATTTTGAGAACCTTGAAACAGTAAAAAAATTTCCTGACGGAGTGAAGCCTGAACGTACTGAGGTTGTATGGTCAGGGGAACTGGAACCACGGGAGACGGGACTTTATCATTTTAAGTTATATTATGCAGGCTATACGAAGTTATATATTGATAATGAGCTTGTTATTTCTGAACGCTGGCGTACGGCCTGGAATCCCAACACTTACAAGTTCTCCAGGGAGCTTGAAAAAGGTAGGAGATATTCAATCAGGCTTGAATGGAAGCCCGACGGAGGGGTCTCATATATTGGTCTCAAAGCTTTAAGTCCCCGTTCTCCTGAGGAACAGGGCTCATTATCGCTATTCTCGGAAATGGGAGACCAGATAGATTACTATTTCATTAAGGGGAACAATATTGACGAGGTTATTTCCGGCTACAGGACATTGACCGGAAAGGCCCCGATAATGCCGGAATGGGCACTGGGTTTCTGGCAGAGCCGCGAGAGATACAAATCACAGGATGAACTCCTGGATGTAGTAAGGGAATATCGCAAAAGGGACATCCCTCTTGATAATATCGTCCTTGACTGGTCATACTGGCCCGTTGAATCCTGGGGTTCTCACGAATTTGATCCGAAGTTCTTCCCTGATCCTGAGGGAATGGTTGATGAAGTTCACAGGATGAACGCCAGGATAATGATCTCGGTATGGCCCAAATTCTATTATACAACAGAACATTTCAGGGAATTTGACAGAAAGGGATGGATGTATCGCCAGGCAGTCAATGACAGTGTAAGGGACTGGATAGGGAAAGGTTATATAGGATCCTTTTATGATCCCTACAGTCAGGGGGCAAGGGATCTTTTCTGGAACCAGATCAGGGAGCATCTTTATACCTTAGGTTTCGATGCATGGTGGATGGATGCTTCAGAACCGGACATACTTTCAAATGCAAGCATCCGGTACAGGAAGCTGCTTTCCACTCCTACCGCTTCAGGACCCTCGGCAAAATATTTCAATACCTATGCCCTTATGAATGCCTCGGCTATTTATAACGGCCAGCGTTCGGTTGATCCGGATAAAAGAGTGTTTCTTCTTACACGATCAGGATTCGCGGGCTTACAGGGATACTCCACAGCAACATGGAGCGGAGATATCGGGACCCGCTGGGAAGATATGAAAGCACAGATATCTGCAGGACTGAATTATTCGCTTTCAGGAATACCATACTGGACAATGGATATCGGAGGTTTCTGCGTTGAGAACAGATATGTAAGGGCTGCGGAAGGATCAGAAGACATGAATGAATGGAGAGAACTGAATACCCGATGGTACCAGTTCGGATCATTCTGCCCGCTTTTCAGGAGCCACGGACAGTACCCTTTCCGTGAAGTTTACAACATCTCTCCTCCGGATCATCCTGCTTATAAAAGTATGGTTTATTATAACAGGCTGAGGTATCGTCTTATGCCTTACATCTATTCCCTGGCCGGACTGACTTATTTCAACGATTATACAATTATGAGGGCTATGGTGATGGATTTTAATGCTGATAAAAATGTCAGCAATATCGGCGATCAGTATATGTTCGGTCCCTCATTGCTTGTTGCTCCGGTTTATAAATATAAAGCTGTCAGGCGTACAGTTTATTTCCCGGACGCAGTAGGTTGGTACGATTTCTATTCAGGTAAGTATATTGAAGGTGGGAGATCCCTTGAGGTTGATGCCCCATATGAACGGATGCCATTGTTTGTAAAAGGGGGAT
>Ga0116148_1003588_pt1 | contig 14194 bp, 14 predicted proteins | sample AD_UKC055_MetaG_FD_89786 | JGI IMG/M metagenome (GOLD analysis project Ga0116148, IMG submission 89786) | Active sludge microbial communities of municipal wastewater-treating anaerobic digesters from USA - AD_UKC055_MetaG | ecosystem: Engineered > Bioreactor > Anaerobic > Digestate | place: USA... | reverse complement strand
GCGGCACATCAACTATTGGAAGAAGCAATTGGTGGTGAGGTCTATTTTGCACATCCGTACCATTCATGGGAACGTGGATTAAATGAACACACCAACGGTTTGCTGAGGCAGTACTTTCCAAAGAAGCGTCCATTGGACACGCTCACGAAAAAGGAACTTGACAGAGCGGTCAAGCGAATAAATAATAGACCTCGTAAGTCACTGAATTATCGGACACCGCAAGAGGTTTTCAACCTCGCTATTTTCGCACTTCAAAGTTGAATGGGCCAGACAAATGGTCTAGTTTTTCGACAGAAAAAAACACGTTGTAGAAAAATATCAAATCTTCGAGACGTTGGGAGACCACTTACCCGACACAGGGTCCCAAACGGCAGAGAATGAGACTTCATCCGAAAGCGCGTTCCACACCGGAGAGAGAAACGAGCCGATACCATCAAGAACCGCTTTGAAATTAAGCTCGCCCAGGCCGAGGCGCTTCACGAAGAATCGCCACTTGCTCAGCATTTCCCCGTTATCCGCGAATGATAGAATCTCGCCGAAGGTTTCGCGAGTCCAGGGCGTTCCGCGATTCGAAAGCGTATTCGTCACCGCCTTAAGAAGTACCGCGCCGTCGAACGGAAAGGTTTGTGAAAGATACCAGATATCGTAGAAATCTTTCATCCGGCTCGTCAGGGCAAGACGAGAAACCATCGCGTCAAGTTTCTCGGCTATCGTGCTTTCGAGAGAATAAGTGCACACAACGGGAATGGAGAAATCCTCGAGCTGTGTCGGAATCTTTCGCATCTCGCTGCCGGGAACGATTACGTCCCCCACGCCGAAATCAACCGCGAAAGGAGTCCGCGTATTGGCGATCCGGGCGACGATGCGCGCGCTCACTCCCGCGTATTCCCGCTGCGGCGTGATTGCCTCAAGCCCACCCGGCTCGAAGACGATGAAATCGTTCCCGGTATCGCACGCGATAATCTCGTCGATAATCCGGCGCACGTCATCCACCCGGTTCGGGAAATCACGAAGGAGAAAATCAATGTCGATAGTCGCGCGGCTTTCAAACCGCGTCAGCGTATAAATAAAAAGACCGCCCTTCAGAATCAGATTCCCCGCATACGGCGAAATCGAAAGCCGCCGGAGAAATTCTTCCTGACAAAAAAGCTGGAGACAAAGCTGAAACGGCTTCCCGCTTTCACGCGCCTTATTCCGCAGTCGTGCAAGGACCGATGCAGCGCGATCGCTCATAGCCACACCCCCAACACATCGCGAATCCGCCCCGTGACCCGCCGCCGCTTCGCGTACGCAAGAAGGTTAGCTACGTTTTTCTTCGGATCGGCAATATACCCTTGAACGGCCTTCGTGAACGTCTCGCGTTCCATCCGGTTCTCGTATTTAAGACAATCGCAGATCACCCGGTCCCGGTCGAAGATTCGGAGAGGAACCCCGTCAAACTTACCGCTCGTAACCCCGAGCGAAAGCGATTCCGCCGTCAGGAACCAAGGAACGATCGCAAGGTCGGGAATATCGAATCGCCCGCGAAAGGTATTTTTATCGACCGCGAGATCCCAGGCAAGCGGAGTCCGGTCACTGTAGCCCCAGTGAAACAGCGCCGTATACATGCACACCACCGCGTCTGGAAAAAGCGACGCGATCAGAGATGCTTCACTCTCCGACTGCTTCTCCCCGACAAGCTGGTAATATCCGTTTCGTACCCGGACGAGAACCCCGTCGTCGACAAGACTCCTGATCGCGCGACTATCCAGCTTCATTTCGGTGAGGTTCACCGTTTTGAGAATCCCGTTACTTTTCTTAAACCGCTTCTTGAGCCGTTCGATATCCATATCGCTGGTACCCACTAAAACTCCACTCATAAGGCCTTTGAGTGGAGTTTTCATGCAATCAGTATACCGCCCTTCCGGCACGCCTGCAAGGGCCGATGAAACATATTTTCGCATCTGCGCTGCCCCCTAAACCGCTTCCGCAAGGCTTGCCGGAATGATGCCCTTGAACGTATACTCGCTTACCTGCGCAACCTCGGCGAGATCCGAATCGAGCGCATGATCCGCATACCCCTCGAACACCGCGCGCGTCTTGTGCCCGGTCACGAGCATCACCTTCCTCGCCTCAAGCCTGTCCGCCATCCGGGCCGCGTAGAAATGCCGCCAGGAATGAAACACGATATTCCGTTCTTTCCAGTAAAGCTGTGCCTTCTTCTTCTCGTCCTCGGACGCATCCACGCCCGCCGTCATGACGACGAGCATATCCTGCAGCGCATACAAACTCATCTGCTGATCCCAGGGCTCATCCTCCTTGGCATACCAGAAAACAAAACCGTCAGGGCCGTGAGGGTTTTCCTTCACGAGCGTGCGCAACGCATCGCGGACTTGTGGCATAATCGGAACCTGCCGGGCTTCCCCGGTCTTCGTGCACTTGAGACCATCCTTCCGTGACCATGATTGATTGACCGATAACGATACGTCGCCGATGTCGGAAGCCTTGAGCGCCAGAACCTCGCCGATCCGCAAGCCCGTCGTCATCGCGGTAAGGTTCGCGAGCATTGCGCGCCGGTCCTTCCACTGAAGGCTGAAAAGTTGCTTCGCTTCATTCGGCGAAAGCACACCCCGTTTCTTCGTTTTGTTCGAGTAACCGGCCAAGCCTTGCGTCGGGTCGACTCCAATCAAGTCGTTAGCAAACGCCCATTTGAGCGCCGTCGTCCCAACCGTCATGATGCGGTTCAGCGTAACCGGATTGAGTCTCGGATTCTCCGTCGCGAGATGCACCGAAAAAGACTTCACGTCCGCCCGCGTGATTTCTCCAAGCCGCCTTCCCTTGAAATATGGTATCCAGTATTTTTCCGCGCGACCCAAACTTTGATTCATGTGCGTCTTCCCCATTCGCTGCCCGTGTGCGTGCTTTTCCTTCACGTAAGGCGAAACGTCATAGACCCAGACACGGAGCATGAACGAATCGAAAAGCTCGGCACCTCCGGCGTCCTTGAGAACGACCGAAGACACCAAGCCCTTCTCCGTCAACGCCGTTCCGATTTTGGAAACGTCTGCGGAATTGAGATTTGATTTCTTGATGATTGTGAGTATAGCCGCAAGATCGAGCGCTTCGGATATTTTCTTCGGCGGGTTTACGCCTTGAGCGGGGAGACCATGAACCAGCCAGCCATTTACGATAATGGCCGCTTCATCCCGAATTGTTTGTCGTGTGGATTTCGCCGGCAACTTAACGCCAGTCGCCTTGTATACAAGCTCCGCATACCAGATTTTATCGCGTCGGTGCAAATAAAAACGGCGCATTCTCGCCCCCTACGGAGAAAATTCTCATAGAACTTTCTCATAGTTACGAAAGAATGCGCCCGTTTGCGGGTGGCATTACCCTTGATTTCCTTACAACGTAAGGTTTTAATTTAGGCGCCGATCAGAATCGAACTGATGAATAAAGGTTTTGCAGACCTGCCCCTTACCACTTGGGTACGGCGCCAAAATTGCGTAGCAATTGAACATAATATATCAAAAAGCGGGAGCTTTGGCAAGCAGTTGGACGGATTCCGTAGCATATTCGGGTAAAGTGCGGTAGGATGCTGGTATGTATACCGCCGAACCGGTGATATCCGGTACCAATAAAAACGGAGAAGCGTTTTATACGCTTATGTGGTCGCCGCTTACCAAAGCGGACAAGTATGAGGTGACGCTGAAGGTTCCAGCAATTTCAGGGGTATACGAGCTGTACCGGATGGACGACCATAAGTCGCTCAACCTGTTGTCGGTGACGCATGCCTGGTATGGGGGCTTGCGCAGCCAGATCAGGGCGGCGATCGACCCCGATGCGACGAGCGACCCGGTAAAAAAGGCCGAGCTTGAGGATGCGGAGCTGTATTTCCGTTATTCAGCGTCGAATTCGCTGCCGGACATTCTGGACGTGTTATGGTTTCTGCACGAGTCGTACTTTGCAGGCGACGTGCGCGTCAGCCATTCGTGCCGGTACCGGAAGATTCATCTAAACGAGAAATCGCCGGATAATTTTTTCTGGCTTGACTGAACGGCTGTCCGGTCTTTACATTTACAGGTATGGAAAAGATATACGATGTGATCATTATAGGCGGCGGGACAGCAGGTCTCGCGGCTGCGCAATATGCCGGACGGTCGAATTTATCGACTCTTGTTATAGAAGAAAAAAGCGAGGGCGGGCAGGCGGTGCTTATCGACCGGCTTGAAAACTATCCCGGAATCCTGGAACCGGTGAACGGCTGGGATTTTGCCAATACGATGAAAAAGCAGGCCGAAGCCTTCGGCGCGGAGTTTATGTACGCAAAAGTCACCGGACTCGGGCGCAAGGGCGTGACGTTCCATATTCCGCTGGAAGCGGGAGAGGGCGCAGAACCTGAGACGCTGCAGGCGCGTACGGTTATTCTTGCGACCGGGGCGGATCACCGCACGCTCGGTGTGCCCGGAGAAGCCGAATATTACGGCAAGGGCGTGTCCTATTGCGCCACCTGCGACGGGCCTTTTTTCCGCAACAAGCATATTGTGGTGGTCGGCGGAGGGGATGCTGCCTGCGACGAGGCGGGATTTCTGGCCCGCCTGACCGACCGGGTCACGATGGTGCACCGCCGGGACAGCTTCCGCGCGCAAAAGGCGCTTGCCGAACGGACGATAAACAATCCGCACATCAAGGTGCGCTTTAATACGGTGGTCAAGGAAATACGCGGCACCGCTTCGGCGGGCGCAGCAGCACCGGGCTTGGCAGTGGGTGTGGCGGGTGCTGGTGCGGCGGGTCCAGGTTCAAAGGTAACCTCCGTTCTTCTAGCCGACAGCGAAACCGGCGCCGAGCAGGAGCTTGCCTGCGACGCTGTCTTCATATTTATCGGCATGGATCCGCGTACCGAACTGGCGTCTCTTGCCAAGAAGGATGAAGCCGGCTACATCATTACCGACGATCACATGCGCACGTCTATCCCCGGCCTTTTCGCCGCAGGCGACATCCGCGCCAAGCCGTTCCGCCAGATTGTGACTGCGGCTGCGGACGGAGCGATCGCCGCACACGAAGCAGCCTCGTGCATTGACGAACAGCGCTGCTCGGTAGATCGTCCGTGACGGAAGCACCTTTACCCGGCCACCAGATGGAACGCGGGCCTGCTCCTGCACTCAGGCGGTTGCGCATACGACTTGTTCCCGTCAGCCTGTGTGCGGCGGCGCTTTCGGTTTTCGCGCTCGCCGGCGCACCTGCGGGCAGCGGCGCACCTGCGGGCAGTCCAACACGCGCGCCTGCAATCGCCGGCCAACCAGCCGGCGCTCCAACAAATCTGCCCCATTTCAGCGACAACCGTCCGCACGCGGAGCTTGCTGCCGCAATCGCAGACGCCATGACCGACGAAGAACTCCTCGCGCAAACCCTCATGTTCGGCTGGGCCGGACTCGACCCGAGCCCGCTCGTGACTTCCTGGGTAGCCGAACGCTCGCTCGGCAGCATCAAGGTCTTCGGCTGGAATACGGACAATACGCAGAAAGTCGCCGAATCGGTCACCCTGCTCCAGAAAAAAGCCGGGGAAGGCCGCTTCGGCATCCCCCTCTTTGTCGCGACCGACCAGGAAGGCGGCTGGATCAGGCACATCAAGGGCCGCACGAGCGAGACTCCCGGCAACCTCGCAATCGGCGCTTCCGGAGTTCCGGCCGACGCCTGGTATTCCGGCTACTACATTTCGCGCGAACTCGCCGCATTGGGCATTAACCTCAATTTCGCGCCGACCGTGGACCTGTATACCGACTATGAATCAACCGTCATTGGACCGCGCTCGTTCGGCGAAGACCCCGAATCGGCAGGCATCCTCGGCGCTTCGTTCATGGCCGGCAGCAGGGAAGCCGGAGTCCTGACCACTGCCAAGCACTTTCCCGGCCACGGAGACACCGGCTCGGACAGCCACGGAAAACTCCCGGTCATCGACATCGACAAAAAAACCTTCGCAGAGCGCGAGCTCGTCCCCTTCCGCCGCATGATCCAGGCCGGCGTTCCGGCCATCATGAGCGGGCACTTGAGCTTTCCGCGCATTACGCCGAACGGCGAGCCCGCGACTTTTTCCAAAAAACTCCTGACCGCCCTGCTCCGCGAAGAGCTCAAGTTTACCGGCCTTATTATTACAGACGACATCATGATGAACGGAGCGACCAGCTGGGCCGGCAGCGTATCGAAGGCGGTCCAGCTCGCCCTCGAAGCCGGCAACGACATTGTGGAATCGTCGACGACGCCGGGGTTCTACGATGCGCTGTGGGTCAACAACATCGAACGCATGAAACGCTCCGAAGCCTTCAGGTCCCGCGTGCGCGACGCCGCGTACCGGATCATCCGGGCAAAACTCGACTATTTCAAAAGCGGCAGCGCCGTGCCGATCTTTCCGGATCTCGACAACATCGACGAGCGCATCCCCGACCCGGAGGGCAAGCAATTCTTCCTTTCGCTGGCCGCCCGTTCGGTAACCGTAGTCAGAAACGAAAGCCTTCCGCTCCAGGCCGATCCAACTAAAAAGATGCTTATCGCTTCAAGCTTCCCTGAATTCCTTAGCGCGGGAAGAACGCGCTACCCGGGTGCCAACGTATCCGGCATAAACGGGCAGCTCTACCGCCTGGCACGCGCAAGCGACACGGTGATCGTCTCACTGGCCTCGGAAAGCGAAGTCCCATTCGTGCGCGATCTCCAATGGTCAGGCGCGAATATCGTTATAGTTTCTTTGCTGTCTCCCGTGCTTTTGGATCGTGTACCCTGGGCAAAAAATGCGATTGCGGTCTACAGTTATGCGCCGGATTCGTTCCGCGCCGCGTTCGCTTCGATTGCGGGAGATTTTGAGCCCCGGGGAATAATGCCCCTCAAGGATGTACAATGAAAACCGAACTGCGTGCCGCTGAAAAAAAAGATTTTTCCGGAATGATAGATTTTCTTGAACCGTTCGAATTCCGCGCTATTACACTGATGAGCCATGTGTGCGCCGGCGGAAAACCGGTGTTTCCTTCGGGCGGTGGCAGTGTCCAATCCTGTATGCTGCTGCGGCAGGAACAGCTTGCAGGAATTCTCCTGCTTACGTCGACCGGGATACTTTTTCATTGTCTTTCAGATACCTTGAACCGGGATGAAGCCAGGCACGCGGTGCAGGCATGGATCAACCGGGCCCGCATCAAATGCGTGCTCGGAGCGGGCAGCGACACGCTCTGGCTGGAAGGTTTTCTGCCCCGCGCTCCCTTCAGGGCTGTCGACTATCAGCTGATGACGATGGAAGCGATGCCGTCCCCCGCGGCTTGTGCCGTTACGGATTCTCTGCGTTCGAATCCAAGTCTGCGGTTTGCGCGGGCAACAGTCGAGGACGCCGAGCGGCTGTTGCCGCTTCAGGAAGGCTACGAAAAGGAAGAAGTCATTCCGCCGGGGGATCCGTTCGATCGCGCGGTGTGCCTGCGGAATTTGCAAAAAAGTCTGGATGCGCAGATAATCAACTATTACGAAGAATCCGGCACACCGATCGCCAAGGTGGGGACAAACGCGCGCGGGTTGCATTGGGATCAGCTCGGCGGCGTTTTCACCGATCCCCGGTGGAGAGGACGAGGACTTGCCCGTTCGCTCGTTGCGCGCACCGCAGCGGAACAGATCGATCTGGGCCGAAAGACGGCGCTGTTCGTTAAAACCGGAAATGTACCGGCTATTCGGGCCTATACTGCCGCCGGGTTTAGTCCTTCGATTCCGTTCAGGATTTCGTATCTGTAGGGCACCGGGATACATTGGCCGTTTTTTTTACATAAAAGACAAGACAAGTGTTGGTTGATTACATATACTTACTATGGTGCATCTTTAGAAATTCTTTTTTTTAAGGTGCCCGGCAAAAGATACGGGAAAAGTGCGTTTTCCCGAATTACTGTGCGGAGAGATGCGTATGGCACCGATTCTTGTTGTCGAAGATAACGAAATAAATGCGGAGATAATTATGTCGACGCTTGATACCTTCGGCATCCCCAATGTTTTGGCTGTCGATGGTATAGATTCGCTGGACAAGTGCAACGGGCTTCCCAAAGACTATTATTCGCTGATTCTGATGGACATTCACATGCCGCGCATGAACGGCTACGAAGCGGCGCGGAAAATCAAGACAGAACTTGAAATGACGGCTCCAATTATCGCGCAGACGGCGACGCACACAACGGCAGAAACTATCGAGGAACACCACAGCTATATCACCGATTATATCTACAAACCGTTCAAGCCGGATCAACTATACACAATGATCCGGAAATATATGGCAGAACAGAGCGCTCCTGATTTTTAATCGCATGCGCGCATGCACGCGATGTGCGGGTGCGCCCGATGTACGGGTGCGCCCGATGTACGAATCGTGTGCGCGAAAGGTTCTCTGATGCCCTATTTTTTACCCAGTTCGACCGAGCGATCCCGGGCTGCCAAAGCAGCCTGTATAACGGCATTTCTGAACCCGTGTTCCTCGAGTGCGGCAACCGCGGCGATGGTTGTGCCGGCTGGCGAACAGACTGAATCCTTGAGCTCTGCCGGATGTTTTCCGGTTTCCAGTACCATTTCGGCAGCTCCTTTGAGGGTTTGGGCCGCATAGCGGATTGCCTGAGCCCTGGGCAAGCCCATGCAGACGGCAGCATCTGCAAGTGCGTCGATAAACAGGTAGCCGTAGGCAGGGCCGGAACCGGAAACAGCGGTAACGGCGTCCATCAGGTGTTCAGGAGTCTTTTCCACAAGGCCTGAGGGCGAAAGCAAGTGCATAACCAGATTGACCGTTTCCTCGTCTACCGCAACAGATGCTGCAAGAGCAGTCATACCCGAACCAACCGAAGCAGGCGTGTTCGGCATAATACGGATTATCTTCTGATGTCCGCCAAGGCCGCTGTTGAGGCGGGCAATACAGATGCCCGCGGCCATGGAGACAATGACAGTATCCGGGCGGAGCGCCGGAGCAATTTCGGCAAGAACAGGATCAAGATACTGGGGTTTTACCGCCAAAAACAAAATATCCGAAGTTTCTGCAAGGTGTGCGTTGCCCGGTGAACCCGTACAGCCAGTACGCTGGCAAAATGCGTCACGTTTGTCGCGGTCGGGATCGCTGACAGAGACCGAGGAAGCGCCTGCGGTGCGGATAACCGCCTCCATCAGCGCGGAGCCCATGACCCCTATTCCAATGCAACCAATTTTCATATCCTTCATTCTGTCCTCCAATGAACCGCAGGGGCGGGGTGCAGGGGCGTGGTGCCGGGTGCCGGGTGCCGGGTGCCAGCCGCCGGTTTCAAGCAACCGACTGTTAAAATCGGCTCAAAGGTCTTCTTGCGCCAAAAACACGGTGCCCTTCTGGGATCCGTTTGCAAGCGCTTCAATAAATCGAGGACGGGAACCGTTAGCCAGCAGCATGGGAATGCCGTACGCGGTCACTTTAGCCGCGGCTTCCAGCTTGGTCGTAATTCCGCCGGTACCGAAGCCGTTCGTCGCGCCGATCGAAATGGAGCCGCGCAGGGCATCAAGGTCGGCCACGGTTTCAATCAGTTTTGCATCCGCATATTCCTTCGGATTCTTGTCGTAGACGCCGTCGATATCGCTGACAAGCACCAGAAGGTCGGCGCTCCACAGGATTGCTGTCAGGGCGCTCAGGTTGTCATTATCGCCGATTTTGATTTCTTCATAGGAAACCGAATCGTTTTCGTTGATGATCGGAACGACGTCCTCGTCAACCAGCGTAAAGATCGTATTGCGCATATTGAGCGTCCGGTGATCGTCCTGAAAATCCTCTTTGGTCAACAGCAACTGGCCAATATGGAAGCCGGAGGCACCAAAGGCAGCGCGCCAGTTGTCCATAAGTTCGACCTGGCCAATGGCGCAGAGCGCCTGCCGGTAATGGATGTCTTTTTTGCGCGCCCATCGGTCTATCGTGGAAACACCTGCAACTTGGGCACCCGAAGAGACAACGACAATCTGTTTGCCCTGCCGCATAAGGTCCGCGCACTGAGCGGCGAAATCCTTCATAAACTCGGGGTTTATCGTACCGTCGGCCTTTGCAAGCGTGTTTGAACCGATCTTGATAACAATCTTTCGCGCGTCGTGTATTACCTGTGTGATCATGGACGGATGTGCCCCTCGCCTTCAACAAGATATTTGATGGTTGTAAGCGCAGTAAGACCCATAGGGCCGCGCGCATGCAGTTTTTGGGTGCTGATCCCGAGCTCCGCACCCATACCGAACTCGCCGCCGTCGGTAAAGCGTGTAGACGCATTCACGTACAAGCAGGCAGCATCCACCCGGCTCTGAAAATAGCGGGCGCGGGTGCGGTTTTCGGTTACGATGGTCTCCGAGTGTTTTGTGTTGTACCGGTTGATATGCGAAACAGCCTCGTCGATCGAATCGACCACCCTGACTGCCAGAATATAGTCAAGGAATTCCATTCCCCAATCGGTTTCGGCGGCAGGAATCGCGTTTACCGGAACAGAGCCTGCCCCTTTCAGCGCAGCAAGGGCCCGTTCGTCGCAGCGGAGTTCAACCCCGCCTGCCCGTCCGGTTTTCGGCTCGAATGGAACAAAGGCTTTCGCCAGAAGCGGCACAAGCTCTGCAGCCTTCGATTCATGCACCAATACACATTCGATGGCATTGCAAGCCCCTGGTTTCTGAATCTTGGCGTTCACCGCAATATTGACGGCCATACGGACGTCCGCACCTTCGTCGCAGTACAGGTGGCACACCCCTGCTCCGGTTTCGATCACGGGAACGCGCGCGGACTCGACAACACGCCTGATCAGCGCGGCACCGCCGCGGGGGAGCGCAACGTCGATATAGCCGACGGCATTCAAAATCCAGTCAACGTCGGCATGGGCGTCTTGTCCACTGCTCGCAGGCTCGGAAAGCGCAACGGCTTCCGCAATCCCGCCAGAGGCGGAAAGCCCTGCGCGGATGCTCGCAACGATTGCGCGATTCGACTCGAGAGCCGACGAGCTCCCCCTGAGCAGCACCGCGTTGGAACTTTTATAGGCAAGGGAAAAAGCGTCCACGGTAACATTCGGACGGGATTCGTAAATCACTGCAGCAACCCCGAGCGGCACGCGAACCTGGCGTATTTCAAGGCCGTTCGGCACTTTCCAGCCGGAAACAACTTCTCCGATCGGATCGGTCTGGGAAGCAAGTATCTGAAGGGATTTGATAATATCGTCAAGACCGGAGGACGAAAGCGCAAGGCGGGCAACAAGAGCTTCCTTCATGCCGCCTGCGCGCGCGCGTTCGACATCCCGCCTGTTTGCGTCAAGTATAGCCTGGCGATCCGAATCCAGGGCGGAAGCAACGCCGAGCAGGGCCCGGTTTTTTTCTTCGGCAGTGCAGAGGGCTAGCCGGTCAGCCGCCTCACGCAGACCTTCGCAGACAGCTTCAAGATTCATGGCAAGCCCCTGTGTGGTTCAAAAGTTGGCAAGAAAACAGATGCCGAGCAGCACAGCCAGCCGGCATTTTTCTTCGGACCAGTCCTTGTAGGAAGGCATGGTTGTTATATAGTACCAGAAAAAACCGAAATCCGGATCTATACGAACAGCGTATTCCAGAAAATTATCATGCTTTGAAAGCGAACCGAACAGTAAAAATACGACATCCTTCAGTACCGGAAGGAATTCGGAAAGCGATGTATGGTAATCATAACGGGACAGATTGCCGCACAAGGTGTTGATGCGGAACAGCATCTCTTCCTTCAGAGTTTCGTCCGCCTTTTCGACCCATGTTTTCTGTACTAAAAGTTCAAGATTCTTCTGGAAACTGGTAACAAGTTTGCGTTCCGACTCGTCTCGTGCAGAAGACTTGTCCGCAACTACCGCACGGAAATCGCCCTGATCGCCGAACGCGGCCGCTAATTGCATAGAGGCTTCGGCCAGTGCCGATCCCATATCAGAACCCAGAAACCCGGGCAGCCCCTCTACAGCGGCGGTTCTGACTTCGGCAGGCATTGATTCGTCTTTGGCAAAAATTGAATTGAGCATACCTAAAAATGGATGTTTTCACTCCTTTTGTCAATAACACCGGCGGAACCAAACCGCACAACCAAACCGGCCTGCCACGTATGCAGCCAACCAGCCGGTGCGCTGCGCTGCGCCCCGCCCAAGTATGCAGCCGCCCGGCCTGCTCTCCCCCGCATCTTATTGACGACAGCCGGCGAAACAGGTACTTTACCAGTATGAAGGTTTATACACTGGGCGAAGAAGTCCTGCGGGAAAAAGCGGTTCCCGTAGCGGAAATCACAGACGAAATCAGAACGCTGATCAGCGACATGTTTGTACAGATGAAACTGTCCGACGGCATCGGGCTCGCCGCCCCGCAAATAGGCAAAAGCCTCAGGCTGTTTGTCGTACAAGCCGACGATGACGTCGAACGCGCATTCATCAACCCGCAAATCATCGAAACATCCACCGAGCTGTGCTCCTACGAGGAAGGATGCCTCAGCGTACCCAAATACTACGAAGAAGTCGTCCGCCCGGAACGCATCACCGTACAGGCACTCAACGAACGGGGCCGCAGATTCACTCTGGAAGCAGACGGACTGCTTGCCCGCGTCATACAGCACGAATACGACCACCTTGACGGCATCCTCTTCATCGACCGCATTGCACCGGACAAAAAAGATAAAATTGTCCATAAATTCCGGGAAAAAGCCGAAAAAGAACAGAAAAAAGCCGAAAAAACCGCTACCAAGGACAGCTGAATCCCATGCTCAACATTCTGTTTGCGGGAACGCCGGAATGCGCCGTCCCTGCACTTGAAAAAATAGCCATATCGCACCGCATCGTCGGAATTCTGACCAATCCGCCGGCAGCATCAGGACGTTCTCTCAAGGAAAAACCGAGTCCTGTCGCCCTTGCCGCGCGAACGCTCATCGAACGGGGAACCCTGCCGTCCACCACTCCGATTCTCGATCCGGCAAAAATAACGCAGGAAGTCCGCGACCGCATCGCATCTGTTGCGCCCGACGTGCTGGTGTGCTTCGCATACGGCAAGATCTTCGGCGAAAAAACCCTGTCTCTGTTTCCGATGGGAGCCGTCAACGTGCATCCGTCCCTGCTGCCCCGCTGGCGGGGCTGCGCACCGGTTCCCGCGGCAATACTGGCCCGCGACGCGGAAACGGGCGTTACCATTCAGAAAATGGCCCTGAAAATGGACACGGGCGATATTCTTGCAGTCCGTAAAATACCGCTTGATGGCACCGAAACCGGCGAAAGCCTCCTGATTCGCAGCGCGGAACTGGCCGCCGGACTTCTTTCCGAAACGCTCGACCGGCTCGAACAGGGAACGCTCTCTCCAATCCCGCAAAACGATGCGGATGCAACCTATTGCGGCATGATGCGCAAGGAAGACGGAGAAATCCGCTGGACCGACAGTGCCGCCGACATAGACGCCCGCATCCGCGCCTTTTGTCCCTGGCCGGGAACATACACGTATGCGGGAACCCGTATGCTGCTGCTGCACAAAGCCCGCCCGATACCCTCGTCGCAGGCAGCCGGTGCAGCACAAAGCCCGGCGCCGGTTCCCGGAACTGTTCTGGGAATGGACAAGAAAGAAGGCATTCTCGTGCAGACGGGAGACGGGGTTCTCGCGCTGGAAGTCCTGCAATGGCAAACCAAAAAACCGCTTGACTGGAAATCATTCATGAACGGGGCCCGGGACCTTCCGGGCACCGTGCTTGGACGCCGCACAGACGGCACCGAATATCCCTCCGGACCAGAGAGTCCGGCAACCTGCATCTTCTGAGGAAAAGAACCATGAAACTGAATCTGCCGGACTTTCGTCCGGACTTCGAACTGATCCGCGAAACGCTCGACCATCATTCCAGAATTATTGTGACCACGGCTCTTATCGTGTTTATCCTCACGGCAGCCGGATGCATCGGAGCGTTTTTTCTGACGATCAAAAGCGGCGAAAAGGTAATGGTGCCTGCAGTGGCCGGCAAGGATCTGACCGTTGCCCTGCTCGAAATGCAGGCAAAAGAACTGTACCCCAAAATCCAGCTCAAGTATTCAAGCTCCGCCGACGACCGCGGCATAATTCTGGAGCAGAGTCCGGCTCCCGGCTCCATCGTAAAAGCCGGACGCAGGATCAATCTTGTCGTCAGCAGGGGAATCATTATAGACCGCGTGGAGAACTACATCGGGCAGAACGTTGACGATGTCAAGATACACCTGCAAACCCTGTT
>Ga0116148_1003586_pt1 | contig 14195 bp, 12 predicted proteins | sample AD_UKC055_MetaG_FD_89786 | JGI IMG/M metagenome (GOLD analysis project Ga0116148, IMG submission 89786) | Active sludge microbial communities of municipal wastewater-treating anaerobic digesters from USA - AD_UKC055_MetaG | ecosystem: Engineered > Bioreactor > Anaerobic > Digestate | place: USA... | reverse complement strand
TCTCGGAGTTGTAGTTGACTTTTGCCATTGTTTTACCTTTTTGGGGTTGCGCAATGAATATAGTAGCTTATGCTACCCTCTTATTAAACTCCTGCATAGTCCAAAAAAAGTTCGGCTAAAAAACCGAACTTAATTTAAAAACTGAGAATAATAATTAATCCATACCAGCGTTAATCATGCGTTCGTAGAATTTTCTATACGCATCTTTTTCTTCTGTCTTACGGATTTTGATTGCTTCTTCTGGATGAATATTCAAAGCACCACAGATCATTTGAGGAATAATGTAACCCCATTCAAACTTGTCTTTGAGTGGCACGAACAATTCTTGTATAGCATCGAGAACTGGACGAATATCATATTTTGGATTCTTTAAAAATCCTAGCAATAATTCTGTAGTGCAATTGCCTGCACCTCGTCCAATACCAGAAACAGTACAATCTAAGTAGTTGACTCGTTTGATAATCGCTTGAATGGTATTACTAAAAGCCAATTGTTGGTTATTATGACCATGGAATCCCAATTCTTTTGTTTTAATGTGCTTAAGATAACGATCGACACATTGATCAATATCCTCTTGGTAGAAATAACCAAAAGTATCGACCAAGTATAAAACGTTGGCCTTACACTCTTGTTCCACTTGATCAAGTGCCTCATCTAATTCAGGGCCACGATCTCGGCTAACCGCCATAATATTTAAGGTGGTCTCGTACCCTAAATCAGCAAAAGTATTTACAAGATCTATACCCTTATCAATATTTTTAACATAGCTTGCGACGCGCACCATATCGTATGGGCTTTCAGAAGCTGGCTTAATCGCATCTAGATTCACTCGACCCACATCAGCCATCACAGCCAATTTCATTTTGCTTTCGATTCCATCTTTTAATTTCCATAAAAGATCATCTGAACAGAACTTCCATGGGCCATATTCTTTAGGGTCAAAAAGATCTGGAGAGTTTTTATAGCCGACTTCCATATAATCAATGCCAGCTGCACTAAGCAATTGATAAAGGCGACGAACAAATTCTAAGCTGAAATTATGTTTATTCACTAATCCGCCATCGCGTATGGTGCAGTCTAAAACTTTAATTGTTTCGTAGTACATGTTATTACTCCTTTGTTATTTTCCTATAACGTAACTATTATTTCAAAAAATCAATATAAATCGCTCAATATATCCAAAAAATAGCTTTAATCAACGCATTTATTACGGATAAAACAGCTTTTTCATTTTCTTTTATTTATATTTACCGCATATAATGAGGTGATTATGCTTTTCATACACGAGTACCCCGATTGGACACAATTCCGCTATAATTCAAAACTAGTAACTAAGGTTTTAGGTGAAACAAGATTGAAGCAAGGGCGTCTTTTAGGCAGTATGGAGGCATTAAATAGCGACTTAATTAAAACCGCAAATTCTGCGGTGATTAAAAAAGAGATTGAATCTTCCTTTAAAATTGATAATCGGTTTCAAGAAATTCAAGAGCAAATACCCTCAAATATCATTGAAACCTATACTTCTTCACTTAATAATTTCAATGCTCCCCTTACAGAAGAAACCCTATTTAAGATTCAACAAAACGTCTGCCAAATGCCCTCCAAAAAATGGCGCCAAGATCCTATGCTTATTACGAGTCAAAGTAATGACGGCTCTTTTTACAATTATAAATCGATCGCTCCTGAACGCATTTCTCAAGAAATGAACCTCTTTTTCCAGTGGTTTAATGACCCATCTAAAGACCAAGTTCTCGTGGCCGCACTCGCTCATTTTAGACTAGTGACCATCCATCCGTTTCCAAGAGGCAACGGACGCGTAGCTCGTTTAATCAGCGATATCGCTCTAGCAAAAAGCGAAGATTCTTCTAATCGATATTATAGCATGTCATCTGCAATTCTAAACGATAAAGAAAAGTATATGGAAATTTTAAGGCGAACACAAGCAGGAGATGGCGATTTAACCGAATGGCTTTTATGGTTTACCCAGACTCTTCAAAATGCAGTAAGTGAATCATTACATGTCTATCAAAAGATTTTGAAACAATCTCAATTTTGGAATGCCCATTCTCAAGTTTTATTTAATGATCGTCAAAAAAATACGCTTCATCTACTACTTGATAATTCTAATGAAAAGCTCACCACTAGCTACTGGGCGAAAATCAATCAATGCTCCGCGGACACAGCTCTAAGAGATATTCAAGATTTATTATCAAAAAACATTTTAGAAAAAGAATCTTCCAAAGGAAGAAGCACTGCTTATCGAATAAAAAAATAAACCGTTTCTAATACATAAGAGCCCGCTATATTTTTTTTCTTACAATAATTTCTTGAAATTAATCCATATATTTATTGCCACAAAAAATGTCATATCCATCCACACACAGCATTCTATTACGGAAACACCAACACTTACACAAGGCTCATTTATATGGCGAGTTAAACAAACAGTCTCATAAATTGAAATGTGATCAATACATGTATAACCAAATTAAAAAAACATCCTGGTTTTCTCTTTACTTTGAGGACTTAATAATTCTTTGCTATATTTATTTGGTAATAGCTTAACAAGAGAACATAATGACTCATATTAATACATGCTGTATTCAATCTGGCTGGAAACCTAAAAATGGGGAACCAAGAGTTTTACCTATTTATCAGAGTACTACTTTTAAATATGAATCTAGCGACCAAATGGCAAAGTTATTTGATCTCGAAGAGCCAGGCTACTTTTACACAAGGCTTCAAAACCCAACTAATGATTGTGTTGCAGAAAAGATTGCTGAATTAGAAGGTGGTCGTAAAGCGATTCTTACTTCTTCTGGGCAAGCCGCTACATTCTATTCTGTGTTTAATATTTGTGAAGCGGGCGATCACTTTATCAGCACCTCTGCTATATACGGCGGTACTTTTAATTTATTTCATGTCACAATGAAAAAGTTAGGGATCGAAGTTACTTTTATCGATCAAGAAGCTTCTGCAGAAGAAATCCAAAAAGCATTTAGACCCAATACAAAACTGGTATTTGGTGAAACTATTGCAAACCCTGCTGGTAATATTCTCGATATAAAAAAGATAGCAGATGTCGCACATCAAAATGGCGTTCCATTAATTGTAGATAATACTTTTGCCACACCAATCAATTGTCGCCCTTTTGATTTTGGTGCCGACATTATAACTCATTCCACATCTAAGTATATGGACGGTCATGCCTGTTCTTTGGGCGGCGCCATTATAGATAGCGGGCATTTTAATTGGAATGCTTATCCAGAAAAATTCCCTGGAATAAATAAACCAGATCCTTCTTATCATGGTTTAATTTATAGTGAAGCTTTTGGTCCAGACGCTTACATCACAAAAGCCACAGTTCAATTGATGCGCGATCTTGGCTCAATGGCTTCTCCTCAAAACGCTTTCTTACTTAATCTTGGGCTTGAAACCCTACACCTAAGAGTGCCACGCCATTGTGAAAATGCATTGAAAGCGGCTGAGTATTTATCAAACCATCCAAAAGTAGCTTGGGTAAGTTATGCAGGCTTAAAGACAAGTCCATATTATGAATTAGCTCAAAAGCAATTTACTAATGGGCAAACTTCTGGCGTTCTTACTTTTGGCATAAAAGGTGGAAAAGAAAATTCAATCCGATTTATGGATAGCTTAAAAATGATTGCAATTGTCACTCATGTAGCAGATGCACGTAGCTGTGTATTACATCCAGCAAGTCATTCACATCGCCAACTATCAGACGAACAATTACTTGCCGCAGGTATTAAACCCGACTTAATTCGTTTTTCTGTTGGTATAGAGCATGAGTCAGATATTATAGCAGACTTAGAACAAGCACTTGAAAAAGTCTAGTTGTTCTTTTCTATCCAAGAATTTATATCTTGATCATTTAAAGGTTTAGAATAAAGAAATCCTTGCCCCATATCACATCCCATCTCGATGAGCATTTTTTCTGTTGCTTCATCTTCAATACCTTCGGCAATTATTTTTAATCCTAGATTGTGTGCCAAATTTATTGCTGACTCAACAATGTAATAAGTCCCTTTCATTAAACTTAATTGACGAATAAAAAATTGATCCAATTTAATTATATCAATTGGAAAACGACTTAAGTATGATAAGGAAGAATAACCTGTTCCAAAATCATCAATTGATAATTTGATATTATGATTTTTAAAACTTCTCAAAATCAAATTGACTTTTTCTGGATTAAACATTAAGGAAGATTCAGTAATTTCAAATTCGATACATTCTTTTTTAACATCATGTTGATCTAAAATAAGAGCTACTCGATCTAAGAAACTTGGATTTGCTATGTTTTTTGGAGAAATATTAATAGAGATGGTGGGATAGTAACCATTTTCATTAAATTCATGTAACTTGGATAAACTCTCATTCAAAACAAAATCTGTTAACGGATGAATTAAATTTGATTCTTCAACAAGAGGAATAAAATCTGCAGGGCATATCATTCCCTTCTCAGGATGATTCCAACGAATGAGGGCCTCCATTCCTATGGTTTTCTTTGTATGTAAATCTATTTTTGGTTGATAATACAAAATAGTTTGATTGTTTTGAATGGCTGCAGGAAATTCGCCTAACAATATCAAATTATTTTTTGTGATTTTTATATTCACATCATTGAAAATAGAAGAACTTACACCACTCTTTTTTGCATATAGTGTAGCCATATTCGCTTTCTGAAATGAACTTATTCCATTTTCTTGTTTTTCATATTCTGCAAGACCAATCGTAAATTCTGCATAAAATGGAATGTTGTTTATTATAAATGGTTCAATAATTAAATGCTCTATTTGATTTAAACATAATTTTGGTTGTTCACATTGTACTAGTACATAAAATTTTGAGATGTCTGAGTGAATAAAAATATATTTATCGTTAAATACTTTTTTTATTCTTTCATTAAGTTCTTTTGTAACAGAAAAACATATTTTCATTCCAAAATTATTAATGATTTCATCAATATTAATCCAAGAAATTGACATTACATTAATTCTTGTCTTTTGATTTAAGAAGGCAACAATATCTTTATCTAAATATAAACTTACCATGTTATATAAGCCAGTTTCAGAATTATGCGTAGACAAATAATACATTTTCTTAATGTATTGTTTCAAGAAATCACTAAACGCACCTACAGTAGCTCCAACAATAAAAAAGTAAACCATTCGATAAACCCAATTAATAAATAATTGACGTTCTCCAGTTAAAGTATCTATAGGCATTAAAGGGCCTAGCAAAAATCCACCAACAATTCCAATAAAAGTGCCGCCCCTAAATCCCCAAAAAATACCTGCAAAAATGATTGGTATATACATCGTATGTGAAAATACATACTTAATACCACCTGTCTCATAAACTAAAAAATAAATTAAAGGTAAGCTAGCGATAATAATTATCGTAAATACGATATTCATCGACCTGCTTGATAGTAGCTGCGCTTGCAAAGCGGTAATATTATCTTTTTCCATTTGAGCTCCCTATTAATATATCTCAATAAACGGGATATACCTCTCAATCAGGTTATTAAAATTAAAATAACCTTTTTGATCTCAATTTGAAAAAATAATTTTTTATTTTAGTCTAAAGCCTGCTTCTTTAAGCACAGCTTCATTCTGTGGATTTTTTGTTGCTACTTCAGCTAACCATTGATATTCAGCTAATCCAGCTAATCCTACTTTTGCACAAACCTGTTCTCTAGCTAAATTGTAAGCATTTAATATTTTAAGTTTTTCTTGATCTGTTGCTTTTTCAATCTCTTCTGACCATTTTGCACCAATTAAGACCAAACCAGCACTTGCATCAACAAATTTTTTTGCTTTTTCTAAAGTAATAACGGTCTGAGAAGGTGGTGGTGTAAACGAAGCGACTGGAACAGGAACATTTTTCTTCTCGATACTTACTTCTGGAATACTAGGAGTCAATTCCTCGTCTTGATTACAAGATACCAATAATAAGGAAGCCAACAGAGCTGCTATTATTAAAATATGCTTTGTCAAAATTAGACCTCCTAGATAAAAATAGCGGTTCAGGGACTTGAACCCCGGACCTGCGGATTATGATTCCGTCGCTCTAACCAACTGAGCTAAACCGCCAAAGTTTTACAAATTTATACATTTTCTTAAAAAAAAACAAGAGAGGCTCTATTTCTTTTCTCTTTTTTATCTTCAATTAATACAAAAAAACTTTTGTTTCAAAAAAATTATCACCCCACTCTATAATTCTCCAAGATGGCCTTGTACTGTTTAAACAGAAATATGGTGTAAATTCATCTATAATCATTTGCGTTGAAGGACAAACAAATACTTTCTTATTTCCAAATTCAGCCATTAAAGTGGAATGATAATGACCAGAAAAAATGTATTGTAACTTATCAAATTGATTTAATAGCTGTTGAACTTCATCAATATTTTGTAATGCATACTTTGCATCCATAAATCGATGACCAGCTATGCAAGGTGGATGATGAATAAATAATAAAAATTCTTTTTTTTCTTTTTTTGCTTCTGTTTTAAACCATTCTAGTTGTTCAGGAGATATATAATTAGTAGAACTATCTAAAAAGAATATAGTATGATTCAAAATTTCTTTTTTATAATAATACTCACCATTTTTTAAGTCGGGTTCAATATTAAAAATTTGATTCATCTTATTAATATTATCATGATTTCCTGAAATAAAACACCATGGCTTTTTGTATGTATTCATTTGATCCGCTACAAATTGATAAGCTTCTATTTCCCCATTATCTGACAAATCTCCTGATAATACTAATAAGTCTAATTCTTCTTTCTCCATTGCTTTTAATGCAATTTTAAAGTTTGAACGTACATCGATTCCCTGAACCAATTCATTATCATTTCCAATATGTAGATCGGAAATTTGACCTATTTTAATATTTTCAGGGCTAATCTTGCTCATAGATAAGTTTAAGATTAAAAATCCAAATTAATATAACTCTTTACACCAACATATAAGATTTTTTTTTCGTATATCCCCGACATAAGTAATGTAAATCATTTTTTATTCCATTTTATAACATTATAAGACGAATTATTTGTGAAGATATGTTATAAAATAGTTTTCAATATTTACTAACATTGAAAATAGTGAATAATTTGATTTTTTTATAATATAAAAGTCAATTTTCTATGTTTTGTTAACTTATTGATATTAAATAAAATAGGAAAAATAAAATACAAAACTATTCACTATTCACACTACTAATACTATTACTACTTATATATATATTTAATATTAATAGTATAGATGTTTATAATGCACTTTCATTAGAAGGCATTACACATCCTCCTTGAAAGAAAGCTCCATTTTCAATTATTAACTGTTTTGTTTTAATATTTCCTGTAAATTTTGACGTTGATTCTAAAGTTAACTTTTCAATGCATTCAATGTTCCCTTTAATTGTTCCTGCTATGGTTGCATTGTTTACTTTTACTTCACCTTCTACTACACCTGTCTTCTCAACAATTAAGTCTCCAGCGATACTTACAGTGCCTATTATAGAACCTGCTATTCTAACATCGCTTTCGCCTATAATATCACCTTTAACAGTAATACTTGTGCTTATTTGAGTAATATATTGATCTTCATGCTTTGCCATTAACTACCTCTTTAATAGTTGAAATAAGATTTTGGATTAACAAAGAAACCATTTTTTAAAATAGCAAAATGTAAATGTGGTCCACTAGTTTTACCTGTATTCCCAGCAAATTCAATAAAATCGTCTATTTTCACAATGTTTCCTTTTTTCTTTTCAATTTAGTTAAAATGAGAATAGAAAGATATATAACCATTTTCATAATCTATTTCTAGAGTAAGACTTATTTCACTTTTTTCAATTAAAATATTAACTATTAATTATACTTGCTTCTGGTAATATGTTAGGACTCTTTTCTATTTTCATTTTTTCTTCATATAATTTCCATCCAAAACATCATCATATTCAATTTGAGTTTTTTTGGATGATTTATAATTAAATTTATTTTTGTCTAATAATGCGTTATTTTTAGAATATTTTTACAAATTTTGTATCTATTAAAACTCTAATTTTTTTCATTTTATTACTCTTGCATAGTTCCAAACAACACAAAATTTACACAAAAACTGTTTTTTGATTTTTTTTATGCTTGTTTTTCAAATGTACAAAAGGAAACAGAGTGTATATTAAATCAAAAAGGTGATTATTATGGGTGCCTTAAAGAGTTTGATTTTTTCGAGTGTGATGCTTGTTTTATGTGGTACGGCCTTCGCCGATATTATTTATCAGGGAAAGCGGGTTCAGGCGTGGCCAAATGAGACGATTACCAAGTTTGACAATAATCGTGGATCTAAGATGCACTTTGCCCCTGTAAGCGAAACAAGCCATTATTCTGCGCCTAAGGGTAAAATTTTCGGCCTTACGCTGCTGGTGGATTTTTCAGACAGCCCAGCGCCTGTGACAGTTGACGAAGTTTCGGACTGGTTAAATAAGGAAGGCTTTAATCGAAATGGTTGTAATGGTTCTGTTCGCGATTATTACCTCGATGTTTCCAATGGACTGCTAGATATGACGAACGAAGTATTCGGGTGGTACCGCGCAAAGAATCCCAAGTCCTATTACGAAGGGTTGAGCGGTTATTCGGGTTCTGATGTTTTAATGAAGGAAGTATTCGAGTATTTTGATTCCATGGTCGATTATTCGCGCTTTGATAATGACAACGACGGCATCACAGAAGCGATCAATATTGTGTATGCAGGGGCGGGGCAAACGTGGGGCCAAGGATTGTGGCCGCATGCGGGCTGGTCTAACGAGCTTCGTGATGGTGTGCGTTTGCAAAAACACCAGATGACTGATATGACTGGTAATTTTGCCATTTACGTTTTTGTGCATGAAAGTGGTCATATGATTTTTGGTTGGCCAGATCTTTACTGGTACGGCGATTACTGCACCATGGGCAACCGTGCGAATGAAATTAACCCAGTAGCGATTAATGATTTTTTCCGTGCGGACCAAGGCTGGATTCCGTTTGTGGATGTAACTACCGAAGACGTGGGCAAGGTTTCAACCGAAGCTCACGAAAAGTGCTATCGTTTCAAGAATCCGAACCGCCCAAATGAAGAAGGCTTGGTCTGGTCGTATGTTACAAATACTGGCCGCAATAAGACGCTCAAGGGAAGCGGTATTTTAATGCAGCATTATGATTTTTCCATTAACGGAAATTCCGCTGCTGATAAGCTTGGGCTTCGAGTGGTGCATGCAGATGCAAAGGGTAAAAGTACAGATGCGGAAACCGAGCAGTGGCCTAGTCCTGGAAATCGAGCAGGTGCTTTTTTTACAGGATCGTACAATGCGTATTCAGATGCCTTGTACCCTGCGACGCGTTGGTATAGCGGGACGGCCACTGGCCTGAATTTTACTGACGTTGGTGTGAGTGGGAATACTCTTACGTTCTGCTTAGGTGGAAGCTGTGAAGAAATCGTGGAAAGTAGTTCTAGTGTGCCAACAAGTTCAAGTAGCTCGGTGGACGTTCCAATGACGGTGACTGAAATTAATTTAACGACGGAACTCCCTATTAGCGATAATTATGCCACTGTAGTCGTTGACTTGCAGGGGGCAAAGGTAGCGACTGCACTTGGTCTCAAGCAAAACGAAATTGCCTCGGTGGCGAGTTTCTATGCAGTGGAACCTGACGGTAGCTTCAACAGTAATGCAACTGGTGAAGGAACTGGACATTGGTTTGATTCGAAGGGTGCTGTTACGGCCTGGGATCCGAACGGTACAAGTGTTGTGTTTTCCAATGTTGACCTCGCGACCATGACAACCAAGGTGGGACACATGCCAAACTTGGTCAAGGCGGAAGACACATTCGCGTTTAAGCAAGCGGTAGTCTACGACAATAAGCAAGTGACCTTTAATATTCAGGTGACAATCGTCGATGATGATACAGGTTCAAATGCGATTTCTCAATTGCATCAGGAATCACTGAATTTGCATGGAACGAGCCTCCAGTATTTTGATATGAACGGCAATATGCTAAAGGCAGCCCCCACGCGTCCAGGTATTTACTTAAAACGTACAATAAAAAACGGATTGACCTTAAGCCTATCCGTTGTTAGAATTCGATAGTATTCTTGGTGTAGTATTACTTATTTGTTGTTGATAATATCCATAAGGGCTGTCAAAAAAACGCTTAACTTATTTATAATGTAAATATTTATTTCATTTGCGTACAAATCAACATTGAAGTAATACAGCAATAAATACCTGTTTAATAATTGAAGTACAATTCGGGATTAACGAAGGAGCCTTTTTTTATTATGGCGTAATGTAAATGTGGTCCACTTGTTTTACCTGTGTTACCTACAAATCCAATAATATCGCCTTTTTTTACTTGACTCCCTTTTTTCTTCTTTATTGAATTTAAATGAGAATAGGAAGATATATAACCATTCTCATGATCAATATCTACAGTAAGACCTAATTCACTTTTGTTTTCAGAAAAAATGACTTTTCCAGAAGCTGTTGCAAATACAGGATCTCCTATTTGCGCTGCAAAGTCTATTCCTTTATGATTATTTGAATCAGAATATTTTTTACTGATAATTCCTATTACAGGTAATATATTAGGAATTTTTTCAATCTTGATTTTTTCTTCGACAGATCTCCATCCATATACTCCATCAAAATCAATTTGAGTTTTATTAGATGGTTTATAATTAAATTTATTTTTATCAAGTAACGCATTAATCTTTGAAGAATCTTTTTCAAAATATGTTCCTAGTAAAATCTTTATTTTACTATCCATTATATAAATAGAATCAAGTAATTGAAAATCTTTTTCATACTGTTTTTGTTTTTCTATTAGTTCAGTATTTAATGCCTTAATTTTTGGATAATTCAAAACTATTGCATTTATTGAAGCAATCTTATAAACAAAAAATGCAATTGCTATTAGTAGTATCAAAAAAAAGACTTTGAAAATTTTCAATTGTATTTTTGAAATACGAATGCATCTAGATTTTTTTGATTTTTCAGGAATAATCTGAATTGTATAAGCTGTTTTTTTCACTTTTATCTATCCATCATTTCTTGAATACGATTTAAATCTTCTAAAGAATAGTAATCAATAACAATACTGCCTTTTGAATAATTTTTTTCTTTAGAATTTAAAGAAACTTTTGTTCCAAAAAACTCAGTCATTTTACTTATAAATGTACAAAGATCAGGATCCATTTCTGGTCTAGTTTTACTAGAAGGAATGTTTTTATTTTTTCTAAGATTTTCTACTTCTCGTACATTAAGACCTTTTTCAATAATATCTTTTGCCATTTTTTCAGGATCAGTTATATCTGGACTTAATAGCGATCTTGCTGCACCAGAAGATAATTTTCCTTCTTGTATCCAATTTTGTACTTGTGTTGGTAATTTTAAAAGTCTTATGCTATTTGTAATGACTGACCTTGACTTACCAACACTTTTTGATAAATCTTCATGAGTATATCCATGATTTTCAATAAGTTGTTGATAAGATTGAGCAATTTCAATAGGATTTAGATCCACGCGTTGAATATTTTCAATTAATGCCCATTCTCCCATATTTTTATCAGAGAGAAGCTCATATACATATGCATCGATTTCTTCAAATTGTGCTACTTTTGCCGCTCTTGTTCTTCTTTCACCACTAACAATTTGATATCGTCCATTAAATTTTCTAACGGTGATTGGTTGAATTAAACCATGTTGTTTTATGGTTTCAGCAAGTTCATTGATTTCTTCTTGATTAAATAATTTTCTTGGTTGGAAAGGATTTGGATCAATTAAATCAATTTTAATTTTCAATACTTCTAAACCATTCTTTTTATTTTCGTTTTCTATAATCTTTTCAACTTCTTCACGTTGATGGTCTTTAAAAATATGATCAAGACCTCTGCCTAAAGCGGATGATTTTTTTCCCATTATTGTTCCCCATGAAGAATTTCTTCTGCTAATTTTACATATGCTTGAGCACCACTACTTTGGACATCATAAAGAATGACTGGTTTTCCATGTGATGGAGCTTCACTAAGTTTAACGTTTCTTGGAATAATTGATTGAAATACTTTTTCTGAAATACAACTTCTAACTTCTTCTGCAACTTGTTTTGATAAACTAAGTCTTGCATCGTACATTGTTAAAAGTGTTCCTTCAATTTTTAAATCACTATTTAAGTTTTTTTGAACCAATCTAATAGTATTAAATAATTCAGCTAATCCTTGAAGAGCATAATATTCACATTGAACAGGAATTAATACACTTGTTGCTGCAGTTAACGCATTTAACGTTAATAAGTTTAAACTTGGAGGAGAGTCTATAATTATGAAATCAAAATGAGGCTTAATTATTTTAACAACTCTTTCTAAGCGTCTTTCACGACTCATCACATTGACTAGTTCTATCTCAAGTGCAGCTAAGTCTGGCCCAGAGGTAATAATTTTTAGAAAATCAAGATTTGTTGGTTTTATAATATTCTTTAAACTATCGTAATTTAAACTGTCAGGATTTTCTGCTAAATTTAAGGCTTCATGAATATCTTCATCTTGAACTTCGTTAAACCCAACACCTTGAGATGCGTTCCCTTGTGGATCCATATCTATTAATAAAGTATTTTTTTCGAGGGCAGCAAAACTGGCTGCTAAATTAACAGCAGTAGTTGTTTTACCAACCCCTCCTTTTTGATTACATACAGCAATTATTTTAGTCATGAATTCCTCTAATTACAATAGCGTAATGTTGTTGTTCTTCAGGTAAACGATATTCAATTATTTTGATATCAGAATGATTTCTTAAATGACTTATATTCTCCACACTTTTTAATGTGATAAAAAGTCCATTTTTATTTAAGTTGTTTTTTGCTCTTTCCCAATCATTTTCAAAAGTCGAAAGAGCTCTACAAGAAATAAAATCTAAATCAGTCAATCCAGACGTTTCAAAACGTTTTCCAATAACGGTAAGATTTTTGAGGTTAAGTGATTGTTTTACTTCATTTAAAAAGAAAACGCGTTTGTTTCTTGGTTCTACAGCATAAAAAGTAATATCAGGTAAGACAATAGAAAGAGGTATTACAGGGCAGCCAGCACCAGAACCCATATCAACCCATTTAGAATTATTTTTTAATTTTAACTCTTTGCTTAAAAATATATATGGAACTAGAGAATCTGTTATATGTCTAGAGATAAATTTAGGGGCGTCATTTTTTGATATTAAATTTGTTTTACTATTCCATTCTAATACAAGATCTGCATATAAATACAATTGTTCAAATGTTTCTTGATTAAAAGAAATATTATAATTTGATAAAAATGATTCTAAAAGATTTTCTTGTTGTGGGGGAAAATTATGTTTCACGTGAAACAATTTAGATTAAGATCCACTTTAAAACAATGAATGCTAAAAACTACAATATAGAAATGATATCATTTTTGTTAAAATGGTGTTAATATCTTCAAATTTAATTTTGAAATTTACGCGTATATAATTCTTTTATAAAAAAGTTAACCTATTTTCTTCTGCGAATTAAATGTTGTTGATTGAAAAGGTTTGTTTTTTATTCATTAATATTCCCTTTAACTACATAGTTGTTGAAAATGGATTTTTCATGAACAATCTAATCCACTATATGGTTGACGTAAAGTGTTTTTTCATTACATTTTAATATCACTCTTGTTGACGGAAATGGTATTACCTCTTCGCTCAGTTGACTTTATTTAGTTTTTTTATGTTCATAACTATGGTTGACGGGAATGGTTTTTTTATTAAAACTCAATAATACTATGGTTGACGGAAATGGTTTTGCTTTCTCGCTCCGTTATATTCCATATAAGAGTCGCTCTAAAGTAAAATCCATTTTCGTCTGCTATGAAACTATTGTTATTTAATTGGATAGAGTTATTTTTTTTATTCAAAACTTCGCTATTGAATTGGCCAATTCAATTAACGCTTGTTTTTCATTAAAAAAACGGGGTTGGTTTAGATGAGCGTTTTATTGTCTCTTTATGAAAAAACGGGGTTGGGTTAGACGGTAATGTTTTTTTCATTGCGTCTTTATTTAATATCAAAACCACTGTTATTGATTGAAATGGCTGTTATCTCTTCGCTTGGTTGACTTTATTTCGTTTTTTTTATGAACATCACT
>Ga0116148_1003585_pt1 | contig 14199 bp, 12 predicted proteins | sample AD_UKC055_MetaG_FD_89786 | JGI IMG/M metagenome (GOLD analysis project Ga0116148, IMG submission 89786) | Active sludge microbial communities of municipal wastewater-treating anaerobic digesters from USA - AD_UKC055_MetaG | ecosystem: Engineered > Bioreactor > Anaerobic > Digestate | place: USA... | reverse complement strand
CCGAGGCCTCCCATATCTACACCTGACAACAATGCATCTATTTCATCTTGAGAAATGGCACCATCACTCATACGATTCATCTCCTTCTACTGATAATTCTTCGAACTCTTCTGTTTCTGCCTGTTTAATCTTACCAATTACCTGGACAGCCATCTTCTTTCCAATTACACCGGGCTGGCACAAAAACTTTTTCTTGTTGCCCACACTCAATGTTAAGGGATCACCTACCCTTACATTAGATAATCGGACAATATCGCCCGTTCGTAAACCTAAAACATCTCTAATAGGTAAATTTATTGATCCAATTTCCGCCACAACGTCCATATCGACCGATGAAAGTTTTTCCTTTAAAACACCTAAATACTGTGTTGTTGAACTTCTTCTAACTGAAGAAAACCAGAATTGCGAGGACAGCTTTGAAATAATAGGTTCAATTGTTATATAGGGAATACAGAAGTTCATCATTCCCTCTTCATCGCCGACCTTGGTTTCCAGAGTAACTAAAACAACCATTTCTGAAGGAGGAACAATCTGGGCAAACTGAGGATTTGTTTCAATTTGTCCAAGGCGAGGACGAAGATCTATAACCTGAGTCCAAGCCTCTCTCATATTTGCCAGAATTCTGACAATAATTCCTTCCATTACAGATTGTTCAATATCAGTCAGATCGCGCTGAACCTTAGTCCCCTGACCGGTACCACCGAAAAGGCGGTCAATCATAGAGAAGGTAATAGCAGGATCTATTTCAAGAATTGCATTTCCCTTCAAGGGATCCATATTTATTACAGCAAGTGTAGTGGGCGTCGGTATTGAACGGATAAATTCCTCATACGTCAGCTGATCAACCGATGCTACGTGAACATGAACAAGACTTCTCAGCTGAGCAGAAAGGCTTGTAGTTGTTAAACGGGCAAAAGTTTCGTGCATGATAGAAACTGTACGAATCTGTTCCTTTGAGAATTTGTCAGGACGCTTAAAATCGTATATTTTGATCTTGCGAGTATCATTTACCGGCTTAAAGTCTTCGGTTTCTGTATCACCGGAGCTTATTGCCATAAGCAACTGATCAATTTCGTCTTGCGACAGAACTTCGTTCATGCCCTTATCCCCTTGATGTTTTGCAAGTGCGTTATTGTTCCACTACTTCCAATGTTAAAAAACGGACATCTTTAATTTTAGATGTACTTAGAATATCATCATTTATTGAATTTCTTATTTCTATACGAAGCTTATCTTCGTTTTGCGGCCGCAGCTCAGATACTGTTTTTTCAGTAAAAAATCTGCGTAAAAAGTCTTTTATTTCAATCTGCCGTGATGTAATTTCTGTGGATGTTGCCTTATCGTCAATTTTATAACCCAAGACTACTTCCACCACGACACTTGCCGGCAGTGTGTCGCTTGTCTTCGTTCTAATAGAACCAAGAGAACTGTACCACGAAAGAACTTCACGCTTGCCGACATACTCGGCCGAAGAGGGAATTGCAGATTGAGCTGAATTATTTGATCCCATAATTTTCATGGTTATTACAACAACCGTAACGATGAGAAGAACCGCACCTACGGCAATACCAATCCACTTTAATAATGTAGGAAGTAGAGCACCAAGTCCTTTCGATTTTTTTTCTGGAGCAGAACCGCCTAGTTCACCATCATCCATACTTAAATTATCTTCATCAGCCATGTAAAACCTTCCTTGCAGTATATAATATCATTAAAAATGACCTTCGTCCAGAATTATAATATCTACGCGCCTATTATATGCTCTTCCTTCCGCGCTTTCATTCGAATACTTTGGTCTTGTGTCGGCATAACCGCCGATTGAAAACTGTTTTTCATCAGCACCGAAGTCCGATAAATAATGTAACACATTAACAGCCCGTGCTGCAGAAAGCTCCCAATTGCTCGGCCATTGATCAAGAGTAATGGGAGAGGAATCTGTATGACCCTCTATGCGGAACTTGCGCCCGGCAAGATCTGCAGAAGATAGAAACTGGGCAATTCTTAAAAGCGTTTCACGGGTCTCTTCTATATTAAGCTCTGCACTTCCTTCCTTAAAAAAAGAATCCGACGCAAGTGTAATAACCAAACCCCGCTCATCGCTTGTTAATGTAATCTTATTCGACTTTACATCCGGCGCAAAAAGGCTCACTGCCCTCTTTGCCGACAAACCCAGCGATCTTCCTTTCTCAAGTGAGGGCAGACTGTTTATAGTATTTCCTAAGTCGGAAAGACGGCCGGAAGCAAGAGACTGACCGCCTGCGCTCGGATCACCGTGAATAGAGGCTGTAAGAGCAGCCATTTGAACAGCATCTACTTCTGTCGGATTATAAAGCATAACAAAGAAGCAAAGCATGAGAGTTATCATATCTCCATAGGTTGTCAGCCACTCTTGTGACGCTTTTTTAGGCTCTTTTTTACCCATGTTCTAGTCCTTTAATACATCTGCTTCAATTGCTTTGCGTGATTTAGGATCAAGATAGGTAAGAAGCTTCATTGCAAGAATTCTTGGGTTATCGCCGGCCTGAATTGAAAGAACTCCTTCTATTATCATTTCCTTTGTTGCAACTTCTGTTGCGTTATGACCCGCAAGCTTTGTTGCAATCGGGGTGAAAATCCAGTTCGCCATCATTGAACCATACAAGGTTGTAATAAGAGCAACAGCCATGTTAGGTCCGAGCGATGATTTATCTTCAAGGTTATTCAACATACCAATAAGACCAATAACCGTACCCATCATTCCGTAACCAGGTGCTAGTCCTGCCCATGAAACAATAATATTAATCCAGTCCAAGTGTCTATTTTCAATTCTGTTAAGTTCATTCTGTAAAATAGATTTAATGACAACGCCATCGGTACCGTCAACAACAAGGCGCAATCCTGTTTTCATGAATTCGTCATCCAGATCCTCTAAGCCTTCTTCCAATGCAAGAATTCCCTCACGGCGGGCTTTTTCCGAGAGTGCAACCATATTCTGCACTAGAACTTTTTCATTAAAGTCGGGAATCTTAAATGTTCTGCCCATGATTCCGAAAATTTTCGTAATAACCGACATGGGATTTGCTATAAAAAGAGCAAAAAACGAACCTCCAATAACGAATATTGCAGATCCAAGATCCAAAATACCCATTATGGAACCGCCTGATGTTAAAACGGTCATTATAATTGCGGCAACCCCACCCACTAGTCCTATTATCGTCGCCAGATCCATCTATATTCCTCCATTAATCTTCGTTTCCGAATGAACCAATCTGTTTTCTATAAGCTATAATTTTCTGAATAATTTCTTCGGGACTATTTTTTATAACCAGTTTTTGCCCCGAAAGCATTACTAATGTAACATCAGGATTTTTTTCAATCCGCTCTATTTGATGCGGATTAATCCAATATGTTCTGCCGTCAAGGCGTGTAACTTCTATCATCCTTCTATTTTCTATGCTATTTCATTACCCGTCAAGTAGTTTAGAAAGATTTAATTGTTTTTTCGATAAAAAAAATCCTACTTTAAGTATCGGACATTTAGCTATGCGAGTTTACGTTTTTTACAGCACGAAAGGTGTATCTAACAAATATTTTACCATAAAGGTTGACAGTTTTAACATTTGGCAACTATCATTAGCATGTACTATGATAGTTTTACCACGCCATCAGATTGTTGTCCGGATCGCAGCTCCTCTATGCAGAATTTTAGCACGGGCAGTGTTCGGATACAAGGCTGAACCATACGGATCCGGAGAAAGGCCCTGCCTGGTGCTGTCAAATCACGTATCAATGCTTGATCCTGTCTTTGTAGGTCTGTCATTTAAATTTCCCCTGTATTATGTAGCAGCCGATGATGTATTTAAAAAACGCTTTTGGAGCCGTCTTCTTGTCTGGCTCATTTCTCCAATACCCAAAATTAAGGGAATGAGCGATTTAACAACGGTACGGGAGATGGTGAGTGCTGTAAAACAGGGTGGAAGCGTCTGTCTTTTTCCAAATGGAAATACAAGCTACTCAGGCGATGAACAGCACATCATGAAGGGTATAGGACGTCTTGTTAAGCTGCTTAAAATTACCCTTGTAATATATAATCTCGAAGGCTTATACGGAATTGATCCCCGCTGGGGCAATGGATTGAGAAAAGGAAGATCACGCGGAAGAATACGCAAGGTTTTATCATATGAAGAATATAAAGATATTCCAAATGACGATTTTGATGATCTTATACAAAATTTCTTATCAGTAAGTGCAAGAAAAGAGACATCTCTTCCACTTCGATATAAAAGCAGACATAAAGCTGAATATATGGAAAGAGCTTTTTTTCTTTGCCCTGACTGTCAAAGCACCGGAACACTCAGATCATCGGGCAATATTTTCAGCTGCAGTGCGTGCGGATACAGTCTTGAATACGGGGAAGATCTTACGTTCAAACTCCTAAGCGGCAATCGTGCAGTTAAGAATACTAAAGAATTCTATGATTATCAGGTTTCATTTATGCAGAATCTTTTCGAAGACAACATAAAAGAGTTACTGCCTCTCTCATCGCAAAACGAAGTATTTGGTGAAGAAATTAAAGGAAGGCCGAATTTCATTCAGATGAAAAACGCATCTATAACCTTAACATGGAACGACTTTACCATTTCAGACGGGAATAAGACCATTGTATTCTCCCTCGATGAAATTCAGGGCTTTGCTGTTCATGGAAGGAACAAGATTCTTTTCTTTACCGGAAATTCATACTACTTTCTTCATGGAGAAAAAAGGCGGAATGCACTTCAATTTCTCTATTATTTTTATACTATTAAAAGGTTAAAAGGGAGGAATGAAGATGGATTTCTCGGAATCTAGTGTTTGGACCGGCTTTATTCAATTCGGCGTCTTATGTCTAATACTATTAGCAGCAAATACGCTGCGCAGATATGTACCCTTTTTACGAAAATCACTGCTTCCCACAGCAGTAATCGGAGGTCTTATAGCGCTCGCCTTCCGCTCTGCAGGTTTAGACTCATTGTTCGATACACGGTTTCTTAATATGATAACCTATCATTTTATGGCAATAGGGTTTATAGCGCTCAGCCTGAAAACATCATACGGCAAGGGGGAGATGAAAAGACAGGCAAGCAAGGACGCTTTTAACAGCGGCCTGCTGATTGTCGGCAGTTACCTGCTTCAGGCGCTTATAGGCTTTTCCATAACCATTATACTTGCATTGACTTTTATGCCGGATTTGTTTAAAGCCTCGGGACTTCTTCTTCCGCTCGGATTCGGACAGGGACCAGGGCAGGCAAATAACTGGGGCTACATCTATGAAAATACTCACTACACCACAACTGAAAGTTTTACTGGCGGTCAAACCTTTGGAATTACCATTGCGTCTATAGGATTTCTTTGCGCATGCATTCCTGGTGTTATCTATATGACATGGCTAAACAGTAAAAATAAGTTTATAAGGGCAAAGGGATTTAAAAATGAAAGTGTATCGGATGAACTGGGAAATGAAGATGAAATTCCTCTTGCAGAGTCTATAGATAAGTTTACTGTTCAGATATGTTTTGTAATGATGACCTTTCTTATTTCATACGCTTTTATGAAATTACTTGATATGGGCTTAATTGAAAGCGGGATGCTTGGCGAATTCGGGGTAAAAACGTTAAGACCTCTAATATGGGGGTTTAATTTTATTTTTGGAACCCTTTTTGCAATGCTCGTAAAATTTATTGTAAAGCACCTGAGAAAATCACACCTCATGAAGCGTATGTATCTTAATAATTTTATGCTCAATAGAATTACCGGAATAGCCTTCGATTTTATGATTATTGCATCAATCACACTCATAGATATTAAGGTGCTTTCCAATCTTTGGATTCCCCTGATTCTTATTTGTCTTGCAGGCTTTGCAGGTACCTTTTATTATGTTAAGGCAGCCAGCAAGGTAATTTACCCGATGTATAAACTGGAAGGTTTTTTAGGCATGTACGGAATGATGACAGGAACTGCTTCTACGGGCGTTGCTCTTCTGCGGGAGGCGGATCCGAATTTTGACACTCCCGCGTCGCAAAATATGGTTAACGGTACTTCTACCGCAATAGTACTCGGTTTTCCTATGCTCTTACTGCTGGGGCTGGCTCCTGAACAGCCCTATTTGACGCTCGCGCTCTTAGGACTTTTTGCAGTACTTATTAACGCAGCCCTTTTTAGACGGGTTCTGTTCCGCAGGAAAAAGAAATAAGTCCATAAAAAAAAGCTGTCCGTGAAGGTAACCTTCAAACGGGCAGCTTTTTTATTTACAGGCTTCTACCGTTGTGCTTTACCGCTTCAAGCTCATAACGGTGTCAAGCAGGGTATCTGCAGTTTGAATAGTTTTAGAACTTGCTTGAAATCCGCGCTGGGTAACGATCATGTCTGTCATCTGTTCAGTAAGATCAACGTTAGACATTTCCAAGGCTCCTGCAAGAAGGCTGCCCTTTCCGGCTATTCCGGAGGTTCCGATATTTGCAAGACCTGAGTTATTTGATTCGACATAGGTATTATCGCCGGCTTTCTCAAGACCGCCCTGATTGGTAAAGGTTGCCAATGCAATTTGACCGAGGGTGCGGTTTGTGCCGTTTGAATACACACCGGTTATAATTCCGCTTGAGTCAATCTTAAAGTTGTCAAGATAGCCCATGGTGTAGCCGTCTTGATAAAATGCCTTTGTTGAACTTTGGGAAGCACTCTGGGTAACGGTATTTTTCTGACTGCCGATGGTGCCGAGATTTATGTTTAGAGTCTGGCGTGCAGGGTTTCCTTCTTCATCAGGATTTGCACCGACAACGTTGAACGACGTCTGAAGAATAATTTCACCTTCAGGATTAGTGTTGTTGCCTGCGCTGTCTGTAACCGACAGAAGGGTTCCGGTATTGTCAAAATTTACTAAGAAGGTATTTTCTGTTCCGTCTGTAGTGCCAAGCCCTACACGGGTTTGAGTTGCATCGGCCTGATCAGGATCTACAAGCACGGTTGCCTGCCACTGATTAGGATTTCCAGGAACGCGGGCAAAGGAAACTGCCAGATTATGATCGTTTCCAAAACTGTCATATACTTTAAACTCTGTTGCCCAGGTGCCGCGTGCAATGTCTGCAGGAGAGGCGCCTTCGAGAATTTCGGGGGTATTTTTATTTAAGTTACAGGCAAAGTTTACATTCGTTGTCGCCTTTGCAGGATCTTTTGAACCGACAGGAATAATGAGGTCTTCCGGGTTGCTTGCAGTGTTAAGAACCATCTCGCCGTTTAACTCATCTGCCATCCAGCCCTGTACACGAAAACCGTTTGCAGGATTTACGAGGGTTCCTTCACTGTCAAGACCGAAAGCACCGGCCCTTGAATAAAAAGACTCTTCACCATTTTTGAGAACGAAAAAGCCGTTTCCCTGAATAGCAACATCGGTTGCTACACCTGTCGACTGGAGGTTTCCCTGTGTAAATATAGTATCGATTGATGCAGTCATAACACCGAGTCCTACTTCTTTAGGGTTTACACCGCCGATTTCTGTAGTAGGTTTGGCAGCTCCTGAAAGCTGCTGAGAAATCATGTCCTGAAAATTAACACGGCCTCGTTTAAAACCCGTTGTATTAACATTTGATACGTTGTTTCCAATAACATCCAGTCTTGTCTGGTGGTTCTGCATTCCGGATACGCCGGAGTAAAGTGATCTCATCATATGTTTAACCCTCTTTTTAGTAAGCTAGTACTCTTTTTACTGATTCCATGCTGTAAAGCATGCCGTTTATCTGTACCTGCGGTTTTTCGCCCATAACTGCCCCTTCTACAATACCGCTGATAGATACCATTCCGTCTTCAATTTCAACAGTTTTACCAATGGTATTTACAGCTTCCGATGAATTGAGCATTGATGCAAGCTTTGAAAACTCTGTATTCATATTGGTCATTTGTTCCAATGAGGAAAATTGAGCCATCTGTGCTATGAATTCAGTGTTTTCCATAGGACTTGTCGGATCCTGATTAGCAAGCTGTGCTAACAGTAGTTTCAAAAAATCATCCTTGCCCAATTGTGAACTTGCAGTACGTCCGTTTACAGCGAGTGTTTTGTTAAAAGTGTCAACAGCAGTTTTTGACTGCAGCTGTTCTGAAGCACTCATTGATGCTCTAAATTCCATGGTAATTCTCCTGTTTATTTATTACGCAATCATATTTATTACTGATGTTCCGTAGATTACCGCATCCCGTGCGAGCTGAAGCGCATAATCATCATCAAAAACTTCGGGCAACGCATCATTGTATACATAACCCCTTGGATTATGATCTTTTTCCCGGCCGCCGTCCTGACTTCCGCTGTTCCAGCTCAGGTCGAAACCGCCTGCTTCAAAACCGCTGTCAGTAAAGGCCTGACGTAAAGAATCAAGATTGGCTTTAAAAGCATTAAAAGCTTCTTCGCTCGATACAACTATCTTACCTGCAATTACTTTGTCGGTAACTTCAAGGTGTATCTTTACATTTCCAAGCTCTTCCGGATGCAAAATTAAATTTATAGTCCCGTTGTTGTGATCTTTTAATATAACACTGCCGCTTTTTACTAATTCCTTTGCATTAGCCTGCAGCTCTGATGAGAGCATCTCTGTAAAGCGCGCATTTGACGTCATTACAGCGGCGGTATTTCCGCTTTGAGGTGCATTTAACGAATTATTTTGAGAAAGATTTAATGACATCTCGGCATTTCCGTTGCCGTCATAGTGTACTTCGGAAACGAATTTTCCCCCGGCAGCAGCTTCTTTTGTAATACTGCGCTCATCAATAACTGATATTAAGGCTTCATTTGAGGTGCCAATAAGCTCTCTTTGATCAGTTTTAATCTTCGAAGAGTCTGCTTTTACCGGGCTGTCGTCTTCTTTGAGTGCATACTGTGCTAAAGAAACCTGTCCTGTAAGCAGCGACTGAATGACGGCATCTTCATTATCAGCTTCATCCTGACTAATTGTTAACTCATCATCCGTTCCGGTCTTTACGAGTAATGCATTTTCGGACATTGAGGTTGCTTCTGTTTGAAGTTCTGCATCAGTTAGGACAAGAGCACTATCAGTTAATAGATAAGCCTCTTGTTCAGGGAGGAGTTCAATAAGAGGATCTTCCGTAGAAACAGAAAAATATTCATCTGCCTCATCAAGACTGGAAGGAGTGCTCAATAATGAAATTTCATCACCCTGTGCCTGACCGGAGCTGCTTTCATTCAGATAAAGATCCCCGAAACCCTCAATGACACCCTGAGCAGCTTCCTCTGAGGTATCTAGAAAAGAAGGATCATCAATCGAACTTACTTCTTGAGTCTTTGTTGTTTCCAGTTTTTGCATTCCATCCGTGGTGTCCCGCATTTCCTGTGCTTTTTCAGCATCTTTTACTTCTTGAGATGCATTGTGCACCTTTTGAAGTTCTTTTTGAAATGCAGATTCATCTTGAGAAGCAGTCTTCGATCCTTGAAGATTAAGTGCTGACGGCATCTTTTGCGCAGCCGTCTGTTCAAGATGAAGGTTAAGTGCCTGCATGGCAAACCTCCTTGAAACACCGGATGCAAAAAGCTGAATTTACTGAAGAGAAGAAGGCTTATTGGTCATTTTGCGCTGAATTTGAGCAACACGCTCAGCAGGCATTAATGACAGCCAATAAGGAACAACAGAGTCGGTACCGGCAGAGGCCGAAATTTCATCTACTTTGCGAAGGGTGTCGATCATGTCCTGATCATCCATTGCAAGCAGAATATTTACAGCATTCTGAGGAACCATTCCCATCAGGTTTCGTGCATTTTGTACGATGTTTACTTCTCTATCATCGTACTTTTTTATTGTATTGTTGAATGTTTTTTCTCTTTCTTCTTGAGAAATTCGTAAATCTTCAAGTTCCTGAGATATTTGGAGGTTTTCCTTTTCTTTTTGAAGAATAGTTTCTTCCCGTTTATCGAGTTCCTGATCTCTTAGATCAAGCGCTTCGAGCCTCTTTGCCAGACGCTCAGAGTTTAAATCGATATAAGGAACGGAAGAAACAGAATTAATTGAAGCAGCGGATTGTGTTTGTAAACCGAACAGGCGGTAAACCGGCGCGAAAAGCTGTTTAGCCTGAATAACACCAAGATAGTCGAACCAGACGAGCCCTATTAAAATAAGAATTATTACCAAAAAAAGCAATACAATTGTTTTTCCTATAGTTTTACCTGCGGCCACAGTAACTCCCTGTATGGTTCATTTTTTTAAAATAATAAAACCGGTACTGTAAGTATATCGGCAGATACCGGTTTTGTAAATAGTTTATAATTCTACCAGAGATTGCACAATAACAAGACTAAGAAAGAGCGGCAGCGGCAGCTCCGAGTGTTATTGCATTATCAAGACTTACAATTTCAAAATAAAGCTTTCTCTGTTCTGTGAGCACTGTATTAAGATAGCCCCGTAAGCGTTCCTGAAGATTATGTGTCTTATAAAATGTTGTCCCCTCGCATAGTACACACACCGGGAGAGAAGGCTGTGTCCCCTTACCGCTCTTAATTACAGAAGCTGCAATAATTGATGCTGTTATGCGTGCAGAACGCTCTACAAAGGCATCAAGGAGTGCATAGGCGGTGTCATAGTCGTCTTGAGTTCCCTTAGCCATAATTGAACCGAGAAGAGTATCGGTTTTAAATGGCCCATAAAAGAACTGATCCATATCTTTAAGCTCAAATTTTTGAATTTTTAGTATTTCTGCAGCGGTACTCTGTGAAAATAAACCGTCCTTAGCAGCTTCCTTAAGCGCTATGAGAGATACCGGTCCTAAATATGCACCTGAGCACATTTTTTCCATAACATAAAGCCCGGGTGTATTTGCAGTTTTATCAAACTCAAGATCAAAGTGTGAACGGGGAAGCTTATTAAACTTGCCTGTTTCACAGACAACAATCTGGCTCTCAGGGATTCCATTTTTAAGACCCGTCATTCCCTCAATTTTCTTTATTTTTCCGGATTCAATATAGGCTGCGTTCATGCCTGTTCCAAGGATGAGTCCCACATACGAACTGTAGCGGCGGCCGCCGGAAGCATGTGCAGCGCCTGCTAAAAGAGCAGCTGCGGTATCATTCAATAAAATGACCTTTTTAGGGCGGTTCCATCCCCGTTCAACAAGGGCATCACACAAAGACCGGCCTACAAGGGATCCGACAACTTCCTTTGCCTTAATTTCCTTTGAAAAGCCGAGAACCTGTCCGTCGCCTTCGGGAGTAATTTTCATGGCATATGAAAAACAAAAACCTATGCAGTCCGCCTTATTCTTTAAATGATCAAGATTCTTAGCAATTGCCTCAAAAAAATCTTTTTTATTCAGTTCTTTTTCTATACCGGGCATTGCGCATTTTTCAAGATCGGAGATGCTGGTTTTGCCTTCTGCATCAAAATGAACCAGACATGAACGGAAATTTGTTCCGCCTGCGTCAATAACCATTACAGTCTTGTTTACCGGAACAGAAGAAGGAGGCAGTCCCCATGTAGGTATCATATCTTCTGTTGCTTCCATGGCAGTAAATGAACCGGCGCCCTTATCTAACCCCTGCTGCATATCCCACAAAAGACCGTCAATAATGGTATTAATATCCGGTCCGCCGTATGCAAATCCGTGACGCCCTAAAAAAGCATTTACTGTCTGAACAATAGTCATAGAAAATCCTCCGCACAAAATATGTTCAAAATTATAACATTGAGCAAAAAAAATAACAATCTCATAGGAGTAATTACCTACCATATTTTTCCAATTTCAGTACCTTCTTGTTGCATAGACAGGGCCTAATACCGTAGAATGAGCGCTATGTCATCATTAGCATTCAATACATTAAACGAAAAACAACATGAAGCCGTAACAACCCTTGAAGGACCCATCCTCATTATTGCCGGAGCGGGCTCGGGTAAAACCCGTGTAATAACATACCGTATAGCCAACATGCTAGAGTCGGGGATTCCTCAAAGCCAGATACTAGCCTTAACATTCACCAATAAGGCTGCAAAGGAAATGGAAGAGCGCGTTAAGGAACTAACGGGCAAAAAACTTCAGAATTTGACAATATCAACATTTCATGCTTTTGGCGTTAAAATTCTGAGGCAGGATATAGAAATGCTCGGCTGGAGATCCAATTTTTCGATTTACGACGATGTTGACCGTAATCAGCTCATAAAAGAAACAGGACGGGAGCTCGGGTTTACCGCTGATGCACTGGATGTTTATAAAATAGGAAGTCTTTTTTCAAACATTAAAATAGGCAGATGGGACTGGGAGAGTGCAAACGATCAGTACCGTAAGCTCTATGAAGAGTATCAGTCAGGATTGAAACTGTATAATGCTGTAGATTTTGACGATCTTATAGGGCTTCCTATAAAACTGTTTCGTGAATTTCCGGAAGTCTTACAAAAATACCGGGACCGCTACAAATACATCATGGTTGACGAATTTCAGGACACATCTATTCAGCAGTATCTTCTGATGCACGCTATTGCAGACCGGAATGTTGCTGTCGTCGGCGACGATGACCAGTCAATTTACAGCTGGAGAGGCGCCAACTATGAAAATATTTTAATGTTCGAACGCGATTTTCCGGGTGTTAGAGAAATTAGGCTCGAGCAGAACTACCGCTCAACCGAGACAATTCTGGCGGCCGCAAACGGAGTTATTTCCAACAACACAAACCGTAAGGATAAGGCGCTCTGGTCGGGAAACGGTTCGGGTAAACCCATAGAAATTTTTATGCCGGAAAATGAAAGCGCAGAGGCAGACTTTATCTGCGAGATGATTCAAAGTCTGTGCATCAGCGAGAAAAGGAGCTACGGGGATTTTGGAGTACTCATACGGGCTAACACCCTCACCCGGGCAATTGAAGAAGGCTTTTTACAGGCAAACATCCCCTATACCGTCTCGGGCGGAACAAGCTTTTTTCAAAGAAAAGAAATAAAAGACATTATCAGCTACTTGAGGGTTATTTCCAATCATGATGATGATATAAATCTCCTTCGAATAATTAACACTCCGCGGCGCGGAATTGGACGAAAAACAATAGAGCAGATAAACGAAATTGCTAAAAATCAAAAATGCTCGCTTTGGACAAGCATTAATGCCCTTATCTCTGCACAGGAATCACCCCTTGCTGATAAAATGAAAATTGAGCTTGAAAGCTTCGTAAATATGATTACTGAGCAGCGATCCCTGCTTCTTGGAGGAAAGGGGCTTGCAAAAAAAGTACGTGCAATGGTCGATACCGTAAATTACATGGATTACCTTATGCAGGAGTATCAGAAAAATGAAAAGGCCGCCCGCTTTAAGTTTTTAAACATTGAACACCTTATAACCTCAATCGATACATGGGAAAATAATCCCGATAACTTTGACGCCGGTCTCTATGCCTATCTTAATAGAATTACGCTTATATCCCGCGACGACATGGAAGACGACTCATTAAAGGGCAAGGTAAGTCTCATGACCATCCATGCCTCAAAGGGACTTGAGTTTCCTGTTGTCTTTATAGCCGGTGCAGAAGAAGGATTAATTCCCCATGCACGAAGTCTTGAAGAAGGGGACGGGAACGTGGAAGAAGAACGACGGCTTTTTTATGTAGCTATAACAAGGGCCAGAGACAAATTGTTTATATCTGCCTGCAGAAAAAGAAGAAAGATGCAGAATGTTGTAGACTGCACGCCCTCCCCCTTTCTCGATGAAATTCCCGCGAACCTTGTTGAATATCATGAACCCCAAGGTGAAGTCTCCGACGACATGGCCCTCAATATTCTTGCAAGTATGAAAAACAAGTTTACTATGTAGAAAAAAAAGACTGTAAAAGGTTTATCTTTTACAGTCTTTTTATTAGCAATACCTATATTTCCAATGGCGCACTGAACAAGGTAACCACAAATTTAAATTTCTGCTGCCGTATATAGTACCGTACTCCGCCTCCAAAATCGAGTGATATCTGGGTTAAGAGCATGCCGAAGATCGGACGAAGAGTAATGTTGCACAGCAATGCAACTGAATCCTCAAAGGGAAGACTGCCTATGTTGGAAAAATTACTAACCGGGTCTTTATAGTTGACACCCTGAATAACCTGTCCTGCAGTGTAATTTGCAGAAAGTGTTAATCTATTTGCATAGAGACATAAGAAGGGAATTCCTTTTTGAATCTCCATTGAAAATAAGGTTACATCTGCCATTGCCGCCCATAGTGTTTCTG
>Ga0116148_1003578_pt1 | contig 14218 bp, 16 predicted proteins | sample AD_UKC055_MetaG_FD_89786 | JGI IMG/M metagenome (GOLD analysis project Ga0116148, IMG submission 89786) | Active sludge microbial communities of municipal wastewater-treating anaerobic digesters from USA - AD_UKC055_MetaG | ecosystem: Engineered > Bioreactor > Anaerobic > Digestate | place: USA... | reverse complement strand
TGCGATGCGTGAAATTGAGAGGGCCAATCCTGACACCCTTTACCGCGTTTTCGGAGCGGCTGACTGGGGCAACCGAGAGCTGCTGACCGACGCCATTCTTAAAGACCTCATCGAGGGGCTTTCCTGATCCGATGGGAATGGTCCTGGGGATGGTGTCTGTGACGTCGCAACCCCCTCCCTCACTTGGCAATCGTCGTCGGTGCAATTGTGAGATGCTAAATATGAAAAACTATGGTCACCATTACCATCAACATTCAGCCTTACATTCATTTGCGTAATGCGCTGTCTCCGCTCGGAGGAAAAGTCATCATTATAAGTGACTTCGGTAACGATAAATTTAACCACTTTACCCTTCTTCATTTCTTCAAACTCAGCCAATTTGGTTTCTATTTTAAAGAGTTGGAAGAGAAATGGTTGTTTTGGCCCAAGAGTCATTGGCACATTAACATTTATCCATTTAACCCTGTCAAACGGCTCAAAATCAATGTTGGAAGTCGGAGCAACAATAACACCGTATCTAACATGAAGTTTTCTCGCGGGTATGGCTCCAGAATTTGCCATGAGAATCTTAAAGATATATTCTTTGGCTTCTCCCGTGGGTGGATACTTTTCAAAAACAGGCGTGCTGAAATAAACATTCGCTCGATCACGTATGCGGGATGTATCGACGGTTTTTTCAAGGGTACACCATTGGAGAAAACCGACAACTCCAAGAAATGCGGTAAAAACGGCAAGAAATGCGGTGAACACGGCTACAGAGAGAGTAAATCGCTCAATAGCTGGATAATGATGCCACCAGGAGGAAAACCTATGTCTTAGTTTCTTCTCGTTGCTCTTCTTATTTTCTATTTCGGAACTCATGAGAACTCCGCAAATCAGAGAGCTGCTTTATGTTTTTTATTAGCAGGGTTTTTTGTCTTCTTATTCAATATAAGTATAGAAAAATCAAGGAAATATTATCTTGGTTGTTTTAAGGTTTTTGATGAAACCTAATTATTTGGGTTCATCCGATTGATGCGTACTTTTTGTAGTTGAAAAAATCCTCCGTTTTATTTACCGAGTAATACTGCAAAAGGTTGCCTTGTTTAATATGGTTTCAGAAAATAAATCTCTATCCAGGGCCAACTGTAACATAGCTGCGTTTTCATGCACTATAATTTCTCTTTTATTAAATAGCACTGGAAATATAGACCGATTTGCCTTCAGCGGATAAAACATTTGATTTATCCGCTGAAGTTTTCTAAAATAAAAAGCCTGAAAAATTAAGGCCTTTGTAAAAACAAATTTAAGGGTTTTTTTCCGCACAGTATTTCGAGAGAAACCAGTGGCCTGATTATAAGGGATTAAGCAGCGGGGGCCGTTAAAGCATGTTCTTCTTTTTAACATTATTGGATTTGCCGTGGTCTTTTTCAGCCTGTGCCTGGTGCTTGGCCTTTTGAAAGAACCATGACAGGCCTGCAACCTTTTCAAGAAGTACGCAAGAATCGGATGAACCCTTTTTTAGCGATTTGTGTGCAAGGGGAGAAATCTGAAACGGAAGTCTCGCCTATTATTTTCGATAGACAAATCTTGCAAAATGGCTTATCATGTCTCCATGAGTAATGCCTATGAACGATCATTTGTTTCTCAACTCGAACAGCGACTAATTGCCGAAAGCCCGCGCATTCAGGTCTTGGTAGGACCGCGCCAGGTTGGGAAAACAACGGGGGTCAAGCAGCTCCTGGCCCGATACCCTTATGCCAGCCATTATGCCAATGCGGATGATCTCCTGAATACGGATCGAACATGGCTGCTTGAACAATGGCAAAAGGCGGTATCCTTGGGAAGGCAGACCCTTCTCGTCATAGACGAGATTCAGAAGGTGCCGAACTGGTCCGACACGCTCAAGTCATTATGGGACAAAGATCCCCAATCTATTCGTGTAGCCGTCCTGGGATCGAGTTCACTGCAATTACAGAAAGGCTTAACAGAAAGCCTTGCAGGACGTTTTGAGCTAATAAAGGCTCACCATTGGACGTTCCATGAACAGAAAGTCGCCTTTGGTTACGACCTTGATCGCTATCTAACCTACGGCGGGTATCCCGGCGCCGTTGCCTATGAAGATGACTTTGACCGTTGGTACGCATATCTAAAAGACTCTATCGTTGAAGCGGTGATCGGAAAAGACATCCTGCTAAACAGGAGGGTGGGCAATCCTGCCCTGTTCCGGCAGGCATTCGAGATTCTGTGCCGTTATCCGGCTCAAGAAATCAGCTACACCAAGCTCCTTGGTCAATTACAGGACAAGGGCAACACAGACTTGGTTAAGTATTACATTGAGCTCTATTCAGGAGCTTTTCTCATCCATCCGTTGGAAAAATATTCTGTGAAGAACTATCTGACAAGGGGATCGAGCCCAAAAATTATCGTGTCCTGCCCTGCCCTGTATGCCATGAACGAAGGGCCTCAATTTCTTGAAGACCGTGAAAAACGGGGGCGGATTTTTGAAACGGCTATTGGAAGCCAGCTACAGCAGCTTGCGGGAAATCTTTATTATTGGCGAGAGAAAAACCTGGAGGTTGACTTTATCTACAAATACCGGGGAAAGATTTATGCAATAGAAGTAAAGTCGGGACGCCGGAAATCCTCCAGGGGGTTAGATGCCTTTATAAAAAAGCATCCCTCTGTAAACCCAGTGATTATTACACCGGAAATTTTTCCCGTTTTTTCGGAAGATCCCCTGATGTTTTTGAGGAAAATTTCATGAAGATGGGAAGGAAAACAAAAACCGTAGCCATCTATGCCCGCGTCTCCACGGACAGGCAAAAGGTCGATATGCAGCTTCACGAACTGCGTCAATTTGCGGCCCGGTCCGGTTGGAACATTTACAAGGAATACATTGATCAGAATTACAGCGGGGGCAACACCAAGCGCCCGGCTTTCACCGCCATGATGGACGCGGCCAGGAAGAGGAAATTTGATCTCCTTCTGGTTTGGAAGCTGGACAGGTTGAGCCGGTCCCTCAAGGACCTCATCATCACCCTGGACGATCTTGGGGCGTGTGGCATCGACTTTGTGTCCTACGACAACAACCTGGACACGTCCACTCCAACAGGCAAGCTCGTGTTCCAGATCGTTGGCGCCGTGGCCGAATTTGAAAAGGACATTATCCGGGAAAGGGTCGTTGCGGGTCTGGCCGTCGCCAGGAGCAAGGGCAAGCGGCTTGGCCGGCCGCCAATACCGCAAGATGTTTATGACCGGGCCGCGAAGATGCGTTCAGAGGGGCTGTCCTATCGAAGCATCGTCAAGGTCCTGGGGATTGACGAAGGAACAATCCGGAAAAAGGCCCACAAGAAATTGCATGCGGCAAAAACTGGGAGCCGCGCTGCTGCCTTTAATTGACGGAACAGATTTGTTACCACTTACAAGAGGCGTTTGGTTACATATCTACGCATTGGCATCCCCTTCATCGGTAGTCAATGCAGCGGATGCCCTGCATCGTACCCCGATGCTGTATATTAAAAGGCTGCCTCTTTCAGTAGTCCGGGCCGCAGATCTTCTCCTTGGTTGCCGGTGAGCGCTTGTAGTGCGAGGCCCAAAATAGTATTGACTTATCTTCTCCTTTGGGCTGCAATGTAGCTCAAAGGAGAAAGTTTTATGACGATAAAGCAAAACACCGTTGTCAGGGCGAGAATTGACGGGCAAGTTAAGGCCGAAGCCGAGGCGGTTCTTGCTTCTATTGGCCTTACGACCTCTGATGCTTTCCGTATGATGATGTTTCGTATTGCAAAAGAAAAAGCCCTGCCATTTGAGCCGCTTGCTCCTAATGAAGAAACCATTGAGGCTATGAAGGCCGCACGGCTTGGCAGGCTTGTTATGGTTGGGTCCGCCGATAAACTCCTTGAGAGTCTGAATGCGGAAGATTAGATTTTCTAATCGGTTCAAGCGCGATTACAAACGGGAGAAAACAGGACGGCACAGCAAAACCCTTGATGCCACTCTGATGGGCATTGTGAAGATGCTTGCCGCTGATGTGCCATTGCCTCACAACAATTTCGATTTCGTTTATACCCGGAGAGAAACCAGTGACCTGATTAGAAGGAATTAAGCAGCGGGGGCCTTTAAAGCATGGATTTCTGCTTTTACATTATTGGATTTGCCGTAGTCTTTTTCAGCTTGTGCCTGGTACTTGGCCTTTTGAAAGAGCCATGACAGGCCTGCAACCTTTACATCCGTCCCGCCGGGAAAGCCTCGCCTTTGAGGCGGGGATGATAGGCGGCCTTTTTGATAGAATATAGTTGACATGTATTTCCTCATATTGTAAGAAACAACAAATGATTAGATCATCGAATATACCTTATCAATCGACTCGGCATAGCAAGCATCTATTGAGCTACCACTTTATTTGGTGCCCTAAGTATCGTCGCAATATTCTCGATGATCCGGCCATAATCGAGATGGTTCGTGCTTCTATTATCCAGAACCTCGAAAGCATGGGATGCACGCTTATTGCCCTGGAAATAATGCCCGACCATGTTCACCTTTCGTTATCTGCCCCTCCCCGCTTCAGTCCGGCTTATCTTGCCGGCAAGATCAAGGGAACATCTGGCAGCGCCATTGCCGCCGCTCATCCATCCTTCAGGAAACAAAAGATTTGGAGTCGCAGTTATTTTGTAGCAACGACCGGAACTGTGTCCACGGAGACCATTCGCCAATACATTGAATCTCAGTGGAAAAGGATCAAGTAGATGCTCAAGGCCACCCACGTCATTCTTCGTCCCTCTGCTGCTGAAAGCGTGATGCTCCGTGCATTCCGCAAGGAAGCCGCCCGCTGTTGGAACGAAACAGTGCGAATTGCCAAAGAATACTATCATCTCAACAACCGGAGGTGGATCGGCGCCAATAACCTTCAGAAGGCCCTCAAGGGACAGTTTCGGTTGCATAGCCAAACCGTACAGGCATTGGCCGACAAGTATGTTGAAAACAGGGCCACGATTGCCTCGTTGCGTCGAGAGGGGAACAAGAAGGCCCGGTATCCCTATCGGGAGAAGCATTATCTCACTATTCCTTTCAAGCAAATGGCCTTGCGGTATGGACCGTTTGGCGAGCTTGTCATATCTCTTTCCGCCGGTATCCGGTTCAATACGGGTTATGTGCCTCCATCTCCGATTCACACGGCAGAAATCCTGTACCGCAAGGGGCGGTACATTTTGAGCGTCATACTTGATCACAAGGAAGCCGAGTCTCGGCCACTTGCTCTTTGTGCCGGTGCGGACCTTGGCGAGATACATCCCGTTGCCGTTTGCAGCGAGGATGGCAAGGCGCTCGTGGTTTCCGGTCGGGCCATTCGATCGGTCAAGCGATACCGCAACAAGGCACTGGGCAAGCTTTCCCGGCAGATCAAGAAATGCACCAAGGGAAGCCGCAAATGGAAGCGATATATCAAGGCCAAAAGGCATCTTCGCACTTGGAGCGAAGATCATCTCCGCGATCTTTTTCATAAAGCCTCACGCAAAGCGATAAACTGGTGCATCGCCAATAATGTGTCTGAACTCGTCATTGGCGATCCCAAGGGCGTAGAGCAGAAAACACGTCAAGAGCGTCGTCTTGGACGCAAGAGCCGTCAGAAGGTTTCTCAGATGGAGTATGGCCGGATGAAACAATACTTGTCCTACAAGGCCAAGGAGTCCGGTATAAGTGCGTGCTTCGTGAATGAACGGGGCACCAGCAAGGAATGCCCGGTCTGCCGCAAGGAAAACAGGCCGGCGGGGAGAACATACCGTTGTTCCTGCGGATATGTTGGGCATCGGGACGCAAAAGCCTCCTTCCTGATGATCAGAAAGATTCATCCCGATATATGCACGCCCAATGTTTTCCATGTTCAGTTTTCCCAAGTAGAACCAAAGTATCGCAAGCGGATACTTCCGGCTTGCGTAGATGGCGCTGGCGTCGCCCTCTGTAGCTCGGCTTAACTCGACCAATACCAGTTGCGCATAGCTTCTGGCACGTTGAGCATTCCCGAGAATCCTCGCCTTTCAGGCGGGGAGTACGTCAACGGAGATATGATGGATCCCAAAATTTGGACAGTGTGCTAAGTTGCACTTGGGGCAAAAGAGAGAAGGACCAAGCAATCTCACCATCGCCTGCGTCCCGTGCAACAAGAAAAAGGGCAACTGGCCCGTCGAGGAGTTCCTCGCCGGCAAGCCGGCCTGAAGGCCGAGGTTTACGGCCTTTCAGATAAAAAACGAGCACAAAAAAACCCCTGCCGTTGCCGGTAGGGGTTTTGTGTTTTGCGATAGCGGAGAGCCTCATCCGGCAGAAACCTGCTGCCTGACGAAATCCTCCACTGCGGTCCTGTCAGTCACGGCATTGTCCACCGCCCAGGTCGTCGCCAACCTGATCAGCCGGCCAACCTCCGGGCCGGGCTTTAAACCCGTAACCTCCATGACCTTGTTGCCGTCGATGACGCTGACGTTACCGCCGGCAACCGCCAGCCCCCAGGTGTTCCTGATGTCCTCCGCCCTGCTGATACGGGCATTGAACATCTCGGTAGCCTGGGGGCTACAGCCGCAAGGAGACCCCAGTGGGGACTCAGCACCAGCTTTGCCACCTTGCTGGCCTTCATTACCATGATCTTGCGGAAGACCATGTCAATGGCCGCCTTCTGGATCATGAGGCACCTCCTTTCCTTGCCGTGCCTGCCTCCTCGCGGAGGTCAGGTCTTACCGGCGTAATGCCAAAAAAGGGCCGCCCGGCCCCCGATGCGCAGCATTCTCTTACGAGGGCTGGTGCGGAAGCGGCGGACGGCCTTTACGTTACTTGGAAGCGGCCTTGCGAGCCGCCTCCGTTTTCAACATCCTTCCCGATCGGGTCACATAGACCCGATATTTAAGGCCCGCGAAGGGCCTGTACTTCAAATTTTTCTTCATCTTACTCTCCTTGCCGTGCCTGCCATTGCTGGTTCAGGAGCTTACCGGCGGGGTAATGTAAAACCAATGCGCTGCTATCGCGTGCGCCCGCGCCAGGGATTCTTGAAATCGCTTTCTCATCCCTGGAGACTCAGCGCCCGCAAGCAGGCCTGGTCAACTTATGTCCGCTCCCCGACCAAAGCCGGGGTAATATCTCGTTCCGTGCCTGCACCCTCGCACTTAAACGGGCGGGTTGAGAGAACGGACCACATGTGAGGCCCTCTCTTTTCAGCGGCGATAAACTTCTTCGCCGCCTCGACTCCGGTTTGAGGAGCTCCCTGCTCCTCAAACCGGAGTCGTCCCGTCGCGATCCCGGCCGCTATCTTTTTTGTACTCTTTTTCATCTCTCCTCCTTTGCCGTGCCTGCATCCTCGCAGATGTCAGGACTTATGCGGCAGTAGGTTTGGCGGTGACGGCTCGCCAGGCCCCCCGGAGCTTCCCCGGAGTATTACTTGCCCGTAAGGAGGGCAATGAACCCCCCTTGCGGGGATAGGGGAAAAGAGATCCGGGTGGCAGGATTTGAACCCGCGACCTTCGCCCATAGCGACGCGCTACCTGACTGCGCTACACCCGGAACTTACGCGAAATCGTTGGGGGAGAGTTGCCAGAAATGCCACGGTGATTAGCGACTTGGAAGGGCGATCCTCCCCCGTAACTTCCTAAGCCCGTGCCTGCTCCCGAAGGGAGTCAGGACTTACCGGGCAAATTTGCCCCGAAGCCCGTGCCTACCCCCGCAGAGGGATCAGGCCTTACCGGGCGATTTGTTGGTTTCGTGCCTGCCCCCGGAGAGGGTCAGGGCTTACCGAAACGTAAAAAAAAGGCGCAAATCATCCATTGGCATCTCTGCATCAATGGCGACTTGCGCCCTTTTCGGTCGGAACCTACTAAACGAACTAATTGCCTATATAATACTTCCCGAAAGGAGGAGGGAGGAAGAAAGAAAATATATCTCTGACCCAGACAGTGGCGCAATCTCCCTCTCCATGGGACGGCAAGGCAAGCATCTCCAAGGCAGATTTCCAAGTTCAATCAATTCGATCTTCGCCTCAAAATATTACAAGTTCAGCCTCCCCTGGGAAGTAATACAGGATAAAGATCAAGGAGCGCATATCGTGTCCCAAACTACCGATAACGTATCTCTCGTTCATCCCAAAGAGAGACTGTACTTCCGAATATCTCTGGCAATTACGTTGCTCGTTTACCTACTCCTCATCATTACGGTTATAGGCCTGATCTATATCGCTGTTGCCGCCTGCATATCTTTGCTTCTGCGGGGGTTGTATGTGGGAAATATCCGAGCGAACGGCATCCGCGTATCGGACAAACAGTTTCCTGAAGTCTATCGCATAGCTTCCGACCTTGCAGCGAAGATGGAAATTCATCCTGTTCCCGCGATCTACGTCCTGCAAGCGGGTGGCGTCCTAAACGCCCTGGCCACCAAGCTGGTCGGCGTGAATTACGTGATCATCTACTCTGACGTGCTGGAGCTTGCCTATGACCAGGGTGAGGATGAACTCGCCTTTGTTATCTGCCATGAGCTGGCGCACATAAAAAGGCGACATGTGGTTTGGCATATGCTGTTTGCACCGGCAATGCTGCTCATGGCCTCCTCTTACTCTCGTGCCTGCGAATACACCTGTGACCGTTACGGCGCCCACTACTGTCCCGACGGGGCCATTGGAGGGTTGATCGTTCTTGCCGCCGGCAAGAAGCTGTATCGGCGGGTCAACGCCTTCGAGTTGGGCAACCAGGTCAACACCGAAAAGGGGTTCTGGGTTTCCATGGCCGAAACCCATGCCTCACATCCCACGTTGCCGAAGCGATTGACCGCCCTGGGGCTGGAGCTGCCATCCCTGCCCGCTCAAAATAGCAGGAGATCGTCTTGAGACGGGTGATCGAACAGGTCAAATCGCGACGGAAGTTCCTGATTGCGTCCTTTATCATCGGCCTGGTCTGCTATCTGCTCCTGGAGTTCGTGTCGGCACGTTACATTGTCGCCTTTACCCGGCAGGGGCACTACTGTCTGCCTTATTCACTATGGCTGATCGACAAAACAAAGCGTCCGGGCCGTGGAGATTTTGCCTGTTTTGTAGGGCGCGGGATTCCGAACTTTGCCGATGGCATCAAGTGGGTAAAGATTTTGTCCGGCATGCCCGGCGACAGGATTGAAACCCGCGTCTATCCCCCTGGAGAAAGGGATTCGCACCGTACCGTAATCGAAGTCAACGGCTTGCCAATCCCGATGCGACTCCAGGGCGTGGTCTATCTTAACAATATGGAATTCAATGTTTACGAGAAAGACACCAAGGGTCGTACACTTCCGATGATTGCGGGGCAGACCATACCTCCAGGCAGGTATTATGTCCACGCCACGTCATCTCGTTCTTTCGACTCTCGGTATTGGGGTTTGGTAGATGAAGAAAATATGGTTGGCAAGGCAACGCCACTTTATTGAGTGCTATCGGAAGTTCCTCTACGGTCTGTTTCTGTCCATGGTGTTCTGGGCCGGCATAGTATTTTTCTTGTTCCTGTTCGGGCACCTGCCGGCGGAGGGTGCGGAGTTTGACTATGGCGATATTCACACAAAGCCGTCGCAGGAAATGCTGGACCGGGCACGCAATGCTGCATCCAAGTTCAAAGAAGCGACGCCGGCCGAGGAGATAGGTAACCTGCGTCAGGAGCTATTGGCCCCTGCTGACACCCGCAGCGTTGACGCCGAACGCAGGAACGATGCCATACCATCGTCTCAGGCATCTGAAGATCAGACAAGCGACACACGTATGTCGCAACTAACCGAGCAGGCGCCTCCTACCCCGCCCCGAAAAATCTTCTACTTTATCTCCTTCTCCATGCCGATGGATTCCATGGCTCGCTCCCTGCTGGAGGTAATGGAACTTCGAAGGCAAGGGCTTGATGCCGTGCTGGTACTTCGGGGTTTCGTTGACAATAACATCAAGGCCACGATAGCCGCGTATGTTAGGCTGATCAAGGAAGCCAATGTTGCCAACATGGACCTCCCGATCAACATAGATCCGCCGCTATTCGAGAAGTATTCTGTAAGTAATGTTCCCGTCATGGTTGCCGAATACGATAGCGGAACCGGCAGGATCACCGGTGATATAGGCATTCCCTATTCCCTGTCCAGGCTGGAAAAGGAAACCGGCGATCACGGCAAGATAGGCCACACCTATCCCATTCAGGAAGAAAGCCTCCTGGATTTAATCGCCCGCAAGCAACCCTTGATCGAGGAGAGGCTGCGGGCAAGAATAGAGACGCTGAAAAAGGAGATGTACGTTTTGAAAAAGCACAATGGTCGCTATCAGAAAGTACAAGAAGACAGGGTGTATCATATTGACCCGACCTGGGAGGTCCCGGAGGACATTCTCGATCATGAGGGCAACGTAGTGGTGGCAAAGGGATCCCGGTACAATCCGGCGGATTACGCGGAGCTTGGCCGGCATATTGTCATTGATGGCAACGACCCCGCCCAGGTGGACATGGCCCTCACCGGCAAGTACCGCACGATGATGATTATTAGTGGCGACATTGCCAAATTGATTGCAACACACCAACAGATGTTCTGGTTTGCGCCCGATGAGCTACTGGGCAAATACCAGATTCAGCGTGTGCCGGCAATAATTGAACAGGAGGGAAAGCTTGTCCGAATCACTGAAAAGAAGCCTAATTAAAGGCGTCCTGGCGCCGGCAATGATGTTGCTGCTGTTGGCAATGGTTGTGGTGTCGCCGGCAAATGCAGACGCGCCTCGCTGCGAAAACAATTTCCCTGATCTGGTCAGCGACATCAACTGGAAGACCTTGTTTCCTTTCCGCCTGGGCGGGAACGTCATTATGAATTACGGGGACATGAAGGACAACGATGCGACCGAAAATGCCGACGATTTTAACCCGAGTTCCATAATATGCTTATGCCATGACAATGCCCTTGGTTTCGACCGCCTGGGATCATACATATCGTTTTGGGAACCGGCCCGTGTTATCGAGGTAGTGCGGTATCCCAACTGCTTTCCGTTTCTGTTTGGCATGGATTTCGGAGATGCCCTGAATCTCTTTGGCGCTTTCGGCACTCCCGGACAGGGCAATTCACCCAATACGCCTGAGAAAGCGTTCTACAACGTCCACTATTACACTTTCCCTGTCATGGCCGTCATGGACCTGATCGTCGGGGTGGAGTGGTGTACGGACTGGTATCAAGACATTGATTTGATGTACTTCTCCGAGGTTGACCCCACCTGGAACAACGACGAACTGTCCATATTCACCAATCCGGAAGCCATCGCATTCGGCAATCCCATTGCTCAGTCTTTGTGTGCCGTGGACTGCCTGACAGCGACCGCCGGTTTCCCCCTCAACGCCCTGTTTTGGTGCTCCGGCTGTTGGGGCAGCATGTATCCGTTTACCGGCAATACCGGCACGGTCGGATCCCCTGTTCGCACCACGAGCCTATTGATGGCACGTCTGCTTTCCCGGCTTGCCCGCCTGCCCATTCCCCCCGCCGTGGAATACGACACCAGTTCATCTACGGCCAAATGTGGGGGCCATGTCCGGCCGATTCTGAAAAAAAGTCAATACAAGTTTCAAACGCTATTCCCCATACCGCAGACAGAATGGTCCCATTCCCTCGGCAGCTCTACCTTTGCCTGGGGTGAACACCGGAACATACCCGCGAAAGGAGAACACCAGATATACATGATGTGGAGGAAGCGGAATTGCTGCCTAAAGCTATTGTGACGTACTCCTCGCCTGAAAGGCGAGGCTTTCCCGGCGGGACGGTAGTAAAAATTACGTCCCGCATCCTGCTTGTAGTCTTTGCTTTGTTTAGCGCACATATTCCCGTGCGGGCCAATGATTTTACGTCTGCCTTGGACACGGGTAAATCGTTTGGAAGTTCATCTGTCAACGCATTTCACCCCCAAAATCTTACCCAAACATTGCAGAATCGCGGGGTTGACTCTACTGCCGACAACATATCTCCTCATATACAGCAGGGACAGACCAACAGGACGCAGTATGAATCGTTCTATACAGACCCAGGAGGAATGACCGCGGCGGCATCAAGCGAAGTTGGCGATTTCGTCAATGATTCATATCAAACAAGAACCCAATTCAATTTGAAGAATGATCCGACAGTTGGAAGCGGCTGCCTCCAAACCGATGGGGAAGGCAAGTGTACCATGTGGAGTCGTTCGCAGGAGATCATCGGAAACACGTATCCAAACTGCGAAGAAGTAAGCATTCCCCGATACGATGAGGACCCAAATTATCAGACTTGTGAAGGCGCCAGACATGCCGAGATTCTGGCATGCGATGTAACGCAACCGGTAAGCGTATCATCCGAAATCATATACACACCATGCGAACAAGCCGAAATAGATTACCGGCCTGGGCAGGTGTATGCTGTCTGCAAAGATTATTTTGATTACTGGAAGGATCGCACATCAACTCAAGAGGTATTTGATGACTGCAACTGCGAGAACGTGGTGGGTAACTACTGGTGTCAAAATCCCGTATCGGAGTATACTCTGGGCGCACCGCCGTCGGATGCAATAACTCTCGACAGGACACAGCTAGGCGAAGTAATAAGCTGCCGCGATGAAGGCGGTTGGGACTGGGGAACTCACTATGTCTATTCGTGGTATGCCAAATACCGGCATAGTGTTGTTGAGCGGATATTCATTACATACAATTCACCCTGCGGGGATCTGGACCGCCTTGTTGAGAACTGTACCCTGCAACGCCTTGAGCAGTGCGATCCCAATGGACAAAATTGCCTTGTTACTGTTGACAACGGGGAGCCAACGGGCGTGCTGGCATCGACGATCTACCAGACGCACACTCGGGGGCAGCCCCTTGCGTCGTATGATTGCAGCACATGCGGGTCTATGTGTACAAGCTGGATACCGCCAGTAATGAACGAACCCCCTTTCTGCGAAGCTTGGATGTATGGCTGTAATTGCGACATCTCTTGTCAGGTAGATGAGTATGGAACGAACATTTGCGGTTCGCCGACATCATGTTCTCCCATTGTAAGCGAGGGTTGTGTTTCTGGTTCCTGCTCGTCTCTTTCCACTCTTGTAGATCAACCAGCCAATAGCGCCGTGCAAGTGGGAACGGGAATTGCCTACGATCCTGGCGTAGGTGTATGCAGCGATCCCAGTGCAACGGCGGTAGCCTATCAAAATACTTATTACGTTGACCCTCGCGTGTGCAACTCATTCTCGGGATCAATGGAAAACTACATGATTTGCATGGACGGGGAGCACATACAATTAGATAATAACATAAAGAATACCGCACTAACCAAGTCGCAGGTCAGAGAACATACCGCGGCAACCGGACTGGGCGGCTTATCCGAAACCCATGTGCGCATTTATGGTGGTCCTGACATAAAGCCCGTGCTCAATGGATGGCACATGAAAACCACCTGGGGATGCTATGAAGGCGAAGACAACTGCCAGGCGCTTAAAGATCAGGGCTGCACAATGTATGAAAGGACATGCAGTGACCCTGCTGACCCATATTGCAGGAATGTTACTTACACTTATCGCTGTGGCGGCACAGGTGGAATTCTAGGCTACGAGGTAGCGGTGGTATGTGACGGCAATATCCGATGCATGGGAACCGAATGCAAGGATGCGAGCTACGAAGCCAACAAAGATTTCAGCAAGATGGCGCAGGTATCCGAAATAATGAATGCTCTCCGTATGGATAGCACAAACGCGGAAATATTTCCGGGCAAGGTGAAGTCATGCCAAAAGGGGCCGATATTTTGCTGCGATGCAAATACCGGCGGGATGTCGATCGGACAGTACGTTATGGCCCTGAAAGCAGCGCAGACGTTATATTCCACCATGAGCACAGGTATCAATGCGACTGCGGCAGCCATGTCCGAGACAGTTGTAACATCATTTAACATGGTGGGCCAAGCCACGGGGCTTATACAGCCCCAGGTCCTCGTAAAGGAAGCAACAGATGTAACGGTCAAATTAGTGTCTGATCTTGGCACCACAGTAGCGCGGGTTACGGCAGATGCGGCGACCGGCACCACCACCACCGTAACTATGTCAACGGGAGCAGCTCCAATGGTGTCAAGCCTGGCAACTGCCGCTTCAGTCGTTGGATTCGTAGTGGCAGCTTACACCATAGCATCCACGGTATATCAAATGATGTTTGCCTGCACACCTGAAGACATGGAAACAGGTTCATACTTGGGGTTCAACCTTTGCCATTTTGTAGGCGATCTCAAAACGGGC
>Ga0116148_1003577_pt1 | contig 14219 bp, 6 predicted proteins | sample AD_UKC055_MetaG_FD_89786 | JGI IMG/M metagenome (GOLD analysis project Ga0116148, IMG submission 89786) | Active sludge microbial communities of municipal wastewater-treating anaerobic digesters from USA - AD_UKC055_MetaG | ecosystem: Engineered > Bioreactor > Anaerobic > Digestate | place: USA... | reverse complement strand
GTGCTGCCCAACGGCAAGTACACCGTCCGCCTGCACTTCGCCGAAACCTACGACGGCATCACCGCCGCCGGCGAGCGGGTGTTTTCGGTGGCCATCCAGGGCAAGCAGGTTCTCAAGGACCTTGACGTGTTCAAGGAAGCCGGCGGCTTCGCCAAGCCGCTGGTCAAGGAGTTCAAGGACGTCGAGGTCAAGGACGGCGCGCTCAAGATCACGTTCACCGAACAGACGCAGCTTCCCGAGATCAACGGGATCGAAATCCTGAAGTAAGGCCCGTTCTGCGGCAAAAAGCGGGCAGCGGTTCGCGCCGCTACCCGCTTTCATGCGCCGGGAACGTCTGGCTGTCACGACGTGGGGACGATGTCGGCCTTTGCGCGACGCGAGAGAGCAACCGGGCGCCGGCCCGGCCGTGGGGAGCATGGATCGACGATCCCTCTACTCGACCACCAACTGGTACTCGGTCCGCCGGACGTTCTGGTGTCGGGCCCAGACGGGGTCGGTCTGGGGGAAGTCCTCGCGGTAGTGCACGCCGCGGGTCTCGGTGCGGCGCAGGGCGCACTCGCTGATCACGTAGGCGGAGGTGAGCATGTTCTGGACCTCCCACCCGGCCGTGCCGTAGAACTCCTTGTCCAACACGTATCGTCCCCAGAAGTTGACGATCTCGAGGGTCTCGCTGAGGCGGTCGCCGCGGCGGACGATGCCGACGTTGCGCCACATGAGCGAGCGGAGCGAGTTGCGGATGTCGGTGAGGTCCAGTTCGGTCCGCGTGGAGGGGGCGTTGGCCCAGTCGAACTCCTTGGCGTACTGGCCGTTGTCGGCGGCCAGCGCCTCGCCCGCCACCTGCCCGCAGCGCCGGGCGATGACCAGGGCCTCGATGAGGCTGTTGGAGGCCAGACGGTTGGCCCCGTGGAGCCCGCTGCACGACCCCTCGCCGCAGGCCAGCAGGCCCGGCAGGTTGGTCCGCCCGTCGAGGTCGCTGCGGGCCCCTCCGATCATGTAGTGGGCGGCCGGGTGCACCGGAATCAGGTCCGTGCCGGGGTTGAGCCCGAAGTGGCGGCACTGGCGGTCGATCTGCGGGAAGCGGGCGGCGAACGCCTCCTCGCCCAGGTGGCGCACGTCCAGACAGACGTGCGTCGATCCGGTCTTGACCATCTGCTGGAGGATGGCCCGGCTGACCACGTCGCGGGGGGCGAGTTCGGCCATCTCGTGGTACTCGGTCATGAAGCGATGGCCTTTGCGATCCAGCAGGAACGCGCCCTCGCCCCGGACGGCCTCGCTGATCAGCGAGCGGGTGGCGCCGGCCACGTACAGCGTGGTCGGGTGGAACTGCATCATTTCCGGGTCGCTGACGGCCCCGCCGGCGCGGAAGACCATGGCGATGGCGTCGGCGGTGGCGATGGACGGGTTGGTGCTCTCGCGCCAGAGCATGCCCGCCCCTCCGGCCGCCAGGATCGTCTGGCGGGCGCGGATGAATTGCAGCCCGTAACGCTCGTGGTAGGTGATGGCCCCGACGCACGAGGCCCCCGTCCCGCCCGCCGGCGGGTCGGTCACCAGGTCCAGGGCGAAGCAGGACTCGAAAATCTTGATGCTCTCACACTGGCGGGCCCGCTCGACCAGCACCTCGGTCAGCACCCGCCCGGTCGCGTCGCCGGCGGCGTGGACGATCCGGTGGGCCGAGTGGCCGCCCTCGCGCCCGAGGCTCAGGCCGTTGTCGCCCATGTCGAACGCCACCCCCCACTCGCGCATCTCGCGGATGTGGTCCGGGGCGGCCGAGATCACGTGCTCCACCACCGCCGGGTCGCTCATCCCGCAGCCGGTGGCCATGGTGTCGGCCACGTGGCTGGCCAGGCTGTCGCGACTGTCCATCACCGCCGCCAGCCCGCCCTGGGCGAAGTAGCTGTTGGAGTCGATGACCTGGCCCTTGGTGACCAGGATGACCTGCCCGTACCGGGAGGCCTCGATGGCCGCCCGCAGCCCCGCCACGCCGCTGCCGATCACCAGGACGTCGGTGAAGATGTGCGGCAGGCGCCGGCTCTGAAAGCTGACCAGGTATCGACGCTGTAGAAACGTGCTGTTCATAGACTGGCCATAGTACCGCCCCCCGGAGGGCCTGTCGAAGAGTTTTCTTCGCCTCCGGCCCGGTCCGGTCTCATATCGTACGCTTCTGCTGCCGAACTGCCTTTAGACGTACCTGCTGTGGAGTGACAGGCGATGAACCGAGATGGACTCCGTGCGGTTCTGAGCGTGGTGATGCTGGTTCTTGCACTGGTGGCGCTGCGACGGATGTTCCTGGAATGGACTGCCGCCCTGCCGCAATCGGCGCCGGCGAACGGCCGGGCTCTGGTCCAACCGAAGCTGCTCGGACAGCAGAGCAACGGGATATTCCACGACGACTGCTGCGAGATCATCATGGAATCGCGCCGCCCCGGCGTACCCATCCCCCGGCCCGAAGCCGGGCCCCTGGTAACCTTCCGCGACCGGCGCGAAGCCCTCGAGGCCGGCTACAAGCCCTGCCCCAAGTGCCTGCCGTAACCGCCGCCCGGACGCGGCCCCCTGGTCCGGACGCCTGAGCTACTTCTTCTTGGCCGCCGGACGAGGGCGGGGCTTGTACGGGCCGCCGTAGGCGTCTCGCAGCTCGTCGCAGCGCTTGCGCATGGCGGCCAGCACGTCGGCGCAGGCCGGGTCGCCGGCGAAGTTCTTCAGCTCGTCCGGGTCGCTCTTGAGGTCTTGCAGGGCTTCGTAGCCGCTCTCGAAATAACGGGCGTACTTGTAGCGATGGTTGCGGACGCCCTCCCACTTGGGGATCTTCTCGCCCACGTCCATCAGGTGCTCGCAGAAGAAGTCGGTCCGCCAGTTGCCGGGGGTCTGCCCGCGGAGCAGCGGGACGAGGCTGCGGCCCTGGTAGTGTTTGGGCACGGCCACGCCGGCCAGGTCGAGCATGGTCGCGGGGACGTCGATGTTCAGGGCCATGGACTGGCTGACCTGGTCGCGCCGCACACCGTCGCGGGGGTCGTAGATGATCAGCGGGACGCGGAGCGACTCCTCGTAGTGCGACCACTTGCCGGCGAAGCCGCGGTTGCCCATGTAATAGCCGTTGTCCCCGGCGTAGATAATGACGGTGTTGTCGGCCAGCTTGCGCTTGTCGAGCTCCTCCAGCACGCGGGCGATGGCGCGGTCGATGCCACTGATCATGCGGAAGTAGGCCCGAATGTTGACCTGGTACTTCTCGGGCGTGTCCCACCGCCAGAACCACCGCACGCGATTGAACGACTTCTTGAGGATGTCCGGCTGAGACTCGTAGATCTTGGGGTCGCCCAGGCGGGGCGGGGGGATGGTGATGTCGTCGTACATCCCGTCGACGCCCTGGGGCCAGGGATAGTGCCCGACGCCCGGGCGCTTATCGCCGTCGTTGGCGTGGGCGGCGTTGAAGCTGACCGACAGGCAGAAGGGCTTGTCGGCGGGCTGGTCGGCCAGGAACGCCAGGGCCTTGTCGGCCGCCAGGTCCGTCTCGTGGCGGAGCGTGCCGTCGGGCTGTTTGTAGAAGTAGCGCCCGGGCCCCTGCGGGCTGAAGGAGTCGAACATCTCCTTGGTCGCGTTGCCGGCCACCCCCACGCCGTACTTGCCGATGAAGCCCGTGCGGTAGCCCGCCTGTCTCAGCAGGGCCGGGTAGCTGGCCCGCGCGTGCTGGGCGGAGATGGGCGGCGTGCCGAAGGTGTAGCCGTGGGTGCGCTCGAACAGGCCGGTCAGGAACGACGCCCGGCTGGCGGCGCAGATGGACGTGGTGACGAACATGTTGGCGAAGCGCGTGCCCCGCCTGGCCAGCGAGTCGACCGTCGGCGTGCGGATGATCGGGTGGCCCGCGCAGCCGAGCGTGTCGTTGCGCTGGTCGTCGACGAGGAAGAAGATGATGTTCGGCGGCTTGGCCGCCGGCGCCTGCTGGGCCCGCAGGCCCCCCGCCACGACCAGGACCGCCACGACCGCCAGGACCGATACAGTGAAATGTCGTCGGATGCTCATGCGGGCCAGTGTACGCCCCGGGGCAAGCGCGGTCCAGGCGCTTTGCCGCGGATGGCGGCTATTCCTTGCCGCGCAGCTCCACGCGCGTCATCTTCCCGTCCACGATGTTGCGGTGGACGAGGAAGAGGTCCTGCCGCCCGGCCGGCAGGTCCGCCTCGCCGCTCAACTCGGTCACGACCTCTTCGGTCGTCTTCTTGACGTCCTTCTCGCCGTGGCTGGGCTTCATCTCCAGGGCGACCTCCTGACGCTCGGTCCTGCCGGGCGTCAGCCGCCCGACCACCCGCTCGCCGACGCGGACCTCGATCTCCATGGGCATTCGCTTGCGGGGGACAAACCGCTCGTGCAACGCCAGCACGTCCTCCCACTGGGCGGCCCACATCGGCTCGCGGTCGCTGTAGCGGAAGACGCCGCTCACGCTCAGCCGGACTTTGCCCGCTCGCGGGGCGTCGATCGTCAGGCGGAGGGCCTGGCTGAACCTCAGATCGGGGATGAGGAACTTGACTGCTGTCGCCTCCACCAGCCGCCCGTTCCCACATGCAGGGCGAGAGCTGGTCGGCGGGAACGGTCGCCGGGATGCCCACCGGCTGCCGCTGAGGTGGCTTCGGGCGGCGGGCCTGGGCTTCCTGGGCGGTTGGCGGCCTGGCCTGCGGGAACTCGATAGACAGCGGCTGAGGCGAGTGCCCGGCCTGAAGGTCCTTGCTCGTCATGTTCGCCTGCGGCGGTTCGGTCTGCGGCCGACCCGATCCGCCGGTGCCGTTCACACCTCGCTGCCGCCAAAGACTCTCCCTCGCCGCCTCGATGGCTTCCGTCAGCCGGTCGGCCGGCAGGTCGGCCAGGGCCTCCGCCCCCGCCAAGAGGCCCTCCGCGTCGGCGGCCTGAATCACGATGGCGTTGACCCTCGGCCCCAGGGCCCAGGCCACGCCCTGGACGACCGCCTTGCCCTTGCCGGGCCAGGCCTCGCTCGCCGCCGGCCAAAGCAACCCCGCCGCGCCGAACGACTCGACCACCGGGTTCGCCTTCGCCCCGGCCAGGTCCAGCAGCACCACCGGCCGGCCAAACCGCCACCCTGCCAGCGCGGAGAACCAGTCGTTCTGGTTCACCGTGGTCCGCTTGATCCGCCCGAACGTCTCGCCCCGCTCGGCCCGGGCGTTCTCGACCTGCTGCTCCTCGCTCGGGTCGTACGCCAGCCAGTACGTGCCGACGGCGGGCTGGCGGCGAACCTCCACCTCCACTCCTCGCCTAGCCAGCACCGCCTTCACCTTCTCCGCCGCCGGCAGCAGTTCCTCCGAACGGGGCGAATCGAAGACGGGCAGGACCACCTTGGCCCCCTTCTCCAGCAACGGCTGGATCGCCGCGCGGCCGCGCACGATCACCGCCTCCTTCAGCGGCGCCGCCGGCGGGGTGGACGCATCGGCAGGCTCGACCTCGATGCCCAGACGCGCAGTCCGCCCATCGAGTTGGCTCCGCACCAGCAGGGACCAGCTCCCGGCCGGAACGTTGGACGGGACACTCAGCGACATGTCCAGCCGCCCCTGGCGGTCCGTGGCACGGTAGAAGTCCTGGAAGAGCTTCCCGTCGGGCCGAAGGACCGACACGTGCAGCGGCACGACCGCCCGGATGGGCTTGTCCTTCGGGCCGTCCAGACAGACGGAGAACGCGAGCGCCCGCCCGTAGCGGACCTTCTGCACCGCCGACAACCGGATCGCCCGCACGGGCTGGGCCAGCACTCCGAACACGCGGGCCGTGCAGGCCGACAGGTCGCACTCGACCGCCTTCACCGCCCCCAGCGACTGCTCGCGCGTCAGGTCGTAGAGATGCCCGCCGGCCCACGCGTTCCCGGTCGGCACAAGCGTCTCGCAGACCTGGTGCCAGTCGGCCTGGGTGGCCACGTGCGAGTCGTTGACCGCCACCACGTACTTCGCGTCGGCCCCGCCGTCGATCTGGAGCAGCGAGATCAGGGTCTTGGCGCCCTCTCCGGAGCGGAAGACGCCCCGCCCCACGTCGCCCAGTGCCCGCTGGATGCCAGCGGCGTTGGCCTCGTGCCAGCGGGCGTAGTGCAGCGTGTCGTTGTCGCCGGCGGGCATGTTCGGCACGGGCCAGTTGAAGGGCTTGCCCGTCTGGGTGAACGGCAGGTCCGCCTCCAGCCGCCTGGCGCCGGGCAGTTGGATCGTCGTGTTCGCGTCCGCCAGCACCAGGCCGCCGGACTGGACAAAAGACTCGATGTTCTTCCTCACCGCGCCGGGCAAAGGGAAGGTCTGGCCCAGGATCACCAGGGCCTTGATCCCCGTCGGCGCCGCCTGGCCCAGTTCCTCCTCCGTCACGAATCGCGGCGTGTAGCCCAGGCGGACCAGGGCCACCAGCATCTTGTAGCTGGGCTGGCCAAAACCCAGCGTCGCGTGCTGACGCTGGAACTGGCTGCGGGAGAAGAGGATTCCCACGCCGTGGTCGCCGCGCCCTTCCAGGGCCAGCCAGGCGAAGCGGTCGAGGAACTCCCGCCCGGCCCGCACGTCCGCCCCGCCGCTGCGGTCGCGGATGACCTCCCACCCGGTCTGCTTGGCGGCCATCCCACCCAAGATGTTGCTGAAGCCCTCCAGGGCGAAGCCGATCCCCGTGGCCCCGTATGCCAGTCCGTGGGCGGCCACCCGCATGAACTTGCCGGGGTACTCGGCCCGGCCGTGGGCGGCGGCGATAGCGTTGCTGACCCACGTTGGGCGCAAGCTGCGTCCCATCGCCAGCAGGGCCTGCGTGTAGAGCCACTGGTACGCGTAGTCGGGCCCGCCGACCTGGTCGTTCCAGGTGGACTGGTAGCGCAGGTCCAGCGGCGCGTAAGCGGAGGGAAGATACTGCCCGAACCGCACGGCCGTGTGGTCGATCTGCACGCTGGCGGTGTTTCGCAGCGAGGGGCAGAACGCGCGAAGGTGCTTGCTGAAGACGGAGTAGACCTCCTTGTGCATGTCCATCAGATAGCCGGACCAGGCGTCGAGGCGCTTCTCGAACTGCTCGCGTTGGCCCGCGTCCATGGGCTTGACGTGAGCGGCGATCTCCTCCAGCCACGTCTTGCTGGGCAGGTCGATCATCGTCGCGAACTCGCTCCGTCGGATGGAGAGCAGGTACGAGATGTACTCGCCCTCGGTAACGGGCTTGTGGCCGGTGCGGCGGGTGAAGATGTCAGCCATGGCCCCGTCGATGCGGTCGATGTAGCTGCGCAAGGCCTGGTCCTGGCGATTCCAGCCCCAGTAGATCAGCAGCATCCGCCTGGCCCCGACGGCGTAGCCGCAGGTGTCCCAGCCGTAGCAGAACCCGCCGAAGTTGGGGTATCGCCCGTTGGCTTGGGCGGCCAGCAGGATGCGCTGGCTCATGGAGTCCAGTTCGTCGGGCGCGTTGCGGGTGGGGCAGAAACTGGTGGGCCGGGTGTCGGGATTGACCAGTGCGATCGCCCCCGTGCGGGCCAGGCAGTCGAGGTACGCGCGGCGGGGCGTGTCAACGCTGCCCATGTCGAAGACCGCACTGACGCCGGACTCCTGAAGGGTCCCACAGATCGAATCCCAGTGGCGCCGGACGAGGTCCTCCCGCTCCTGGGGCGTGTACTTCTTCCCGTGCTGGAACTGAGGCGATCGCGGGGTGGCCTCGTCTTGGAGAGAGGTCAGGCTGCGGCGGAGCGTGGAGACCAACGTGAGGCGAGGCAGGACCACCTGGCCGTCCGCCTCGATTCGGTAGTCGCCCGGCGCCAAAGCCGACGTGTCCAGCATCAGGGCCTGCCTGGGGCCGCGGTAGAGCGGAATGCTCGGCTGACCCGGGCGGACCGGATCGGGAATCGCCTCGAGCGCAACGGAGCCCTCGCCCGCCGGCGGGGCCAGCGGAACGAGTTCGCCCACGAAGTAGGCCGTGCGGTCCATGGGCAGGACCACTTGCGGCCCGGGCGGCACGGCAGAATCTGCCGCCGGAGCGGCCAGCGCCTGCCCCGCGCCCAGAACCCAACCCCACGCCGCAACGACACGCCATGCCACCCGACCCGAGTTGCCAATCATTGCCTTGCCCTTCCGCCCGTCAGGACCCATGCAGCGGCCGCCGATGGCAGCCCGCGCGATCGCGGGCCGTCCAACCGCTCCAGGGATAACGCAGGCGTCGCGCCGTTCATCACGTCGCGAAGCGAACGGCGCGACAGCGCGGGCGGCCCGGGAATGACCAGGTCCCCGCGTACTGCCAACCCCGGATGGCCCCCAGATAAGGGGAAAACCTGAGCCGAAACCCCTTGCCACTTTTCCGGATATGGGATAGAGTAAGTGGATCGTGTCTTCTCGTTGTGGAACGCGTCTCGGAGGGTGTTTGTACAGCCATAGGAGCATGTCATGAGGCAGGGCGCAATCGTACTGAATTCCATCGTTTGTGTAGTTGCGTTTCTGGCTGCGCCGGTGCTGGCAGCCCCCATGTACTCCAGCGGCGCCGGCGGTCCTTATGTCTGGGACAACGCGACGACGCCCGTCTGGTCGGCGACCAGCGGCGGGCCTTACACCTCCCCCTTCGGCGGGTACAATGACGCGGTCTTCGAGGGCGCCGGCACGACGGTAACTGTCACCTCGGCCAACGCCAACGGGGTGTCCTTCACCACCGACGGCTATGCGCTGACTGGCGGGACGCTGACCATGGGTTCGCCCGCGGGCGGCCCGACGATCAGCGTGGGGGCCGGCCTGAATGCCGGCATCGCCTCGACGATCGCCAAGGCCGGCGGAGGCACCACGCTGCACAAGAGCGGCGCGGGCTGCCTCTCCCTGAGCAGTCCCAGTGTCTCGCTGGACCACCTCCATGTGGACCAGGAACAGCTTTCCTTCTCGGGCGGCTCGATGAGCATCAGCGGGGCCAACTTCCTGCTGGGCAACACGGGCCTGAACGCCTCGTATCTCCAGTCCGCCGGAACGGTCGCGCACGCCGGCATCGTCTACCTGGCCAACAACGGCGGGTTCTCGCAGATGGACATCACTGGCGGGAGCCTCACCGCCGGCGGGGAACTGTGTGTGGGTACCCGCGGGGGGGCCACCCTGGCCGTCTCCGGGGACGGCGCGATGAACGTCAACGGCATGATCATGGGCCACTCCGCCGGCGGGGCCGCCCGCGACACCGTCGTCACCATCGCCGACAACGGCCAACTGAACGTCACCGGCGGCAACATCATCTTCTCCAACAACGCCGCCGCCAACTCGCAGTTCACGCAGACGGGCGGGAGCTTCACCTTCGGCGGCGGCGGGTACTTCTACATGGGCAACATGGGCGCGCCCACGCAGAGCGTGGACATCTCCGGCGGGACCTTCACCGCCTCCAACACGGGCGCGATCTACCTGGCCGTGCGCGGGACTGCTTCGTTCACCGTCGGCGGCGACGCCGAAGTGTCGCTGCGCGAGTTGGGCATCGGGCACGGCGGGACCACCGGGGCCACCGGGATCGTCAACCTGGACGGCGGGCGGCTGACCCTGGGACGGGTTTTCGAGAACTCCGGCGGGCACCACGGCATCGTCAACTTCAACGGCGGCGTGTTGCGGGCCAGCGCGCCCAGTAGTGCCTTCCTTACGGGTCTGGACGCCGCCAACATCCTGGCCGGCGGGGCCGTCATCGACACCCAGACCTACCAGATCACCGTGGGCCAGGCCCTGCTGGGCGGCGCGGGCGACGGCGGGCTGGTCAAGGACGGCACGGGCGACCTGTTCCTGACCGCCGCCAACACCTACACCGGCGGGACGACCATCAACGCCGGAAGGCTCATCCTCCAGGGCAGCGGCAACCTGGGCAGCGGAAGCGTCACCGTCAATCCGGGGGGCGAGCTGTTCGCGGCGACCGGGGTCACTCTGAACAACGCGTTCTCCATCTCGGGCGACGGCAACAACGGCCTGGACACCCAGCCCCGCGGCGCCCTGCGGCTGGAGAGCAACAGCGTGATCGGCGCCAGCGGGTCGGTCACGCTGCTGGGCGACGCGTCCATCGGCAGCTACAACAACGGCACGGGCACGATCAACGCCCCCATCTCGGGCGACTACAAGGTCACCATCAACAAGTCCATCTCCGCCTCCCCCGGCACGATCGTCTTCGGCGGGGCCAACACGTACACCGGCGGGACGGAAGTGGCCGCGGGCACGCTGCGGGTGACCGCGCCGGGCGTCCTGCCGGCCGGCAGCACCACGACCATCGCGAGCCCCGGCACCGTCCAGTTGCTCAGCGGGGCGACCAACACGTACACCGACGTGTTCTCCGGCACGGGGCGCATCCTGCTGAGCCTTTCGGGCGCAACGAACAACACGTACCTGACCGGCGACTCGACCGGCTTTTCCGGCACGCTGGAGATCAGCGGCACGGGCAACAACAAGCTCAACGCCAGCGGGCTGAAGATCAACTCGTCGGCCCTGATCAAGATCAACAGCGGCGGGCAGTTGTTCACCTCGGCCAACCTGGCCAACGCCATCCAGGTCGTGGGCACGGGCAACGGCGAGAACCGCGGCGCGATCCGCCTGAGCGGCGGGAATCTGTCCGGGCCGATCACGCTGCTGGGCAACACCACCATCGGCACCGAAGGCGGAACGATCAGCGGGCCCATCAGCAGCGGCGTGTCGGGCGCCCAGACCCTCACGCTGGGCACGGGCAGCTCCGGAGGCAGCCCCACGTTCAGCGGCGCCATCAGCGACGGCGCGGGCACGCTGGCCCTCCGCGTCTCGCCCGCCGCCGGCGGGCAGATCATCCTCAGCGGCGTCAACAGCTACAGCGGCGGGACGACGATCGCCTCCGGGCGTGTCCACGCCGCCAACGCCAGCTCGTTCGGGACCGCCGGCGTCACCGTGAGCGGCAACGGTCAGGCCTTCCTCACCGCTTCGGGCGCAACCTACGCCAACGACTTCACCATTTCGGGCAACGGCTGGAGCGAGGTCGCCGGGCAGCTCGGGGCTATCCGCTTCGCCAACAACACCGTCAGCGGCAGCGTGACGCTGGCGGGCAACGCCCGCCTGGGGGCCTACGGCGCCCACGGGTACGTCACTGGCGCAGTGAGCGTCGGAACGTACGACCTGAATCTCTACACTCAGAACGGCAACCTGTATCTGAACGGCCCGGTCACCGGATCGGGCACGATCACCAAGACCGGCAACTACTCCGCCATGTTCGGCGGAGACAATAGCGGCTTCACCGGGACCGTCAACCACAACTCCAGCAACATGTTCTTCAACAGTTTCAGCGGAGGCAGCGCCGCGGCCGCCTGGGTCATCAACGGCGGGAACATCCTGGGCACCGGTTCAGGGGCGGTGGGGACCGGGACGGTGCAGCTTGGCTCGCTGGCCGGCACGAGCGGGCAGATCCGCTCCGAGGGCAGCGGCGGGACCCACACGTACGAGATCGGGGCCCTCAACACCGACACCACCTACGCCGGGACGATCATCAACGGGACCACCACCACCGCCATTCGCAAGGTCGGCACGGGCAGCCTGACGCTGACCAACGCCAACAGCTACAGCGGCGGGACGATCATCGACGGCGGGATGCTGCTGGTCAACAACGTCACCGGGTCCGCCACGGGCAGCGCAGGCGTGAACGTCAACCCAGGCGGCGCGCTGGGCGGGTCGGGCTCGGTGGAAGGCCCGGTGTACAACAACGGCGGGCGCGTCTCGCCGGGAGGCGACGGAACGATCGGCACGCTCACCATCACCACCCTGGGGAACGTCGCCCCCGCCGGCACGGCCAGCCAGTCGTCCACCTACGGTTCCTTTGTGGCCAGCCTCGGCATCGACGGGAACCTCAACAACTTCACCCACACCCAGAGCGAGGCCGGGGCGTGGTGGCAGGTGGAACTCCGCCTGCCGACCCACCTGACCAGCATCTACGCCCGCCAGGGGGACCTGTTCCTCGACCGGTCTAACAAGATGATTGTCTCCGTCCTGGACGACGCCATGGGCCTTGTCTGGAGCCAGCAGTACCCCGGCATCCCGCCGCTCGACCTGACCTACGACCTGCCGGCCGATACGGTCGGCCGCTACGTTCGCGTCACCATTCCGGACCCCAACTATCTCTCGGTCGCCGAATTGCGGGCCTTCAGCCCGGGCATCACCCAGACCGCGGACGCTGAGTTGACAATCGATCTGGGCGTCGACGGGGAGAGCGACGTGCTGGCCGTTCTGGGAGACGTGAGCCTGGACGGGATGCTCAACCTGGTGGTCAGCCAGCCGATAGCCGAGCAGGATTCCTGGCTGATCCTGAACAACCTGGGGACCAACCCGATCGCCGGCACGTTCGACGGACTGGAGGAGGGCGCCATCTTCCACGTGCCCGGCTCGTCCAATCCCCTTTACATCACCTACCTCGGCGGCGACGGCAACGACGTCGAATTGACGGCCGTGCCCGAACCGGCCAGCCTGGCCCTGCTGACGCTGGCCGCCGGCAGCCTGGGCGGCTACATCCGCCGACGGCGCCGCTGAAGAACGCAAGCCTGGTTGAAGCACAAAAGGGCGCTGCCCTGTTGGCCGACTGCCAACAGGGCGGCGCCCTTTCCTTGTCGCGATTTCTGCCTGGGGCGACGGGCAGGGTCCGTCCTGCCGATCGATCGCGGCCTGGACGTTTCGGCCCGTCTCGTGAGGCCCCGCGGGCGCAAATCACCGCCGAGTCCGCCGACCCCTTTGGACCGGCGGAGCTTGTCCAGTCTGTTCAGGTTCGCCTAGCAGACGCCGGGATCGGAGATCGCGCCGGGACCGAAGACCGCCGCCTGCAGCGTCTCCATAGCCCGGTCAAGATACCCCAGTTTGAGCAGACACACGGCCTTGGCGTCGGCGACGACCGAAGACTCGCAGCCGCAGTTCTCCAGCATCTCCAAAGCCAGTTCCGCCTGGGAGCAGTCCAGCAACGACCGGGCCCAGGCCAGAATCGCCCTCAGGTCCACCGGCGTAGGTGCGGCGGCACCGGCTGGCATGAGAACACTCCTTGACCGGCGGGTTGCGGCGTTCCGGCGACGTGCGCCGAGAAGGCCGGGGGCCGGCTATTCCCACACGTTGCAGATTCCGTGCCGCACCGGACGCAACGGCCGATTTGCCTCTTTGCCGCGGGTTGAACGCCATGAGACGACGCGTGGCGCGACAGTTTTGTCGCATCGATGGGGAACTCAGGACGCTTGTGTCGCCTGCTCTGCCGCCGCCGACATTCCCGAAAGCAGGAAGCGACTCTCACTTCCGAGACCCCGCCGCCGCGTCACTGGGGCCACTGGCCGCCGGGCAACTCGCGCAGCACCAGGCGGGCGGGGTCGATTACGACGTGACGCACCTTCTGCCTCTTCCACGTGTAGGTCGCGTGCACCCGCCCGTCAGACGTCTGAATGACGGCCGGGTAGCTGTACTCGCCCGGCTGGTCCTCCAGGGTCAGGGCGGCCTGCCAGCCCTGGCCGTCGCGCGACACCGACACGTTGAGCGGGCTTCGCCCCCGCGCGGTGTGGTTGTAGACCACCAGGTGCCTCCCGTCCGCCAGCGTCACCGCGTCGATGCCGGAGTTCGGGTTGGGCAGCGAAGTCAGGGTCATCTCGCCCCAGGTTCTGCCGCGGTCCTCGGAGGCGATCTGAAAGATCTTCCCCTGCCGCGTCCGCCCCAATGCCAGCAGCTTCTCGCCCCCCAGGCGCAGGATGCTCGGCTGGATCGCACCGATGGTCTTGCCGTCGTTCAGCGGGCCGGTCTTCGACCAGCCGCCCTCTTTGCCCGTCCAGCTCTCCATGTGGACGCGCCAGCCGGCGTCTTCGGTACTGGAGGGGCACAGCAGCCGGCCGCCCTCCAGCACGGGTTTGTTCTTGATCGGACCGGCGAATCCGTCCGGCAGACGCTGAGGCCTGGACCACGTCCTGCCGCCGTCCGTCGACGTGATGAGCATCCCCCACCATGTCCGCGGGCTGGGCCCGACCTTGTAGAACAGGTGGAGCGTCTTGTCCCACTGGAAGAGCACCGGGTTCCAGCACGGAAGTTGTTTACCGTCGTCCCGCGCGCCGTTGGCCACCTCGACCGGCGGCGACCACGCCTGGCCGTCGTGGCGCGAGCACCAGATGCCCACGTCGCTCGCCCCTTCGCGCGTCCCGCCGAACCACGCCGCCACAAGGTGATCGCCCGACTGGGCGATTGTCGAGGCGTGACACGACTTGAACGGCGCGTCCTCGTAGACGAACTCCGCCTTGACGACGGCCGCCGGACCCGCGGGCGCCTCTGCCG
>Ga0116148_1003570_pt1 | contig 14230 bp, 11 predicted proteins | sample AD_UKC055_MetaG_FD_89786 | JGI IMG/M metagenome (GOLD analysis project Ga0116148, IMG submission 89786) | Active sludge microbial communities of municipal wastewater-treating anaerobic digesters from USA - AD_UKC055_MetaG | ecosystem: Engineered > Bioreactor > Anaerobic > Digestate | place: USA... | reverse complement strand
CTTTCGCTGAAGCTCGCCACCCACCTCATGGCCACTATGGTGGCTCAATTCGCGGCCCAGCAACAAGACATCGCGATGGATCGGCACGATCTGTTTTCGGTGTTAGAGATCTTGAAAGCCATCTCCTCAAAGCGGCGCGCCCATGATGTTCTTTATGTCTTCGTGGAACAGATTTCGCGTGTTATCGAGACTGACCGGTGTTCCATCGTGCAGGTGTGGGGCGGCGAGCGGAAAGGCCGTGTGCAAGCCTCGCACGAAGACGAGTCCGTTTCCGACCTCGTCATAGACCTTGACAAGTATCCCGAGCTGCTTCAGGCCATGGAGACGCGCCAGAAGGTCATCATCAACGATGTAACGCGGCACCATCTCACCCGGCCCTATGCCAGGCAGCTTTCCGCGGCGGGTATTCGGGTTCTCATGGTGATCCCTATCGTATTGTTTGACCCGAATGTGGGGTCGTTATTCTTGCGCGTAACGCGCCGCCGCCGCTCCTTCACCCTTCGCGAGATCGGATTTTGCGAGATTGTGGCGGAGGCGGCGGGCCACGCTCTGGAACGCGCTCAATTGTTCGAGCGTATCCAGCGGGCAAATGAACGCCTCGAACGTTTGGCGGTCACGGACGCCCTCACCGGCTTGTACAATCGCCGTCATTTTCACCAGCGTCTTCAAGACGAGTACCAGCGGAGCAAACGCTATGACTTGCCCTTGGCATGCCTGATGTTCGACATCGATGATTTCAAGAAGATCAACGATACCTACGGGCATCTACAGGGAGATACTGTGTTGCGCGAGATCGCGGTCCGGACCAATGGCGTCATTCGCAAGACCGATATCTGCGCCCGTTATGGCGGCGAGGAATTCGTCGTCATCATGCCTCAGACAAGGCTTGCGGGCGCCCGCTCGCAGGCCCAACGTCTCTTGGAAGTGTTGCGTTCCAGCAAGTATCCAGGAATGCCCGCGAAAGCCCGCGTTACGGTAAGCGTGGGGGTCGCTGTACTTGATCTTGAGAAGATGGACAATTGCGATGCCTTGGTTGCTCAAGCGGATGTGGCGCTTTATGAAGCAAAACGGTTGGGGAAGAACCGGGTGGTGGTGGCGGAGACCTCAGGAGACACAACGTGAGAAATGCTGCCCTCTTGCTGACGCTGGTTTTGGTCGTGGGATGCCAGACCTTTTTGCCGGCTTTCACGCGCATGAGACCCAAATACGAGGAGTTGCCTGTCGACACATTGAAGGAGAGCGCTCTTGAGATAGAGCGGGCCGTCCAGGATGGAAACGTTCCGCAACTCGCGGACAAACCGAACCTCATCCTTGTCGCCGAGCCCATTCAGCAGGCTATCAGCACGCGGGTTTCCCGTGTGGAACTTGTCAACGAGCTCCTGGACAAAGGTTTCGCGTGGGAGCGCCGGAACGGACACCTCTATATCATCCGGAACCGCGAATACAAGCAGGCTACCACGCGGCGCGAACGGGACCGCAACGCCCTTATCGTAACGGGGGAATGGGATGATCGGTGGATGCTCTACGAGCAACTGTGCAAGGTAAACAAGTTTCCGCCCAAGACCCTTACGGCCGTCCAGCGCATATTCCATGAAGCGCGCCTGGAAGTCATGAAAACGGGGCAGCTGTACGAGAGTCTGGACGGCGAGGCCGTCGCGAAGCAATAGCCCCTGCGGAGAGATGTCCTATGACGTGTGTCTTCTTGTTTCTTGCGGCCGCGACAGCTTGTGAGCCGCCATGCCCCATGGGCTTGTGCGCTCATCGCGGCGGCGTGAAGCATTGCCCTGAGAACACGGTTGCAGGAAGGCGGCGGACCAGATATGGCTCGGCCGTGGTGCCCTGTGAAGAGCAGTGAAAACTTGATACGGGATGAGTCAAGTGCTGATTGTCTTGCCCTGCTCCCGGTTTATGTGCCAACCGGGGTGAGAGTGTTTGCCCGAGTCGCGGCAAAACCGTTCAAATGCCTTGCAGGGCAGCGTTGGGTGTGTTACAATCGGCCCGCAAAGGTGGGATGCAGAGTGAACACGTATCGCAACATCATCATTCTCAGTGCGCTGGTCGTGCTGACAGGCGTCGTGGGGTGTGCGCGGGCCGCGCGCGATACCACGGGCTTCGCCATGAACGACTCGGAAGTTATCAACGCGTCTTTCGAAGAAACGTGGCAATCCACGAAAGCCGTGCTTCGCGAGATGGATCTCGAGATCTACACACGCGACAAGCGTGGCCGGTTCGTCGCTTTCACCGGCATGACACGGCGCAGAGTATTTGTGCCGCACCGGGTGAAGTACACGATTATCCTCGAGAAAGAATCCGCCGAGACCACGAAAGTCATGATCGAGTCGATGAGACAGGTCTACGGTGTGACGCTCCTGACTTATCCGGACTGGCACGATCGCAAGACCGACGACAACAGCGTCGCACTCGAAATCCTCGACCGCCTCAAAACGCGGACATCCTCCTAGCCCAGCAGCATCACCCACGCGCGAACGGTCACGCTGTCTCCAATTCCCCAATCTCAGATAGTCCGCTTCTGGAATTGGCGGCGAAGCGCAGCGTTTGGCCCTGTGACAGGCAGGCCCTCTTTCGTCCAGCACAAGGCCGGACGATAGCCGCAACGCCTGTCTTCATCATCACTGGAGAAGCCGAAGGCTCGTGCCCACCTGTCCCCGTTCGCCCGCAGCCGGCGCGGACAAGAACGGGGACGCCGAGTTGAACACCATTCAGGCGGCCACTGGGCGCGTATCGCTTTGCGGCCTCAGGGCCTCCAATTCGGAACCAAAGCTCCCTCGTGGACGTACCGGCACGTTTTCACTATTATTGGCGAAAAGGAGGCTCTGCAAGGAAAGGAACAGCCATGAGATTCTCGGTAATTGTCGGCGCAACCATGGTTTTTCAGATGACATTCGCAGCGGCGGGCGCGGGGGCGCTTGAGGACGCCCGGGCGCGATGGTCCAACGCGGAGATGATGCAGCGCATTGATGCGGGCATCGAGCGCCATCGAAAAGGTGACATGGCGGTTCAGGTGCTCGACAAAGAGGGCCGGCCGGTTTCGGGAGCCGAGGTCACGGCCGTCCAGAAGACGCACGCATTCCTATTCGGGGCCAATCTCTTTGTACTGGGCCAACTCGCGACTCCCGAGCTGAATGCCAAGTATGAGCGCGCATTTACAGGCATATTCAACTTCGCCTCGATACCCTTTTACTGGAAGGATTTGGAGCCGGAACCGGGTGTGCCGCGATTCGCCGAGAGCGCGCCCTACATCTGGCGCCGTCCGCCGCCGGATATCCTGGTTGCATGGTGCAAAGCACAGGAAATCACCGTCAAAGGCCATCCACTCCTCTGGCACTCGATCAACCCGGATTGGATGCCAAAGGAGCCCGAGGCATTGCACGCCGCGTACATAACGCGGTTCGAGGAGATAGCCCGCCGCTATGGAAACGACGTCGCCATCTGGGATGTTGTAAACGAATCGCTGGTGAGCGATTCAAAATACCCGCTTTACACGCCGGACCAGACGTATGTGCCGTGGGCGTTCGAACAGGCCCACCGCGTCTTCCCGGAATCCAGCCTATTGATGATCAACGAAGTGATGACGGTTAGCCACAGAGTAATCGGGGAGAACCGCTACTACAGGCAAATCGAGGCTCTGTTGAAGCAAGGGTGCGGCATCGAGGGGATTGGGTTCCAGTTTCACTTCTTCACGAGAGACGTGCTGGATAAAGAATTTCTGAGTAATCCCGGCATGGGGCCTGAAAGCCTTTTCGACGTTTACGAAGCGTTCGGGAAGTTTGGTCTGCCGCTATACATCACGGAGATAACTATCCCGGGAAGCGGTCCGGACGGCCCGGCGATACAGGCAGAGACCGTAGCCAACCTGTACCGCCTCTGGTTCAGCGTCGAGAAAATGGCCGGCATCACCTGGTGGAACCTCGCCGACAATACCGCATACGGAAACGAGAATTCGGCGCTGGGCGGGCTGGCCGATGAAAATCTGGACCCCAAGCCCGCTTATCAGGCACTCGACAGACTGATAAACCATGAATGGAAGACGCGCTTCAACGGCGTGACCGATGCAGGGGGACGGTGCGCGTTTCGAGGGTTCGCGGGCAATTACGAGATCAGCGTTGCGGTTCCCGGCGGCGAGGTCCGGCACCTTGCACAATCGCTGGAGGCCGGCAAGAAGAACGAGTGCGCTTCTATTGCGAAGCAATGACTCTTGGCTGGAGTATCGCCTCCCCGCCCGGACATTCCGCGGATGCACTACCTTGCCTCTACCTGAAGCGCCGGACGCGATGGACGCTGAGCACCGCGCGCTGTTGGAACAAAGCGGGCGCATGCTTGTGTTCAGCGACTCCGCACCCTTGCATCCGGCAATCTGCTGTTCGGATTCAGCGGGCCTTCAATACCTGCCGGCGGACGAGACCGAGCAGGCCTAGACAGAACAGACCTACTGTAGCAGGCTCGGGCACAATGTAGCAGTCTCCGAAATAGCCCCAGACGATGCCATCGTAAATGGTGACATCCTGGTAAAAAACAGAGTTGCTGTTCGGATCGGGATACATGTCTCCAAACGAGGCTAGGAACATGTAGAATTCGACTCCGCCCATCCAGGGTTTCGTCTCCTCATGACGGTCATAGGGACCGTCGCTCCAGGTCATGTCGTGGTTCGGATCAAGGCTGTAACCGGAAGGCGTCCACGGCCCGTATCCTGGGGCGTAATACGCCGGACTCTGATCATGGGAACCATCAACAGTGAAGTCGTAAGGGGAAACAACGGAACCTCCGAATTCGTCATACAATTGGACCCAATCGAGCCCGAGGTCCTCCTCCCCTTCGCCGTAATCGTAATAAGCGACGATTTCGGCTCCGTGGTAGCAGTACTGCCCCGAATGCTCGTCGACCGCTTGGTACCAATCGATGAGCATTGTCCCGGTGAGGCTGGAATCGGCTACACTGTATTGGTAAATCAGCGTGTAGTCTTCGTTTGAGGTGTTGACCCCGTATTGCCCGTACAGGGCGGCGAGCAAGTCGTTCGTGTAGTCGTTCTCCCGAGGAAGGTATTCCAGAGGATTCAGCCACGTGCCGCCCGGGGTGATACCCAAACACGGTTCATACGGGTCATAGTTGCCCGAATTGTAGGTGAGATTGAAACTCGTGCCGGTGTCAATGGTAACCGTGTCAGCGAAGCTCTCGCAGCACAGCGACAGGATCCCAACGGCAATCATCAGCAAGGTCTTTCTTGGGTATCGCATCATTCTTTCTCCCCGTATAGGGACAATCAAGTCCCTCTCGACATTCTCCCTTTCTGTCGCACGAAGGATACCTTTGCACCCCTGATTTCACCTCCTCTTCATGTTCAAGACGGCAAAAAGCCCGTCGACTGCGCCTGCTTGTTTTCCTGTCTTATTAGATATTCGCATAATTCGCGCCAACTTCCGCAAGCCTTCTCCTGCTCTGAGCCCCGAGGAAGCTCAGACAGGAGAGGACCACGTAAGCGAATTACATATAATAAATTACGCGTTGGCCGTCATACGACGAAACATCGTGGAACACTCTTGGCAGCGGTGGCCGGAACGACCATATCGGTCAACTCAAGATTATCAAGATTGTGTAGTAGCCACGAAAGAATGATATTTGTCACTATGGGAGGATTCTCTTGGGTTCAACGTGTTACTATGTGCCCCAGCCACGACGAATCAGCGCAGCATACAGGTATACCGTCGGGGCAGCGCAGATTCCGCATAATCCATGAAAACCTTAGAATAGGACTGCTTTTGTCGGTTTTTCGCAGCTCATGGTATAATCGGAATGTATGGCTGAATAGAAAGGATGGAGATGATTTCGGTTGTCCAAATACGATGTCCACACTGCGGGGCGAAAGGACGGATGGTTTTGCCTCCCACAGGGATTATCCTGATAGGCCCGTGCCCGCAATGTAAGGAAATGGTTGCCATCTTCTGTGGCCAAGCCCTGCCTCTCGATACCGAAATCATCACGCACGGTTCAAGCAAAGACAAAGAGATGCACCTGATGTCCGTGCTTACTGATTTTATCGAGCATGAGATTGGCGAAATGGTCCACAAATCCTTCATGGCAGAGGAAACCGCCGACAAGTCCCTCGATACCCCGAAGCCTGATACGGACTACGACCCCAAAGCCGAGTGGACCGTGGAAGACATTCCAGAGACTCAGAATATGGCGATCTCCGAGGCAGAGTTTTCGGATTTCCTGGAAAAGGAACTGAAGCTTATAGATAACCCGAACTATTTCCGTGCCATTTTCGGCTAGTACCACACGATTTCGCGGGCGCGCGGATCAAAGCGCTCAAGGACGTGGCGGGCCCGGATTTGCGGTGTCTAGAGAAGATCCCGCGAAAAACATATCCCCTGGGACATCAAACCGCGCCACAGATGAACGGTTCACGCCCAGTGCAGACAACCTCTCAATTCACTAGCACCGTCCTTCTCACGCCGGATATCGATGTGGTTGCGAAGAAGAAGTATTTGACATTGCCCGACCCTTTTTGTTAACCTCGTATTTTGGTCAAGGGATGTGTACGAGTTTGACAATCGAGACGACGCGGGGTGGAGCAGTCTGGTAGCTCGTTGGGCTCATAACCCAAAGGTCGTGGGTTCGAATCCCACCCCCGCTACCAATTGGAATCAAAGGACTTACGGAAATCCGTAGGTCCTTTTTTTCGTGCCAAGACGGCGATTTGTACAGTAAACTGTACAGTGAAAATTTTGCCGGGTGCGAACAAAGGAGTGTCGTTCCCGAATACCCATCCGTCGTGAATCAGCACATTTTATGACCGTCGCTTTCTGCGCGGGAAGTGCTGGAACCGCAATCGCGATCCTGAAGACGACACCCGGTGGCTTTGTCTGAGTACGCTGCGGCGAGACTCGATACGGCCGTTTGTTTTGCCACATGTCAGGGCAACGCAAAATGGCGGAGAGTAATTCTGTTTGTGTTCCACACAGTGCGGCGTTCGTAACGATGGTGGAGGCCGCCGACCCGGGGCATGGCCACAACGTTGCCCTGTTCGGGCGCCTAGACGGGCCGGGGTTCGGGGCTGTCCATTCTTAGTGACAGGTGGGTGCGGGATTCGTTGTAGTACTCGACGTACTCGGCAAGAACCCGCCTCAGATGATTCTCGTTGAAGACGATGACATGGTCGAGGCATTCACGGCGGATACTCCCGTTCAGCCGCTCCGAGTAGGGACTCTGCCAAGGGCAGTGAGGCGCGGTGAGTACGTCCTCGATGCCCATGTTCTTCACCCGCCGTCGAAACTAGTCGCCATAGATCTTGTCGTGGTCGCGGAGCAGTTACTAGGGTGCGGTGTCCCAGGGAAAGGCCTCCGCGACCTGTTGCGCCGTCCCCGGTGCCGTCGGGTGTTCCGTCAACGTGAAGTGGAGAATGTGGCGGCGTTCAAGGGACAGGATGAGGAGAACGCAGAGGATCTTGAATCGGACCGTCGGGACCACCAGGAAGTCGATTGAAACAATGCCCTTTGCGTCGTTCTTCGGAAACGCCTGCCAAGTCGGGTTCATAGACGACATGGTCTTAGTCAGTCTCTTCACCTCTTCTGCGACTGGCGTCCGGCCTGGTTCACCTCATTGAGTCTACCTGTCACCTGTCCCTTGTTTCCCCTCCAGAAACGAGGCCGGCCAACGGGTGTCGGGCTCGGGGAATTCAGCGGCGTATTCAAGCAAGCGAGTGAGGATCCATTGGTTCTCGGGCCGGCCTTGTGCTCCTTGGTGGTTAAGACCGCTGACTATCAGGCATCCCTCGCCCACTGCCACCTCGAAGAGGAGCGATTGCTCCTCGACTTTCTCCAAGGTCGGCAGAGCGCGGATAATCATGTGGGGGTACGTTGGAGCGGTCTCTAGAGAGTACTTGCGGCCGCCCTCGATCAGGTAAAGCCATCCGTCGTCGCACCAACCATCCGGCGCCATTGCCCGGGTGACAGGATGGTCATATACGAACGTGCCGCTATGGTTGATCTGATTGCTGACCGTGCCCCGCCACCAGCTCGGTCTGAACGTCATGGGACAGGATTTCAAGGGGGGCTCCATTTCGCCGAGGAGCATGACACACGCGCCTCGATCCAACGCTTCGAGCAGGCGGCGATCATCCAGACGACTGACTACGTATACGGCATGCTCGCTGAAAGCGGCGTCTGCCGGGATTGGCTTCAGGCCCCAGTCACTAAGCATCTCGAGCTGTGTCTCATCGGCACAGATGGGTACGGCCGGCAATGAAGGATTAATCGCGGCCGGGTACAGCCACACGGACCAGTCGTTAACGAAACGCCTCTCGTTCGCCGTGAATGCCACCGCGATGGTCAACCTAGCGGGCGAATCGGTTTGCGGCAATTCCATGTCGAGGCGCGTCAATTCGACGACTTCACCTTGCGGGATCTGGCCGGACGCCACCTGGTCTTTCGACACCGGGTGCCCTCCCGCGCTGATTTCCCATGCGAGTTCGCCCTGAATAGCGTCGACCGAGTAGTTCGATATGAGCAATGTCACGGTCAGGCGGCTCCCGGCGCCATAGGTCCGTTCGAGCCCGTCCTGAAGGAGCACAACGTCGTTATTGAACTTGAGGACGTCTTCCTGCGTGATCGACTTGGGCCGAAAATAATGGTCCAGGATTCCGTTCGACGTCGTCCAATAGTCCTGGAGAAGCCACCATTGATAACCGCAAATACAGGGATTTCGCCGCATCGCTTCGGTGTTGAACTTGTGGCAGAGCGCGTACAGCCGCTCGGATTTGTCGGCCCACTGGCCGGCCTCGTCAACAAGACCCCGTTCCGCGAGTTTGGCCTTGCCGGCGGTGAGCCAGAAGGGTTTGAATTTGTGTTTGAACTCGTCGAGCAGGCCGGGACGCGAAAAGGTGATGTAGTTGCCCGACTCGTGCGAGATCACCGGTTTCTTGGGTGGGCCCATCTGGAACTTGGCCGGGTTATCGAGCGGATTGGTCGCTTCATTGAAGGGGACCGTGTAGAAGTCAAGCGTATCCCGATCATTTGCGGGATCCAACACCTGAAGCGACACGGAATCCGAATCGACATACAGTCGCGACGGATCATACTGACGCGCGATAGCCTGGAATTCTTCCCGCAACGGATTAGGTTCGTACAGTTCATTGCCCCTGACCCAAGCGAAGATCGAAGGATGGTTTCGGTGCCGCTTAATCGACGCCGTCCACTCGCGCCTGTACGTGTCGATGGCCACATTGGGGTCGGTACCCGGCAGGGCGTGGGCTTGCCACACATAGCCGGTTCCGGGAAGGTAAGTGTGATAACAGATGGGAAACTCCGCGGTGGCAATCATGCCCACCTCGTCGCAGGCTTCGTAGTACTCGGGCGGCATGATGGCGCTGTGGTTGCGCACGAAGTTGAAGCCATACGCCTTGGCCACGCGCAGCCGCGCGAGGTAAAGTTCCTTGTCGCTTGGCATCGCCATCTGTTCGGGATAGATGTGATCATCGCCATAGCCTCGTAACATGAGGCGCTTGCCGTTCAGCAGGATGTGGAAACCGTCAATCGTGAACTGGCGCATCCCAAAACGGACCTCGACTGCGTCGACGGCGTCATTCCCCTTGAGAAGGCTTAGCCGCGCTGTGTACAGAGCTGGGCTGTCGGGAGTCCAGAGCGCCGCGCCCGGCAGGGACGCCGTGACGGCTATTGGCTGCCCGGACACGGGCTTCATCTCGAACCTAATCGTTGTTTCAGCTGCACTCTTGCCGCTCGCGTCGAAGACCTGCAGTTTTGTCCCGTCAGGCACATCGACATTGCCATTCAACGTGGCGCTGGCGGAACAACTCGAGTCGGACGGGCTCGGCTGTACGAACAGGTCGCTTAACCAAGCCTCGGACCGCGCTTCCAGCAGGACGTGGCCCCAGATTCCGCCCCAGGGCACATCCATATAATCCGCTAACGAAGCCGTGCCGTATAGGCTGTCCACTTCCCACCGTTGCTTGGAATCGACTTGAATCGTGATCGTCGCTGGCGCGCTTGGCACCACGAACGGCGTAATGTCCCATTCCTTGCTCGACACGCACCCGATGTGCTCGCCGACGAAACGCCCGTTAACCCATGTTTTCGAATAGCGGTTGACGCCCGTCACAATCAGGAAGACACGCCGCCCCGCCCATGTCGCAGGGATCTCGACCTGCCGCTTGTACCACCCTTTCCCCACGAAGTTGTGCTGCACCTTGTCGGTGGCTGTCCCGTATCCCTGATTGTCCCAGATGCCAGGCACCAGGATCTTCCCGTTGGCCTCCGCGGCGTAGCCTGGCAAGGGCATCTTCGGCAACGCCGTATCCGGCGCATACCACTTCTCAATTTCTCCCTGACTGTCGAGGTCGGTGGCGAAGTCCCATATGCCGTCGAGACTCAGGCTTTCGCGCGACTGCGCCCGGCCGACGGCAGGGAGCAGGGCGAATAACAGCAACACGGCAATCAACGCCTGCGGAAGTCTAAGACGCATTTGAAGTCTCCTGTACCAAATACACCAACGGGCGGCTCGCGGAATCGCAGTCACTCCGGGCGCAACAGCGTGGCCGACACCAGGCCGACGACAACGTCGTTGGCAAGGCAACGCACGGTCATTGACTGTAACTCGCGTTCCGGGTTCAGCGGCAGATCCAGAAGCGTGGCCCGGCCCGCGCCCAGATCGATTCGCGGCGGATGCGGCGCGCTGACACAGAATCCGTCATTCCGGAGGTCATAATCGGCCTCGATTGGCCACCATGTTGTCGGATTGTGTAGCGGAAGCCGTTCCGTTTCTCCGCCGGCGTAGGCGATGAGGATCTCCCCGTTGTCCAATTGCGACTGCATCGGATGTGTTGAGCCGGCGACCAGGAACCATGCGTGTTGTGCCCGGCCAGCCAGAGGAATCACCATCTCCTTGGGGAAATTGTCCCACTGCGACGTGAAGATGATGTTAGGATTATCGCCAGGACCGGGCGTGTTCAAGGGGATTCCCTGCGGACTGACAAAGCGGCCTTCAGCGCCCGCCGCCGTGCGCAACGCGGCGTCATCGATCTTCGGCGCAAGATCCTTGTCTCCGTAACACCAATCGCCATACCCGCACAATGGAATCTGTAGCGAACAGTAAGGCGACCGTGGCGAGCGATATTCGTGCCTGAAGATCTCCGAAACGCGGTCGTTGAAGAAGCCATTCAGGTCAACACACTCGAAAGCCAGTTTTTGGTCGGGCATCGGCGGCCGCCAATCGACCAGGGCGTCCCGCACGATTCGTCCCTGTCCGAGGTCGACTGAGATCGTGTTCGTCCCCGGTACGAGGCCCTTGGCAGGCAACCGAACCGGCTCGGACTGCGCTCGTGGCGACACTTGCAGGACGACGGTCTCCCTCGTATCTCCGCATTCGGCGATCGCGGGACCGGCAATCGCCTGGTCCATATTGTTGAGAACCACGAGTTCCACTTCTCCGCTCTGCCAGTTGACCGCGCTGTGCACGATCTCCAGCGCCGGGCGGATCTCGAACGCCATGGGCGCCCACCACTCGAGGGCGCCTTGCTCGAGCCGAGCGAATGCTGTGCGATGACCGAGTCTGCCCGCCGCCACGGTACGCACCTGCCCAGACTCAAACACCACGTCTTTTAGAGCCTTCTGGGGATCGTTAATCTCGCGCACTGTGGCCGTCCCAAATTGCGCAACAAACGGCTCGCCGAAGCCAACCACTCCCGGCGCGTCCGTGCGCGCTGGCGCCTCGCCCTCCCATCGGATCTCGATGATGGCGCCTTCCGCTTCCTCAGCAAGAATCTCGATCGCGGGCTCACCAACGGCCGGCGCACACTCCCATTCGGCTTTCTGGCCGTTCACCCTCACATCAGCCACCTGCACGGTGCGCGCCGCTACGCGCAAGCGGAGCCGAGCCGGCGAGCCCAGCTTCGACCTCACTTCAAATCGTTCCGTGTCGCCTGTCCGCGAATATGTGTATCCGACGTACGGCGTATCAATTGACGCGGAGTCCCAGTCCCGCGGCAGCCCCGGGCGAATCAGCAACTCCCCCTCGAGCAGATTCGGCACAATCCCGAACAGGCCCTCCACCAACCCGCGCCCGAACATCCCCACCGAGCAACAGAAATCCGTGCAAGCGCCGCCCCAGCGCCCATCATGCTCCGAAGTGCCGGCGCAGTTGCCCGGCACCCGGCCCGCGTACATTGCATCGAGAATGGCGCCGCGATAGAGGTTCCACGCCATGCCACTCTGGCCGGCCTGCCACGCCGCCAAGGCCGTATGCGCCACCTCGCTCGGAAACACATTGCGCACACTCCAGATGTAGGGCACCCAGTTTGAGGTCCACAGAACGGCCGACTTCCCCTCGACGGGCACGTGCCCGATCTCCGTGTCCGCATACCGGAGCATCTGGCAGGCTTGGAACATATCGGGTAGGTCGGAATCGACGGGATGATAGATTGACGGCAACTCGGCGCTTGGATGTAGACGCTTCAGCCCGAGCAGGTCGCGGTACTCGGCGTACCAACCGAGCTCAGGCATCCAGAGGACCTGGTTCATCGCGGCCAGGGTCTTGTCGGCCTCTCGTCGGAACGGTTCGCCGTCCTCGCCCAGCAGTGTGGCCAACCTGGCTGCGAGCCGCAGCGCTCGGTAGTCGTAGGCCGACGCCTGCGTGCATGGACTTCCACTGTAATGGTGGGCGTCGCTGATCAAAGTGTTGGCGTAATTCTCGTACAAGCCGTCATCGTCCGGATCGAAACATCGCTTTTCCCAGGCAAGGTGTTTCGTCAATACAGGCCACATCTCCCGCGCGAACTCCAGGTCGCCCGTCCACTGGATATGCCAGAGAAGCTGGTCGATGTACACCTGCTGCATGTCGTATTGGCCCACCTGATCCTTCACGGCAAGGTGCGGAATGCATCCCCGGGTGTTGAAAACTGAATCCAGTGCCTGGCGCGCCAAGTTGTATTTCGGCTCCATGCGCGGCTCACCGGTAGCCGGCTCCTGCACCTGGAGCGCGGCAAACGTCCGGAAGTGGAGCTTCGCGCGATCATACCAACCGAACTCGCTGGCGATGTACGCCCCGCGCCACCCGAGATATGGCATGTGCCAAGCAGCACCGCCATGTGCGTAAGTGGGCGGGTCCCAAAGTCCGTCGGCCGCCGCGCACATTGCCGGGACCGCCGCGTTAATGTATGGATCGGGAGTGACAACCCGCACACGTTCGGCAATACTTGTGCGGTGTGCCTCCGCGGCCGCAAGTGCCGCCGGCAACTGTTCCGCCCCGAGCCGAACTCCGTTTTCCGCAAGCCGTTCCAACCCCAACAACACCGTCTCGCCCGGCGCCAGCGCGCGGCGCCCCACGAGGATCGGACATTGCCCTGCTATCGACTCCCACAGCGTGTTCGGTGCAGCAATCGCCGTAGCATCCGCGATCTTCAGCGTTGCCCCCGGTGGCGTTGTGCCGGCCACGGGCCGCGTGCCGTGGCAGGGTGCCCGCAGCTCAAATCCTCCCTCCGAAATCGTGAAGGCGTTCTGCGCACAATCCTCCGGCTGGAACAACACCGCCGATTCCGGAACATAGCGCGCCGTGTCGAAGTTCCACGCCCCCTTCATGAATTCCGACGCTCCGCCAAACGCCCACACCAGATCCGCCGCCACCGCATCCCCAGATGCCGCTACCTGCACAAGCGCTCCATCCCCCTCACCCATCGGCACCACGTCGATTACGAGCGACCCGGATGCCAAGAGTGCATCACGGATCTCGTACCGCATCGCGCCACCCCGATAGCGCGCCACCACCGTTTCTGCCTCCGTCAGCCATTTCGAGGCGCCGGCGGAAGCGATCCCCAAGCGCAGCGTTCCCCCCTTGCCCGGCAATGAAAGCAGGATCTCCGGCAGATCTCCCGCATACGTGAAGAAAATGGAGTTGCTCCCGTAGAGCGGCCGGTTGAAACGATTCTTCCCGTTGACAATCACGATATCGGCGCCGTCGGGTTGGTAACGAAACGGTCGAATATCCTGGGCAAGCGGAGCGGTTGCATTGTCAGCTGAGATGACAAAAAGCAGCGGGCAAAGAGAAACTGCCAATACAGTCACTGAGTCGAACATTGTTCGTCTTTAGAACATTTGGGACACAAGGCCCCGGAATTAGGGTAGAGATTCGGCTTCTTTGCCCAGGTTGATGGCTCGCCTTCGAGCCCGTGTTTCGGCCTTGAGTTTGTCCCGTGCTTCCAGTATCG
>Ga0116148_1003569_pt1 | contig 14230 bp, 15 predicted proteins | sample AD_UKC055_MetaG_FD_89786 | JGI IMG/M metagenome (GOLD analysis project Ga0116148, IMG submission 89786) | Active sludge microbial communities of municipal wastewater-treating anaerobic digesters from USA - AD_UKC055_MetaG | ecosystem: Engineered > Bioreactor > Anaerobic > Digestate | place: USA... | reverse complement strand
CGCCTGTCCTACTGGTGGGCTGACAGGCAGGGACGCCTGTCCTACTGGTGGGCTGACAGGCAGGGACGCCTGTCCTACTGGTGGGCTGACAGGCAGGGACGCCTGTCCTACTGGTGGGCTGACAGGCAGAGACGCCTGTCCTACTGGTGGGCTGACAGGCAGAGACGCCTGTCCTACTCAATGTGCGCCCTGCGATCACAAATTCACTTGCAAGCCTTTGCTTTTCAAGTATTCCTTGACTTGGCGGATGCTGAATGTGCGAAAGTGGAAAACGGACGCGGCCAGGAGGATCTCCGCGCCGCCCTCGACTACCGCCTGGTAGAAGTGCTCCAGGCTCCCCGCACCACCGGAGGCAACAACCGGCAGATCGACCGCATCCGAGATCGCCCGCGTGAATTCGAGATCGTAGCCGTTCAGGGTTCCATCGCCATCCATGCTGGTAGGAAGAATCACGCCTGCGCCAAGGTCCCGGCATTGTTTCGCCCATTCAACCGCGTCATTGCCGACCGGTTGGGTTCCCCCGGAGACAACGAGTTCGAAGCCGGATGGCATGTCCGAATTCCGGCGCGCATCGATGGCTATCGTTACCTTGTCCGATCCCACAGCCTTCGCCGACTGCCTCACAAGGTCGGGATTCCTGACCGCCGCGCTGTTCATGGAAACCTTGTCCGCTCCCGCCGCCAGAACCTCTTCAACATCCCGCAGGCTGCCGATACCGCCGCCCACTGTCAGGGGAATGTCGATCACCGAGGATACGCTTTTCACCCACTCGAGGCGGGTTTTGCGGTTCTCCACGGTGGCGGCGATATCCAGCATGGCCAGCTCATCCGCGCCCTCCTGCTGATAAAACACCGCGTTCTCAACCGGATCGCCCGCATCGCGAATATCCACAAAATGAACGCCTTTGACGACACGCCCGTTCTTCATATCCAGGCAAGGCATGATTTTAATCGGCATTTTCTGAGATCCTTTCTGATGTCATACCCAAATGTATCAAACCGCGAATGGGGGGCACATGGCACGCTGGCCGGAGTGCCCCGGCATCCTTGCCGTCATTCCCGCGAAACCGGGGATTCGGTTTCCACAAAGAGGGTGGCACAGGCTTCCTGCCTGTGACCGGGAATGCCGAAGAAGGCTGAGCATCGAGTGAATCATCGGGCGGGGAGGCCTGACCTACGGCTCTTATCTGCTTGACGATTTGGATTACCGGACGTAGCATGATTCAGGTCTTTATCACGGTGAATTTCAATGCGTTCATTTCTTGCGATACTCCTGGCCCTCTTTGCGGCTTCAGCCGCCATGGGTGAGGGCGCTATTGTCTATGTCATTCCACTGACCGGCGAGGTGGAAAAGGGTCTGTTTCATGTGTTCCAGCGGGGATTCAAAGAAGCAGAAGACCTCAAGGCTGTTCAAATCGTGATCGATATGGACACTCCCGGGGGGCGGGTGGATTCGGCGTGGGAGATCTGCGATTTGATCCTGGATTCGAGCATTCCCGTAGCGGTGTTTGTGAGCGGAGATGCCACTTCCGCCGGGGCGATGATTGCTCTTGCGGCGGAGAAGATTTTCATGACTCGCGGGAGCACGATCGGGACGGCCGCTCCGGTTGTCATGGGGCCGGGCACAGGCGAGAGCGAGATGATGGACAAAAAGGCGCTGTCGTTTGTCGAGGCCAAGTTCCGAAGTATCGCCGAGATTCGCGGGTACGATGAAGAGATTGTCCGGGCGATGGTGAACCCGGATGTTGCGGTGGAAAAAACGGGTGAAAACGGTGAGAAGATCGTGATTTCGGAAAAAGGCTCCCTGCTGACATTAACCGCACCGCAGGCGGTTCGGTGGGGTATTGCCAAAGCGGAGGTCGGGAGCCTGGAAGAGGCTCTGTCGCATCTGGGTCTGGCCGATGCGACGGTTGTCCGGTTGCAGGAGGCCTGGTCGGAGAGAATCGCGCGTTTCGTTACCAGCATGGCGGTTTCCGGCTTGTTGATGACTGTCGGATTGCTGTGCATTTACCTGGAAACGCGCGCCCCCGGATTCGGGCTGGCCGGTATTGTGGGCATCCTCTGCCTCGCGCTTTTCTTCTGGGGACACAGCCTCGCCAATCTTTCCGGCTGGGAAGGACCGCTGCTGTTTGTGATCGGGATCCTTTTGTTGGGACTGGAGATATTTGTCACGCCGGGATTCGGGATTCTCGGGGTCTCCGGGATTGTTGCCATTCTGCTTTCCTTTGTTATCACGCTGGTGGGGCGGTCGCCGGTCACAAACCCGAGCTATTTTTACCATTCGGTCGACTCCGGGGATGTGGTTCACGCCATGGGGGTGACCATCATCGCGGTGGGATTGGCGACGGTTGGATTTATGGTGACGCCGTTTCTGTTCCCTGCGGTTGCCCAGACCCGGTTGGGCAGGCGCCTGGTGCTGGAGGAATCGGAATCCCGTGGAGAGGGATATCACTCTCACCAGGAGGCGGAAGATTTGCGGGATTGGGTCGGGGCACGAGGGATCGCCTATACGGCTCTTCGGCCTGCCGGAATTGCGGTTGTGAACGGGCGGCGGGTAGATGTAGTCAGTGAAGGCGCTTTTGTGAATCGGGATGATCCGGTCGAGGTGGTGAGGGTGGAAGGGCGACGAATCGTGGTGAAACCTGTATGATGCGGGTGAACCATCGAAGTTTCGACAGAACGAGGGGCACACAATGTCATTCGCATTGATCGTTGCATTGCTGGTTGTCGGGTTCCTGTTCGTTTTTTTCGAGTTCTTTGTTCCGGGTGGAATACTGGGAGTAACCGGCGCGTTTCTGATGGCAATCGGGATTTTTCTTTGTTTCAAGACCGAGGGGCCACAGATTGGATGGATTGTCCTGATTTTGGCGCTTGTGGTCAGTATCACAGTGATTATTGCCGGCTTCAAGCTGATGCCGCGCTCTCCCTTGGGCAAAGTATTGATTCTGAAAGAGGGGCAATCAAAAGCCACGGGTTATACGGCACAGGCGGATGACGCAGATTCCCTGTTGAACCAGGAGGGAGTTGCGGTAAGCGACCTGCGACCGTCGGGCGTTGCGACGATTAACGGAACACGGATGGATGTGATGACCGACGGCGATTATATTGAGGTCGGAACACGGGTCCGGGTGGTCGAGGTGGCCTCGAACCGGATCGTGGTTCGACGGGTGTAAGTGTACTGGGACATTCGGAATTTCTGATGACGAGGTGATACGCCATGAGTCCGTTCCCCGAGGTAGCGATATTTCTTCTATTTTTTGTTGTTGTTCTGCTTCTGTTTTTCTTTTTCTATTTCATCCCGATCCGTCTCTGGGTTGCGGCGATCATGTCTCGTGTGCCGGTTTCGCTGTTTTCCCTTGTGGGGATGCGCCTGCGTCGGGTTCCGCCGAGCGTCATAGTGAATCCGCTCATCAGCGCGGTGAAAGCGGGGCTTCATCTGACATCGGATCAATTGGAAGCACACTATCTGGCCGGGGGGAATGTGTTCCAGGTGGTTAACGCGCTCATTTCGGCGGACAAGGCAAATATCAAGTTAACGTTTGAGCGGGCGGCGGCGATTGACCTGGCGGGTCGCGATGTGCTGGAGGCGGTGCAGATGTCGGTCAAACCGAAAGTGATCGATGCACCGGACCCGCGTAAGGGGAACGAATTTGTTGCCGCTGTGGCAATGGATGGAATCCAGTTGCGGGCAAAAGCCCGTGTGACCGTGCGGGCGAACCTGGAACGCCTCGTGGGTGGAGCGACCGAAGAAACCATTATTGCACGGGTGGGGGAAGGCATTGTCACAACGATCGGCTCGGCTACATCGCACAAGAAGGTTTTGGAAAATCCTGACACGATTTCACGCACCGTTCTGGAGAAAGGCCTGGACGCGGGAACCGGTTTTGAGATTCTTTCCATCGATATTGCCGATGTGGATGTCGGCGACAATATCGGCGCAAAGTTGCAGATTGATCAGGCCAACGCGGATAAGTTGATCGCGCAGGCGCTCGCAGAGAAACGTCGCGCGGAAGCCGTCGCGCGAGAGCAGGAAATGCGCGCGCGGGTTGAGGAAATGCGGGCGGAGGTCGTTCGGGCGGAAGCCCAGGTCCCACTCGCCATTGCGGAAGCATTCCGAAACGGCAACCTGGGAATCATGGACTATTATCGTTACAAGAACCTTGCGGCAGATACCGATATGCGCTCTTCCATTGCGAAGGGCGTGGAGGGGGGGAAGCCCAAACTTGATAGCGGGACCGTGAGTCCGTAATCTGTGTGCTTTTCCCATGACGAACCGCGAAACAGGGGCGAGACTTTCCCGCCCCTGTTTTCTGACGAACAAGAACATGGCGATCTACATCAACGAGGAAGAAACGCAACAGTTGATTTGTATCGAGGATGCGATTGAAGCGGTTGAGGGAATCATGCGGGACTGGGCGGAGGGCAAAGCCTTCAACTGCCCAAGACAACGTCCCCAGACGCCATCCACCCTGCTTCACGTTCTCTGCGCTGCCGGGGAACGAACCGGCGCCGGCGTGTTCTCCGCCATTCCTGCGGGGGAACTCTTTTCCTGCTTTCTCCCGGGAGAGGGTCGGGGTGATGGAGCGAAAGTAGCACAGACTTTCTACCGTGGCCTGATAACATAAAGACAAAGATTTTTGTAAGGGCTTTCCGTTCCGTAATACGAAGCGGCAAATCGAAAGGAATGAATCATGTCTCCGACGATTTCGTGTGGGTCCCGCTCGCTGGACCTGGATCGGCACAACGCGGAGGTCCGGGATCTGTGGCAGGCGTATCGGGAGGGTGATCCGTCACGCTGTCCGATCGTTTTCGGGATCAACCCGCGCTTATATTTGCAGGACCCCAAGCTGAACACGGAAGGAATCACATTCCGAGAGTATGTGCTGAATCCCGATGTCATGTTTCAGGTCCAACTGAAACATCAATACTACGTGCGTCACCATATTCCTCAGGATCAGGAAATGGGGCTGCCGCGCTCAAAATGGGGATATATGCTGGGACGGTGCGATGTTCAACAGGGGGAGGAAGACGAAAGCAGCGGGTGGACCATTTATGTTGATTTTCAGAATGTCTACGAAGGGGCCTGGCTGGGATGCCCGGTCGAGTTTCCGGGACATAATGAGTCACCGTATTGTGTGCCGCTGCTGACCGACGACAAGAAAGAGCTTCTGTTTGATCGCGGGATTCCCGATCCGTTCAAAGACGGCGGATGGATAGAGCGGAATATCCGAACGCAGGAACGAATGATGGAGCTCGCAAAAACCACCGTTTTTCAGGGCAAACCGGTCAACCAGGAAGTCGAATTGAGCGGAACGGGCACCGACGGTCCGTTCACGGCGTACTGCGAACTCCGCGGCGCGGAAAACGCTTGTCTGGATATGGCGCTGGACCCGGAATACTTTCACTGCATGATGAGTTTCCTGACAGAAGCCATTTCAACCCGGATCAGGGCTTACCGTCAGTATATGGGCCGCGAAATTATCCAGCCTACATTTACATTCGCGGATGATTGTGTCGAACTGCTTTCGGTAGAGATGTATCGCGAGCATGTCCTGCCATATCACAAACGATTGATAGAGATGTTTACAAATGGGCGAGATAATTCCATTCACCTTTGCGGTAACGCCTCACGGCTGTTCAAGATCATCAAGGATGAATTGAAAGTTCTCCATTTCGACACCGGATATCCGATTGACCACGGAGCGGTACGTCGCGAGTTGGGACCGGAGGTGGAGATTTTCGGCGGGCCGCGAGTGGAGTTCTTTCTGGGGGAAGTCGGACCGTTACTGAGTGAGACAAGGCGTATTTTGGACAGCGGTGTGCGGGAAGGGAAGAAGTTTGTGTTGCGGGAGGGAAATAACTTACCCCCACGCTGTCCCCTGGAGAACCTGTGGGAGTTCTATTTGAAAGGCAGGGAATGGGGGAGATATTTGTAGAGGGGTGTGGGGTTATGGGCGAGACGCCCGTGCAACGGTTTTACGCCATGGTTTCGGCGTTCGGTGCGGATTGCTGTTTCAGAAGCGCATCCAATACACCATTGATAAATGTCCCCGAATTTTCATCCCCGTAGACTTTTGCCAGCTCGATCAGCTCGTTGATGGTCACGCGGGGAGGAATGTCCGGTCGATAAAGAATCTCATACACGCCGATACGGAGCAGGTTGCGGTCAACGGGTGTAAGGCGGTTCATCGCCCAATGCTCGATAATCGACACAATTGCGGCATCAATGGATTCCTTGTTCGCCGTTACATCTTTTACGATACGGAGTCCGAATTGTCGTACTCCCTTGCCCGCATGGAAACGATCATCCGGGTTCCACCAGTTCACCTGGCTGTCGAACGGTTTCTCATTTGATCGGGCAAAATCCTGTCCATAGAGAATTCGGAGCGCCAGTTCCCGTCCTTTGGTTCGTTCACTCATTTTTCGGTCCGCTTTTTTGTCAGAATTTCCGGCTGCCGGAAACAAGGCAGACTGTCCCCGATACAGGCGATATGGTTACATGAGATCTAATCAACAGCAAGAGATCGAACGACGGATGCGGAGAGGCTCGGTGATGAAACCGATACCCATGCGGTTTTTTCGCCTTGGCCCGGTACTCAAGCAGCCGGCGCCGTTGTATCTCCGTGTCGAATACGGGTTGCAGGCATTCCTCGAGAGAACAACGGGAATTCGTCATCACGCCCTGGGAGATGACCGGCATGAGAGTATCTCGCCTGTAAAGAATGATCAAGGCTGTTCGGTTCCGGGACACGAGTTTTCCGTATCCAAATTGCCTTCATGCTCCAATCGCTGCGCCGCTTTGCCGAACGAGTCTCGGTTGAGAAACAGGGTAGTCATGCCTACCGCCACGGCAAACCAGAGAGTGCAAAGGCGAATGACTAACGTCGCGGAGGCCGCCGTGGCATTCGAAAGTCCCCGGTAGCACAAGAAGGCGACCATTACTCCCTCTGTCGGTCCGGTTCCACCCGGAGCAATCATTACAATGGCCCCGACAATGGTCGCGAAGGCATAAATAAAGGTTGCCGGAAGAAGCGGCAGAGGATTTCCGAACCCCCACAGCACGAGCGCAAATGCCAGGCATTCAAAGAACCACGAGCCGATACTGATTGCCGTTGCCCACATCAGCGGCCTCGGCGCAATAAGAGAGGAAACGCTTTGATATGCGTTATGCAATTTATCCGTCCGGCTGGAGAATCCGGGGACATGCGCCAGGAGGTTGATAAACCGAAACATGGCCGAGCGCCAGGCAACCAGAACCAATGTCAGCGCAATGATACCGAACGCGATCCACAGGAGAAACCGGTACTCTTTCGGCAGAATGGCTAATCCGAGTAAGGACATGACGGCCAGCGCAACGAAGTCGGTAAACCGTTCGGCCAGCACAATGGGCGCGGATCGGCTGATCGGCGTGCCGACGGATTCCTTTACCAGGAACGATTTGAATACCTCGCCGAATTTTCCCGGACTGACGGACATCAAGAGCCCGGAAAAAAAGACCTTCAGAGACAATTTTCGGTCCAGAGGGATACCCAGGATTCGCACATAATAGTGCCATTTGAAAAAACGCACGACATAATTTCCAAACGCCAGCAACAGGCAAATGGGCAGGACCCACCAGCGAAATGACGCCAGGGCGGCAACCATATCTTTCCAGTTTGCCCAGAGAGCGATGACAAAGAAAATGGCGGCGGCTACCGCGATGGAGGTCAGGATTTTCCGGGTGAACGGCATGTCGGATCCTTGGTTATCGGGGCAGGGTGGTTTGTTCGGGACTTGCGGCAGAGACTCCCTGCGCCTCTACCGAATTCCTCGGAACCCGCTCCGGCAGAGTCATGTAATATTGGGCCTGGCTTTTCCAGAGACTGTCCGGGTATTTGTCGACAAAGGCAAGGAATTCGCGACGGCTGTCCGCGAATTGTCCCAACTCGAACAGAGCTTCCGCATGAAAAATCGACGCTAACTCTTCGGTTTCCGGAGGCTGCCCGGACCCGATCGCTGCGGCATACCCGCGTTCCGCGAGATGGAACCGGCCCTGCAAGTGAAAACGGCGAGCCGCGGCTATGGGTTCATATTGTTTCATATACCCGGCAACAAAATTGCGGTGCCCGGCCTCCATAAAGGAGCGTCGAACCCGGTGCGGGTAATAGGCCATCGCGGGCTGCAATTCCCGCTCCAGATAAGACCCGGCCGGTAGATTCTGTATGTAGGTATTGACAAATGTCATTTCCTCATCCATGTCCTGATACAGGATTGGCGCGAGCGGTATTTGATCCGCAAGATCCTGCAGGTATTTCATTCGCGGAAAAGTCGCCTGAGCCTCTGTCGGCCAGATTCGAATGATGGCATGAGACAGGCAGTCCGCGAGTTCTCCGGAATAGGGCGCATAACGGCGCAACGAAATGGGGTCCCGGCAGGCCTGGTAGAAATCCATCGGTTTGCCGTCCGATGTTCGAAAAACAATCCCATAGAGCGGATCGCAGAGAACCGGTACTCCACCCGGAAAAATCTGGCAAACTGTGTGTGGAACCTCCGTTGTTCCCGGTTTCATCAAGTGAACCATAAAGCCCCGAATCCCTGCTTGTCGGGCAATACAGAGAAGCGTCCAGCACATCCGGTCATACACACCGTACCCGCGCGCAAGAATCACGAACGGTGGGGCATTGTGTACCGTGGGTTCGAACGGCGCGACTGTCCGACGCACCCAGGAAACAAGCGCCTCTGCTTGCTCCACCCCCTCCGGGACGCCTTCCAGCACAGACTCCGCGATACATCGGTACAGGAAGGCTCTTGAAACAAATTGCGCATCCTCCCAGTCATAGCTCTGTCGGTACAGTTCTTCTTTCGTAAGGGCCAAATCGCTCAGGTTATTCTCGATTACCCGGCAGGTGATCCCTGTGACAGGCGGGAGTTTCTTATTCGAAGCTCGCACCAGAAGACTGTTGCAGGTAAGCTGGTCGTTGAAGTAGCCCGCAAGAAGCCCCAAGGCATACAGCTCTTCGGCGGGTCGGTCCCCCGATACATCTTCACCGGCAAGAACTGCATTCGCCTCGTCAAGCCGGCCCTGAAGAAGGAGATGGGGCAGAGACCGCCATGCTTCGGGAATTGTATAGTCCATGACGGATTCCTGCCTGTCCGACACCTGTTCCCGCGATCTTTTCAAGAAAATGTTGATCCAGTACATCGCCAGGATCAACAGAAATACGGCCAGAACAAAGGAAACGGTTTTTTTACCCGCACCTTCTAATTCCGGCCGCGGGGCCGGTTTATTCTTTGAAGCCTTCGTCATAAAAAATCACCTCGGCAAAGATCGACAATGGCCGGGCCGTCAGGAACTACGCGGCGCAGGCCGTCGATTCCACGGCATTTTGGACTGAACCTGGAACTGAACAGACTGAAAAAAGCAACGCGGTACTTTACCACAAGTCATTCTCCCTCGGAAAAGAAGCGGAGGGAAATGCTGCTTGTTACCATCAGCGGTCGTTCAACCGCCAAGATTCCTCCCATTCGTTCGGAATGACAATGCATCTGTCATTTCGACCGAATGGAGGGATGTCATCAAAAGCAGAATCTGCCGGACCGGTTCGAAAAGAAACAATCCGGCTTCACAACACGAGACAATCAGCTCCTGACATACACAGTGAACGTGTACGACCATTTGAGCGCATTGTCCTTGCCCGGCTTGACCTCCACAGTCCAAACGAGTTGCGACTGAGAATTGATGGAACGCAACCCCCTGGCCAGTTTTGTGATGACCGGTTCCCTGTCCGCCTGCTGGACCTCGCCGATAAGCGTCTTGGTGATTTTCAGGGCGATGGGTTTGTCTTTATAGTTTGTGACAGCCAACTCGCCTTTTACTGTCACCAGGTCATAGGAATTCCGGTTGAAACTGGCGGCATTTCGTTCGCGAGCGGTCTCATTCTCGGTTTGTTCGGTGTCCACCGCGACGGCCTGGGTAATTTTCAGTTCGGTCGAGGCACGATCCGGTGTGTAGTAGATTGTATCCTGTCCGAGAATATGCCCGTCTTTCATTGTCAGCGCGGGTGCGGTGGTCCAGGGTTTCCCCGTACTGTTTTGCAGTTTGATGGAATGCCACACCACCTGACGGTCTCCGCCTTCGGGTTGAGAGCCTGGAGTTTCGGGCATGATGTAATTTGGAATATCCCAGGTGTATACATGCTCGTATGAAACCTCCCCCGAGAAAACCGGTTGGTATCCCCGCTCGCCCTTCTTGAGTGTGATTCCCTTAAGTTCATAGAAATAAAGGTCTTCCGCACCTTCGCCCTCCACGGGAGCGACCGGCATGGAAGGGGTCTGGGCGATATCCCCAATGTCAAATCGGGCCACCTGGGTCATTACATTGCTCACGATGTCAGCTCTGCCTGTTTTTTTGGGAGCGCGTGCCGCTTCCAGAATCTGTTGCAACGATGCAAGAGAGAATGTGGAGGCGACATTTTCGAATTGGATGTGCGGATACCCGGAGATCAGTTCCACATCGGTGTTTTCAAGCGGCAAGAGATCATTCACAATGACGCTTTTGGCAGAGAACGTGGCTTTATCCTCTTTGGAGAGGTCGACCACATAGCTGGGCGACCACGCAATTCCCTTGGCGAGATACGTGAGTATCACCGGTATATGGCCGGATGGAGCCTCTTTCACCGATTCGGCAGTGAACTCAATGACATTCTCCAGCATTGGGCGCTCCAGTTCCATGCCGGATTTGTTCGCATCAAAACGGATCTCCTGAACCCAATCGCGTGGTATGCCCCGAACTCCCATGGGGTCCTCGATCAGAAGTAATTCGCCACGGTTGGGGGGTGGGGGCGGCGGAATGATTTTTTCCTCGCGCGGAAGGATAAACGGTTCATCGCTCCGCTTGGGAAGGCCCCGAATGGTGACCCGCTGCCAGACATCCTGGATTTTGAGATCGACCGTGTTCCCGATATTGGCTTCGAGCAGTTCCTGGACAGTGGCGGCGGGGACTTTCCTGGTGGTTTCGGATTGCGTGGCTCTTACATCGATCAGAGTGATGGTTTGCGGCCAGCTGATCCAGAAACTGCCCAGTGTGGCGTCCGGCAAGGGGCGAACCCGGTAATGCCCGGAGGCTTCGGGCAACTCCACCTGTGCGGAGACCAGTCCCACACCATTTTTGAACATGGCGACCTTGACCGGCTTCGCGGTCAAATCAACGACGGCGGGGTCATCGGCGAAACACACACACGCGACGAACGACAGAACAACGGTGACTTGAACAGCGGTTTTCATGGTTTACCTCCGGCGGGTGAGATATTTGGGGATATTCATCCCCATTGTAGAACGATTTGGCGGTGGAGAAGTCTTATTCCCGGTTCAATTGAGTGGAACCGTTGAGCTTCTGAACGGATCGATCAACTGGAAAACTTGCCCGTGATTTGTTGCATTGTTCAAAAGATTCTTATGAGATTTCCCGTCGATAATTCATTTTTACCGTGTTAAACTCTGCCCTGACAGGTCAAGATTATTGGAGATGTGCTTGCAATAATGCTGAAAGGTCGTGTTGAATAGTAGTGATGCTTCCCGAAATCGGTTCTGCAATTTTAAGACAAAAAAGGAGACGATCATGCGGCGGCTGAAAATGGGAGATGAATGGAAGGAGCTCATTGACGTGGATTTTCCCGATATCGGGCCGATTACCGATGAGACTCGCGAACAGATCAAGCAACAATCTCTTCGTTACAGAGGTTCTGTTCGCCTTTCGCAGGGTCGATTCATGACTACGGATGAATACGAAGAGTATAGAGATCGCGTTCGGAATACTCCATTGTCGTAGACTTTGGACCTGACAGGCAGAACGCAGGCAATTCAAGGGGTAAATGGATGCTGCAAGAGAAAGATGTCCGGCGCTTAATTATAGCCGTTCACCAGCACAGCAAGGATTATTCTTGGGGGAGAGGAAATCGCCCCCAATTGCAGTACATTCATCCAACCAATCCAGGAACACCGACCTTTAATAATTGCCCGGTCAAGAATCGCAAGTGAAAGAACGTATGGATTTCTCAAACCGTCGATTTGTCGGACATTAGCAGCCGGCGGCGGGTAACCCCTGAAAAGCACCACCGCCTTGTTCTGCCGGAAGAGGTGACCGAGGCGGATTTACAGGGGTATCAAATGAGATTGGATTGAGCCTACTCCGCTTTCGATTCCGTTTCGCCCTGGTTATCAAGTACGGCAGAAATGGTCGCTTTCTGTACCTCGACCTTTACATTTTCCTTGGCGACCTCGGCAATCTTTAATACGACAACGGCATCTTTTACTCCGACCACGGTTCCATAAATGCCCCCGGCGGTAATGACCCGGTCGCCCTTTTTGAGCAGACTGAGACGCATCTGGTGCTTTTTGCGCTGTTGCTGCTGGGGACGAATCAGCAAGAAGTAGAAAATACCGAAGATTGCGATCAGAAGAATAATCTGATCCATGAATCCACCGCCCGGGGCGGACGTGGACGTACCGGTTGTGTCTTGAGCATACGCGAGAGCGGCAAACAGTCCGAGCATTCAGTCGGCTCCTTCCGATTTGAGGTTTTGTAGATAGCGCACGATTTCTTCCGGTTCGGGCAGTCGTCCCGGCCCCGTTCCGCCCGACGCGAGTTCCCCTTCCGCGGGTGGCATAACATCATAGCCCAAATCCCGCAGGATTTTCACGTTCCGCTGAACAACCGGGTTTGCCCACATCTGATGGTGCATGGCGGGGACAAACACAAGGGGGCATTTCAGCGCGAGAATCAACGTGGACAGCAGGTCATCGGCGATGCCGCAGGCGGCCTTGCCGAGAATGTTCGCCGTTGCAGGGGCGATGACACACAAATCCGCCCATTCCGCCCATTCGATATGCAGAATCCGACTCGGCGACTCCAGCGCGAACGAATCCAGGCCGACAGGATACCCGGTGAGCGTCTCAAATGTAAGCGGGCCGACCAGCTGAGTTGCGTTCCGCGTCATGGCAATCCGCACAGTCGCGCCTTCCTTCTGAAGCAGACGGCTTAGGGTAACACTCTTGTACGCCGCGATCCCGCCGGTCACGCCGAGAATGACATGCTTTTTGTTCAGGTTCATTGTCCATCCAAACAATTCAGAGCGTGTGCCAAGCGGCCTGTAAGAGCCTTCGCAATCGCAACCGGCGTCTCGTAAGGGCCTTCGACCACTCTACCGCAGGGACCGAGCGAAATGAACCATGCCCGATGTCGGTTTCCGACGATGTCCTCTGTTCGATTGGCAACCACGAGATCGCAGCGGGCGCGTTCGGCCAGCCTTTCCGCATCGGCGAACAGCGATTCCTCCGATACACCGGCCTGTAATTTGAATCCCACCAAATAAACCGAAGGCGAAACGGCTTTGATTCGGTCGATAATTTTTGGGCATTTTACCAGGGAGATTGTTCGCTCTTCGGGTTCGGAAGAGATCTTCTCGGCGGCAACCTCTTTCGGGCGATAATCCAGGCAAGCCATTGTCATCACCACGGCGCGGATTTTCTTATCTCGCAGGTGTCCGAGGATATGGGTTTCCGCCTGGTCGATCGTTTCAATTTCATCGAGGGTGATATTGGGGAGTGTCGGATCGGGGGTCCGGCTGCCGGTTCCGAATACAAAGGTCACCACTGCGCCATGTTGAAGCAGTTCTGCGGCAATAGCGGCGCCCAGCCGACCGGTGGAGCGATTGCCGATATACCGCACAGCGTCAATCGGCGCGCGTGTCGGCCCGGAGGCGACAAGAATATGATGGCCCTGAAGAGAGGATGATTCCGAAATGGCGAACGTCTCCCGTTTTTTAAAGTTGCGGTCATGCTAACGGAGAGGCGGGAGGATCTTGTAGGGTGGGCTCGTAGGGTGTGGCTCGAGCCTCTCTGCGGGCTGGCCCACCAAGCTCGTAGGGTGTGGCTCGAGCCTCTCTGCGGGCTGGCCCACCAAGCTCGTAGGGTGTGGCTTGAGCCTCTCTGCGGGCTGGCCCACCACAGAATCTCGGTTTGCCTTGCCGTTGTAATGTGGCAGAAACGCCTTGTCATTCCGAACGAATGGGAGGAATCTCAGCCCACCTCCATCGTCATTCCGGCGCACGCCGGAATCCAGGCCGAATTTTTCCCCCCGTTTACGGGGGGATTGAGGGGGGGGGTAATTGACGGGGGAACAAACCGTCATTCCCCATACAACAGACTGTTCGGCACACAGCCCTCTTTGGGTAACAGGTAGATTTCCAGGTTGT
>Ga0116148_1003562_pt1 | contig 14248 bp, 9 predicted proteins | sample AD_UKC055_MetaG_FD_89786 | JGI IMG/M metagenome (GOLD analysis project Ga0116148, IMG submission 89786) | Active sludge microbial communities of municipal wastewater-treating anaerobic digesters from USA - AD_UKC055_MetaG | ecosystem: Engineered > Bioreactor > Anaerobic > Digestate | place: USA... | reverse complement strand
AATCGCTGTTTGCACTATATTAATTGGAGCATGTTCATAGAAATAAGCCCCGTTTTTATATGCCGCCGTATAACTTGAACCCTGTGTTGGTAATCCAGAGGCTAAAGTACGCCTTACATAAGCTTGTTCTGCGCGGAAAGTTTCAAAGCCGAAAACCAAAACACCATGGAGGTTTGGAGTGATTGCCACTGCAGGTTCTGATTGAACATATAAACTCCACATCAACATGTCTTTTTGCGTTTCACTCAAAGCTAATGGAGCAAATGTGGTAGACACTCCTGATAATGCTGCATATACGGCCATCATGACATTACGATCTGTATGAAGCCAGTGACTTATATCATAACCCGCATCTATCACTAAAGTCGAATTCCACTTGACATGGCGAGGAATATTATTGGTGGCAGCACTCTCTGCATTTTCATAAGGAACAAAAGCGTCCCACAATTCCCATGTTCCACCACGAAGACCACCTGTTTGATTATTTAATTTTTCTGAAACAGTGCCTGCGACACGAGCTGTATAGCGAGCATCAGAACTACCATTACCCGAATCAGCATTGAACAGAGGCTTGTGTTTTGTCCAAGAATTTGAAGATTCCCACATAGCACGTCCATTCAAATTATACTTGAAGTTGATGACATCATCTCCTTCTTCAACCTGCTTATGAATACCATATTGAAGATCGAAATGACCTCTATTGAATTGAGGCTCAAACTTCAAGTTTGCACCTAACATATTAGGCCCATAACGGAAAGTACCTGCACCAACATAAAATTCGTCTTGTCTCCATGAACGAAAGCGAGATGGATCGGTCATTCCAAATGGAGAGAAAAAGTCCTTAGGTAAATAAACTGCTTCGACAGTAATTGGTTTCCAATGTTTACTTTGTGCTTTTACATATAAGCCAAAAGAAGGCGTAGAAGAAGTGGATCTAAAAAATCCTTTTTCATAATTTGAGGCGATTTCAGTAGATTCAATTCGATTAAACATGGTAGAATCATCCCAGCTCAAAGCCATATCAAGCATTAAGAATAATTTTTGAGTTAAATTACCCTTTACATCAATAGATGCAATATGATTATCTGTAATATAAGGATTTCCATTCACATCCTTGTAACTATATTCTGGTTCGTATATCACTGTTTTTTCAAAGTCGACGCCCAAATAGTTGACACCAAGAGTCATATCAGAGCCAGCGATTTTAATTTTTTCTTTAGCGACACGTCCATGATAAACCATACCTGCAAAATCGTATGTACCCACCATTTCTATTTCACCAGGCTGACCACCTAACATGCGTGTACCATCACGAGTTCCAATATCCATGTCCATTGGTTGAGAGAGCATAAATTGTGCGGTCATGTCCCAAGGAAGAGTATGAACATCTAAGAATAATCCACCAAAAGAACGATTAGTCCAAAACGCACGTCCACCTTCTTTTACTGGAGCAAAACTTTTTTCTTTATAGTATGTGCTCACCACTTTTTCATCTTCAAAAAGTTCATATTGAGATAAAAAGCGAGCCATTGTTTCTCGTTCCCACATGGTGAGAGGACTTGCATTTGCCCACATGACACCACCTGCTTTGAAAGTAGCACCAAATTGACCTGCACGTACATCCATACCAGTAAGCATGTTTTCATTAACAGCAACACCGTAATAATCAGTCCAATGAGCAAATGGCACTCGTTCTGGTGAATTAAAATCACCTGAATTAGGGTCATATGCATTTTCATTTTGGAAATAACCAGAAAAATCAAAAGGCAAATACAAATTTGAAAACACGCTTAAAAAAGAAGATGGGGAAACCACAATGCCAACATTTAAGGCTGATTCCACTTTTGTACGTACACGATCATCTTTTTGTAATTTTGATTCTTCATAATAATCAAAATGCTTAAATCGAACAGTCATGTCACCAGAAATAGCCACTGGAGCGTCATCTTTTCCAACGACAGTTGAAGAAGCATATTCACCCAAAGAATCTAAACGAGCATCTACACGGTCTAATTGTTCCTTTGACGATTCAGGAGCCGCCCATGCAACTGTAGACAAAAGAAATAGCGCTACATAAAATAATTGCTTATACATTAAAAACCTCATCAAAACTCGTTGCGGAAAGGATAACCACTTGGACCTTGATATTCTGGCCCAACTTTTTTGATCACAACATCATCAATCCAAACCTTAAATGCACTATTTTCACCAGCACGAACCTCTAAACGGAAGCCCTTAAAATTACTCCAAGCAAATGGAAGTATCACTTCACGTGCATTCTTACTGTCCCAATAAACGCCCGTTGTTCCAAAGGTTTTGAGAGGAATTGTGAATTTTTTCCATTGTTTAGTGATATCACCAAAACTTTTTGAACGCAATTTGACTTGCGTGGATTCACCGTTGCTCTTCACACCATCATCTACAAGAACAAATAAAGCGTTTTCGCCGCCTTCGTTACCTTTGATCCAGAATTCAAGAACCCCTTCTTCATAATATGGTGTTAAATCGACAGAACCTGCAATACAGATAGCAACACCAGAGTAATCGCTTGCAATTAGTTCGATTTGCATAGCTAAGTCGCCTTGCATCGCACCAACGACATCAGTCATAATTGGTTCTGGATTTTCTCGAGGGTATTGATAAGTATATCCACCACCTCTAGGAATACCTTCTCGCATCACAATCGAAGCGACATCTCTATCCTGCCTAAATGGTTTTGGCTCTTTTGGGGTAAAACGTGTAGCATCACGATCTCGATAGTCATTAAAACTAGCAGAAACCAACGTCACCGATGCTAAAAAAAATGTTGTAATTACATAAGAAGGTAATCGCATAAAAAGATCTCCATTCATGCAGTAATTTAACCTCTTTTCTGTTAAAATCAAAGAATGAAATCAAACAAAAAAAAAGACTGAAAAAACTACTGCTTCGAGTCAAAATATAGATTAATTTTGTTTTTTGCCTTTATTTTGCCTATAAGAACTGTGTACAAAAGTGTACTTTTCTTAATTGTTAAATAATTTTTTCTTTAATTAACTAATTTAGTTTATATCTATGACTAAAAAACACGCTAAAATACTCTTATTTATGTCCTTTACTGTTTTAATTGGTTGTTCTCAACCCGATGGTAAAGGCAATATTGTTGGCCCTATAACTACTAGTTCCTCTTCACAGGAACCCATTTCTTCTAGTTCGGCTATTGCCATAGATTATTCTCTCGGACAAGCAATGAACGCCAGAATAGGCAAAGGCATTAATATGGGTAATACCTTTGATGCTACTTGTGAATCTTGTTGGGGTGCTGGCCCAATAGAATTGTATCAAATAGAGGAAATCGCAAGTAAAGGCTTCAACTCTATTCGTTTGCCTGTTCGTTGGGATGGGGATGCTGAAAAAGCATCACCTTATACAATAGACCCTGTTTACTTAGCTAGAGTCAAGGAAGTGGTTGGCTGGATTAATGCAAATAATCTTGTGGCCATCATTAATATTCATCATCATGAATCTTTTAGAGGAGACACCCTTGCTGGTGGAGTTCCAAATCCAGCAAACGAAAACATGCATATAGAGCGTATTGTTGCGATTTGGCAGCAAATAGCGGCTTATTTTGCCGATGTAGACAATAATATGCTTGCTTTTGAAATTCTAAATGAACCTGTATATGGCATTTCTAGAGAAAGTCATAATAAAATCATTACCCAAACGCATCCTATTATTAGAGCCACCAATCCAGGACGTACTTTAATGTATGGTACATACCCATGGAATAGTTTTTCTGGTCTTGCCTATACACAATTACCTGCTGATGGGAACATCATTTTTACACCTCACTATTATCAACCAGCAACCTATGCTTTACAAGGTGAAAACTATCGATGTCCTGAAGATACTACTTTCTGGGAAGGCACCTCCGTCGAAAAGCAAAAAATGAAAGAGGACTTTGATAAAATAATCTCCTTAGCCAATCAACATTATCCTGGCGGTTTACCTATTAATATTGGTGAATTTGGAGCGACTGCATGCGGAGGTATTTCATCAAGAGTACGGTGGACAAAACATTTTGTCTCTCTTGCTGCCGAAAGAGGCTTTAGCTGGAACTATTGGGGTTTCACAAATGTGGGTGGGTACGAACTTTTTGATAAAAAAAATAAGGTTTGGGAAACACAAACTCTCGACGCTCTGCTGAAATAAAAAGCCTTAATCCTATTAAACAAAAAAGAGCTAGGCCCTAATCGAGGTCTAGCTCTTTTGTAATTAGCAAAAATCTTTTTTTAGTATGGTTGATTTGTATTCCAGGCAGGAATTAGCCGCCAGAGGGAATTCGTATTTGCTGTAGCTGTTCTATATTGTAAGTGTGATAGCATTTGAGCCTTTGAACATCCATTAGAAGAAACGGTTACGGAAGTTGCATTTGATGCTAAGCATACGGCCGCACTTGGGTTCCATAAATTAACATATCCTTCATAGAAAGCTTCTGTTGGAATCCACTTAGAGGCATACCTAATTCCTCCTCCCTGTACAGATAGACCTACACTAGTTTGATATCCAAGAAAAATACCAAAGCCCTGACGAGTACTTTCGGTGGAACGAATTGTAGTTGCATAATTTTGATCAAAAACAATACCACTATATTGAGAAGTTTGCCACAAATTAATAGTTCCTGTGGTGATATCCCATAAACAAAGGTTAGATGCAGATGATTTTAAGCTGAGAGCACCAGTTGAACCAGTTGTCGTACGACATAAAAATCTTGCATTATAATTTTGAATGTAAAAAAGATTTTTAGTTTCTGTTTCAGAATTAAATCTATTCTTAAGAGCACTACCATCATAACCACTACGTAGTGGTAGATAACCAATCCAATCGTAAATAGGCAAGTCTTCTATTGGCGTTATCCCTTCGTACATCATAATCGACGCCATATCAAATTCAGTAGTTACCCCTGTATATTGATCAAAATTACTATTACTAAGATCAGAGGAATTAATGACTAGATGTTGATTTCGATCAAGACGCTGAAATTCATGTAGAAAGCCTAAAACATGCAACATTTCATGAACAAAAGTTCTATAATTTAAGCCTTTGGGAGAAAATTTCATGTAGTTTTCCAGAGAAGCAGTCTGCGCTAAGCTTTGTTTTCCTACGCAGGAACGCCCAGTAACAGAAGAAGAAGCACCAGGTATATTTCCCGAAAATGAATAGACATAAACAGTATGCCTGCTTGGAGTTGAAACCTCTTTAAAACTTAAGGCAACTCCATTAGACAAATCTTTTAATGCCCGTTCAAATTGTATCCTTGCATTATCACTCATATCAACGTAACCCTTAGATGCGTTCGCTGGGACAAAGTAATATTCGACAGTCGGATTGTCTTCCCATTCATAAAAATTGTCAGGGAAAAGGGCACTTTGAGCATTACTTTTCTTAAGGACTTTAGAAGAAACAAGCTGTTCTTCTGTGAGAACCATATCTCCTTCGACTAGATAACGTCCATCTTCTAGCTTAACTACATCCGCTACAGCATCTGTTTGAGCATTTGTATCTGTGTTTGAATTTTCTGCTTGAACTGGAGTAATCTCCGATGAACAAGCCACGAATAAAGACAAGAACATAGCAAGAACTAGGCTCCGTTTAATAAACAATTGTATCATTTATTTTCTCCTGATATGGACAACATTGTCCAACGGAGCAAAATATAAAATAATAAACACGCTAAAGATAGCGGGTTGAAAATATTTTACGCTTATTCGATTCAACATGAAACCATGATTTATCTTCTTTTTCAAAAAATCTTTTTTTCGCTGTTTTAAGAAATCAGCAGTCGCAATTATCATTATTCATAAGACTATTCATTGAACAAAAAAAAGAGCCCGATAAAACATCAGGCTCTTTCGTTCATTTATTTAAGATTCATTAGCGGTTGATAAATTTTTGATAATTTACCATTGAACCTTGCTTCATTCGAATCACGTAATGACCTGCTGGCATTGCAGAAGAATCCCAACTAAAGTTGAAATTGCCTGCATTTAAGTTTTCGTTCAACAAAGTCTTAATTTTATGACCCTGTATGTCAAATAGATCTACCGATACAATTCCTGACTGAGCCACACTGAGATTGATTTCATTTTTATGAATCGTCAGATTAATATTTGATTTATTGTAAATATTTTTTGGCTTTTCCGTTATTTTTAATGGGACATAGCCTGGAATAGTCGTTGGTGCAGCCACATTGACAGGAGAACCACTTCCAGTTAACGTAAACACGGCTGAACCAATTTTTGAATCAGTTTGATTATCTGTTAGCACACTTAAAATAGTGATTGTACCTGTATGCGCTCCATCAGGGGTATATATCAACGTATCTTTTGTCGCATTTAATGTAAGAGTTCCTGTATAATTAGGATCTAAATAATATGCTCCAAATGTTACGGGGTCACCATCTGCATCTTTAGCACGCATGGTAACTAAAGTGATATAAATTGGTGCTGTGTTTGGTTTTGAACCCATATTAGCTTTTGCATAAATGGTTGGTGCTTGATTTTCACAAATTAAATTAATCGTTGCGCTTGCTGTTCCGTTTGCATTTTGAGCCGTATAGTTAAGTGTAACGAGACCTGGTGTTCCTGGAGGAGTAAATGTCATTGAATCGCCACTGAAAACGATACTACCAGCACTAACACTAGCTGCAGTTACGGACATTGATGAAGCAACCTTTGAAATTGGATTTGAAGCCCCAATCGTGCTAAATTTTAATGTTTTTGGAGTTTTATAACTAACAGAAAGAGTTGTATCTACTAAAATAGGCTTGCGATTAGTTATTTTAATTACAATCCGTTCTTGAATAGTTACACTACCCTGCGTTACATTATAATTAAGAATAATTTGTTCTGGAGACCCGTATTCTGCACTATTGAATGTAATAGAATTATCGGTAAAAGTAACAGATCCAGATACAGGATTTGCTACGGCTGAAATCGCCCCTCGAATACCTAACTCTGAACTAAAAACTTTACTTGATCCTTCTGAAACAGACGCTACAAATGTATTTCCTAATGGGTGTGACGAAGGAACATAACTTTTCCATTTATTGGTGCTAATATAGGCATTAAAAACGCCTGCGGATGTACTTGTTCCAGAAAAACGACTCTTTGCATTATCCAAATTTAGAGTAGTTGTGCCTTCAGGGAACATGGCTGATGATTGAGTACCTGTGCCAGCATACCACATACAGCCACTGACCTTGTTTTGATCCATCCAAGAACGCCAACTAGAGGCATCACTAATGTTTCCATCGCCACTTGCATCAGAAGCCCCCCATTCTGTAATAAAAATTGGAGCTGAAGACATAGCACTAGAACCATTACTTTTATAACCATCATGATTTGCTGCAGCATAAAAATGCAAAGTGTAAGCAATATTGCTGTAAGTATTATGCAAACCCTGACTAACCTGTTGATTTGGTTGAGATGAGTAGAATGGAGTACCTACAACGACTAAATTATTATTACCAGCATTACGAATAGCAGCAACCACTGATTTAGCGTAATTATTGATGGCGCCAGCATCATCACTAACGGGCTCATTATAAATTTCCCAAATTAGATTTGGAACATCTTTATATTCTGTAGCCATATCCTTAAAAAAAGTGACGGCTTCATTGGTTTCCCTTGAAGCATTGTGAGAATGCCAATCCACAATAACATAAATGTCATTTGCAATTGCCGCATCAACAACATCTTTAATTAACTTTTTTTGATTTACCTTTTCATTATAACCAGCAGGTGTTGATAGATACCCATAACTCGTTACACCAGTATTTCCATCTGAAGCAGAAATTGGCTCACTATTTTCTTTGTAGTATTTAATAGCCATTGGAGCTCGAATAACGCCTATTTCAAAGTTATTTACAAACCAATCTACTGTTGCAGAATGAAATAATACAGCAGGATCTCCCGTAGACCAATATAAACTTGGACCTTTTAATTGGATAGGAACACTCGTTCCTGTCTTTTCACCACATAGGTTTCCACCACAAGAGATGATTTTTCCAAAATGACTGACAGGGCCAGCAAACGAAACCATCGATGCTAATAAAACCGAAATGGGTATAAATTTTGATAAATTCATCATATCCTCTAAAAAAAGACTTTTTTCTAAAATAAGTTTATATTTCTTTATAGTTCATTAATATAAGTAAAATAAACGTTTCTTTTTGAAAACAAATGTTTCTTTTTGTAAACATAAAGCTTGTTTTTTGCCTGAATAAGGCATAGTAATCGAATCATTAAAATGAATCAATTAATAGCACAGTGATTCCAATCACAAAAAAATCTACGGCCGTATAATTGATCCTCGCCAAGAATCATTAAAAAAAGTCTTGAACAAAGGTTCTTCACTTTTTTTTAGTTCTTCTATCACCTCTTGTATTGGACGTGAAGAACGATATAATTCTCGATAAGCCTTTTCAATAGAACGAATTCGTTCTTCAGGGAAATCATCGGCATGACGTTTTAGAGCATGTAAATTAATGGAAGCCCATTTTAGTGGGTTACCTAAAGCACGGCTAGCAGGAGGAACGTCTCGATCTACTTTTAAGGTGCCCCCAACAAAAGAGTAATCTCCGACTCGACAAAATTGATGTACACCTGTATTACCACCGATGGTGGCAAAAGAACCAACACATACATGCCCACCTAACTGGACTCCATTAGCAAGTACCGCCCCAGTGCCAAGAATACAATCATGCCCGACATGAGAATAAGCCATAATAAGAGAGTCATCGCCAATGACCGTTCGACCAGTAGCCACCGTGCCTCGATTTAAAGTGCAATATTCACGAATGGTGCAAGACGATCCTATTTCTAAAAAAGTACGTTCTCCTTGATACTTAAGATCCTGTGGAGGTGCTCCTAAAACAGCACCATCATAAACAACCGTATTAGAGGCAATTCGAGTACCACTACAAACTCGAACGCGACATTCTAAAACAACATTTTCACCTATTTCTACATCTTCTTCAACGATGCACCAAGGGCCAATAGAAGCGGATGGGTGTATTTTTGCATGGGCGTGAACTAACGAGGAGGGATGATTCATAGTGCAGAATATATATATTTGTTTTTTATGAGCGTATTTTTTCTAATTGGACTTACAGCTGTTTATGCTTTTTTGCTTTTGTTCTTTAGCTATGGAATATGGAAAACAAAAAGAACTAAACGGCATCATCAAAATCTACCGAGTCTTTCTGTAGTTTTACCGATTCGAAATGAAGAAGCTTTTCTGAATCGTACTTTAAAAGCATTAGAAGAACAAGATTTTGAAGGCACTTGGGAAGTGATTTGTGTGAATGATCGCTCCACAGACTCTACGCCACAGATTTTAGAATCTTTTTGTAAAACGCACCCTTTATTTAGGTTCATTTCTCTTCCTCAAGATTTACCTCCAGTGGCAAGCCCTAAGAAACGAGCTTTAGAAGCAGGGTTTAAAGAAGCTCAATATGATGTCTTATTAATCATGGATGCCGACTGTGAACCACCTAAAACGCTTCTTTCTTCTATGGCAAGCTGTTTTAGAGATGGAGTTCAAATTGTACAAGGGCCCAAAAAGAATAATGGAACTTCTTCTATTATTCATACCGTTCAAAAAATGGAAACGCTTGGTTTTACAGCCATGGAAGCCGCTGGCTTTACTTTAGGTTCTCCAATGGTTGCAAGTGCCGCTTCTCTTGCCTATAAAAAAGATTTGTTTTTTAAGGTCGGTGGCTTTGGCGATTTAATGAATCTCTCTTCTGGCGATGACGATATGTTGATTCATAAAATGATTAAAGAAGAAGGTGTTCGTTTCTGCTATAATTTAGACCCTGATGCAATCATGGAAACGGCTCCTGTGGATACTTGGAAAGCTCTCTTTTTTCAAAGAGCGCGTTGGGCAAGTAATGGCACCCAGTATACCAATCCATTTTATGTTTTACTATTAACTCTAGTATATACTTTTTTTGTTTGGCTATTCATCAGTCCATGGCTTGTCTTATGGATTAATATCCCTTTATCTTGGTTTATTATTCCCTTTTTAACAAAAATGGCTGTAGACTTTTTGTTTTTAAGTATTGCCGCATTTAAGTTAAAGCAACTTAAACTTCTTTGGGCTTTTATTCACACTGAAATCATTCAAGTGCCTATGATTACTTTTGCAGTACCCTTTGGTCAATTAGGCTTATTTAAATGGAAGTAGCTTTTTTCTCTTGAACCCAAGTTAAGACATCTGCTTCTGTTTTCAGAATCCCATCTAATTGCAATTCAAAGCTTTCCTGAATCCATTCGCCAAAAAACTTTCCGGGTTTAAAACCCAAATCCATAAGCATTTTGCCTGTTAAAATGGGTTCTGGTGGATTAATGTAAACACCTATTTCTTTTGCTTTCTCCATCAAAGGAATAACAATTAATTCTTTTTCTTCCTTTGTATTATAAGGAGCAGCAAGACTATAGCATTCCAGAAGTTCTAATCCACCAAGACGAAGAGATAACCTTCTAATAGAAGACTCCGCAAGATTTTCTCGCTCTGGTTTCCATGTGGAAACTTCTTTCCATAGTAGTGGAACGCCTCGAAGAATTTTTATTTCATTAGTGATTCGTTCTAAAAAATGGTTAATCGCCTGCTCTTCTTTATTTTCAGAGAGTAAGGCTGTAAAAGCAAGAATCAACTGATTTGTGGCTGAGAAAGATACGGACGATTCGTGAATGGCATCTAAGAAAGAACCCAATAACTCCCAAGATCCATTCAAAGGTTGAATTTCAGGAAAAAATCGATTTAGATCCATATCTAAAAATGCTTGCAGACCTAAAGAGGGCTTTCCTGGTTTCAATAACCACTTCTTAAATTCTTCGAAAATCCGTTCATAAGAGAGATCTTCTATAGAAAGCGTTCGACAAAGAGAAGTGGTTTCAGGAGCAAGAGTTAAATGGAATCGAGAGGCGAATTGAACCCCTCGTAAAACACGAAGCGAGTCTTCTGCAAAAGCAGGGCTCACATGACGTAATATTCTTTTTTCTAAATCGTCTCGGCCACCATAGGGATCTTCAAGAACTAGATCTGGAAGTTTCATTCCCATGGCGTTGATGGTGAAATCTCTTCGATAAGCGGCTTCTTGAAAACTCAAATGGGTATGCGTTTGAACTAAAAAGCCTCGATGCCCCTCTCCTACTTTACTTTCTGTACGTGGGAAAGAAAAATCTAGAGAAAAACCTTTATGAGCCAAATGAATAACGCCAAAGGCTCGGCCCACTAAATTTGGCCGTCCATATTGAGAAAGTATTTTCAATAAAACATCTTGATCTAAGCCATAGACCTCTACATCAAAATCGCGACATTCTTCAGCAAGAAGAGCATCTCGCACCCAACCTCCCACTAAATAAGAGGCGCCGTTCGCCTTATCTATTTCTTGTGCAATAGATAAAAGAGCCTTTGGTATAAATGGAGTGTATTCAAGGCCTTCAAGGGTTTGCATTTAAGGAATCCCCTTTAGATTCTTGATATAACTCGTAAATACTTTTTTTTGCTTTATTTGTTAAAACATCGGATTTTGCATATTCTTTTTGTTGAGCTTGACATTGCCGTAATTCTTCTTCTACAAATACCCGCTGATCAGGGGAATGCCCTAGGTTTTCTAAACGATATTCTATTTCAGAACATACCGCTTTTTGACGCTGTGAAGCGCATGAAATTAAAAATAAGCTTAATAAAAACCAAAAATATTTTTTCATTCTTTAATAGGAAAATAACTTTTAAAAATTCTTTAATCTAGAGAAGAGACTAGATTCTCAAAAAAAGTAGTTTTTTATTTTTCGATTTGGCTCATTCTCTCTTCAATTCTTGATAAAACAAGTTCTCTATCTCGTTTTTTTGCTTTATAATCATTCATAAGCTCCTTTGGTAAATCCATAAAAGAATCCCCAAAATAGGTTACTTGATAACCTCTTTTCTTACATTCCTCATAAAGCAACTCATACCGTTTTCTGAGGAATTCAAGCTTATCATAAAAAAACTTAACATGTCCTTTTCCGAGAGTAAACAGCTGAGGCTGCCCTTGCATGGAGTATCTGCCTGATTTTATAATGTTTGGGATTCGTTTAATTTCGCGGTGCTCTGCAATAAGCATTTTCCCAATTAATTCGGAAGGCTTAATTCCAACATTGATTCTTGTCATAAAGCACCGTGTTCCAAAAAGAAGGAAACTTAGTGGACAATCAAAAGTTTTCCCTTTTCCACTTTTGAACCTTTTTTTACCAAGTAATGATAAAGTCCAGGAGCCATTAATCGGCCTTTGAGATCCGTTCCATCCCACTCTAATCGACCACCTAACAAATCTTCATTTACAAAAGAACGAACTAATGCGCCTCCAGCATTGAATATTTGAACACGAGCATCTTCTGCTATATAATCAATAATCATTTTGCCATGTACTTTAGGCCTAAATGGGTTAGGGTAAACAATTGTTTTTTTAGGCGAATCATCTGTCATAAAAGCATCTGCTTTACGAAGATCATTTCTTGTGTAGCGAGTAACACCTTTATCATGTCCAAACCAAATCATACCATGAACAGAATCTATGCCTATATCATAAATCACATCACTCACAAGCCCGTGTTTTGTTGCCCAGTGAAGAGTGGTCAAAGTATCAGGAGATCCTTTTTTTGGAGAAAAACGATAGGCTCCACGATTTGTTCCAAGCCATATATTACCTTGAACATCCACCTCTAAAGAAGAATTTGAAGCATTTGAAAAGCCAATGATTTTTTGAGGAAGTCTTATTTCGTCATCCTCACGATCTAAATAACCAAGAGAAGTGTGTCCAGCCACCCAAAGGCGCCCAGAAGGATCAAAATCCATATCTACAATGTATTCTTTTTTTGGACCATCATAAGTTTTAAGTTCCACATCAACAAGACGTCCTCCCGCTTTTGATGGTTTTGTAAAAGAAAAAACATCTAAAAAGCCTTGCCCATTTACATCACTTACATTACCTGCACTTGAATATAGTAACCACTGATCAGGATTCTCTGCGGAAGTAATTACCTGAAGAGGTCCAGGATAAGAAGAACTCCCAACACCATTAGCACAACTCACTTCTCCTTCTAAATCAATATATGCAAAGCCATAATTAGAAGAAGACCAATAAGAAACAAAAAAGCCCGATTGATCTGGAGCAGGAGTAGATCCGATAGTAACAATATAATCATCAAGAAGTTCATCAATGCAAGTCGTACTAGGACTTATATATTTTTTGAATTCAAGACCTGTGTTCTTATAAAGTATAAAGCCCCCTCCCCACAATCCATACAGCAAATTTCCATCATTATCTATAGAAATAGATTTCATTTTATGAATGACTGATTCAAACTCAAACTTATAGGGAGTAAAATTTATCTGCTGTTTTGGCGTCCATGTATACCCATCGCTTAATGAAAAATCTCCATAGGGGGAAGCTGCAAAAACACCTCCTGTATTCAAAGCGATTATTTGATGAGCAGGACCTAAAGTATAAAGATTCCATGCAGATACATCAGCCATTTTAGCCCCTTCCCTATAAATGACAGTAGAAGGACCAATAAAATAAACGCCATTTTCTGTTTTAAGCACCCACTCTACTAAACTACTATCGTTTTTAAAAAGCAAAGAATCATTAAGTTCTTTATCTTCTATTGTTATACTTGCTTGATTTAAGCTCGCTTCTGTTTTTTGGCCTTTTTCATTATAATACAACGTTCCTTTTTCTGATCCGACAACTAAGGAATCATTAAGCCATGCCATTGCTCGTATTGTATCTGGAGGAAGAGTAATCGGATATTCATTCCATGTCGAAGGATCTGCTAAAAAAAGATCTTCTTCCATGTTAGACCACTTCATTTTTCTAACATATACTTTATTGTTTATTGCCACATAAAGAGAATCTTCTTTAACAGTCAAGGCGGTTATTATTTCTGTCTTTAAGCGATGTGATGCAATTGAGGTCAGAGAAATTAATGATCTTTCAGAAATCAAGTCAACAAAAGCCAATTTGTCGTTAAATGCTAGAACCAGAACTGAGTCTTCAAGATGAATCAATCCCTTTAGAACTTGAGCGTTTCCTGAGATAAAAGATCTATTAATGACCTTAAAAGGGCCTCCCAACGCCGATTGCTTGACAATTAAACCATTAGCAGAAACCGCATAAAGTGCGTTTTCGTTACTTGCTATAGCATAAAACGTCGTT
>Ga0116148_1003556_pt1 | contig 14273 bp, 9 predicted proteins | sample AD_UKC055_MetaG_FD_89786 | JGI IMG/M metagenome (GOLD analysis project Ga0116148, IMG submission 89786) | Active sludge microbial communities of municipal wastewater-treating anaerobic digesters from USA - AD_UKC055_MetaG | ecosystem: Engineered > Bioreactor > Anaerobic > Digestate | place: USA... | reverse complement strand
TTCGTATCAGTTTTGGCTATGCACGAGTTCTTGCTGAAGAACTTAGAAAATATGAAAAAACTATATCACCGGAAAGGAAAGGATAGATATGATACAAACCATAAACTTTAGTAGTAACCCTGGGGACAGCAGCAATCGTGTTAAATTTTAATTGACCGCCTCAATCACTTGGCTCTATGTCAGTAAAAGGGTTTTTTTCATGTACAACACGGATTTTTTTTCGCACGTGGCTTTTGCAGGTCGGTGTTTTATTGAGGAAAATCCTAGATGTATATTATCAAATAAGAAGGAGTCTCGAATCATGAATACGATTTTCCTTGTTCTCATTCTGGCCGTTGCTTTAGTTCAATTGGTGTTCATTATTGTGCTTTCAAAAAAAGCATCGGAGGGATCACAGGATCAGGTTGTCCGGAAATTCGATGAATACGAAAAGTGCCTTGGCAAATACGAAGCTGTCCTTCGCGAGGAGTTTTCCCGAAATCGTGAGGAAATGGCGAAATCGGCGTCAATCGCGCGCAATGAACTGACGGAGACTTTTACTAAGTTTTCCCTGCTTCTTGATCAAAAATTGACCACGATACAGGATGCGGTTAATCTGTCGGGCAAGCAAAACCGTGAGGAACTCGGGTTATCGCTCAAATCATTTGAGGGGAAAGTTGACGGGATGCGCGATGCAGTCGAGAAGAAGCTCGCGGCGCTCCAAGAAGACAATAGCGCGAAACTTGAGAAGATGCGTGAGACTGTCGACGAGAAGCTCCATAAAACACTCGAGACCAGACTTGGCGAATCCTTCAAACTCGTGAGCGAGCGACTTGAACTTGTACAGAAGGGGCTTGGGGAGATGCAGACCCTAGCGACTGGAGTCGGTGATCTCAAAAAAGTCCTTTCGAACGTCAAGACGAAAGGCGTTCTCGGGGAATATCAGCTTGGCGCCATTCTCGAGCAACTGTTGACGCCTAATCAATATGAGCCGAACGTCAAAACAAAGAAAGGATCAAATGATCTTGTCGAATTCGCGGTAAAAATTCCGAGCAAGGAAGATTCTTCCCGCGTTCTCTGGCTTCCGATCGACGCGAAGTTCCCAACTGAGGATTATTCGAGGTTGGTCAACGCGTACGATATTGGCGACGTCGCCGAGATCGAAGCCGGCACAAAAGCTCTCAGGATGAAGATCGAAAAGTTCGCAAAAGATATCAATACGAAGTATATCGATCCGCCGAATACGACCGATTTTGCGATTATGTTCTTACCCTTTGAAGGCCTATTTGCGGAGGTTCTGCGCATTCCCGGACTTTTCGAGAGTGTTCAACGAGACTACAAGATTACCATTACCGGTCCCACGACCATTTCGGCTTTCCTTTCGAGTTTACAGATGGGCTTCCGGAGCCTCGCGGTCGAGAAACGGACAAGTGAAATTTGGCAACTTCTTGGCGCGGTGAAAACCGACTTCGGAAAGTTTGGCGAAGTACTCGAAAAAACGAAACAGAAGCTTGATGCGGCGAGCAAAGAAATTGATTCGGCCGGAGTGCGTTCACGAGCGATTGAGCGTAAGCTTCGGAACGTCCAGGAACTGCCGTCGGGTACGGCAGATAAAATGCTTATTGAAGATGCCGCAACAGATGAAGTGTAGAAAGATTCAAGGATGTGATTTTTTTTGATTAAAAACACTAACCGACCAGATCAGTCGCATAGCATAAGGTAAGCAGATGCGACTTTGACAGGTCGGTGTTTTATTGAGGAAATATGAAATTGAGAACAATATTACTAAATGCTTTTTTGGGATTGTATCTTACATTCCCTTGTTCAATGCTTTTTGCTGATTCGTATAAAGGTATTGAATGGGGTACTGATATTGATGCTGTTATAAGTGAAAAAAATTTATCAGTAAAAACACCCGATACTGATTCTCAAGAAGAAGACCAGGATGAGAAAGTATCTATTTTTAAAATATCATTTTTTACTATTGATGTAGATATGTTGGCTCACTTTTACGAAATTCCTATTGTATGCAACTCGAACAGTCCGGGACCACCTCCTGATGTAAAAAACAAGGAGATTAATCGAGTACTAAATCATTCATATCGAAGTGCTTTCTGCAATTACCAGGAGTCCGTTTGTCCAAATATTACAATAATACCAATCAACTCGGATGATGATAATGAGCAATCCGGTTGTTATGAATTTTATGAAGGCAAGTATTTTTTTTACGCTAATAAGATAGCCGCTCATTCATTTGATCAGGTTTTATCAAAGTTGAACAAAAAGTACGGGAAAGCCTCAAAATACTCAGGTGACTCTCTATTTCAGATTTTAGGTTCTTTCACATACTATTGTTGGGTATCAGGTGATACTGTTATTTTGCTCAATAATTACAATGAAATAGATGGTTCGCCGAAAGGAAGGTCTGAGTGTTCATTGACGTATATGTCTAAAACTATTACAGATTTGATTAAAAAAGAAATTAAAAAAAATATCAGCGAGCAAAAGAACAGTGAAATAGAAATAAGGAACAAGTCGACGAAAAAAGATTTAGACACTGTCGAGTAAATATCGTAGAGAATACTCTTTTATTGAATTTATAAAGGAATTTCTATCACTTACAATATTTTACATTTTAAGTGATAGAAATGTAATGTATGTATAAACATAATGACGATAGTACAGTTGATTTCAGGTATCTATGATTGAAAAAATATTAAAGTTTCAATTGGCCGGATTAATTGAGTGCGGATTTTTGTGCAATGATTGTATAAAATAGACTCCTTCTTTCTCTGTCGTCTATGAGCTAATTATTCTTTTTTATTATTTACTCAAAAAATCACTGACATCCACCTTTGAGGTGTATGTTTTCGAAGAGAGGTAGAGTATTTTGGAATTGACATTTATGGAAACATTACTCAAAAAGATTTTAATCGAATGTGGTTGTGTGTTTTTTCAGTTCGCCGGTGATAATTACTGACGCATTTTTGGATATCGCCATAATAGGCTTGGGGAAAAGAATAATTTATATGAACTGTTTATATCGCATGATTTTGGAAAGTTAAACGCATTGCTTAATTTGTTTGAGAAGCCTTTGTTTGTGACGATAGGAGTGGGGTAAATAGCTACATGGGAGTGATTTATGACATTTTTTGAAATAATAGATTCAATAAATGAATATTCAAAGAATTCCCAAATTCTTAAAGATATTCAAGAATATAGACGATTAGCAAAAGATAAGCAAAAAAGAACTGACAATTTATTTTCTCCTTCCACGACAAAAGATGAGTATGCATTTCATTAATATATAAATATTGAAGGACTGTAATGGTAAAAAGCTTTAATAATAAAACTGAAAAAGTCGGTGACGATTTTAAGAATAACATTGGCAAGGAAAGCAAACTTCAAGTTGCTGCCGGTATTTTCTCTATTTACGGCTTTGAGGCATTGAAGAGTGAGCTTAAAAAAATTGAATCATTGAATTTCATTTTCAATGATCCGACATTTATTGAACTCGACAAGAAAAATCGTGAGCAGAGGCAATTCCATCTCAATTCTAATGCTCGGCAAAAATCAATCGGTGGTACTGCATTTGAAATCAACCTTAAAAATGAGCTAAAAGGAAAAGCCATTGCCAAAGAATGCAAAAAATGGATTGAGCAGAAGGTTACCTTTAAAACAAATGCCGGAAATAAATATATTCAACCTCATGTAACACTATTAAATAAAGACAGCAATTTCGTTTACATGGGCATTAACGAGTTCAGTAGTGCCGGGTTTGGCTATGAAAAAGACAACTCCATCCTGCATCAGATAATCAAAACTGATGACTTTGATACCACAAAGCAATACATACAGAATTTCAATGATATTTGGAAAGACGAAAAGGTTTTGAACGATGTAACAACCGAGGTCACGGACTACATTGCTAATCTTTACAAAGAGAACTCACCGGAATTTATTTACTATCTGACTTTGTTCAATATTTTCAATGAGTTTTTAGAAGATATATCTGAAGATGAACTTGCCAACGAGCGAACAGGGTTTAAAGAATCTGTAATTTGGAACAGGCTATATGATTTTCAGCGTGATGCGGTTCTCGGTATTATCAATAAACTGGAACGGCACAATGGATGTATTCTTGCCGACAGTGTCGGACTTGGTAAGACCTTTTCTGCATTGGGTGTAATAAAATATTATCAGGAGCGAAATCGCTCTATTTTGGTTTTATGCCCAAAGAAATTAGGTGATAACTGGCAAACATTTTTAAACAATTATGAGGATAATCCCCTTATAAAAGACCGGCTCAATTACGATGTGCTTTATCATACTGATTTATCACGAGAGAAAGGCGAATCCAACGGCATAGATTTATCACGAATCAACTGGGGCAATTACGATCTTGTTGTTATTGATGAATCCCATAACTTTAGGAATAACGACCCCCGTAAAGACAGGTTGACCCGCTATCAGAAACTCCTCAATGATGTTATGCGTAAAGGGGTAAAAACAAAAGTCCTGATGCTATCTGCCACTCCGGTAAACAATCGTTTTACCGACTTAAAGAACCAGCTTGCCCTTGCATGGGAAGGTGAAACAGGCATTGCTGATGAGAGAATGGGTACGGAAAAATCTGTAGAAAATATATTGAAAAATGTTCAGAAAACCTTTAATGATTGGGCGAAATTACCACCGGATGAGCGCACCAGCCAAGCTCTGCTTACAAGTCTAAGCAGCAACTTTGATTTTTTCAAACTGCTGGATAGTGTTACGATTGCCAGAAGCCGAAAACATATTGAGAAATATTACGATATTAATAAAATTGGCAAGTTCCCTAACCGATTAAAGCCTATTACACACCATGCCAATATTACCGACCTTGAAGGCTTTATCAAAATATCAGAGTTATATACAGAGCTTTCACGCCTGAATCTGGCAATCTATTCACCCACAGAATACATTCTCGACAATAAAAGACAGCTTTACAGTGATTTATACGATACCAATATTAGCGAGAGAGTCAGTTTCAAACAGTCGCACCGCGAGAAGAGTCTGCAAACTTTGATGAGGGTCAACCTATTGAAACGCTTGGAAAGTTCGGTTGATTCTTTTCGCATTACCCTGAGCAAGTTTATCAAGGCCAATGAAACGACCATAGAACAGATTATTGCTTTTGAAAAGAATGGGGGGAACAGTTTCGCAGAAGCTACACAACTAAACGATGTTGATTTGGATGCTGATAGTGATGACTGGCAGAATGATGAAATGAGCGTTGGCGGAAAAGTTCGGGTGAAACTTGTCGACATGAACACCAGCGGTTGGAAACAAGATCTGCAAGCCGATATCCTAGTAGCCAAGGCCCTCTATAAAGAGATGCTACAAGTAACCCCAGAGCATGACACCAAACTGCAAGACCTAAAAAAATTCATCAAGAATAAGCTGGAAAATCCCATAAATCCTGGCAATAAGAAAGTTCTGGTATTCAGTGCTTTCGCCGACACTGTGAACTACCTGTATGAAAACATTGCCGAGCACTTTCAAAGCGAGCACAAATTGGCGAGTGCAAAGATTACAGGCTCCGACAATAACAAATGCACCCTGAAAATAGATAATAGTTTTAACAACCTATTGATAAACTTTTCGCCACTATCCAAAGAACGGCGTAACAAGGATGCACCTGAAATTGATATTCTGATTGCAACTGATTGTATTTCCGAAGGGCAGAACCTTCAGGACTGCGACACCCTGATCAACTATGATATTCACTGGAATCCTGTGCGGATTATTCAGCGGTTTGGTCGAATTGACCGTATCGGCTCAATCAATACAGATATTCAGCTCATTAATTTTTGGCCGCAGCTCTCTCTGGATGATTACATCAATCTAAAAAACCGGGTGGAAAGTAAAATGTTCATGGTGGATGCAACTGCCACCGGTGAAGATAATGTTCTGACCAATAAATCATCAGATCTGCTCTTTAGAAAAAAGCAATTGGAAAAACTTCAGGAGGAAGTGGTTGATATTGAAGATATGGGCTCAGGTATTTCTATTACTGATCTTGGTCTAAACGATTTCCGCATGGATCTGGTGAACTACATCAAAGAAAACGGCTCGCTCGAAACTGTTGCCAACGGGATGCACACAGTATGTAAAAAGGACATGGAACGGGGCATTGATGAAGGGGTTGTTTTTGTTTTAAAAAACATCAACAACGGCGTCAATATCGACAAGACCAATCAGCTCCACCCTTTTTATCTGGTCTATATTAAAACCGATGGTTCCGTGCTCTCCAATCATCTGAATGTGAAGAATACTCTGGATATTCTGCGCACCCTCTGTAAAGGAGTAAGCGAACCTGTTAAAGAGGTGTATGAACCCTTCAATGAAGAAACAGACGATGGCAAGGATATGAAGCGCTATTCTGATCTTCTGAATAAATCGATTGAAGCAATCCTGAATGTGAAGGATGAAAGCGATGTGGACAGCCTATTTTCTGCTGGCGGTACTACAGCGCTTATGAACACCATCAAAGGGCTGGAAGACTTTGAACTGCTTGCTTTTGTGGTGGTTAGATAATTATGAATTGTGAATGGGTAATGGTGAATTATGAAAGAAAAAAGTCTTGAACCATGATTAAAAAGGATTAGAAGATTGCCATGATTAGCATTATCAAGAAATCAAGTGAATCAGGAAAATCAAGGTTCAGACAATTAAAGTTGATGTATGAATGAACTAAAATTACCTAGAGAAGCAAACGTAAACAAGTTTATTGCCAAAACCAAGTTTTATGAGAAAGCAAATCTAAGCTCTAAGTTGCAGAAGGAATTTGTCGATAAAATTCAGAAGATCACCTGGAAGTACAAGCTGGCTGAAAGCACTATCGGTATTGCCAAAACAGAGGCGGTTACCGAGATACAAATTTTTGAAATCGAGCTCAAAGAACAGGCAATTCCAAAGAATGTCTTGAAGGTCATCGATAAGAGTATACCTTATCAGATACTCTACCGCTTTGTGTTTGGAGACGATGTAGCCTACGGTATTACTTTAAAGGCCGATACCAGCGTGGAAAACTACTATTTTTGTGACTGGAATGCGGATATCCGCTTTGATTTTACCGGCATAGACCTGGAAAAGGTCTATCAGAAGTTAGTAAAAGCCTTCGTCCGGGACGAAGTCCAGCATAAAGGCAGTTTTACTGAGATTATCGATCTTGATAAGAAGATCAAGACTTTGGAAACTGAGATAGCCGCTTTGGAAAGCAAGATCAGCAAAGAGAAACAGTTTAACCGTAAGGTAGAGATAAACAAGGTATTGCTTGAGAAAAAGGAACAACTGAAAAATCTGAACCATGATTAAGAAAAATGTCTGAACCATGATTAAAAAGGATTATAGGTTTGCTTGATTAAGAAAATCATGTAATCAAGCTAATCAAGTAAATCAAGGTTCTGACAATGGAGTATTTATGCAATATGAAGATTTAACTTACAAAATAATTGGATGTGCGATGGAGGTTCACAAGCACCTGGGCAACGGCTTTCAAGAAGTTGTGTATCAACGGGCTTTAGCAATAGAACTGAACATGCAAGGAATAGAGCACATTCGCGAACAAGAAATGAAATTACAATATAAGGGCTTTGATATTGGAACAAGGCGTGCAGATTTCTTTGTTGAGAATAAAATCATGGTAGAAATAAAGGCTCTTGTAAATCTTGAAGATGTTCATCTGGCGCAAGCAATGAATTATTTAGAAGCATATAACCTTGAAATTGGGTTGTTGATAAATTTTGGCGCAAAGAGTTTACAGCATAAACGGGTTCATAATAATAAAGTCTTGAAGCAAATGTCTGAACCATGATTAAAAGGATTATAGGATTGCCATGATTTACCTGACTTTTTTAATCAAGAAATCATGTTAATCAAGTAAAATCAAGGTACAGACAATATAAGGAGCATAAAACATGGACAAACTGAAAATGAGCACCCCGGATTTGACGGATAAAAACATAGAGCAGATAGGGGCATTATTCCCCAATGTGATTACCGAAACCCGTGACGAAAACGGAGCTGTGAAGAAAGCGGTGGACTTTGACCTGCTTAAACAAGCACTGTCCAAAAACCTTGTAGAAGACGACAACGAACGTTACCGACTGGACTGGCCTGGAAAAAAAGCCTCGCTACTCAAAGCCAATACGCCCATAACCAAAACCCTGCGCCCCTGCCGTGAAGAGAGTGTCAATTTTGATACCACCGAAAACCTGTATATCGAAGGGGATAACTTTGAAGTCTTAAAGATTTTGCAGGAGAGTTATCTGGGAAAGATCAAGATGATCTACATTGACCCGCCCTATAACACGGGCAATGATTTTATTTACAAAGATAATTTTGCCAAAAGCAAAGACGAGTACGAAGAAGAACTAGGCACCACCGACGAAGAAGGCGGCAAGCTTTTTAGAAATACCGACAGCAATGGACGCTATCACTCCGATTGGCTGAGTATGATGTATGAAAGGCTGGTTGTTGCGAGGGATTTACTCAAAGATGATGGAGTGATTTTTATCAGTATTGATGATAATGAAGTGCATAATCTAAGGAAGACTTGTGATGAAGTATTTGGGGAGGAGAATTTTGTTTGCAATATAGCAGTTAAGTTATCAGAAGCTACTGGTGTTAAGATGGCACATGCTAAAAGGAGAGTACCAAAATTAAAGGAATATGTTACAGTATATAAAAAGGCCGATTTTTTAACTATAAAACCTGCTATGATTAGTAAAGAATCATGGGATCAAGAATATAGAACTTATTGCCATGGATTAACTGATTCTGAATTAAATATAATAAAAGAAATATTAGAAGATGAGTTTAGAACTTCAAAAGATGTAGAATTAGTTGAGAATTTATTATCAAAAATCTCTTTTGAGAATGCATCTGTAGTTTGTAAGAAAACAACAGGAAATGAAATAAACGAAAAGTGGTCTTTTCAAAATGCAAACAGGATTGTTCAATTTGTTACCTTGACAGGGAATGCACGTGGGTTAGCCCGAAATAAAAAAAATAACTTTGATCAAGAATCAACCCCTACTGCATTTTCAATAATAACACCAAATAACAAAATGTATATTATTAAATCGGATTATAATGATGAGACCGAGCTGCCAAGATGTAAATTATTATTCGCAGATAGATATTTAACAGTTAATAGTGGTGATTTTTGGCAAGATATCAAGACAACTGGTCTTGATAATGAAGGATATGTCGATTTTAAAAATGGCAAAAAGCCACTAAAAATGATAAGTAGATGTATAGATTTAGTATGTGCCCCCAACGACATCATCCTCGACTTTTTCTCCGGCTCCGCCACCACCGCCCACGCAGTCATGCAACTCAACGCCGAAGACGGTGGCAACCGCAAATTTATTATGGTGCAACTTCCCGAACCTTGCGACGAAAACAGCGAAGCATTTAAAGCTGGGTATAAAACGATTGCAGAAATTGGAAAGGAAAGAATACGGAGAGCAGGAAAACGTCTGAACCTTGATTCAAAAGGATTACAGGATTCCCCTGATTTATTCAATTCTTCTAATCAAGATAATCAAGGCAATCAGGAAAATCATGGTTCAGACAATTTAGACATTGGTTTTAGAGTTTATAAGGTAGATAGCACCAACATGAAAGATGTGTTCTATCACCCAAGCGAACTTAAACAAGACCAGTTGTCTTTCCTCGAAAGCAACATCAAAGAAGACCGCACCCCGGAAGACCTGCTCACCCAGGTTATTCTTGACCTTGGACTGGAACTCACCCTGCCTATCGAAACTAAAAAAATACTCGGTAATACGGTTTTCATTGTCCAGACCAATGCCCTTGTCGCTTGCTTTGACAAAGACATCGACTTCAAGATCGTGGACACCATCTCTGATCTTAAGCCTTTAAAGGTCGTCTTCAAAGATGCCAGCTTTAAGGACGACAAAGACCGTATCAATGTGGAAGAGCGCTTTAAACGGCTTTCACCTGAAACAAAGGTGACTGTGATATGAGCAAGGAAAAGAAAGAAAACACGAATAAACTTAGTGTGCGTAATGCGACCATTGATTTTTTGCTTTTTACTGCAGAAGATAATGATGAAAACATTCAAGTAATACATGCTTTTGACACAATATGGCTATCACAAAAATTGCTTGCGAAACTATTTGATGTGGATGTAAGAACAATTAGTGAACATCTCAAAAATATTTATGAGCAACAAGAGCTGGTAAAAGAGTCAACTATCCGGAATTTCCGGATAGTTCAAAATGAAGGCATCAGGGAAGTAAAAAAACTCTTGGAGAATAAAGAATGAAATTACAATTCAAACAACAACCCTACCAGACCGATGCCACCATGGCGGTTGTCCGCTGTTTTGAAGGGCAGAGTCATGGCTTTAGAAAAGAAGTTGTTAGCAGAACTATAGATACTCATGCTCTGCCCGGTATGGAAGTCAAAGTGGAAGAAATATTCTCCAATAAAAAACTGGAAATTACCGAAGCCGATATTTTAAAGAATGTGCAGGCCTTGCAAAAGGAACAAGGCTTAAAAACAGTTTCTAAACTCGATGGACTCAACTTTACCATCGAGATGGAAACCGGCACCGGTAAAACTTATGTCTATACCAAAACCATGTATGAGCTCAACAAACACTATGGTTGGAATAAATTCATTATCATGGTGCCATCTGTGGCGATTCGTGAAGGGGTGCATAAATCTTTAGAAATCACCGCTGATCATTTTCAAGAGATTTACGGAAAAAAGATCCGTTTTTCTATATATAACACCCAGAACAAATCCAATCTGATAAACATTAAGAGCTTTGCCGACACTTCCAATATCGAAGTTATTATTATGAACTATCAGGCATTTGCGACCACAAGCCAGGAATCAAAAAAGATCTATCAAAAACTGGATAGCCTGCAAAGCGAACGCCCCATTGATATCATTAAGCGCGCTCGTCCGATTTTGATTATTGATGAACCGCAACGCTTTGGCGACACGGCAGAGAAGATTTTTACCGATAGAGAGTTCAATCAGCTTTGCACCCTGCGATATTCTGCTACGCATAAAAAGGACTTCAATAAAATCTATCGTCTCGATGCCATTGATGCTTATAACCAGAAACTGGTAAAGAAAATCAGCGTCAAGGGAATTGAAGTTGTCGGAAACAGCGGCACTAATAGTTATCTGTTTTTAGATAGAATCCAGATCAGCACCAATAAGTTTCCCGTTGCGTATATCGAGCTGGAAGTCAAACAAGCCAATGGCATCCAAAAGAAAATCCGGCAGATTAAAGAGAAAGATGACCTCTTCGTTTTCTCTAATGAGTTGAAGCAATACAAAGGCTTCGTAGTTAAAGAAATTAACGGACTCACTAATACCGTTTCATTCACCAATGGAGTCACCCTCTCTGTAGGTCAAACCGCAGGTGATGTGGACGAAGAACATGTTCGCCGCATTCAGATTCGGGAAACGATTAAATCCCATATTGAAAAAGAACGGATCATGTTCGATAAGGGAATCAAAGTTCTATCCCTTTTCTTTATCGATGAAGTGGTGAAATACCGTGATTACAGCAGTCCAGACCAGAAAGGAATTTACGCAAAGGTTTTTGAAGAAGAGTACCGTCAGGCAGTCAGCGAGCAGAAACTTTTCGAAACAGAATATAATGCATATCTTCAGAAGCATTCTGCGGAAGATAGCCACAAAGGATACTTCTCTGTTGATAAAAAAGGACAGTTTGTCGATTCCAAAGAAAAGCGGGGCGATGGTGGCAGTGATGATGTGAGCGCATATGATCTCATTATGAAAAAGAAAGAAATTCTTCTTGATCTAAAAGAATCTACTCGCTTTATATTCTCTCATTCTGCACTCCGAGAAGGTTGGGATAATCCCAATGTATTCCAGATTTGCACTCTCAAGCATAGTCAGTCTGAAATCAGCAAACGGCAGGAAATTGGCCGTGGACTGCGTATCTGTGTTAATTCTCATGGGGAACGTATGGATGCTTCGGTGCTTGATAGTGATTTCTTTGATGTGAATAAACTCACCGTGGTTGCCAGTGAATCCTACGACACCTTTGCCAAAGCCTTGCAGAATGAAATTGTCGAATCCCTCTCAGAGCGTCCCGTTACTCTAACCATTGAGGTCTTAAACAACCGCGTCATTCATAACGAAAAAGGCGACAAGTTTGTTTTTGATAGCCAGTCCTCTATGGATTTGATTTTCGATATGAAGAGCAAGGGGTATCTGGATGCTAATTACCATATTACCGAAGCCCTGATTACAGATGTGGAAAATAAAACTTATGCTCTGCCGGAAAAGTTACAAGGTTTTGAATCTTGTGTTGCTGAACTTATGACCGGTATCTACACAACGGCAAACTTTAAAGCAGCAGAAAATGAAAATGCCAATAATATTAATGAGGTAATTCTCAAACCCAACGATAACTTTGCCAAAAAAGAGTTTCAGGATTTATGGAAAAAGATCAAAGTAAAAACAGTCTATGAGGTGGATTTTGAGAGCGCAGAGCTTGTTGATCTCTGCGTTAAGGCAATTGACACCAATCTCACCGTTAAAAAAATCTTGATAAATATTACTTCTGGTGAACAGCAAGACAAGATTGACGAGGCGACACTCAAATCAGGCGAAAGCATGAAGAAGGAAAAGAGCGTTACCGAAAGAGCGGAATCTTTGCTGGGTTCACTGAAGTACGATCTGGTCGCCGAAATAGCTAAAGAAACAAATCTTACCCGCAAAACGATAGTAAGCATATTGAAAGGCTTGCGACAAAATACCTTCCATAATTTTAGAGTAAACCCGGAAAGCTTTATTCAAGGCGTATCCAGTATTATCAATAGTGAAAAAGCCGCAACCCTCATAAACAACATTGTCTACTCAAAAACAGATAAGACTTACGATGACAGTATTTTCACCATCAACAATTTTAAGGGCTCGCTCACAAAGAATATTTTGGAAGTCAAAAAGCATGTACATAACTATGTGAAGACTGATTCAGATATTGAACGGAAATTTGCCTCTGATCTTGAATGTGAAGAAGTGCTTGTTTATGCGAAACTCCCCGGTGGTCCAAATGGTTTTAAAATACCAACACCACTGGGCAACTATAATCCTGACTGGGCTATCGTTTTTAATACGGACAAATTCAAGTATGTCTATTTTATCGCAGAAACCAAAGGAAGTATGGAAACCCTTCAACTGAAAGAAATAGAGCAGAAAAAAATCAGTTATGCCAAAAAGCATTTTGAAGCATTAGGGCATTCAGATATCAAATACGATGTGATTGATTCCTATCAGGCATTGAGAGATAAAATAATGAATTAGGAACAGGTTTCGGCGGGTATTGACTGTGCTGTATCTGTTTTCCAGGCTTAGCCTGGTCGATAAGGCTCATAAGTCAGGAATTCTGCTTTTTGAATTTCACCGGTATCTTTAAGAAACTTAATATAGTTCCTTAATGTCCGTTCACTGCCGGGAAGGTTGCCGTGATTTTCCAAGAGACAGTCATATATTGATGAGGTATATATTTCAGTTTTTGGATACTTCCTGAAAATTTACAATATCTCATCTTTGTATGTTTCATAACTATTTTCCCGGGTTAAAGGCGTTTTCCGATATGCTTCAAATTCCGAATCAGTCATACTGCAGTATTTTATGACTGTATTTAAATCCAGTTTCGTTTGTCTGGAAATTTCTCTTTTGCTTTTTTTTGCTTGATTGAATTTCTTAATTTTCTTGCAATATTTCATAGTAATCTTTTTTGCCGTTGACCTTTTTATTTTGGTCTTCGGAATTTTTTTATCCTAAGTGAGAAATTCTTATTTGCCACCACTGAGGGATTTCTATTTGCAATTTACATATAACCGATAAATTATAGTTGACAAAGTCCAGAAAAGGGTTTACACTCTTTTACATGAATTAAAGGAGTGTTCAATGTTTATTCTAACTAATTCAACAAACCCCAACCCATTCTCATCATCACAAAGTATTAGAAAATTTTAATTAACCGCCTCAATCGCTTGGCTCTGTATCAGTAATCGGATTTTTTCATGACAACACTGATTTTTTTGTCGCACGAGACTTTAACAGTTCGGTGTTTTGTTGATGATATTCGTAGATGAAAAAAAAAAAGAAAGAAGATATATGACAAGGAGGTTAGAGGATGCGTGCATGAGATTTACAGATGAAATTACATACGCCTTGGATCAGAAGTATGGTGAAGGTAATTGGAAAATACGCCATAGTATTAA
>Ga0116148_1003554_pt1 | contig 14275 bp, 10 predicted proteins | sample AD_UKC055_MetaG_FD_89786 | JGI IMG/M metagenome (GOLD analysis project Ga0116148, IMG submission 89786) | Active sludge microbial communities of municipal wastewater-treating anaerobic digesters from USA - AD_UKC055_MetaG | ecosystem: Engineered > Bioreactor > Anaerobic > Digestate | place: USA... | reverse complement strand
CGCACGCGCACCCGCCGGCCGACATCGTTGTGGCGAACATCCTCGCGCCGGTCCTGATCCAGTTCGCGCCGCAGGTCGCCGCTTCATTGGCCGCGGGGCCGCGCGCGCGCCTGGTGGTCTCAGGCATTCTGGACGAACAGTATGCCGCCGTGCGCGCGGCCTATGAAGCCCAAGGCCTGAGGCAGTTCGACACGCTGCTCATCGAGAACTGGCGCAGCGGACTCTTCGCGCACTGAGATCTCGACCTCCCGTTCGACACAGGGCAAAGAGATGTTGGTGTCCATCGTCTCGATGCTGGTGGGCTTGATCCGCAGCACCTCCGCTGATCGTGTTCATGAAGACTGGACTGAATACAAGGCCGACAACCGGCGGTTAACGGATAAAGATTATGATTTACGAAAAGGTCCCCAACAGAACGGCCATGCGCCCTGCTTTTTTCTGACTCCCCATCGGCCCGCGTATCCGCTATACTGTCGCGGTAATGGATTCACCTAGGTTTTAACTTCAAACGCTATTCTCCCTTTCATGCACATTTCACTCCCAAAAATCATTCAGGGCGGCATGGGCGTCGGCGTCTCAAACTGGCGTCTGGCTCAGGCTGTCTCACGCATCGGCCAGCTTGGCATCGTTTCCGGCACGGGCCTTGACCAGGTTCTGGCCCGCCGCCTGCAGGACGGCGACCTCGGCGGTGACGTGCGCCGCGCCCTCGGCCACTTTCCTTTCCCGCAGATGGCGCACCGGATTCTTGACACGCTTTTCATCCCCGGCGGCAAGCAGCCCGGCGAACCTTACAAAACGAGCGAAAAGCCGTCGATCAAGAACAGCCATTGGTTCGACGAGCTATGCATCGTATCCAATTTCGTGGAAGTTTTCCTCGCGCGCGAGGGCCATTCCAATCCGGTCGGCATCAACTATCTTGAGAAAATCCAACTGCCCCACCTGCCCTCGGCTTACGGCGCGATGCTCGCAGGCGCGGCGGTTGTGATCGTCGGCGCCGGCATCCCCGTGGAGTTCCCGGGCGTTCTGGACGCGCTGTCGCGCCACGAGGCCGCGACCTACACCATCCGCGTGCATGGCGCAACGCCCGAGACCGACTGCCAGCGCGTCTTCGACCCGGCCCTCTTCATCGAAGACGGCTGCACGCCGCCGGTCCTGCTGCGGCCCGACTTCCTGCCGATCATCTCGTCGGATTCGCTCGCCACCATGTTGTTGCGTCGCGCCAGCGGCAGCGTGGAAGGTTTTGTGATCGAAGGCCCGACAGCCGGCGGCCACAACGCGCCGCCGCGCGGCCCGATGCAGCTTTCGTCCGACGGACAGCCGATCTACGGCGCCCGTGACGTGGTCAAGCTCGACGCCATGCGCAAGATCGGCATGCCGTTCTGGCTGGGCGGCGCCTACGGTTCGCCGGAGGCCCTGCGCGCAGCGCTCGCCGAGGGCGCCGCCGGCGTGCAGGTCGGCACGCCGTTTGCTCTCTGCGTTGAATCGGGCATGCGGACGGACGTGCGCCATGCGCTGATTCGCCATGCGTTGGCCGGCAGCGGCAAGGTCTTTACCGACCCGCTCGCCTCGCCCACCGGCTTCCCGTTCAAGGTCGCGCAGCTTGAGGGCACGCTCTCCGATCCGGCCGTTTACGCGGCGCGCAGAAGGGTCTGTGACCTCGGCTATCTGCTTGAGTCCTACCGCAAGGAGGACGGTTCGGTCGGCTATCGCTGCCCGGCAGAGCCGGTGGCGTCCTATGTCGCCAAGGGCGGCAAAGAGGCGGACACCGTCGAGCGCAAATGCATCTGCAACGGCCTCTTCGGCGATATCGGCCTCGCGCAGGTGCGGCCCGACGGCGCGCGCGAACCGGCGATTGTCACGCTGGGGGATGACGTCACCAACATCGGGCGTTTCTGCACGTCGGAGAAGCCCGACTATACCGCAGCCGATGCGGTGCGCACGATCTTGGGCTGAGCGCGTGTCGGGCTGAGCGCGTGCGCCCTTCCGGTTTGTTCTGCCGGGCGCACCCTTTCGCCAATGTCAGCGGTGAGGCGGCGGTCTTCCGGGACCTCTCAGCCGAGCCGCTGCGTCACTTTTCGCGCTGAACGTGCCGGAAAGCATAGAGCCTTCGCTGCGAGGCGATGTAGAGCGTCCCGTTCGCGGCAACCGGCGTGGCGTAAATGGGGCTGTTGAACCGGACTTCGTCGAGAATACTTTTCTCGCGCGCGGCGGCCGCGACCGTCAACCGCCCCGCCTCTGTGCCGATGTAAACTTTGCCGTCTGCGCAGAGCGGCGAACAGAAAACGCGCCCTTTGAGGTCGTGCGACCAGTATTCCTTGCCGGTGTCGGCGTCGAGGCAGCGCAGAATGCCCGTGTAGTCGGCGATGAACACGAGACCGTCCCGGGTGACGGCCGCGCTCGAGAAGCTGCGGTCCACGTCGGCGCACTGCCAAACCTTGCCCTTTTCGGTGATGTCGCCTTCACCTGCGGGATCGATGCAGGAGAGGCACCCTTTGCCGGGACCGTGCCGGCTGTCCTGCCCCACGGCGACATAGATGCGGCCATTGGCGACAACCGGCGTGGCGATGATCTCGCTGGGCCCCTGGCCGTTTTTGTTGTAGGGCAGCTTGCGTCCGTCCTTGAAGGTGTTCTGCGGCGGGTTGCAGTCGAAGCGCCACACCTGTCTCAGCGTGCCGGGACGGCCGTCCTTGCCCGGCTCGAACAGCGGGTCGAAGGCGTAACAGAAGCCGTCGCCTCCGCCCCAGACGATCAGCTCCCGGCCATTGACGCGGGCCAGAGCCGGCGAGGACCAGTCCCCATGGAAGAGCGCGGTGCCCAAAGGCTTGTCGATCACCGCCGCGAGCGCTCCGGTTCGCTTGTCCAACACGATCAGGTTGGGCGCGCGGGGCGACGGGATGTTCCGGTGCGACCGGTCCACCCCGTTGCAGGTGCAAACGTACAGGTAGTCGCCGCGCACGAGGAGCGAGCAGTCGACCGCGTCCTGCGGCCAGACGTCGAGTTCGGTCAGACAGTCGTAGCGCCACACGATATCGGCGTCGCCCGACTGCAGCGCGACAGGCGCGGGCAAGGGCGGCGCGTCGGCGATGCCGAAGCGCCCCGGCTTGTCAGGGAAGGTCCGCGTGTCGCTCATGTACTGGCCCTCGCCAGTGAAAGGGCCTTCGTTGCCGTCGGCTTGTCCGTTGATGTCGAGGCAGAGCACATCGCCGCGGCTGCCCATGACATAGACGCGGTTGCCTTCCACGGTCGGAGAGGAGCAGAGGCCCAAATCCAGATCATCGAAGTTGAACAGCTTGTTCCGGGTCTTGAGCCGGGGGATGACCAGGCGCCACAGGCGTCGGCCTGTGGCTTCATCGAGACAGTCGAACACACTGCCTTTCGTGCGGCTGAAACGCGGCGTTTCGACCAGCGCGTCATTGGCGCCGATGAAAGCCCTCCCCTGCGACACGGCCGGGGTTACGTAGGCCTGCGTACCGAGCGGGGCCGACCAGAGCAGGTTTTCGCCAGGTACGAGCGTCGCAACGCCGTTTGCCACGTCCTTGCGGTCGGGCCGAAACGAGTTCGGAAGGCCGGTTTCTTCCGCCACAAAATTACGGGCGTCGCGCCCTCCCCACTGCGGCCAATCCGCCGCCTGCGCCTGCCAGAGGACCAGGCTCAGAACGACGGCGCGGCAGGTGACGGGCGGCATGATCATGGCATAAAACCGGCGGTTAACGTGTGCCGCCAACCCCGGGAAAGGGGGTGGTCGGCGACAGCGTTTTCGTTGAGGCGGCTGACATAGGATTCGGCGTCGGCACGCGACGCGACGAGCGCGGGATCGATGCCGTAGGGCTCGCACGCCGCCTTGATGTGGGCCAACAACCGGTCGCACGTCGGCTTGAGCCCCCGTTTCGCGGCGACGTCGAGCCCGAACGGCTGCGGGCACGCGTCCGCCTGAACTGCGAGGCCCTGCGTGACGGCATCCAGCAGCCGGGCGGCCACGGCCGCGGGCATCTTCTGCGGGAACTCCGGCACGGTCTGGAGCGCGTCTAGGGTCGCCGGGCTGCGCTGCGCGATCGCCGTCAAGAGGCTGTCGGGCAGGACGTGCCCGCGCGGCCAGTCGCGCTGACGCGCCTCCTGTTCCCGCCACGCCGCCACCTCGCGCAGCACCGCGAGCTGCCGCGGCTCGAGGCGCGACCCGCCTTTGACGCGTTGATACATCAGGCGCGGGTCGCGGTCCCCGTACAGCGAGGCGTCCTCCAGGCGCGCCAGCTCTTCAGTCAGCCACGCGCGCGCGATGTCTCCGGCACAGCGTGCCAACAGCGCCTCCCGCAGCGGGATCAGGTGGATGACATCCTCGGCCGCATACCGGAGCTGGCCCTCGCTCAGCGGTCGGCGCAGCCAGTCGGAGCGCGTCTCGGCCTTGGCCAGTTCCACGCCCAACGCATCGCGCAGCAGCGCCTGCAACGACCCGGTGGAACTGAAGCCGGCAAAGCCGGCCGCCACGCGCGTATCGAACACCGTGTGCGGCAGCGCCCCGGTCGCGCGGGCCAGAATCCCGAGATCTTGCGGCGCATCGTGCAGCAGCTTGGTGATATCCCGGGCTGCCAGCACCGGCCCCAGCGCGCGCAAATCGCTCAGCGCCACGGCATCGACCAACCAGCAGCCGTCGGCCGTTGCCAGTTGCACCAGCCCGAGCACCGGATAATAGGTCCGCTCCCAAAAGAACTCCGTGTCGACCGCCACCGCCTCTGCGTCCAATAATCGCGCCGCCACGGCCTCAAGGCCCTTCGCCGTCGAGATCAATTCCGCCCCATGTGCCATTGCCCCGCTCCTCATCAGTGCAGCCCCTCGCCGCTCAGCGGCATGTCGCCCTCGCCAAAAACCTGCACGGTCGAGATCGTCCTGAACGCGACGTGATCAGCAAATGACCAAACAATCTTTTTATCGGGCGTGATCTCCATCAGATGCGGCGCCGTACCGAATTTCCCGTGACCGAGCCAGTTGCTGACCAGCACGTTGCCGTTGGGCAGCTTCTGAAAGCCTGTCAGAAACTTGAAGGGCTGCTCCGGCAGATCGGCGTTGCTGACCTGCCAGACGGTCTGGCCCTCGGGGTTGACCTCAATCAAGCAGGGCGTGCCGTTGTCGCCGCAGGCGATCAGCGTGTTGCCGGAGGCCAGCCGCGCCGCGCTGTGCGGTCCGCCCGGCGTCTTGTGCGTCCAGACGACCGTGCCGTCCGCCGCGTATTCCGCCACATACCGGCCGCCGTAATGACACACCAGGAAGTGGCCGTTGGCGAGTGCCCGCGCATTGCGGATGTAGGCATGGCCGCCCGCTTTGCCGGCGGGCAGAAGCGCGAGCTCCTTCGCGATTTTACCCTCCGGCGTAAGTTCGAGCAGGCGGCCGGAAGTACATTCGCCCACAAACGTATTGCCGTTGGCGAGGCGCTGCACGGCATAGATCTCGGCCTGGCTCTGATAGGCGAATTTCACCGCGCCGTCTTTGCCGACTTCTTTGACACCATGTCCGGTCGTGAAGAGGACCGAGCCGCCCGGCAGGATCCACAGATCGTTGCTGTTCGGCGCTTTCTGCGTCCAACTGACCGAGCCGTCAGCCTCCACCACGCAGACCTTTCCGCTCGAGTAATCCGCGGCGGCGAACCGCCGTCCCTTCATAAACGGTGTCTCGTCGGCCACGACTCCTGCCGCCGTCAGCAGCAGACTCCCCCATACACACGCGCGCGTCATCATGTTTCTCCCCCTCTTGATTAACACCTCACAAGCATACCGCGACGAGGGGCTGACGGGAAGCACGGATCACGGCGTGTCACAACACGACATCGAGGCGGGCCCCGGCATGTGGCAACGAAACGGGCAGCGACACAGTCTTGTCGCCCTGCGTGACCGTGATGATATAATCGCCGAGAAAGCCGCGCGTGCGCGCCGTGCCATCCGCGCCCGCCGTGACTGTTTCGTCTGTCCACCACGTTCGGGTCACCAAGTCCATCCACACCTGCCCGGCCGGCTTGACCGACCAATCGCTGCGGTAGTAGGCGCCGTTGGGGCGCCAGTGCGATTTCTCCCAGAACCCCCATGTCAGCAGCGCGGCTACGGCGGGGTGGCTGAACGCGACCGTCAGGAAATCGCGCGTGAAGTCGGCCTGAAGCTGCTCGTCCTGGGTGTCGATGTCGTGCTCGGTGATGGAAATCGCAAGGCCGAGCGCGGCGAAGCGGTCGAGGATCGCGAGCATGCGATCCGGCGGCGTGGGCGTGCCGCCGAAGTGCGCCTGCATGCCGAGCCCGCTGATCGGCGCGCCGCCCTGCTTGAGGAAGCGCAAGGTCCGTTCGAAATGGTCCTGATGCGCCCGGTCCATGCCGCCGCCGGACAGGATGGCATAGTCGTTGAGGTAGAGGTTGACCTGCGGGTCGTGGTGCCGGGCCAGTTTGAACCAGGCGATCATCTCCTCGTCGCCGAGCACCTTCATCAGATCGTGGTTGGTGTACGGCTCGTTGATGACATCCCAGTCGATCAGCCGGCCTTTCAGGGTCGACACCTCGTGCGCGATGTGCGCGTTGATGCGCGCGCGCAATTTGTCAGGATCGCCCTTGAGCGCCTGCAGGTCGCGGGGTGTGTTCTTCCAGGAGGGCCACACCAGACAATGGCCGCGCACGTCGATCCGCCGCTCGCGCAGCCAGTCGAGCGCCTGAAGGATACGCGCGTGATGGGCCGGATTGTCCCAACTGCCCCATTTGAGATCGTTTTCAAACACGACGCGCGAAAAGTGCCTCTCGATGATCGCGCGGTACTTCTCGCCGTCGGCATCCTGCCGCAGGATGCCCTTCACGGTCACAGCAGAGCCCCAGCCGAATGCGTGACGCCGCATGGCCATCGCCACTTTGGCGCCGGGCATCGGCCGGCCCGCGCCATCGGTCACGCGCACCGTGAGATCGCCCTTGCGGTGCCGCTCGATGCGCGCCGCGGCCGCGGCGCGCCAAGGCGCGTCCAACGCCTGCCCCGCATAGGCGATCCGCGTGCGCGGCAGGCGCGCGAGATCATAGCCGGTCCCGAAGGCGTAGAGCGCGAAATCCGCGATTTCGACGCACTGCGCCATGACGCCCAGATGGAAACCCGCGCTGGCCCGGCCGGCCTCATAGGTGTCGAGCGCCTTGAACGGCAGAAAGACTTCCTGCCACGCGCGGCCCAGCGTGACGCCGCAGCTCAGCGATTTGTCATGCGGCGGCCCCGCCTTCTCAAAGATCGCAAGGACCTGCCCTTCGCCGCTTTCGGTGCGGGCCTCCAGCGTGCGCGCAAAGAACCGCATCCAGAGCACCTCACCCTTTTCGATGCGATGCGTTGTGCGGAACTGAAACTGAACCGCCCAAGGATGAGCGGGCTGTGTGCGGATCTCGCAGCGGAGCGCCTCGGCAAAAGGCTGGCCTTCGACCTTCACGCGCGTCAGAGTCGCATGATCGGTCCGGGCGTCCGTGCGCAACGATGCGATCGCATTTTCTTGAATCGCGGGCACGCCGCCCTCAGGCACAGCGGCACTCAAGCTCCAGGCGGCCAGGAGCGTCAGACTCATCAGCACTCGTTTCATACGCGTCTCCTCACGCGGCCTGAAAGCGGCTGCCATCCGGCAACGGCATATCCAGCAAGTCAGCCAGCGCGCGTAACAGTTCGGTTTCATCCTCAGTCAACGCGCCGTCGGCGCGCATCACAAACGAACAGGCGTTCAGCAGCTCGCCTTTAAAGAGCGGCGCGAGTCCGTCGAGCCGCTGCACGGCGGCGTCCCAATCGGCCAACGTGCAAGCGCGGCGTGCCGGCATCGGCAGCCGGCCGACCCCGAAGGAGGTCGCGCGCACGACGCCCTCGCGCCATGCCGCCTCGGCGGCGGCGGCATCGTGCGGCTGGCCCAGATAGGCCATCACACCCAGAACGGTTGCGACCTCGTCCTGCACCCGCGCGGGCGGCAGCGGCTTGCCGTAGAAACCGCGCACCACGCCGGCCGGCCTCAGCGCGCGCTGCATGCGTCCGAGCAGCAAGGCTTCAAATAGCGAACGCTCGCGGTCCGCGTCCGCCAGCTCGCGGGCCAGCGCCAGGCAGGCGGCGCGACCGTCCGGCGTGCGCTGCCGGACCCCCTCGACCGCCAGATCCAGCACCTGGCGTCGCGTGATGCGGTCCATACCCTGCAGCACATCGCGCCAGCGTTCGGCGGCTGCGGCCAGCGCGGTCGCCTCCGCAACGGCGATCCGGCTGCGCTGGCGCTGACGAACGTCCTCGTCCCCGCTCAGCAGCAGCCCGTAGAGCGCGGCGGCGGCGTCTTCGGGGCGGGCCAGTGTTTCGCGCAGGCCCGGTTCAAGCGCGGGCAGCGCGCGCGCCGCCGCCGGGCTTTCCGCATCGCCCCCGGCCGGCATGCGCAGCGCTGACACGCCTGCTGCGGCCGCGAAAGACGACGCCGTCGGCGCGGGCGCGGCTTCTCGCGGCACCGCGCGCCACGGCGTGAAATCGCCCGTGAAGCCGGGGTCCAACTGGCGGATGCGCGCCAGCAGCGGCGGATGCGAGGCGAAAAGGCTGCTCAGCGACGCGCCGGGCGAAAAGAGCAGGTGCGCGAGCTCGCTGCGATTGGCGCACCGCATCGCGCTGCCGAAACTCGATGCGCCGATCCGCTTGAGCGCGCCGGCCAACCCCGACGGGTTGCGCGTGAACTGCACGGCCGAAGCATCCGCCAAGAACTCGCGCTGGCGCGACACCGAGGCCTGAATCAGCCGCGCGAAGAAGACTCCGGCGCTACCGATCACCCAGAGCGCCAATCCGGAAAGGAACGCGATGAGCACGATCCCCCCGCCGCTGCTTTTCCTGTTGCCCGACACGCGCATGAAACGCAGCGCCAGCATCAACTGACGCCCCAGGATCGAGGTCACAAGAATTCCGAAGAGCACACCCAGCAGCCAACTGTTGAGGCGCATGTCACCGTTCTTGATGTGGCTGAATTCATGCGCGACCACGCCGTGCAGCTCTTCGCGCGACAGCCGTTCCAGCGCGCCGCGCGTCACAGCAACCGCCGCATCGTGCAGCGAGAAGCCGGCTGCAAACGCATTGATGCCCGGCTCCTCTTCCAGCACAAAAACACGCGGCACCGGCACGCCGGAGGCCAGCGCCGCTTCCTCCACGATATTGAGCAGACGCCGTTCCAGAAACCCGTCGGCACGGCCGGGCACAATCTCACGGCCGCCGGCCGAGTGCGCCACCGCAGCACCGCCCTCGGCCAGCGATGCGCGCCGATAGAGCGTGCCTCCCCCGATGACCGCCGCGCTCACCCCGGCGGTCACCAGCAGCCAGAGCGGGTCCCACGCAAACACCTGAAAGCCGACGCGCCCACGACCGGACACCTCCCGCGACTCGTCACGCGCAGCCTCCGTCACGAGCCCCGCGATCGCGCGCGAGGCGAGATAGAAGGCGCACACGATCAGCACCACGGCCGCCGCGTAATACACGAGCAGCACGCGCGTCCGGCGGCGGGCGGCTTCCTGTCGGGCGAAGAAGGTCATGGCCGTTCACTCAGAAGCGCACCTGCGGCGCCTGCCGCTCGGCGGCCGACTCCAGCTCCAGCGGCTGCGCCGCCGCGAAGTTGAACAGCGCGGCGATCAACGAGGCGGGAAACACCTCGCGGCGGATGTTGTACGCCATGACCTCGTCGTTGTAGGCCTGGCGAGCGAAGGCGATGCGGTTCTCGGTGGCGGCTATCTCCTCCTGAAGCTGCATCATGTTCTGATTGGCCTTGAGGTCGGGGTATTGCTCCACCACCACCATCAAGCGGTCGAGCACGCCGCGCAGCGCACCTTCGGCGCCAGCCAGCGCGCGCATGGCCGAGCCGTCGGCCGGTGCCGCGGCGGCGGCCTTGGCTGCGGCCGCCGCCTGATTGCGCGCCGCAATCACGGCCTCGAGCGTTTCGCGCTCATGCTTCATATAGCCTTTGGCGGTTTCCACCAGATTGGGAATCAGGTCGTAACGCCGTTTCAACTGCACGTCGATCTGGGCAAACGCGTTTTTAAACCGGTTCCGCGCCTGCACCAAGCCGTTATACACACCGATCGCCCATCCCGCGAACAACACAGGCATGCCGATCACGATGGCCAGCATCATCATGCTCATACGTAGTTCCCTTCCGTAAGATGGGGCCAGTATAGCACCCCGCCAAAGTCACTCCAACACGAAACGGCCATCGGGGCGCATCCGTGTACGTAAACGTGTACCGCTTCGCTGTGAACGTGTGCGTCATCACCAGAAACCCCAGCAGTCCGTGAAACGGATGCACCCTATGATGACACAAGTTGCCAGAAGGCCCTGCACCGCGCTATACTGCCTCATCAGTGGGTGCTTCGAGGCAGGCAAATCGGGAGTCGCGGGCGTCTTCGCCCGCAACACCGTTTTCTCCTTAAAAAAACCTTCTTGCGGGAGAATTGGGCATGACGATCCGGACATTCTTTGACACAGCCGTTACACAGGCACCTGACGCGCCGGCGCAGCGTTTCTTTCAAGACGGCCAATGGACGACGCGGTCTTACCGAGCGTTGAGGGAGCGGGTCGTGCGCGCGGTGTCGCTCGTCCAGGAGCTCGGCATCGAGCCGGGGCGCCAGCAGGTGGCGCTGATGCTGGAGAACAGCCCGGAGTGGCAGGAGATCTATCTGGCGCTGGCCTGCGTAGGCGTGGCGGCGGTGCCGCTGGACCCCAAACTGCGCGAACAGGAGATCACGCACATCCTTGCCGACTCCGAATCCGTCGCGATTTTCGCAGGCGCCAAATCAAGGGACGTCGTCCTGCGCGCGCTTGCCGACCTTCCCGGCGTGCGCGCGGTCATCTGGGTGGGAGAGGGCGACGCGGACGCGGCAGACGGCGCAGACGGTCGGACGCATCGCTCTTATAACGCCTGCATGGCGCAGGCTGATGCGGCGTCTCTGCGCGCGGCGGAGGCTTGGCTGACCGTTCACGCGCCGCATCCCGGCGACATCGCCTCGATCATTTACACTTCGGGCACCACGGGCAAGCCCAAAGGTGCCATGCTGACGCACGCCAATTTCACGTCGAATGTCGCCGCCACGGTCGAACGGGTCGGGTTTTATCCGACAGATAACTTCCTGAATGTGCTGCCGCTGTTTCATGCGTTTTCGTTCACGGCTAATTTCATGCTGCCGCTCGGCGTCCGCGGCTGCTGCAGCTTTGTGCGTTCCGTGCGGACGATCGCCGAGGACATGGCGGTGCTGCAGCCGACCGTCCTGCTGGCGGTGCCGCTGATGGCGGAGAAGCTGTACGCGCGCATTGCGGAAAAACTTAAGAAAAGCCTGCTCGCGCGCGGACTGCTGGGCATCGGTCTCAAGCGCGTGATCAGCAAGAAAGTGATCGAGTCGTTTGGCGGCAAATTGCGGCTGCTGGGCATCGGGGGCGCGCCCACGTCGCTCGCGGTGCTGAAAGGATTTCAAGAGGTGGGCATCCCTGTGCTTGAAGGTTATGGCCTCACGGAATGCGCGCCGGGCGTGGCCTACCCGCGCCTGGACGCGTACGTGCCGGGAACGGTCGGCCCCGTACTTGACAACATGCAGTATAAAGTGGTGGACACGGATGCTGCCGGCGCCGGTGAATTGTGCGTCAAAGGGCCGAACGTGATGAAAGGGTACTACAAGAATCCCGAGGCGACGGCCGAGGTGTTCGACAGCGACGGGTTTTTCCATACCGGCGACTTGGTCTGTCTCGACAGCAAGAAAAACGTCACGATCTGCGGCCGCAAGAAAGCGCTGATCGTGAACCGAGAAGGCAAGAACATCTATCCTGAAGAGATCGAACAGATCATCGAGCGCTGTCCGCTCGTGCGCGATGTCGTGGTGCTCGGCTACCGCATCGGCGGCGAGAGCGGAGAGCGGGTCGGTGCGATCATCGTTCCCGATCCCGATGCCGTAACCGTACAGGATAAGGGCGTGCCGCTGTCGGACGCTGACTGTGAAGTCCGCGTGCGCGAGGCCGTGATCGAGCACTGCCGCACCTGCGTGGCCGACTACAAAATGCCGCGCAAGATCGTTGTGCGGCAAACCCCGCTGGAGCGGACGTCGACCCTGAAGGTGCGTCGCGTCCTGTATGCGGGCTCGCTGGATGAAGCAGGTGACACAGCCGCCACACCCCAAGACCTCGAATCTTCAGACGACATCTAGAGCGGCGCCGGCCTACTCTTTGCGCACGTCCACGCGGGTCGATCCGCCGCGCGCATAGGGCGGCGGGCTCACGACCGCCTTGCCGTCGTCCGGCGGCGGCGTGTTCGGCGTGCCGCCGCCGAAGAAGGGGAAGCCCGCGAACGGCGAGCGCCGCCGCGCCGCGCCGTCCTCCATCAGCACCATGCGGTACTCGCGCTCGGCCGAAGTGTAAATGTAGTAGGCGATCAGCAGGCGGATCAGCATGTAGCCTTGGAATTGATGCGCCAAAAAGGAGTAGGCCACCGAAAGCGCCATCAGAATGGCGAGAAAGCGTCCGATCCGCGAGGCCACCCACGTGGCCCGCACGCGCGTCATAAAAAATTGCTGAAGAAAGGCGCGAAGGATGCGGCCGCCGTCCATCGGAAACGCCGGCAGGAGATTGAAAACGCAAAGCCCAATGTTGATCGCCCCCACATAGAACAGGAGGCCGGGACGGTACCCCGACGGCGTCGACACCGACAGCGGATCGATGCGCAGCAGCAGTGCGGACGCCAGGCAGAGCGCGCCGAGCCCCGCGCTCACCAGCGGGCCGGCCGCCGCCATCAGAAACTCCTGCCACGCCTTGCGCGGCATGTTCACGATGGTCGCGCAGCCGCCGAGCAGCATCAGCGTGATGTCGCGCACGCGGCAGCCAAACGCCTGAGCCACCAGGCTGTGCCCCAACTCGTGCAGGGCGATGGACACCGCCACGCCGACGCCGACCGCGATGCCAAGCAGCGGATTGCCAAAGTCGCTGATCATGAAGAACAGCATCAGGATCAGCGACCAGTCGATGTAGATCGGGATATCGGAAACGGTGGCGATTTTGTAAGCCATAGCAAGCAGTCCCAGACAGAAAAGGGTTTGCGTTTACAACGTGGTGACCAGCAGGCGCGCGGCGGCGTCAGGCTCCAGACGATACACGCCGGCATCCGCCGGCACGAGCGCGCTTTGGCCGGCGCGCAGCGGAACGCGCTCGCCTCCCACCGACAGCGTGACCGCGCCGGCGGTGACAAACAACGCATGGAACGAGCTGCCGTCCACGGCCACGTCGAGCGGGTCTTGGAGCGCCAGCCTGCGCACCTTGAAAAAGTCGCAGGCGACCACATCGGACCAGCCTGCGTCCGCCTCGTCCCCGCCGTCCGGAGCGATCATCTGCGGCGCGGGCAACGACCAGTCGATCGTTTTGAAGCTCTCCTCGACATGCAGCGCGCGCGGCTGCCCGTCCGAGCCGACACGGTTCCAGTCAAACAGCCGATAGGTCGTGTTAGAGTTCTGCTGCACCTCGTAGATCAGGCAGCCCGCACCGATCGCATGCACCAGTCCGCCCGGGATGAAGAGGGCCTGGCCGGGCTCGACCGGCCTTTCAACAAGCAGCGACGCGGCCGTGCCTTCGGCCAGCGCCCGGTGCAGTGAGTCCGGCGTCGCGCCCTCCGCCAGTCCTGCATAGAGCGAGGCGCCAGGCGCGCGGTCCAGCACCACCCACATCTCGGTCTTGGGTTCGCCGCCGGTGCGTCCGGCGTTCTCGGCATGCGGATGCACCTGCACGCTCAGCCGGTCACGCGCGTCAATCACCTTGAAGAGCAACGGGAACCGGCGCGGCTCATGCGCGCGCGTGCCGGTCAACGCCGCACCGTACGCGGCCGCCAGCTCTGTGAGTCCGCGCCCCGCGAACGGTCCGGCAGCCACCACGCTCTCGCCGTCCGGCCGCGCCGCAATCTCCCACGACTCCGCACAAACCTCCGGCACATCCGTCCTGCCGTACACTGCGGCCAGACGGTTCCCGCCCCACAGATAGCCTTTGTAGACCGGCTTGAAAACCAAGGGAACACACAACGCGCTCATGCCGGTTCAGTGTATCACCCCGTCGCCGGATTGCAAGGTCGCGTATCGTGTGTGCCAGGGCCGACGCCTCTTAAATTTGACTCATAACGTCAGAACTGCGGGTGTGACATGCACCCAGTGAGTGCCATGCAGTCGGCACTGCGGCATGGTTTTTGTGGCCCCTCGTCCCCGTACCCGTACACGTACACGACGGCCTCAACCCTTCCCATGACCGTGTACGGTCCCGCGACTGGCCGG
>Ga0116148_1003548_pt1 | contig 14306 bp, 15 predicted proteins | sample AD_UKC055_MetaG_FD_89786 | JGI IMG/M metagenome (GOLD analysis project Ga0116148, IMG submission 89786) | Active sludge microbial communities of municipal wastewater-treating anaerobic digesters from USA - AD_UKC055_MetaG | ecosystem: Engineered > Bioreactor > Anaerobic > Digestate | place: USA... | reverse complement strand
GGTACAACGATTCATACCGCTCATGCAACGGATTTGGATGAGCTTTGGCTGTGGGCGGTCAATTCTGATACTACAGACAGAAAGCTGACAATCGAGTTTGGAGGCACTGGCGCTCCCGATGATCTGATTGAGTTTACCGTTAAAGCAGAGGATGGCCTGAAGTGCATCGTACCCGGACTGGTCTTGACAAATAGCGCCGTTGTGCGAGCTTTTGCTGCCGCCGCAAACGTAGTAATGATTCACGGATATGTAAACAGGATTTCTGCATAGGAGAGTAAGAATGGGACGGATGCCTTATAGGGGTAGAATTCTGACAGGGAGCATTCCACAAGTGCCACGTCATTCGATGTCTTCAGCAGCAGAGCTATGGAGGCTGGCACATCGTAACGAAAAGAGGCCAGAGGCCATAGCGTTTACCTCCCCCGGAGTGTATACGTTCCTTGCTACTCCACTCATAGAGAATGACTTTGCAGATGGGGCGACAGTGAACAGGGCATCCGATTTTGCAGGCTGTGGTAATTTCTTGCAGGGGTATACGGCAAAAAGCCCAACGTTTGTCAAAAATGTGATCAATGGCTACCCAGTTATTCGCTTTGATGGGACACAAGAGGCGTACTTTTTTCGTAGAGACTTGAATTGCTACGTTTATTCAAACACGTTTATTGTGGCTTGGTGTTGCCGAGCAATTCCTGTGACAAAAGAGGGTATTATCTTTGTTCAGTCTACTAATACAGGTTCAACTCGTTGTGGAGCTACCGTGATGACGACAGGGGCGCTTAGGGTTGGAGGAAGGAGGAATGATGCAGATGCCTACGATTACGTAGATGCTGGTACTGGTATTTCGGTGGATGAATGGGTAGTGCATTCGTTTGTCTTTGACTGGCAGAACAAAACAGTGCGGGTCTATAGAAATGGCGTTTTGGATGGAGAGGATACTAACTGGCTTACTGCTGGATATACAGCACCGACGTACTCAGCTTACTATCCAACAATTTCAGGTCATTACTGGTCAGGGACTCCTGATTACTTACTACAGTGTGATTTGGTAGGATTTGCAATGATTCTTGGAAAGGATGATTCGTTACGTCAGTACATTGAGAATTATTTTAGGGCCATTGTAGGTGTATGAGATGAGACATGAATTCAAGAACAGAATGGATGTAGGCTTTATGCCAGAGCAGCATAATACTCCAAGTCCCTATAATCTCGTTCCAAGATCAATTTTGTTGGCTTGGTTGGATGTAAGTCAAATAACAGGTCTTGCAGATGGTGATGCAGTATCTTCAGTAGCAGATTTAGCAGGAGGTGGGAGGAATTGGGAGCAGGCCACAGCAGCATACAGGCCGTTATACAAGGTGAATCAGATCAATGGGCTTCCTGCCCTCGACTTCGACGGCTCAAACGACCGGATTTCTATTTCTCATGATCTTGCGAATACCGCCTTTACATATCTCATTGTGGCGAAAGCGGAGGCAACGGTTACTGCTGCTTCAGAGTCCACGACACGCACAGATGGGCTTACGGGTAAGAGATATCTAATTGCGCCTCATCATAAAGGTGCAAATAGAGGGTTAGGCATCAGCCTTGGAACGAACTACTTTCAGATTTATGGGCATGGAGATGGCTGCCTTACTTGCTACGGACAGTTTGGAAGCGATTATTCTGATTGGGGCTTGTTTATTGCAGTAAGTGATACTCGTCGTCATTACATGCTGTATAACGGTGGGTTTATTCGTACTGCATTGCAGCCGACACAGACGATTTATGCTTCAGGGTGTGTGGGTTCGTTGTCGTATGGGGCTTTTGATGGGAAGGTAGCTGAGTACATACTGTTGGGTTCGTCAAATCTGGTTTATATCACCTATCTGTCGAGCTATCTGTGTAAGAAGTATGCTCTTACCAGCTATACAGGGATATTCATTTAGTAGGAGAATGAGATGGCGATTGATCTTTCGCAGAAGCAGTTAAGTTTAGTGGAACTGTACAAGATAGAGTTGGAGATGTATAGTGCATCGGCTTATTTTACAAGCTACAAAACGAGTTTCTCTTTTGGAGGCCAGAGCTACCAAGCCATTCCGATTAAGCGGGGAGATATCCAGTTTCACTCCGATTTTTCGACTGACAAGCTTGATATCCAAGCAGGGATTATTGGAATCCAAGTAGGTACGCTTACTTTGTCTATGTACAGAGTAGTCAGGGAAGGCTACTTGCGAAATGCCAAAGTGACAGTGTATTTGGTTGAAGCTGCTAATCCTGCGAATTACCAGACAGTCTTCATTGGTTGGATTAATGGCGATGTTACTTACAATCAAGGTATTTTGACGCTCTCTTGTGGCTCACTTCTTGAGAGATTGAAAGATAAGTTCCCACGACTGATCTATTCAGAGCATTGCAACCATAGCCTATTCGATGATTACTGCGGATTGAATAAAGCAACCTATCAAGAGAATGGAACATGCTTGATCAATTCGACTGAGCGCTATATCTATTCTACGATCTTCTCTACCACTTCACATCCTTTGAAGTATTGGAAGAATGGAGAGGTCTTGATGACGAGTGGGCTAAATACTGGTATGTACAGAACGATCTTATTTCACGCCAATGGGTTTGTTACCCTGAGTGTGCCATTCTACCAGACGATAGGCATTGGAGACACGTTTGTAGCGATACCCGGATGCAACAAAACAGGAGCGCAGTGTGACGAGAAATTTAGCAATTATGCAAACTTTCTTGGCTTTGAGTACATTCCAAAGCCGGACGTAATGTGGGGGCTGACATGACATTAGCAGAAGAGCATTTGGTTAATGAACTGACAGGATGGCTCGGGGCAAGGTGGATGCATGGACAGGCGGTTAAAGGTTATGCTACTGACTGTGTGCAGTTTCTTATCAAGGTAGGAAAAGAGATGGACTGGGTGCCAAAGGAATATGACCCGCCTAAGTACAATAGAGATTGGGCCTTGCACAACAGTGAATCAGCCTTAGAGAAGGAGATCGAAAAGTTCTGCAATCGCTTGCAGCTAACAGAACATGAAATGCGAAGCTTGGAGGGTGTTCAGATTGGCGATGTTCTGCTTTTCAAAGAGGGTAAATGTGCCTCTCATGCAGGAATCTTTGTTGGCGATAACGAGATTATTCATGCTCACATTAGAAAGGGAGTAGTGAAAGAAGAAGTCACTCCGTATTACAAGCAACGACTGAGATCAGTCTGGAGACCGTTCCCATGGCAAATGTAGGACAGTCGATTTTTGCGGTAGCGGGTGCAGTCATTGGAATGTTCTTTGGGAATCCTATGCTTGGATTTTCCATAGGCATGATGATCGGAGGCTTGCTCTTTCCTCCAGATGTAGCGGAAGCTGATCAGCCCCAACCATCAGGGCTACAGATCATGTCCTCCCAATATGGTACTCCAATTCCTGTACTATATGGACAAAGAAGAATTCCGGGTAACTTAATTTGGTATGGAAACTTCAGGGCAGTGAAGGTTGAGATCGAAGCAGGTAAAGGAATGGGAGGACAAGAAGCAGGTTTTTACTACCTGTATTCCTGCTCGTTTGCTTTGGGTCTATGCATGGGAGAGGCAGATGTTCTTAAGTGTTGGGCGAATAATAAGGAGGTAGATTCAAACAAGTATACTGTGTACACAGGAACGCAAATTGCCGCAGACGCTCATATGAGTGCAAAGCTTACTGCCTTGGGCAAGCGTGTTCCAGTTTGGAAGAATCTATGCTACGTTGTTTTTGACAACTATAGTCTTGGGCAGAGTCCGACACTGCCTAACTTCACTTTTGAGGTGAGCAGAGTAGTAACCGAAGACGTAGTGACGTTATGGACATCTCAACAACAGCAGGCTTCTGTGGCTACAACCTACGGAGTAGCTCCCCTTGGTGAATTTCTTGTGGTATCAGGATGCTGGACAAGGACTGCTACAGGAGAGTATGTAATTAGGACTTATGATAGAGCGACAGGAGCGTTTCTTTATGGTATAAAGACTTCTGATGCCATTTTTTACGCTTGGACACTTGTAAGAGCAGAGAATTCTATTTATGTGATGCACATGAAGTACGTTGGAGGACTGTGGAAAGACTACATGTCTGAGTATGACCCACGCAGCAATAGCATAGTCCGTTCCATGCAGTTGCCAGCTTATTGCTACTATTCTCGCTGCTGTGGATGGGATGAGAAAAACCATAAGTTTTGGTTTTATGCGTACAACTGGCCTTCCGCTTCCACTTTCACTGAGGTAGATACTGACGGACTCGGCACCACGCACTACGTTTCTGGAGGAGGAGGAGCTAACCTTAACTATGACTACTACGATGTCACTGGAGATGCAGACTACCTGTGGGCTGCATATGGGGGAGGTATGGTTGGGTCAAGGATTTGTAGGCATAGAAAAAGGGATGCATACATTACGCATGGCCCTGTCCAGCCAGTTTCGTTCTATACGTCTGGCTTATGCTACGATGAGGCTAATGAGGTTTTACTTCAGGCTACGTCTTCTGGCTTAGCAGAATTGAATCCCAAAACATTTGCTCAACTTGATTCCATAGGTTTTGGGGGATACTCATACTGTCCTGCCAAATTTACTTTTGGCTATGATGAAGACAACCCGAGAAGATCACAGTATGCGGCAATGATAACCAGTTGGGGCAACGTGTTACGGCTTAATGTGGTAGATGTGAAGGATTTTTCCCTTGTAGAGATGGTCACTCCGTGGCCTTCGATGACTTTTAACCCAGGTGCTTTGTGTCTGCAAGGCTCCCTGATTTATGTAGCAGCTATGGGAACAGCAGCAGCTCCAACAGCTTACTATCAGATTGTTGGCGCTTTCTTGCTTAAAGTCTATGGAGTGGATGATAACCCTGCGAGAGTTACTTACGATGTCCTTACAAATGCTTTGTACGGAGCAGGATTAGACGCTTCATATCTGAATTCCGCAGTCTTTGCCGATACGCAGAGTTACTGTGATATCAACGATCTGCTTGTGTCGTTTTATTTCGACAGACAGATGACGTTTATTGACTTCATCCAGTGTGTCTTGCAACACCATGATGGGTTTTTCTCGTACTACAACGGACAGCTTGCCCATAGGCAAAATAAAGTAGAAGCCTCGGTTGTGAGCTACACAAAAGATGATGTCAAAAGAGGAAATGAGCAGTTTCCTGTTTCGATCACAAAGCAAGGAAGAGAAGGGTACGCCAACCATATCATTGTTGAGTACACGAGAAGGAATAATGAGTATTATACTGGTACGGCGAAGGCAGATGACATGCCTGATATTGATAGGTATGGGAGAAAGCCAGAGACCCTTCAGCTTGCAGGTATTTGTAAACATTCAAGGGCGCAGAGAATGGCTCACATGACCCTAAGAAAAGGGATGCAGCAGCCAGAGACAATCTCTCTACCATTGAGACCTTCCGCACGTGGGATTTCGCCCGGACAGGTCTTTGACTATACTGATGCCGATCTTGAGTTGAGTTCAAAGAAGTTTCGTGCAGTCAACGTATCCGAGATGGAAGACGGAGGTATCAGACTTGATGCAGTGGAAGTGCTTGAGTACTATGATACTGCAATAGACCCTGAGTTTGATGATGAGTCTACTCCATCTCCAGCCCCCGGAATTAGTGACCCTGCGTCGGCAGTGACTCATGTGGTTTTGGAGGAATGGCCTGCGATGTATTCGCAAGGCGAACCCAAGCTTTCGATATACTTCTCGGCCCCTGATGAGGTGCAATGGGCTGGTGCGTATGGGTATAGATCATATACCTCTGGAGGTACGTTCGATCTTGTAGATAAACAGTTTAGCAGTGGGATTACTGGAGTGGTGACGGCTGTAGGTATTTTAGCAGGCAAGCCGTACATCACGATTACATTAGACACGGAGGATACGCTCTCATCAGCAGTCAGTTTAGATGCTCTGCTCCAGACTCCGTTCCAGAATTTGTTTATCTTGCAGGGAGCGTATGGGACGGTATACTGCCGATTCGCCACATGTACCCTGCTTTCGGCAAAGGTATGGCGACTTACTGATCTTCTGATAGATTTAACAGGATTTACGCAGCTTACAAGTTCCCTGTCCGTAATTGCAACAGATTTGGTAGCAGTGTACAATGACAAGCGGCGTGTAAACCTGACTGTTGCAGATTTGTACAGAACGTTGTACTTTAAATTGGCCTCCATGAACTTTGCAGGCGATCTCCAAGACTTAGCTGATTGTACAGAATACGATGTGGCGATAATTGGAAAGGATAAAAAACCAATTCAAGGCTTGAATCTATTGGTTAATGGGCAGCCAGAGGTTGCAGGGGCGCATAACGTCTCAGAAGGCGACTTGCTGTTTACGTGGATGAGCGTCAATAGGTTTGCCTCTGGATGCTCTACCGCTTCGGTGACTGGAGAAGAGGATGCAGATTTTCAAGAATGGTGTATCGAGATTTGGGATGTGGGCCTTACCACTCTGGTTAATAGTTACCAGAGCCTTACAAACAGTTGGACATACACCTCGGCAGCACAGGCGGCAGATGGTGGGCTGACAAACTTTGTCATGAAGCTCTCCAAGAGGGGAGGTTCTACAGTGAGTAGTCAGACTTCGCATACAGTGAATATCTTTGCATAGGAGGAGAACATGGCAGCAACAGTTCACTGGCTTTTGAATCAATTGGTAGCAGGGGGAGTGGAATGGTGGACGTATTACAATGATGCATTAGCAAAACTTGAGGCAGGTAGAACGTTTACCCTTGCAGCTTTTGGTGGGACGCTCACTAAATATCAGGCTTGCCAACTCGATTCATCGGGCAGAGCGATCTTATGCACTGACTCTAAGTCATTCAAGGGAGTTTGGCAATCAACGTCCACAGCCGCAGGTGCCACAGGACAGCTTCAGGTTGATGGCTACATGTATAATGCGGGGTGGACATGGACTCCGGGGTCTCTCGTGTACGCCACGGCTGCTGGAGCGTTGACACAGACAAAGCCAAATCAGGGAGCAAAAGCTGTTGGGGTAGCGCTGGCGGCTACTTATCTTATCCTGTTTCCCTATGGAGACCTTGATACTGAAGGAGACCTTGATAATCATGCATTGGTCAACACGACGAACGCCTCAGCAACTACACTGCTATCTAAGACCTTGGCAGCAGGCGAAGCATGGTACATCGAAGCTCGGGTAGTGGCGGTACAAGGAAGCGCCCACAGAGCATCGTATGTCAGAAGGGCATTAGTATATCGAAGATCGACAGGTGGGGCAGCTATCCAAGGTTCTGTATCCGCAGAATGGTCAGAGGAATCCGACCCTGCTTGGGACTGCACAATTGACGTGAGTGGTAACGATGTGCGTGTTCGAGTCACTGGAAGCGTGGGAGATACAGTCAACTGGGCAGGAAGGATAGAAGCCGTTAAGACCGTGGCTACCACTGCTGGAGCTACCACAACGAGTACGACGACTACAACGACCACGAGTTCGAGTACGACTACGACGACCACGGTACCATAAAAACGTGATTTTTTCTTGACAAACTGAGAGAATCATGGTGAAATCTCGTAAGGTTGGCAAGCGCTTGCAACCGCTATTTCAAATATACGACTGCCTCGTGGCAGAATCGTAATGAAAGGAGAGTAGGATGTCTGATAAACCCAAAGTAGCAATCTTAACAAACATGATGGAGTTTCAGCCCGGATACTCGCTCACAGGTATTGTGAAAGACCAAGCGAGGATGCTTGCTGAACATGGCCACGAGGTCTTACTATTCGTAAATGATCATTACCACGGTGAGACCTTCTCGGATGACGTTACACTGAAAAAGGTAATTCCATTCACACACCTGATCGACTACCAGAGCATGAAGGATATTACTACAGAGCATAGCGATATCCAGAGAACAACGGCGGCAATGCTCGCGACTGAATTACAAGACGTTCCAGTAGTCCTCACTCACGACTTTGTATTCTCTGGCTGGTTCATGCCATACGGCTTGGCTTGTGGCGATGCAGGGCGGATGCTGCCAGATACGAGATGGCTCCACTGGATTCACTCTGTTCCTTCGGGAGAGCCAAGAGACTACTGGGATTTGCGGAAGTTCTACGGCACTAAGCACAAACTCGTGTACCCTAACAGAACTGAGTCCATTCGAGTTTCAGAATCTTTTCGGGGCTGGCCTGATGATGTGAGAGTCATTCCACACATCAAAGACTTGAGGTCATGGTTTGAGTTCTCTGATGACACATGCGCCTTTATTGATGAGTTTCCCGCAGTTATGCGAGCCGATATAGTGCAGGTTTACCCTGCTTCTGTTGATAGGCTTGAAGCCAAACGGGTACGAGAGGTCATGCTTATTCTATCCAAGATGAAAAAGCAGGGCAGATCGGTCTGCCTCGTGCTGGCAAACCAGTGGGCGACAACGTTACGGGAGCAGCAGTCTATCGACCATTATAAAAAGATTGCACAGCGTAACGGATTGAAGGTTGGTGAGGAGGTAATTTTTACATCAGAGTGGCTGGAGGGCAAGTACAATGTGGGCCTGCCTTCAAGGATTCTGAGAGAGCTTTTTCAATGCTCTAACCTTTTCATTTTCCCAACAAGAGAAGAGAGCTTTGGCCTTGTACTTCCAGAGGCGGCATTGGCAGGTGGCGTTTACTGTGTGCTGAATAAGTCATTAAACATGATGTTCGAGGTAGGTGGTCTCCAGCCGATCTACTTCGATTTTGGTTCACATCACATGGAATTTACGTGCAAGAACGAGGAGAAGTATTTCACCGACATTGCTTTGATCACGCTCGGCAGGATGGCACAGAATGAGGCGGTGATGACAAAGACGTTCATGCGCCAAAAGTACAATTGGGACTCTCTGTATGAGAGGTATTACGCTCCGATCATGGCAGAATCTCAGTTGTGGGAGTGAGCTATGCTGCGAGTCAAGTATCTCTTTACCAGTGTAGGCAGTGCAGGTCATCCAATACCGTTTGACGAGAACGCCACGCTGCCACCCGATCTAATCAAGGATTTCGTGTCAGAAGGCTTTTGCTACATGTGGTCAAGGATGCTTGACTTAGGGATTGTGGATGACGTAGAGGTTGTCATGGAGTCGGCAAGATTTCCGGGCCTCTACGAATTCACTCCCAAGTTTAGGTTTAGAGTTGTTCCACACATCAACCAGTTTTTTAAGCATATAGAGCCTGATGACATTATATTCGTGCGAGGAGGCTTTAAGAGTTGGTTTCCATGCCTCCAACAGTGGAAGAAGGAACAGAAATGGGTTCTCTTCTATCAGGCGGCTACCAATAGGGGAGTATGGCAATTTTGGGATGTAGTCTTTAATGATCTTGTAAGCGAGAATGGCAAAGATCGTTATGGGCGATTTCACCTTGCCTTTAAAAAGCCGACGCACCCTTCATTCTTCAAGCCTATGGAGATTCCTCGCGATTTTGATATCTGTGTTGGAGCCTCACATATCCATGATAAGAAAGGGCAATGGAAGGTTATTCGAGCTATACAGGCGTATGAACGACGTTACGGCAAGGCTCTGAATGCTGTTATGCCCGGACGAATGTATCACGGCACATCAACGAATCTCATGGTAGAAGATATCCAAGCAGGGAAGGTCTCACGATTAACAATGCCCGGAATGGTCTCACGCCTTGAAGTGGGGAAAATTTTAAATCGCTCAAAGCTTTTTGTCCATGTCGGAGGAGCAGGCCAGAACGATAGAGGGGTACTGGAGTCCATGGCTTGTGGCACTCCAGTTATGCTTGCCAATACTCAGTATCATGCGCCCTTTACCTTCAAGACCCCGCTAAGTTTTGTAACGTTAAATTCGCTCAATCCTGAAGCTCTTGCGGTGGATATTCATAACGCACTTGAAGTATGCACCGAGGAAAGAAGAGTTGAAGTAAAGAGATATTTTGAAGATGAGAGCAGCGTAGAAGCCGTTATCCTACCTGCTATGTGGCGATTATTCAAATTCCTTCGAGCCAATCCAAAGGCCGATAGGGAGGCACTTTGGAGGGAATATGGAGTTTTATGAATATCTCAACCTGTTTGAGCTTTTGATAGTAGAAAATGGAGTGAAATGTAAAGAGATTGGACAGGAAGAATTAGTCTCTGTTCGTAATGGAAAACTTGCCACGCAGAACTTCGGCCTTAGACTTGGTTCAAATATTGCCTCTCCAGTGCCGTTTGCCATTGACTATTATGGCTACATGAAAAAGACCGATGGTTTCTATTCCCTTGTGCAAGCGCTTGCAACAGATCATCCAGAAGGCCAAGTCAAATCAGTAGTTATTCCTGTAGTCCATTTTGCCGCTCTTAAGATAGAACACGTCATGAAGCTTTCAGCCGATCTCGTGGCTGACTTCTATATTTTCAAACAAAAGCTCTTGCAGTTACGAGGGTTTAAAACAGGAGAATAGAATGGGTACACGTCTTGCGGTTATTGTTCCAGTTGTTAATACAGGATTGGCAGATAAGATGTTTGCCAGTATAGAGCGAAACACAGTCCATCCACAAAGAATCCTGATAATCGACAATTCAAATCGGGATGAGACTTATAACCCACATATCCAGTGGCGGCACCTTGAGCTTACTGTTATGAAGTATCCACAGAATATTGGCGTAAATGAGTCGTGGAATGTTGGCATCAAGCACGTGGGAAAGTGTGACTTGCTGTCTATCCTGAATGACGATATCATTTTAAACGAAAGATTCTTCGAGCGCTTGGTAGCGCCGTTTCAACTTATTGATTGTGCAGTCATCTGTCCACAGACAGAGAATACCATAGAGAATTTTGAAAGGGCAAAGCTAAACGCTCCACTGGCCTTTGATGTTGCTCCGATGAAGCGTAGGGAAGGATGGGCCTTCACGTACCGAAAGGATATTCTCGACAAACTGCCAAGAATCCCAGTAGAGCAGTTTCGGACTTTCTGTGGAGATGACTGGTTCTGGTACCACACGGCTATGCTGAAGTACCGTTGGTACAGAGATTTTAACAATGTCATCTATCATAAAGTCGGAGCCTCCCTCGACATCCTGCCAGACCTTCGGGAGACTCTAAGGGCTGAAAAGGAAGCCTTCGCGCTCGAACTGCAAAAGATTCGGGGCGTGAAATGAGCCTTGTCTACACTAAAGACGCGAAGCATCTTAAAGGCTACAAAATAGGAAAACACACATACGGCATTCCTACCGTCTTAGCCTCTCGTGGAATGCCTCAATACATCGAGATTGGTAGCTTCTGCTCAATTGCTGCTGGTGTAGTATTCTTGCTTAGTGTAGATCATAGACCAGACTGGTTTACAACCTATCCCTTTAACGTGTTGTGGGGATACAACAAACAGGGACACCCACACTCTAAGGGAAATATAATAGTGGGGAATGACGTATGGATTGGTCAAAACGTAACAGTTCTATCGGGTGTCAGAATAGCAGACGGCGCTTGTATAGGCGCAGGGTCAGTCATTACGAAAGACGTACCGCCTTACACTGTGATGGCAGGAAATCCAGCCAAGATCGTCAAGACGAGATTTCCGAAGGATGTGGTTTCGATTCTTTTGAAGCTACAGTGGTGGAATCGTCCTGACGATGAAATACAAAGCATGCTTCCGGTTTTGCTGTCTGGAGACGTGGAGGCTCTTAGGAGGTTACTATGAAAGTATGGAAAGTTACAGAACATAGGGAGTTGATGGCTGAACTGATTAAGCTTTTTGAGGTGCATACCTACGTTGAAATAGGTATCAGAAAAGCACAGACTTTCAACATGCTCGCCCCACTGGTCAAACGTGCGGTTGCTGTTGACAATGTGGATTGGGGTAGGATAGCCCAGTTGCCAAATGTCGAGAAGTTTATCATGACTTCTGAACAGTTCTCCAAGACGTGGAAAGACCCAATAGACATGCTATTCATCGATGCAGATCATTCAAAGCAGGCCGTTCTCGCTGATGTTGATCGTTTGGCTCCGTTTGTCCGAGAAGGTACTGGCCTCATTCTTCTGCATGATACCTACCCAGTAGCAGAGTCACTGATTACACCCGGATACTGCGACAATGCATGGGAGGCGGCATGGACGATCAGACGAAGCCCTAAATATAAGGATTTTGAGATCGTAACCCTTCCGGGGCCGTATGCAGGGCTATCGATAATTCGCAAAGCGCCAAAGCACCTTTGCTGGAGGCACTAATGGAACAGCTTGACCTGATCTACAAACAGAGCTTTTTTGGCAAGAGGTTCAAGCTTAGCTGGCGAGCGCCAATTGTCTGTGAGGCTATTCTAAAGCAGTTTCCTGATGTCAAAAGTACGATTGATGTAGGATGCGCTGTAGGAGATATCGTAAAGGGCTTCATGGACTTGGGCCTTGATGCTTATGGTCTCGAAGGCGCAAAAGGATGCTTACCATTCTTGGAGTGTCCAAAGGAGAATGTATATATCCACGATCTACGAACATTAGTCAATAAAGTGGTTGACAGGAAATTTGATCTTGTTACCTGTTTTGAGGTTGCGGAGCATATAGAGCCAGATTGGGCGCTGATCTTTGTGCGAAATGTTACCGATCTGAGTGACAGAGTTCTTGCTTCTTTTGCACCTCCGGGGCAAGGAGGGCATTACCATGTCAATTGTCAGCCCATGGGTTATTGGGAGATTCTGTTCGGCAGGCTTGGGTATGTAAGAAAACCGAAAGTGGAGGTTGCAGTTAAAGCCTCGTTGGAAAGGTGGGCAGGGAAGCCCGGAATCAAGGCCATCTATCAGAACCTTGGGTACTTTGAGGTGGCGATATGAAAGACCTGACGACTGTATACACAGAAGGATATTACAAGGCACGTCAAGCGTTAGGGTGGAGAGCGCCAATCCTGAGTGAGATGCTTACCGAGGTGTTTTCGCCGTTCTCGGTAGTTGACTTTGGGTGCGGTTGTGGAGACTTCGCTTGCTACATGTTGGACAATATGGGGTTAAGCGTCCTTGGTATAGAGGGAACAAAGAATGCAAAGGCCCACACGCTGCTACCTGATGGTAGGTTGAGAATCTTTGACATGAGATTTCCGATGGTATTAGAGCAGCAGTTTTCAATAGCCACTTGCTGGAATGTCCTGCCACACATAGAAGAGCGATTTTCTGTCCAAGCGCTTAAAAATATGATGGAGGCGGCAGATGTGATCGTCTTCAACGCTTATGAGAAACAGACTTCAGGATATTGGGACGCGAATTGCCAGCCTCGGGGCTATTGGGAGTCAATCCTGCGAGTGCTTGGGTGTTCAATTGATGAAGATGCACAACAGCAGTGCAGGAAGTTTTTAACGCCATGGGCCAAAAAAACAGAGATTGCACGTATCCGAGATAACCTGTTCGTTGCAAGGAGGTAGCATGCTGCTTGATGTGACAATGACCGCTTGCCGTAGAAGTGAAGTGGTAGATCGCACACTGGAGTCTTTTTTCTCTCGAATGTTTAATAAGCTTGACCCTTCAGCACTTAGGCTTGTGGTCAATATAGACCCAATAGGCACTGACAAAGATTCTTTTGCAGTGTACGAAGTCTGTAAACAGTATTTCAAGACAGTAGTTGCCAATTTTCCAAAAGAGCCGAACTTCCCGAAGGCGTTTAAATGGTGTTGGGAGAATACGGTTAACGAGTACGTCTTCCATCTTGAAGATGACTGGGAGTTACTGCTTGATCTTGATGTCAGAGATATGATAGCGCTCATGCGTGACTTTCCTAACTTGGCATATTTGAGGTTGCCACGTTGGAGGACTGATGCCGAGGCTTGTAAGAATTGGGGCCATTGGTTCCCATGGAATGGTAGATACTTCCAATGTCCAGTACATGAGCGCTCATACCTTGGATTCAGTGGTCATCCATCACTGATTCTTGGGGAGTTCGTGCAGAGGACAACACCTCTGTTGCTTGAAGGGAATCCAGAGAAGCAGTTTCATTATAACGCTTCGATTGTCGATATAGTCAAGGGTTATGATTTTGGCGTTTATGGTAAGCCAAATCAACCTCCAGCTATCCTTGAGATAGGAGAGAAATGGAGGCTCTTGCATGGATTCAACAAAGGGAAGAACAAAGCGTTTTTTACACGATGGGAGAAAGGAGATGAGTAGACATACTTGGAGGACTAACGTATTCGAGTTGGACATCACCTACCGATGTACGTTATCTTGCCCTAACTGCACAAGGCGCTGCGACCTACTGTCAGGCGTTGGCACAGACCTTGGGCTTCAGAGTATTCATGAGGTTATTCGTCAGACCAGATCGAATCAGCATAGGTGGAATTTGATTCTCCTTATGGGAGGCGAACCTACGCTGCATCCTAACCTCTTAGAGATAG
>Ga0116148_1003544_pt1 | contig 14313 bp, 8 predicted proteins | sample AD_UKC055_MetaG_FD_89786 | JGI IMG/M metagenome (GOLD analysis project Ga0116148, IMG submission 89786) | Active sludge microbial communities of municipal wastewater-treating anaerobic digesters from USA - AD_UKC055_MetaG | ecosystem: Engineered > Bioreactor > Anaerobic > Digestate | place: USA... | reverse complement strand
CATCGATCGCTTGCTGAACTCATCACGTATTTCACGCATTTCACGTTCCATACGTTCTTCAGCCGTTTCGACCTTAGCCGGAGGTTCATCTCCAGCCTTATCTCCAGCCTTATCTTCAGCTTTTTCTGCACCATCAGGAGTATTACCGCCCTCTGCTGCGGCCGATTCCGGCTCTTTATCGCTCTTAAGGGCACTGTCGAGTTTATCGTCTTTATCTTTATTTTTCTTCTGTGCCTTTTCACGATATTTTGCGGCTGCGGCCGGGTCTACACGAGTTTTCAGCGCGCCACCGCCCTCAACCTGATCGCGACCTTCAGCGCCAACAGCTTTCAACTGCTCAGATCGGAAAAACAGATAGACGAGAAAACCGGCAGTAAAAAGCACAAGAATTGAGTAGACTTCCCACCACTCTTCAATCGGAAACTTCTCCGGCTTGAACTTGATCGCGATGGTCGCAGCCGCCAGCAATACTGGCAAAGCAAATGACAGAAGCTTTATTGCAATTTTTTCGCCAAGAACGCCAAGAACACCAGCAATAGCAAAGACGTAAAAATAAGAAAAAAACCACTGGTAAATCCGCGGCACCTTGTTGGTAAATACAAGAACTGCCAGCAACAGAACCACCACACTGCCAATTATTCCGAGAATATCCGGCAGACGGTCTTTTAAGCTCTTGGCTTCCTGCGTTTCTTCAGCCATCTTTACCCCGTCACCACAAAATGCTCTATTATTGTTACATGGAACAACAATTTATTCAAGAGCCGGTGCCGGTGGTTTCATTCATTAATCTTGTGGCATCGAAACTTTCAGGAGTCATATTGCCGAGGAGTTCTTCGGCTTCGCCATGGCGGCCTTCTAGACAGAGCAGATGACCATACCAGGCACAGGCGCGGCCATTTCTCACTTTGCTCTTACAGGCTTCGGCAGCAAGCTTCATGGCTTCTTCTTTATTCCCCTCAGAAAGGGCGGCAATGGACAAAATCACTTTTTTCAAAGAAGCCGTCTTTTCGCCACCATTGAGCTCTCCAACCCGGGCTTTCCACTTTGCCAGAGCTTCTTTTGCGTTCATCATAAAATCCAGTTCAGAGAGCTCGGTAAGAATTTCAGCCTTCAGAAAAGGCAATTTTACACAATTCAAGGCTTTGCCAAGGTCGATGTGAGCCTGAACATATTCTTTGAAGGCTGTGCCGCAACATCCAAGAATAAGCAGACACATTGCTGTTTCATCATTTGAAAACATCTTTGCACGTTTTTCAGAAAATCCGCGGATAACCACGACTGCTGTCGCAAAATCCCCTTTGCGACAGCGCAGGTAAGCATCCAGAAGCTGCCCGGATTCCAGTTGACTGGTTCCTTTAAAGGTTTCAAGATACTCATTTATGTTTCGCTGCGCTTCGACATAATCTTCGCGGCAGATCATTGCCAGAATCATCGATCGCCAGAGGGTAACAAAAGTTTTGCGGTCAAGACACCCGAGAACCTTGCGACCGGTAAGAACGACTTCCTCAAAAGCGTCCTTTTCAAGCCCCTTGAGAGCCTGTGATTCAAGAATCTTGGCATCAGTAAAGCTGATAGTGCCGTCTTTCTGGATATCCTTTCGATTAACGGCCACCACACCTGAAAACCCGGCAGCGCTTGCGACATTGAAAATGACGAAACGGCCAAGAGGCATAATTATCATCGTCAGAAGAGCCAGAATACCACTCACAGCCATATATCCGGCCCGTGTTGCAAAGCCAAGGCGACTTTGAAAAACCAGTACAAAAATCATGAAAAACCAGCAGAAAAACCAGATCCCGTAGAGTTCATACCTCAATGGCCTCTGTTCAGCCGGCAAAATGCTAAACGCCGGAAATACCAGAAACAACGCCAGCGCAACAAAATGACCGGCAACCAGAAGTTTGGGAATTATCCAGACACTGTCGAACGCAGAAAAATCACTCTGCATCGTTGCAATTATCATTTCGCGAAAACCCAGATGCTGGCCGGCCAGAAGAAATACGGTCGCAGCAATCAGATAGACAAAGTTATGCCAGATTGCCGAAGGTGCTGAAAGCATTGTGGCAAGAAAAATGAGTGCCCCAAACAGCCCGAGATAATAAATTACACCCACTACACCGTGAATACAGAGAGGGATACCCAGAACAAAAGAAACCGGAGCACTGTTGACAACACTGTCAAGAAATGACTGTCCGCCTTCTTTTCTTGATATGTCTGCCAGTTGCTCACCCATTACTTCGCAGGTTTGATAGGCGCGAACAATATTTCCCATCTCCATATCAAGATAATAAGTCAACAACAGGTCACTGTAAGGCAAGCCTTTGAAGGTATCATAACTGTTGAAATGCTTCAGACTCTCCTGATTCGAAGAAAATCCGAGCAAGCGCTCGACGGTAATTTTGCGTGTCAGGGCAACAACATTTTCGTTATTGGCCTCGATGGCTTTTCGATAGGCGGCACCCGCCTCCTCAAGAGAGCCTCTGGCAATGGCAATCTGGCCAAAAAGGGAGTGAATCTCCGACCGACCGGCTTTTGGCAGTTGCTCAAGCGGAATAGCCCGCAATCTTTCAGCCGCCTTTTCATACATGCCAATTCTGGCAAGCAGTTTGCCAAGCTGCAACAGCGGCATCATGTTCTTCGGGTAAACTTCAAGCGCTTCTTCGTAAAGAAGCGCTGCGTCTTCAAATTCGCCACGCTCCTCAGCACGAACACCCTTCTGAACCAGAAGCTGCGATTTTTTCAGAAGAATTGCCCCGTCTTCTGCGCCCGATGCTGAAACAACAAGCGCAAAAAACAGGCAGAAAGCCAGAAATATGAAAGAATTCCGTCTCAAAATACCTCCAGAATGTCTGCTGGCGGCGAAGTTACTTCATGAGCTCCTTCTGTTTTTTGCTGGCAGCTTCGTCACGCTGAAATGAAACGGTAACAACGTCGCCAACTTCAATTGAAGTCGAAAAACAGGTCTTGTGAACATTGATCACGTCACCATTTTCGAGTAAACAGCGGAAATAATCACCATTGCAAGAATCAACAACTGCCTGCATTTCTGCCTCCCTGTAAAAAAGAATTAAAAGCCAAGCTGCGAGAGAAAACTCTGAACGAAACGATGAATTTCATCAACCGCCGAATCATGCTGAGAGGCTTCAAGAAAAGCGATCTTGTTGCCACGCATGTCGCCCTCGCGCGTTTTATAAACCTCTATACGATAAACCAGTTCATGCGAAAAATTCTTGTGCGGAAAAATTTTGACGAGCAGCCGGGTCTCGTCGGGAAGCCTCAGAATCATGGTTTCCTGAATAGACCCGGTCTGCAGCGTCACATCCATGCCGACATCTTCGTTTTTTCTGAAAAGATAACGCTGGGTAATTCTGTAAATCAGATCACCCACATCACGAAGCGTCAGATTGATTCCTTTTTCCATTCCTGCTCCTTGATGAAATCAGAGAGTTGAATACCGGTGAGATTCTCACCATTGCGCAGGCGCACGGTAATCGTGCCGGCATTGGCCTCCTGCTCACCCAGAATGATCATGAACGGAATCTTCTGCAACTGAGCCTGGCGAATGCGATAGCCCATTTTGTCATTGCTGTCATCGAGTTCACATCTGACAAGATTCTGCTTGAGAGCGGCCACAACTTTCTTTGCATAATCAGACTGCTGATCATTAACCGGTATGACCACCGCCTGAACCGGAGCCAGCCACAACGGCATGGCACCGCTGTAATGTTCGACAAGAACACCAAAGAAACGTTCAATAGAGCCCAGCAAAGCGCGATGAACCATATATGGGCGGTGGCGATTGCCATCCGGGCCTATATAATGCATGTCAAACCTTTCAGGCAGGTTAAAGTCAAACTGAATCGTGGTCATCTGCCATTCGCGACCGATCGCATCTCTGATCTTGAGGTCGATTTTCGGGCCGTAAAAGGCACCGCCACCCTCATCCATTTCACAGGCAACCCCTTCGGCATCAACAGCACGTCTGAGCGACTCAAGGGCCTGTTGCCAGCGAGATTCTTCGCCAACAGCCTTTTCGGGCCTGGTAGCAAGATAAGCCTTGATGTCGGTGAACCCGAAAGCTTTCCAGAGGCGCAGGCTGAATCTGAGAGTTTCGCGAATTTCATCTTCAATCTGATCTGGCGTGCAGAAGATATGTGCGTCATCCTGAGTGAAGCCTCTGACACGCAGCAACCCATGCAGAACACCGCTCTTCTCGTAGCGGTAAACCGTGCCAAGTTCGGCCCAGCGCAGGGGCAGGTCGCGGTATGAACGCACCTGCGATTTATAGGTCATGATATGGAACGGGCAGTTCATCGGCTTGATGTAATAATCGTTGCCGTCGATTTCCATTGGGTTATACATGGCATCTTTGTAATTCTGCAAATGCCCGCTGGTTTCCCAGAGCCAGCTCTGGCCGATGTGCGGCGTATACATCAGTTCGTAACCGTTGCGATAATGCTGCTCTTTCCAGAATTTTTCGATTTCATGCCTGATTCTGGCACCTTTGGGGTGCCAGAACACAAGCCCCGGGCCCACTTCTTCGTGGGTGGTGAATAGATCGAGCTCTTTGCCAAGCTTGCGGTGATCGCGTTTTTTGGCTTCTTCAAGACGGTCGAGATACTCTTTGAGCTCTTCTTTGGTCATGAAGGCAGTGCCATAGATACGCTGCAGCATCGGCCGCTTTTCGTCACCGCGCCAGTAGGCGCCGGCAACGCTGAGCAGCTTGAAATTCTTTATTGCGCCTGAATCCTGAACGTGCGGGCCACGGCAAAGATCGACGAACTTACCCTGTGAAAACACCGAAATCGTCTGGTCGCCAAGCTCTTCAATGAGTTCGAGCTTGAAGGTCTGGTTCATTTTTTTGAACATTTCGAGAGCTTCTTCACGGCTCACAACCTTGCGAACAAAGGGCGACTTCGCCTTGATGATCTCTTCCATTTCTTTTTCGACACTGGCAAGATCTTCGGTTGTCAGAGCGCGTGGCAGCAGAAAGTCATAATAAAAGCCGTTTTCAATAGCCGGCCCGATACCGAACTGGGCTTCTGGGAACAGCTTTAATACTGCTTCTGCCATAATATGCGCCATCGAATGGCGGCACACTTCTGTGGCTTCTGGTGATTTGGCGGTAACGATCTCGAAGTCGGCTGACTCGGTCAATGGCGTGCGCAGATCAAGGAGATTTCCATTTATTTTTCCGGCCAGAGCGGCTTTCGCCAGGCCCGGACCAATTTTGGCTGCGGCGTCAAAAATCGTGGCTCCTGACTCCAGCTCAATGATTTTTCCATCTGGAAGCTTAAGCTGAATCTGTGACATATTGTCTCCTTATAATTGTGCCCGTTTACTCGGGCTTCACACTGATTTTCAGGAATTTTCGCTTGCCGGCCTGCGCAATGAATTCTGCACCCGGCTTGAACATCTTCTGACCATCGGTTTCTTTAACCTGGTCGATCTTAACCCCGCCCTGCTGCAGCAGGCGGCGGGCTTCGCCGCCGCTCTCTGCCATACCGGTAACCGTGAGAATCTTCATCAGCGGCAAACCATCGGCCGGGGCGGCAATTGTAACTTCTTCGATATTATCAGGCAACCCGTCACCGGACTTGCCGAACATTTTTTCAAACTCGGCTTCAGCAGAGGCGGCAGCTTCGGCCCCATGATACTGAGCGGTGATCTGGCGTGCCAGGCGCATCTTGACTGCCTTGGGTTCAGAGGCGATCTGTTCACGAACCGCTTTGAGGTCAGCGATTGACAGATCAGTCAGCAACTCGTAATACTTGATCATCAATTCATCTGGAATCGAAAGCAGCTTGCCATAAATCTGGCCGGGAGCTTCATCGATTCCGACGTAGTTACCCAGGCTCTTCGACATCTTTTCCTGACCGTCGAGGCCTTCAAGAATAGGCATGGTAAGAGTTACCTGCGGCGCCTGACCATAGGATCTCTGCAATTCACGGCCAACCAGCAGATTAAAGGTCTGGTCAAGACCGCCAAGTTCAACGTCGGCATGCAGAGCAACTGAGTCATACCCCTGCATCAGCGGGTACATGAATTCAACGACGCTGATCGGAATCTGGTTTTTGAAGCGCTTGGCAAAATCATCGCGTTCAAGCATTCGGGCTACGGTATATTGCGACGAAAGCTTGAGAACATCGGCAAAGGTCATGCCTGCCAGCCACTCAGAATTGAAAACAACTCTGGCTTTTTCGATATCGAGAATTTTGCCAATCTGCTGTTTGTAGGTTTCGGCGTTGGCCCTGACTTCGTCTTCAGTGAGAGCCGGACGGGTCTTTTTTTTGCCGGTCGGATCACCGATTCTGGCGGTGAAATCACCGATAAGAAAAACGACTTCATGCCCAAGAGCCTGAAACTGGCGCATTTTCTGTAGAACCACCGTATGGCCGAGATGGATGTCAGGCGCGGAAGGGTCTGCCCCCAGCTTGATTACCAGAGGTTTGCCGGTTTCGTATGATTTTTCGAATTTTTTCAGCAGCTCTTCTCTCGAAACAATGTCGGCGGTGCCGGTTGCCACTATTTCGAGCTGTTCTGCCGGTGTCGCTTTAAATTTCACTTCAGATGCTCCTGAGATCTTTCTGATACTGCTGCAGCTTGACTATCTGCTGCTGGTAAGCTTCGATGCTGTCGCGAATCTTGTCGACGACTTCGGCCGGAGCCTTGCTGACAAAATCTGCATTCTCAAGCTTGACAGAAATTTTTGCCATTTCCTTTTCGACCTTGCCCAGCTCATTTTCAACACGGGTCAACTCGGCCTGCACGTCGATGACGCCAGCCAGATCGAGGCAGACTTCGGTAGTGCCCATCAGACCGACAAGATGGCCGGCAGGCTTGCTGTCGACAATTGAGAAATTCTCAACACCGGCAAGCGAGCAGATCATCGCCTGATGGTTATTGAAAGCCTGACTGAGAGAAGCATTTTTCACGACTCTGACAGTTACCTTTTTCGCTGGTGAAACATTGGCTGAGGCCCTGAGGTTTCTGATGACGCGAATGGCTTCCATCAGTTCAGAGATTTCCTGTTCGAGCTGGGAATCGACGCGGGCCGTATCACAGACCGGGAAATGGCTCTGCATCAGGAAACCTTTGCTTCCCGGCAGTTTCTGCCAGATTTCTTCAGTTACGAACGGCATGAATGGGTGCAGAATTCTCAGAGCCCCGTCGAGGCAGCTGAGCAGAACCTGCTGAACCACGGCTTTGCGCTCGGCATCTTTGCCGAACAGCACCGATTTGCTCATTTCGATATACCAGTCGCAGAAGTCGTTCCAGATAAATTCATAGACACATTTCAGAGCATCGTTGAACCTGAAGTTGCCTTCGGCAAGGTTGTTGTGAACCTGCTCAACAGTGTAGTTCAGACGTGAGACGATCCATCGGTCGATCTGCCCAAGCTTTTCGGCCGGCGGCAGTTTCGCGTCGATCGTGCAACTGGCACCTTCAAGGTTCATCAGCACGAAGCGCGAGGCATTCCAGAGCTTGTTGGCAAAGTTACGCCCGATTTCGACCTTGTTTTCAGCAAAACGGATATCCTGCCCGACCGGTGCAAGAGAAATAACCGTATAGCGAAGAGCATCAGCTCCGTATTTGGCGATGATTTCGAGCGGGTCGGGCGAATTGCCAAGCGACTTGCTCATCTTGCGGCCCTTCATATCTCTGACGATGCTGGTGAAGTAAACATCATGGAACGGGCATTCGCCGAGGAAATAATAGCCGGCCATGACCATTCTCGCGACCCAGAAGAAAATAATATCGGGGCCGGTTACCAGAGTGTCAGTCGGGTAGAAGCGACGAAGCGTTTCGGTGGTTTCAGGCCAGCCCATCGTCGAAAAGGGCCAGAGCCATGACGAGAACCAGGTATCGAGAACGTCTTCATCCTGAGTGATGCCCTGAGTTGCACCGCATTTGCCACATTTATCGGGCATATCGGCAGCAACCATTACGTGCCGGCAGGCGCCGCAGGTATAGGCTGGAATTCTGTGCCCCCACCAGAGCTGGCGGCTGATGCACCAGTCACGGATGTTTTCCATCCAGTGCAGGTAAACGCCAACCCAGCGGTTCGGGGTGAAACGCAGAGTGCCGTTCTTAACGGCCTCAATGGCCTTTTCAGCCAGAGGTTTCATTTTAACGAACCACTGGTCAGAAAGATAAGGCTCGATAATGGTTTTGCAGCGTTCGCAATGCCCGACCGCAAGCTGATGGTCTTCAATTTTTTCGAGAAGGCCCTGTTCTTCAAGTTCGGCAACAATGGCCTTGCGGGCTTCAAAACGGTCAAGACCGGCGAATTTTCCGGCAAGATCGTTCATGATGCCGGCTTCGTCCATGACGATGACCTGTTCAAGATTGTGGCGCCGCCCCATTTCGAAGTCGTTCGGGTCGTGAGCCGGAGTAATTTTTACCGCACCTGTACCAAAGGCTTTGTCGACATAATCATCAGCAATTACGGGTATTTCACGACCGATAAACGGCAGAATCAGCTTCTGCCCGATCAGATCGGCATAGCGTTCGTCGTGCGGGTTAACTGCCACAGCTGTATCGCCAAGCATCGTTTCCGGGCGGGTGGTAGCGACGATTAAGTGCCCTTTACCGTCTTTGCGCGGATAGCGCATATACCAGAGCGAACCATTGGTGTCTTCTGGGATTTTTTCTTCGTCAGAAAGAGCGGTACGGCATCTCGGGCACCAGTTGATGATGTATTTGCCCTTGTAGATGAGCCCATCCTGGTGAAGCTTGATGAACGACATCTTGACGGCTTCACTGAGGCCTTCATCCATGGTGAAACGCTCGCGTTCCCAGTCACAGGAACAACCGAGCTTTTTCAGCTGACTGAGAATAATGCCACCATACTTTTCCTTCCAGGTCCAGACGCGTTCAAGAAACTTTTCGCGACCCAGGTCATGGCGGGAAGTCTTTTCTTTTGCCAGAGCCTTTTCAACGACATTCTGCGTCGCAATACCGGCGTGATCGGTACCGGGCAGCCACATGGCTTCGCGGCCCTGCATTCTCTGAAAGCGGATCAGGATGTCCTGAAGCGTGTTATTGAGAACGTGACCCATAGTCAGCATGCCGGTAACGTTGGGTGGCGGAATTACGATCGAATATTTGGGTTTGTCGGATTTTTCGCTGCCATGAAAACACTTGGCGCTTTCCCATTTGCTGTAGATTGAATTTTCGACTTCTGCAGGTTCGTATGCCTTTGGCAGAAGTTCTGAGGCATTAGTCTGTGACATAGATTAACCTTTGGCGTTGATTACTTTTGAATAAGGTGCAGCAGCTTTTCGAATTCTTCGGGTGAAAGCTTGAGGTTTTTGGCCTGTTTGAAGATGCTGAGCTTGGTTTCGAGCGACTGAATCTTCTCGTTGGTCTTCGGGTCTGGCTTGAGGCTGTAAGCCTTCTTAAGAAGATCCATGGCATCTTCAAATTTCGATTCAGCCATATAAATATCGGCCAGTCTGACCATCAGAGGCACGAAGTTGGAATCGAGCTCAAGGCCAGCGAGAATGTATTCGCGCGCCCTTTCCTGATCGTTGAGCTCAAGCATTCTTTCTGCAAATCTCTGATAGGTGATCGGCGAAGGTTCGAATTCAGGCAGGCTGTCAACTGGCAGCCCGTTAGGAGCAACAATTTTAGCGCCGCAGAGATGGCAGAAGCGGCTGTCGGGGTTGCTCTGTGTGGCACCACAGGCAAGACAGCTGAAAAGATTCTGCACAACCCAGACTTTAGATTTCTTGATAACCGAATCGCCTTTGCGATAGCCTTTTTCAACCTCAAACACAATGCAGCGCTCTGGGAATTTCGATGATCGGAAATAGTCAGTAGCGCTGTGTTTTTCGGGGTCGTATTCTTCTGAGATAACCTGCATATAGGTAATCTGATTTGGAATAATGAGGCGGTCAAGAAGCTTCTGATGAAGTGTCTGCAGCTCTGGCAGCGGATTTTTGATAAGCAGCGAATCAAGACCATCAAAGAAATCGATAAAGCTGGTGATGATCTCGTTCTCGCCGGTAACCGGTATTACGTTTGCAGAAGCGGCAGCACCGCCGGATCTTGCTTTGAGCAGTTCGATCTCAGCATCTTTCTGTTTAAGCTGTTCACGGGTGCGACTGATCATGCTTTCAAAATTCTGAATGGCAAGCAGTTGATCGGCAACCTGTCTGGTAAGCTGTTCAACCTCTTCACGCACAGCCGGGTCATTCATACTTTCGTCCTGACGTGCCTCAAGAGAAACACGCAGTCTGGCAAGCTCGTCTTCTCGATTCTGCAAAGTTTCCTGCAGCTTTACAATTTCAAGCTTCATTGCATCAACCTGGTCAGAATCTGTAGAAGCAGCCTTCAATCCTTCAATTTCATTGGCAAGCTGCTCACGTTCCGCTTCAAGAGCAGTAACTTTCATTGCCGCTTCAGCAAAGTCATCTGATTCGGCACGCAGCTTGTCTAATTCAGCCTTCAGCTCATCCATCGACGAGACTTCCTGACGGAGTTTTTCAAGCTCATCAGAAACTGCCGGCGGCAGCGCAGGACTTGCTTTTAAAGATGCGATCTGCGCTTTCAGCTCTTCGACTTCGGCCATGGCTTTAACAAGCTCTTCAGAAGAGCCTGCGCCAGCTCCAGCCGCCTCATCTTTTTCGGCAATTATGCTTTTCAGGCTGACTACATCCTGTTCAAGCTCAAGAATGCGGTTATCTCTGAAAGCTATCTCTGTCTTGAATTCTTCAACAGCCGCAGCCTGAGCCGAGGCATCACCAGCCGCAGCAGTGGCAGTGGCAAGTTCGGCTTCACGAGCCATCAGCTGGGCTTTAATTTCTTCTACCGCAGCATTCAGTTGAGCGACTTCAGCCTGAGAGGCATCAAAAGCCATCTGAAGATCACTTGCCTGCTGTGGGTCAGCAACCGATGAAGTCAGCTGCGACTGAAGATCTCCGACAGCCTGATTTGCCTTCTCAAGTTCTTCACGAAGCGATGAAACCACCTGTTCAAGTTCGGCAACCCTCGGATCTTCGACAACTTCAGCGACGGTACTACCAGAAGCCTGGTGCTGTTCAAGCATCTCGCTGAGAGCTTTTATCTGCTCATCTTTGGCCTGTTCAAGTTCACTGAACTGATTTTTCTGAGCTTCAAGCTCAGCCAGAAGCCGTTCTGATTCCGTGGATTTTTCTTCGAGAGCTTTCTTCAGCTGCCCAAGCTCCTCTGAGCCTGTGCCTCCGGCCTCGATCTGAGTTTTGAGATTTCGGATCTGGAGCTGCAGCAACTTGATCAGATTGTCTTTCTGGACAATCTGTTGATTCAATTTCTTGAAGAATTCGTTACTGATTTCTCCGTTGGCTTCTGGATTCATACGGTCTCCCTAAAATCAATACAGATTAACAATACAATATACTTCGTTAAAGCCAGTTTCGGTGCCGAATACATGTCTCAGCCCCGCGGTTCGGCAAAGAGTTTCTAAACCACGAAAGTCTAGCACAGTGTCAGAGGCAATGCAACACTTGCCATTACAGCAATATCAGTTTTTTCTCTTCCCGACGTGTCCACCGTCCGGACCTTCTTTTTTCTTATCAAAAACCTCTTTACCAGAGGCACTATCTGGAGCCTGTCGACCCGTCGGTCTGGGCTCCTTAGGTTCTGGCCGTGGTTCTTTAAGATTATTGACCTGGTCTTTAAGGTCTTTTTTACACTCGGGGCACATTACCCCTTCGTAAATAATCTTTTGACAAAGCTGACAGGGATGAGCAACTTTTCTCAGACCGACCCGCTCTAGCCTTCCAGAATTTATAAAGGCCTGCACCTGCTCTTCACTGCACCCGGCATGCTCTGCAACCTGAAAAACAGATGCGCCGGGATTGGTTCTGAGAAAGTTTTTAACCTTCTGAAACAATTCCTCTTCTTCACGGAAACACTTCGGACAAACGTCTCTCGCAAGTTTAACCATGATAATGCCGCAAACCCGGCACGAAATCAGTTTATTATCAATATCCTGATTCATTTTCCATAACCATCTCTTTCATTTTTTCTTCGCAGAATATCATAACAGATAAAACCCAAAAAAAGAATGAAACTTTTCACAATCAGAATTCGTTATATATTATGGACAAAGTGTACATATATAACACGACATAATCTGAACAGACTTCACCGCAAAGAGCGTTCCGGAGCGGTCACCTGACACCCTGAAGAAGTCTGGGCAGGGTTGTGGTATAATTACTATATATACTTCAACTACTGCTGAAATCTGCCGGGAAAAATTCGAGGGAGAAACCTATGAGAATATACAAAGCTGTCCTGTTGGCATTTCTGCTGGCGACCTTTCTGTTTCAGACTGGCAGTCAAAAAGCGCTTGCTGCAGACATCACCTTCGACTCATTCGAAGCTGCTGAAGCTGCCGCAAAAAAACGCGCTGAAGAATACCAGAAAAAAATGCAGGAACACATCAAGAATGTTAACGAACAATGGGAAAAGCAGCAGAAAGACCTTGGTGCTGATTCCTCTTCGCCAGACATCAGCAAGATTACCACCCGGCAGGATGGCCAGAAGTCTTCAGACACAGATGCCAGCAAATCCCTCGAAAATGCTGTCAACTCGAGCATCAACCGACTGAAAGATGAAATGGTAAGTAAAGCCGGGCCAACATCCACAGGCTTCGCCGGCGGAGCTGCCGGTTACCAGTGGAGCGTCAAATTCAAAAACGGCAAGTATGTTCTTTCTGATTCCTACAATGAAGCAGAATTCAACACCGGCAAAAAAAAGGAAGAAGAAGCTCCGGCCACGCCACCAGCCCCGACCGAACCAGAAAACGTCGTCAGTGGCGAAGACAATGATTCAGATGCGGGTTCCGCAGCCGAACCTTCAACAGAACCGGCAGCCACAGCAGCGACCCCGCCAGAAACCACCCCCGCAGTCGCCCCCCCTGAGACCCCGTCTGCAACTACAGCTGACAGCAAACCTGCAACTCCCGCGACAACCACAGCCACAAAACCGGCAACTCCTGAAGAACCAGCAAAACCTCTTACCGGCGTAGATCCGGCACCGGTCAAACTGCCACCGCCATCTATCAGAATGGTAATTCAGCACCCGACCGATTTTTCTGAAGAAGTTTTTGCCAGCAACGCCAATTCTGAAACAACCGCAAACTATCGACTCGACAAATTCAAGATTCCAGAAGATACGCGCATTAAAATTGCCGTTGAAGTCGGCGAAGATGTTAACCCTGAAGACGTTTCCATGGTAGTAACCGATGACCAGGGCGACACCGCCCCGGTGAGCGCTGCAAAACTTAAGAATTATCGCCACATGTTCCGTGTTCCGTCTGAAGACCAGTATTCTGCGAGCGTCTATGTCAACAATCGAAAAGCCCCGGGCGGGCAGCAGAAAAAGATTCTTCAGGTTGCAATTCCGGTCGGCAAAGTCGACTTCGAAAGCCGAACCATCGACAACCAGCGAGGCAGTAAAAGTGGCACTGGTGCCGGCAATATGTCATCATCCGATACCTCTTCATCTGGCGGTAACGAAAGCGTAAATCACTCAAGTTTCGGCAAGCCGCAGGCAGTAGACCTTTCTGATCTTTACTCTGATCCAGCCAAAGCCGGCGCCACAGCAGCCGGTGGCGTTTCAGACAATTCAGCAGGAAGCAGTTCAGCAGGAAGCAGCTCCCCGGATTCAGCCGCGTCTTCTGGTAGCGATACCTCATCAGGCGATATCGGCAGTTCAGGTGGGCAATCATATTCAGATTCAGACAGCGCAACAGGCAGTAACGGCTCTGGCGAGAGCGGCTATGCGGGCTCTGCCCAGGGCACCAGTTCAGACGACATGGCCGGAAACACTGAAAATGGCGAAACTTCAGCTCCTGAAACCGGCGACAACCAGGAAACAGCGGCCACCGAAGAAAATTCGATTTCATCAGGTTCCGGCTCAGACAGCAATCAGCAGACAGCCGACTCCGGTATCAGATACAGCACTGCCGATGGAGACTCTTCTCAAGGTTCTGAATACACATCAGACAGCGCTGAAGGCTCGGATGTTGCAGGCGCAGACGAGGGCGCAGGAGCAGAAACATCTGGTAATGCTGCAGACAATGAAAACACATCAGGCACTTCTGGCGACAACCAGAAAGTGAAAGCTCCTGGTCAGAACGCCGCCGGAAACAAATCAGCAACCACCGGAAAAGAACAGGGAGCCGAAGAAGAAGACCCATTTCTGCTTGCCATTTCACTGCGTGCAGAGGCCCAGAAAGTTTACCAGAGCTTCGACTTCATTGACGGCAACACACAGACATCTTCAGCAATCAAAGCAGGCGGCGAAGTCGTCTTCTCACTG
>Ga0116148_1003537_pt1 | contig 14320 bp, 26 predicted proteins | sample AD_UKC055_MetaG_FD_89786 | JGI IMG/M metagenome (GOLD analysis project Ga0116148, IMG submission 89786) | Active sludge microbial communities of municipal wastewater-treating anaerobic digesters from USA - AD_UKC055_MetaG | ecosystem: Engineered > Bioreactor > Anaerobic > Digestate | place: USA... | reverse complement strand
TATGTTTTTTTTGGTGTACAACATCCCTTTATAGTAAAATTTAAAATAGGTGGGTATAAACCCAGTTTTAATCTTTCTGTATTTAAAAAAAAAAAAAAAAAAAAAAGAATTTATAAGGAGAAGGTAGGCTTAAGCTCTGGTTGGAGTAGTACCTATATGAAGTAGTCATATAGGAGAGGGTACTTCTAAACAACAAAAGAAACTGACAACAAACAACATGAAGTGTTATAAGTATGTGATATTATTAAGAATAATAGTCCTTGACAACCTAAAAACAGTGTTTTATTGTGTTATTGTTTTATCGTTTCTGTTGTTGTTGTTGTTGCGAAGCAACAAATGAACAACACTTTAACCAACACAATAAGGAGCTATTATGGGACGAGATAGGATGAAGAGTATGGGAAAGCAATTATCCGCAGGAGAGAGCCGAGTGGAAAAGACCTGTGTTGTAGCGGCCCGGACGGATATCCGGCTGTTAGCAGCACTGGATGACTTCTACCTTAGGCAAGGCGCCAAGGTTGATTCTAAGTCGGAGCTGGTTAGGTTGGCACTGGTTCATTACCATGACTTGCTGTTTAAGAATGGCTATTTAGACATGCCCTTCGACAGCCTCACCTTTCATCAGGCATTTAGTATGTTAGCCAAATATGGTAACCTTCACGTTGGTGGACAGAATCGAGAAAGGCTTACAGCCTTAATGGGAAGAGAGTCGTTGGAAGGTGTAGAGAGTATATTCCGACAGGCACAAGAGGACTCCAAAATTTCACAGGAAGAGATTGAACAACATAAGGCTATTGCATTAAGGAATGCTAGGGCAGCCGGAATGTTAGCAGAATCTAGGGCAAAGAGACAGGACAAGGACTCGGATGAGGATATGAGGGTAGAGCAGGATCCCTATGAGGAAGTACCTGATGAAGCTTCCTTACTTATCCCACCGGCAATCATAGTGGAAGATTAACACCTACATGATAATTTCATATAGCCAGCAAATTAGCTCTTGACATCCTGCCAGAGCTATGCTATAGTGTAGTACAATGGGTTAATTTGAACGGCCCTGAACGGGCAACCCAGCTGCCGGGTGAGGCGGTGCAAGAAGAGGAGGATGGAGATGCAGACATTTCGGTGCAACAAATGCAGGCAAGAAGGTGAAGCCGCTCACGGGAGCGGTTTGTGAAGATGAAATTAGTGAATATAAAGGAGAACAGAATGACAATCCAAGAACTTAGTAAGAAATGGAACTTGATGAATGATGAAGCCACGGCAAGACATGAAACTATTGACCCAGGAAAGAGAGCTTGGGTAAGTGGCGTGGCGTACGGGATCATGGCAGTAGCTCAGATGCAAGTTGGATATAGGAGAATGATAGATCTACTAGAAAAAGTAGAGCTAGAGGACCTCCTATGATGAAGAAAGTTAAAAGAAGCAAGAAGAACATTGGGAAAACTGTTATGTACATATCTGGTCCTAGAAAATTGAGAAGAACTATCATCACAGGATTTCGAGGGGATGATGAACCAGGGGTTCCAAATGTTACTCTTTCAGATGGAAACTCTGTCCCGGCAAGAGTGCTTAGAATAGTTGAAGGAGGTGAAGAAGATGGATTATGAGAAAGACGTATCGATTGACATCAACCATTTCGATCTTGAATGGCTCCGGGCTGGTCGAGTGCCCGGAGTGCGGGCATGAGTTTCCTCCGGGCACATGGTGCCATGGACGGAAGCTCTAAAAAAGACGGGCATCCTACCCGTCTTGGAGCCCTCGGTGGTCGAGGGTTGCGAGTGAGGCAGGGACCTTGATTAGATGGAGGTGAGGAGATGAGAGATATGATCAGATACACAAATCCGAGGATGCAGGCAGTAATAGAGAATTGGCCGAGCGGCAGCAAGCGGGTTACTGCCAAGTTTGAGATCGAGCAGTCGAAGCGCGGGGAGAGAGCGGTTAGGATCACCACTGGCGCTCCGAAAAAATTGACGTATGCTGTCAGGGCTCGCATTGTGGATGGATCGGATGGTAGAACCTACATTGCCGAAATGACCGTGTATGGCTTTGTGAATATCATGCGTGCTGACATGAAGACACAGCATGAGTCGATTTCCACTGACGACCCGCGTTATTGTGATGTTTTGGCACTGTTCAAGTAACCGCCACACCAGCCGAGCCCGGCGGCCAAACCGGGCAGGGAGAGGGACTATGGTTACAATTATCACTGGGATAATTCAAACCGAAGGGAGGAGAAAAATGGACAAATGGGAGGAGTTGGTTTGGTGGTTGGAAAGTCATATTGAAACAGAGAAGGCGCATCGGAAAATGTATAAGGGGACCCAGACCTCTGGAAAGGAAACAGGGCTCTTGTTAGAGGTACTATAAACCGAGAAAGTGCATTCAAATTGACGCTTGAAAAAGTCAAGCGTCTTGAGGAGAGCGGGACCAACCATCGACACATAACAGGAGAGGAGAAAAAGGATGTATGTGAGTCCAAACTTCACCACCAAGAAAGCCCTTAAGGAGGCCGTTAATGCCGGTCAGAAAGTCACCATCTTTAGCTCCGGTCCATTTCCTCCAAAAGTGAATGGACAGGAGTCTGTGGAGGGTCCCCACTATCCAAAGCCACATCGGTGGTATGCACAGGTAGAGGTCAAGAATGGCGTAGTTATAAGGGTGATTAGCTAACCTCGCTGACCGAGCTGCGAAGCGAGGAGCAGTCACGAGCCTCGCTTCAAAGGAGACTAGGATGGACAAGGTTACGGTTAACGACGTACCGCCTCAAGAACACCTGAAAGCGGTCTGGACAAATGAGGCAGGCAAGATGTTCCAACAAGATTCACGGAAATACTGGAAGGGTAAATCTAAGGTTAAATTCATACCTAGTGGAAGGAACGGCAAAGTTCGCCACTTAGAAGAATGGGAAATCTTTGTCCATCAGATGGACAAGGAAGGGAAAGATATTGCCGATTTAAGCGTTGGACAACTGAGTTGGGCCTATCGTAAGTGGCTCAAAGAGAGGAAAGGATAAGGAGATGAACAGATGCCAAGTTCGATTCGCCAACTACAACCCGGAGAAAGTCGAGAGGCCCATATTGGCCCTCACGTTTACACGGTTACAAGGTGTATGGACTCTTCATATGCCGTCTGGAGAGACGGAGCAGATTTCCCCTACTATGTGGGCCAAGAGGCAAGGACTAAGTGAATTTGTGATTGCCCAGACTCAATTTACCGCAGAAGGACCTGTAAACACATCCGATTAGTTAGAGGTTAACTTAGGCAAATTGTGAACACCTAGATGCGAATTTCATCTAGGTGTTCAGAAAGGATCCAAAATGAGCACGGAGCTTACTAAGCTCAATTTCTATGCCACGAGGGGAGAGGTCCAATTCACCGAGTTCTATGGTGGACAGGACATAATGCTACAAGTTACACAAGGTCTTGGTACGGCACTCGGTCCGGATGAGCCTGGCTTCATCCTACTAACTAGGTGTGAGGCACAATGCTTAGTTCAGAGGCTCTTAAGTTGGTTAGCTAGATATGCCAACTAAAACCCTCTACAAAGGCTCCTTCAACTATCAGGGTGAGATTCATACCATTTATCGCCACGCTGCTTCGACTAGGCAAGCATATCGGTTGATGATACGAGCCTTAGCGAAGAAACTTAGTATGATGCAAACGCCTTTGGCAAACTATTTTTGGGATAGTGACCGTTATAAAATAACCGTAGAAAAGGAAGGAGAAAAAGATGGGACTAACTAGAGCCGAACAACTTTACCTTACACTAGGCCGAACTTTCGGCTGGTCTCCTGAAGAGTGTGTACAATTGGTTGAAGACTATCAGGATGACTGTATTGGCAATGAACCCCAAAACGAAGAGGAGGACCAAGACGACAACCAATAAAATTATTTTCACATCCAGAAAAAAAGTTCTTGACAACCGCTTTTGTTCATGTTAGTGTTATTTCACAAACTGAGAACGCCCCATTAAGGGGAAACAAAACTTCCTAACTAAGGAGAACAAACAATGGCCCTCGAAACAATCAAGGTACAGACTGGCAAAGAGAAAGACGCAGAAGGTAAGGCACTTTCCACCTCTTTTGAGAAGGACTTTGGAGCCAACCTGGCTGAGTCCGTCGCTCTTTTCGGTGAGACTATCGTCCACAAGTTGTTCAGGGCGAAGGCAATCATCGAAGTACAAGACGTCGCCCGTAATGCCCTCGCCGCCGGCAAGACTCCTGCTGAAGCGGCCGCTCTCGCCGTCGCACACAAGCTGGGCGAAGCTACGCGAGTAGCGAAAGATCCTACCAAGGCAGTAATGGCCGCTCTGCCGAGTATGACTCCCGAAGAGAGAAAAGCCTTTATCAAGGAATTGCAGGCCCAGGCGGCGAAGCTCGCCCAGGGTTAACCACCTTAGCTTCAAAACCCAAACAGCTCCCGTCCAAACTTCACTGGACGGGAGCTTCACTTGCTATTAAGAAGTACATCCTAGTACAACCGGCCCAGCCAAGGAGCACATAACCATGTATAAAGTGACCAAGATTAACATGACCAAGGAGGAACGTCTCCAGACTCTTGAGCAAAGGATTGCGGAAGAGCGGAGAGCTTTGGAAGAACTTGAGCCTTACATAACAACCTTGACGAATAATCTCCTATGCAAGAATATCGCATCGAAGGTTAGTCTTTACTGGCACAATAAGTACATTGTACTCTCCATTTATAACTACGACATGGCAACCGTAATTGACCATGTTTGTGGTCCCTTTCATCGAACTTATGGGGTTGATTGGACCTGTGAAATTCCCTATGAGGGCATGATTAAACTCAAAACTAGGGTCTGCCAGAATCCAGAAGAGGAGTCCAAGTGGAGAAAGAAATATATCGAGGTATATATAGATATCCTAGAACAGTCCATGCAAAGCTGCTCCTTCATCCGAGTCCCTGTTCGGAGAATCTCCAAAGAAGAACGTGAGGTTGCTATTCGGGCCGCACTTGAAACGTTTATTTATGAAAACCGTATTGACTGTTCAGGAGAATAGCCATGGCAAGAACAGGAATTATGTTATGTTACCCGATGGAAGAATCCCGTCTTGCAAAATGGACTCCGCCCTATTTTGTCCAGCCCAAGCTCGACGGAGACCGTTGTCGAGCTATCATAGGACACCAAGGTGAAGTGGTCCTATTAAGTTCCGAGCAAAACGTGATAACTTCTGTGCCTCATATTAACCAAGCTATTGAGGCTCTTAATTTAACCAACGTGGAACTCGACGGAGAGCTTTACACTCACGGAATGAACCACGAACTTGTTCATGGGATTGCAAGCCGAACTGTAAATTTACACTCACAGATGGAAGAACTTGAATACCATATTTTTGATATGGTTGCGAACCTTCCTCAGTATGAACGTACTAGGTTGCTATTTGAGGCTATCTATCCTAAGCTCAAATCTCCTCTTGTAATGGTCCCAGTCCAATTCTGTAATACGCTTGAGGATGTACTCTTCGCCTATGATCGCTTTGTAGAAAAAGGCTACGAAGGTATCATCATCCGTGACCACTTGGCACCTTATGTCCGGAAGCGTTCAACTCAGGTGATGAAATTCAAGCCTAAAAAGAGCGATTATTATGTTGTGGTTGGTTATGAAGAGGAAATTAGTATCTCCGGCCAACCAAAAAATTCCCTTGGTGCCCTTGTATGCCGTGCTAACGAAGGCGAGAATACCTTCAATGTAGGAACTGGGTTTTCTGCCGAACAAAGACGGGACCTCTGGAAACAACGGCAAGACTTACCTGGTAAGATAGTAGAAGTCTTATATCAACACATTACCTCAGGCCGTGGAGTCCCCAGATTTCCAGTATTCTCAAAGGTTATTTGGAACTTGGGACAAAAGCACAACCTAGATGAAGTTTTGCCGAAATAATGAAGAACTCTTCCAAGAAGTTGACCGAATTGAGGATGATCCTCTATGAAAGACAGCCGACGCTATCCGCGCCTGGGAAAGAGATAAAAACCTGTAAGTGCGGCGCCCAATTTGTCGATTATCCAGGCCACCGCTCAAAGCGTTGTATGGATTGCCGACGTGGCAAGATTTCAGTTCTCCGAGGAAAGGATTGGTCAGATGGATCTTAATAAGATGAAACGTAAGGATTTTGAATCGCTTCCAAGAGTAAAGTGGGATGAAATAGTTATTTGTGATAGCCTAATAATTATCCCATCTAAAAAGTTACATGAAAGTGGCTTTCGTTGTTTAGCCTTTGCTTCTGTTGTAGGAAATACTCCTACCAATCTCATTTCCGGTTGCTTTGATGTTATCTATATAGAAGGTATTGGTGGATATAGAGCAGGAGAGATTTCAGTTCCAGCTGGTTGGTCTATTGATTGCCTAAGGACAAGTGGGTTACTTAGAATTTGGAACACCCGTGGAAGGATTAGGTGTGGTTTTGCACTAAGCTCATTTGAGATTTTTCTCTTTACCTAACAAAACAGAAGGAGGGAAGTAATGCCACTGACTAAGAAAGAAATCGCCCGGTTTGAACAATTGATCCAAATCAACACTAACACCATCATTCAGATGATGCAAGGCATCAAAGTGAAGGAGAGTGAGAAGGCTAGTCCGAAAGCCCAAATCATCATGCTCGGTTGCATCGCCCTCGCCCTAACTGCGCGGCTTGAACTGGAAGTAGCTTTGGCTCCTAAGAGCCTTATTTTGACTAACTAAACCTAAATGAAACTTTCATACAGGGAGAACGTAATGCCCACCGTGTGGGTAGTAAACAAAAGTTCCCATGATTATTCCGCAGCGGAGAAGTTCGGAACTTTGGATTTTTTAAGCCAAGGCCCGATGGACAAATTCGCCGTGAATGACATGGATAGGCAATTCGCCGACAAGTTGAGGCACTCAACTGCTGAGGATTATATTTTGCTCACAGCCCTCAGTGTGATGAACGCTTTGGCTTGCACCTGCTTCGCACTTAAACATGGGAGGCTAAACCTACTTATTTACAAGTCGGGAGAATATGTAGAAAGAAGATTAGTTTTCGCAAACCTTAGGGAGGAAACCAATGCTTCTACACCCTAGCACACAGATCAAGGACTCGTCCAAGATTCAAGACTTCTTGGACTGTCCCCGTAAGTATTTCTACCGTCACGTCCTAGGTTGGCAAAAGGATGAACCCGATCATGCGTTGCATTTCGGTACCTGTGTTCATTCCGCTTTCGACGTTCTTTACTCGTATGGCTTTAATCCAATTGCACTTAAACTGGCGAAAGTAACTTTCCTCGATCAGTACCGGGAACAGTTTGGCGAAGACACGGACGATATTTATTTCCCGAAAAGCCCTGCTATGGTGAACGAACTGCTCGATTATTATTACCAAAAAGAAGAGAAAAATAAGGACCGTTATGAAACCCTCTTCACTGAAATCGCTGGTTCTGTGCCTATTCTTCATGACCATCGTCTTCATTTCCGATGTGATAGGCTCTGTAAGGATACACAGACTGGTCTTTATCAAGTCCGTGAGTATAAGACCACAGGCCGAAATGACCGACAGTGGAGGGACCAGTGGCTCCTATCCACACAAATTGGAACTTACACCCATGTTCTCTATTCCCTTTACGAACAAGGCGAAGTCGATGGTGTCCTTGTAGAAGGACTTCTGTTTCAAAAGAAAGGCATAGATATCCTTCAACTTCCATGTCGAAGAACCGCCGAGCAAATGCTTAGTTGGCTTTATTCCACCACTTACTGGTGTGATGCCATCAATGCGAACCTTTTCGTCCTTACCGAAAAATGCACCGATTCAGACGATGTAATGGCAAGTTTTCCGCTCAATAGCCAAAGTTGTACGAAGTATTTCGGCTGCAAATACCATGCCTATTGCACAGCGTGGTCGAACCCTCTCCAACATTGTGAAGAACCACCGATTGGCTTCAAAGTGGAGTATTGGAACCCCCTAGATAAACCCGCTAAGAAGGAATTTACCCTATGAAAATCTTCGTAACCGTAAGCAAAACGATCCAAGAACGCCAGTACGAGCCGACGACTTGTTCCGTAACCTGGATGTACAACTCGGACATGTCGATTGCCGAAGAAGAGACCCAGGCAACTTATGTCAAACTTTCCCAACTCGTAGATGATCTCCTCTACATAAGAACAGGGAAGAAAGTGAGGCGAAGCTAGCCGTGAGTGAAAACCTAGTAGTAAATAAGGAGATTGAACTGATCCAGAAAGCCTACCGTCCGGACGATATGTTCCGGGCCCTTATTTATGGGGTTACTGGCAGCGGTAAGACTTACAGTCTACGAACAGCCCGTCGCCCTATCCATGTAGACAGCTTTGATCCAAATGGAACCCAGTCCATCGACGATTGCATTTTCACGCCGCAGAATCCGAAGGGCTTCATCCTTGCTGATACTCGGTTTGAGGTAGAAAATCCGTCGAAGCCCACCGCATACAAACTCTGGGAAAGTGAACTCAAACGGCGGTTTGCCTCTGGCTATTTCAACAATATGGGAACGTATGCTACCGACCTCACAAGTCTAAGCGCCGCTATAATGAACGACGTCCTTTTGAAAGCGGGCCGTCCTGGCGGCACTCCTCAACAGAACGATTGGCTTCCTCAAATGACCATTATTGAGAATGCCATGCGTTTTGTCCTCTCATTCCCCTGCGACGTGATAGTCCTAGCCCATGTCAACGTGATTAAGGATGACGTAGTAGGCAAACTTAGCTACTCACCTTTAATCACAGGCAAACTTGTGATCCGAGTTCCACTAATGTTCAGTGAAGTCTATGTGGCTTTAACGCGGGAAACAGCCAAGGGACTGGAGTACCGCTTCTTAACGCAAGCGGCCGGTTCTTACACCGCCCGTACTCGCCTTGGGAAAGGAGGAAAGTTTAGCCGGTATGAAGAGCCGGATTTCAAAAAGCTCCTAGCAAAAGCTGGGAAGTCAACTGAGGACAAACCACTACTGGGTGAAAGTAATGGCTAAGACTCATTACTTTGAACAAGAAACAAATGTGGAGGGCGAATTGGCTAAGCAAAAGAAGGGCCTGGAAAGGGCAATTGAGGAACTTGGCGCATTTCAAAATGAACCAACTGAAGACAAAAAGGAGAGCAAAATGAGTGATGATAACCTGGGTTTCGAAACGACTAATGATGAAGCAGGTGAATTCTTCAACCCCGATTTCAGTGACACCCATGAAGAAGTAGCCTTGGCTGATGGCACCGAAGCGTTGCTCCGCCTCCAAGGCGTCTACGCCGGCATCGATAAGAACGGGAATCCATTCAAAAGGCTCGTTTATGAGCCGGTTGAAGAGCCCTATGCGAAGCCTATTAGCTTTTTCATCTTCATACCAACGGCTAACGATTCTGCCCGAGTTCGCAACCGTAAGAATTTGAACCTGCAGAAATGGATGCAAGCGCACAAGCTCGAAGGTGGATTCAACTGGGCCGAAATCATCGGGACTGAAGCGTGGGCCATCCTTCGCCTCACGCAGAATGAGAAGTATGGCGAGCAGAATGAAGTTAGGGAATGGGTTCGTTCGGCTTAGTAAATAACCAGCTATGGTGGCGGAAAGGGTAGACGCTGGCCAAGGCTTGCCGTGCGTGGTAGAGTGTTCGCAGCGCACAGTGTAGGGTTCGATTCCCTACCCATAGCTGAACCTGTATGAAACTTTTATGTAGGTGACAAATGAAAAAGAAAAAAAGAAAACTAACCACTAGTCAACTTGAGAGATATTTCCGTTTATTCAATAACCTCTGTACTGTGGCTGGTTGTGACCAAAACCGTAGTGAGAAGAATAAATGGTATTGTGAAAAGCATCGGCTACAACGAATAATTAGTCGGGCCAACTACCGGGAGAAACTCCGACATGACCGAACGATTCGTTCCACCGAAACAACCCTTTCGCCATCCGTGCATGGCGAAGGAGAATCAACCAATACATGCTCCAATACTTGAATACACTGAGGTGGAAAAGCTCTGTGAGAAGTTCTGTCCAGACTGTTCCACCCGACTTGTGCCACAAGGTCGTTGCCGATATTGTCCTTCTTGTGGCTACTCGAAAGGATGCTGATGAAATGTCCAAACAAACCGAACGCAAGTTTAATCCTCGCCTAAGCATAGAAATAAGTGAGGATCAGTTCTTCGCCCTGCAGAAACTCATTCCATTCGGGATGAAGCGCCAACTTTTCGATGTAATCGTCTCGGATATAATTAAACTCCTCGAAAATTCGAATAAACGTGAAGCCGTTCTCGGAGCCATAATCGGACGAGTAATAAATGTGCCAGAAAGCAGCTTCAAAACGAAGGGAACTATTGATGGACTTAGCCAAGATCCGGCGTAGCTTCTCGCAACTTAATGAGGGCGAGCAACGAGACTTAATTGAAGAAATCCGTGCTCGCCGTCGAAATAACTTGCTTGCCGTTAAGGCGAGGCGGACTAGGGCAGCAAAGGCTCCCAGCGCGAAGAAGCACCAGAAGGAAGCCAACTTCGCACTTACAAACTTGAGTCCACAACAGGCAGCCGATTTACTTGCTTTACTTGGGGAGGAGGGAAGCAAATGAAACCCAACATTGACGACATCCGCAAGGTGCTGAGACAGGCATTCACATTATCCAAATACTCTAATGTATACTATTTGCCCAAAAACGACCTTGATAAACTTGCCGGTGAGTTGGACAACCTGCTGTGCGACGCGTATTTCCAGGGACAGCTTTCGGTTCGCCTGGAGATCGCTGAGGGAGGGAAGGCATGAGCGATAAACTGATTAAGCTAACTGACCAGAACATGAAAACTCATAAGGGTTCCCATCAATGGGAGCTGGGCAAGAAATATGAAGTAGAGCCAGACAAACGTGGCACAAAACTATGCACCGATCAGGTTTTCCATGCCTACAGGGATATTAACTTGGCCCTGTTGATGAATCCTATCCATGCTGATATACCCGCATCCAAACTGAGGATCTTCGAGGCTGAGGGGCAGGTGGTAGCAGAAGAGTGGGACAAGGTAGGTACTCACAACTTAATCTTAACAAAAGAATTGCCACTACCTGAGTGGTATGCAGACGTAGGTGTAAGAAAAAAGGTTTGTGTTAAGTTTGCTGCCGCCGCCGCTGCCTTCGCCACCTCCGCGTCCGCCTACGCCGCCGCCGCTGCCTTCGCCACCTCCGCGTCCGCGGCCGTCTTCGCCGCCGCCACTGCCTTCGCCACTGCCAATGCTGACGCCTCTGATAGCAAAATCGACTTCATAAAGCTGGCGAAGTTGGCGATTAAGGAGGCACTGAATGACGCAAACTGAGCCCGGAACTTCCTTTTGAAATTTAGGAGAACTAAATGAAATCTGAAAATCCTTACGGACCTCTTGGTCTAATCCCAGGCGTATTGCACCACTCAGAGATTGATTTTGGTGATCGAGTCCGAACCGATTACGAAGACGATGGAGAACTTGAAGCCTCAATTCTCGAAAAAGGCATCTTGCAAAGCATCCTCGTCTTGCAGCGAAACGGTGAACGTCCACTTCTCCTAGCTGGTGGCCGTCGCTTTAAGGTGGCTGAGAAGCACAATCTTGACGTGCCCGTCTTGATCTCGACCAAAGAGCTAAGCCGGCTTGAAATGAAAACCATTGAGCTAGTTGAGAACCTTCACCGCAAGAAGCTATCCTATGATGAAGAGCTGTCGCTTACACAACAAATCCACGAACTTCAAATTGCCATCCACGGTTCCCGCATGGCCGGCTCCACATCGACTGAAGGCTGGACCATGAAAGACACCGCGAAGATGTTAGGTGTTGACCAGGCTACTATCTCAAAGGATCTTCAACTCGCCAAGGCGATTGAGATTCTTCCAGAATTAAAGAATCTAAAAAATAAAACTGAGGCTGCAAGGCAACTGGCGAAAATAATTGACCAAGCTGACCGTGAAGATCGTGCCGAGAAAGTCAAGGCTTCGATGGGAAATTCCGCGAAGATTCACCTCTGCAACTCCTACGTTGTAAAGGACTTCTTCGAAGGCGTTAAGCAAATCCCAGACGAAACCATCGACTTCGTTGAAGTGGACCCGTTTTACGGTATTGAACTTATTGACCTCTACGAGAAGAGACGTGGTGGTAACCTTACCCAGTATAACCGGAGCGAATATGAAGATTGCCCAAGGGAAGTCTATGAATGGTACATTACAGAAACCATGCGACAGTGCTATCGAACAATGGTTGATGGTTCCTGGGGAATCTGTTGGTTTGCTATGGAGCCATGGTTTGAGCCAACTTTCCAGGCAATTAGAACAGCTGGCTTCTTTTCAAGAAGAGTTCCAGGAATTTGGGTTCAACCAACCGGAGCAGCTTACAATGCTAACCTTCTACTGGCCAGTGCTTTCGACACCTTTTTCTACTTCCGCAAAGGGCAAGTCAACCTTGCTTCGCCTGGTCACCTTAATACATACCATTGTAATGTTGTCCCTCCGAGTAGGAAGATCCACCCGACCGAGAGACCTGTGGAACTTTATGAGGAAATCTTCCGAACCTTTGCTAAACCCGGAGCAAAAGTCCTTGTACCTTTCGCCGGTTCGGGAAACTCCCTCTTAGCTTGTGCGAATCTTTCTATGTTACCGCTTGGCTTTGACCTAAGTCAAGAACACAAGACTGGTTATATCCTAAAAGTAAATAATTCTGATCCTGGCCACTACAAAAGTTTAGCTTCTCAGCCTGTATGAAACTTTCATATAGGTGTTGATGTGTAGGAGGAAGTAGAAATACAAGGATGAACTTCTCTCCTACCAGGAAAAAATTGGAGGACGAAATGCCCCGAACTGTAAAGCCTGAAGGCCGACCCGATGCGAAGATCGCCTTTATTGGCGAAGCTCCAGGTGGTCAAGAAGAACGCCTCGGTCGACCGTTCGTCGGACCATCCGGACAATTCCTAGACGAATGCCTCCGTAATGCAGGCATACAGAGGCGAGATTGCTACCTAACAAACGTCGTGAAAGAACGACCATACAATAATGATATTACCCAATTCATCGACATAACGAAAAGCCAACCAAAGATTTCAGCCGAGGGCCAACGCTACTTGGATGAATTCCTCGAAGAGATTAACGGACTCGCCACTAATGTTCTTGTGCCGCTGGGCAATGTTCCACTTTGGGCCCTGACTGGACTCAAGATGATTACCAAGCGTCATGGTTCCATCCTTAAAGACCGTAATGGACGCAAGGTTATTCCGACGATTCATCCGGCTGCTGTGCTCCGTGAGTTTATGTTCAAGTATCCGCTAATGAATGACCTTCGTCGGATCAAACAGCAAGCGGAGTTTCCAGACATCCGATTGAAAAACTATCCACTATTGATTGGCCAAACCTTCCTCGACACAATAGCTTTCCTCCGCCAGATAAATTCTAAGTCCATTACCCTCGATATTGAAGTTCTTGGTGGTGAAGTAAGTTGCATAAGTATAGGTGATGGTGTTGAGACCATTTCGATTCCCTTTACAAGTGAAAAAGGAGATTACTTCACAATCGAGCAGGAGCAAGAGATTTGGCGTCTTCTAACCTTCCTTCTCGAACACCCAGGGATAACTAAGCTTGGTCAAAACCTAGCCTTCGACTCCACTTTCTTGCACAACCGATATGGTATAGTCGTGCGGCCCATGTGGGACACCATGATAGCACAAGGCATTCTTTATCCCGATCTACCTAAGGGCCTCGACTTCTTGACCGCTACTTACACCGACGTTCCGTACTATAAAGACGACGGTAAACAGTGGTTCAAACTTGGCGGCTCCTTCCGTGACCTTTGGAGCTACAACGCCAAAGACTCCGCTGTCCTCCCAGACATACAAAAGGCGCAACTCCAAATTCTCAAGCGACAGGGTAATGAAAAGGCCTTCGAGCAACAGAACCAACTAATCGAACCTCTCGTTTACATGCACACTCGCGGCATCCTAACCGACCACGAGGGAATCCGAGAAGCGAGCAATGAAGCGGAGCAAAAGCTATCCGTTCTCTACGAGCAGTTCCATCGTGAATGTGGCTACGAATGCAACCCAAAAAGCCCAAAGCAATTAAAGGAGCTCTTCTATGTCCATCGAAATCATCGACCTTACACTTCACGATCCACTGGCGCAATCTCAACGGATCGAGATGCTCTTAAACGGCTTAGTCGAAAAGGTGACCAAGCTGCAAAAATCCTACTTGAAATTAGACACCTTAGCAAACTCAAAGACACCTATTACGACCTCACTCTTGACCATGATTACCGTCTCCGATGCAGTTTCAATCCAGTTGGCACAACTTCGGGCCGTCTTAGTTCATCTAAGACAATTTTCGGAACCGGACTTAATAT
>Ga0116148_1003536_pt1 | contig 14324 bp, 12 predicted proteins | sample AD_UKC055_MetaG_FD_89786 | JGI IMG/M metagenome (GOLD analysis project Ga0116148, IMG submission 89786) | Active sludge microbial communities of municipal wastewater-treating anaerobic digesters from USA - AD_UKC055_MetaG | ecosystem: Engineered > Bioreactor > Anaerobic > Digestate | place: USA... | reverse complement strand
TTTACCTAAGGTTGATAGAACTTTTGTTATTGCAGAGGTTAGTGTTGTTTTACCATGGTCTATGTGACCTATGGTTCCTACATTCAAATGGGGTTTAGTTCTCTCAAATTTTTCTTTAGCCATATTCTTTTACCTCCTTAAAATACTGTGTCCATTCCCCTAACTCTTTTTACAATTTTTTCATAAACTGTTTGGGGAACAACTTCATATGAACTAAATTGCATATTATAACTTGCTCTACCTTGACTTAACGATCTTAATTCAGTTGCATAACCAAATAGCTCTGCTAATGGTATGTGAGCAATTATTATTCTTAAGTTTGCTTCTAATTCAATGTTATTGATTTTTCCTCTTCTTAACGAAATCCCTTGTAAAATATCTCCAAGGTACTCTTCTGGAGTTATTATTTCAACTTCCATAACAGGTTCTAATAGAATAGGATTTGCTTTTTTTGTACCATCCTTAAATGCTTTAGATGCAGCTATTCTATAGGCTATCTCTGACGAATCAACAGGGTGGTAAGAACCATCTATGAGTTCAACTCCAATATTAATTGCAGGATATCCGAGCACAATACCTGTCTCAAGAGAACTCTTAATACCCTCTTCCACTGCTGGAATAAACTCATTAGGTATAGATCCTCCTTTTATTTTATTTATGAAAACGAACTTTTTATCTTTTACAGGATAAATTTTTAATACAACATGTCCATAAAGGCCTTTTCCACCGCTCTGTTTTATATATTTTCCTTCTTCTATTACCTCTTTAGTAATGGTTTCTCTGTAGTTAACTTCAGGCTTACCAACTCTTGCAGAAATACCAAACTCCCTTGTTAATCTATCAACGATAATTTCAAGATGTAACTCTCCCATACCTGAAATAATTGTTTGACCTGTTTCTTCATCAAATTTTAATTTAAAAGTCGGATCCTCAAGAACAAATTTTCTTAAAGCAAGTGAAAGTTTATCCTGTTCTGATTCAGTTTTTGGCTCTATTGCAATTGATATAACTGGTTCAGGAAAAACAATTTGTTCCAAAATTATAGGATTATTTTCATCACAAATTGTATCACCTGTTGAACTATCCTTTAAACCTACTATTCCACCCAATTCGCCTGCTTTTAACTCTTTTATATCTTCTCTCTTATTTGCATGAAGTCTTAAAATTCTCGAGACTCTCTCTTTTCTTTTTAAATTTGAATTATAAACATAAGAACCTGAATTTATTTTGCCAGAGTATATTCTTATATAATGAAGTTGACCTATATATGGATCATTTTGAACTTTAAAAATCAAAGCAGATAAGGGTTCATCAACAGATGGTTTTCTAAACACTTCAGTATTGTTTTCAGGATTTAAACCTTTTACGGGAGGTACATCAAGTGGTGAAGGTAAAAAATCAACTATAGAATCAAGAAGAGGTTGTATGCCTTTATTTTTAAGAGAACTACCGAAAGTTAATGGGTAAAAGTAACCTCTGTTAGTACCATTTCTTATTGCTTTTTTTAATTCTTCAACTTCTATTTTTTTCCCATCGATATATTTTTCAAGTAGTAAATCATCTGATTCACAAACTCTTTCAATCAATTCATTTTTATATTCATTTATAAATGTATTAGGTTTTGCATCACTCACTGTATACTCTTCCTCACTTTTTCCTTTTTTCCAAAGATATTCTTTCATCTCAATAAGATCTATTACACCCTCAAAGTTTTCTTCTTCTCCTAGTGGAAGTTGTATTAGAAGAGGATTTATATTTAATTTTTCTTTAATAGAATCTACTACTCCTTTAAAATTTGCACCTGTTCTATCCATCTTATTAACAAAAATAATTCTTGGAACTCTATATTTTGATGCTTGTCTCCATACAGTTTCAGTTTGAGGTTGAACACCTGTAACTCCTTCGAGGATAACGATAACCCCGTCAAGGACTCTTAAAGATCTCTCTACCTCTGCTGTGAAATCCACATGGCCTGGTGTGTCTATAATATTAATAATAAAATCTTTCCAAAAACAAGTTGTTACTGCAGAATTAATTGTAATTCCTCTCTCTTTTTCTTGAATCATATAGTCCATAGTTGTTGTACCTTCATCAACATTACCAAGCCTATGAATTTTACCAGTGTAATATAAAACTCTTTCAGTGGTTGTTGTTTTACCAGCATCTATGTGCGCTATAAAACCAATATTTCTAATTTTTTCAATATCATATTCATATTTATCCGTTACCATCTAAAGTGTGCAAAGGCTCTATTAGCTTCGGCCATCTTGTGGGTTTCGTCTCTTTTTTTCATTGTTGCACCTTGATCAGAAAGTATATCAAGCATCTCTTTAGAGAGTCTTTCAACCATAGTCTTCTCGCCTCTATCTCTTGAATATTTAACAAGCCATTTAAGAGCGATTTTAATTCCTCTCTGAGGTTCAACCTCAACAGGAATTTGATAGGTTGCTCCACCGACTCTTCTTGGTTTTAATTCCACAAGTGGCCTTGCTTTTTCAAGAACCTCTAATAAAGCTACATCTCCTTTTTTGCCAGTTTTTTCTTCAACTATTTTTAAGGCATTATAAACAATCTTTCTTGCCTTTTCTTTTTGACCACTTAACATAATCTTATTAATTAATTTATTAACAAGAACACTTTCATATATTAAATCAGGCCCAATTTCTCTTGGTTTAACTGATCCTTTTCTTGGCACTATTCACCTCCACTTTTTTTAGGCTTTTTAGCACCATATTTTGATCTTCCTTGATTTCTTGATTCAACGCCTGCACAATCATAAACACCTCTAACTATATGATATCTAACACCAGGTAAATCTTTTACTCTTCCTCCTCTTACAAGAACAATTGAGTGTTCTTGTAAATTATGCCCGATTCCAGGTATATAAGCAATAACTTCTCTTCCATTTGATAATCTTACTTTAGCAACTTTTCTCAAAGCAGAGTTAGGTTTTTTTGGTGTTGTAGTGTATACTTTTATACAAACACCTCTTTTAAAAGGATTTCCTATAAGATCCTTTGAACGAGTTTTACTCAAAACCTTTTCTCTTGGTTTTCTTATTAATTGATTAACTGTAGGCATAAAACCTCCTCTATTTTATTTAAAATCAGGGCTCAAAAAAAGAAATAAGTCCTTTAAATCAATTATCACTCTATTTTAAATAGAGCAGATTCAAATTATACATATTTTTTATATTTTGTCAATAACTTGTATAGAGATCTCTGAAAAAGTTACCCAAACTATCATTCCTATGTGAGTAGGAATTTATATTACTGATGAAAGTACTTGATTCCCGTTTACACGGAAATGAGAAAATGGAGACACTGGATTCCCGTTTACACAGAAATGACAAAATAGAGGGTTTTTCACAATCTCATATAAATTCATAATACATTGGAAAAATTAAAATCTTCTATAATATATTTGACAGGAGATTTTTATCTAAAGGAATAGTGTGATTCTATCTTAACATACTTAATATAAAAAATAAACAATGTTAAATTAGGGACTGACCCCTTTTTAACATTTTATGATAATTTTAGGACTGACCCTTTTTTAACATTTTTACTACTGCTCTAATACTAAAAAATTCAAATATGTTTGTAAACTTCCTCATCCTTATCCTTTTAATGAGACTTTAGTGCCTGACACCTTTGTCTCATCTATTTACCTACAATTGTTTATATGGTTTGTGCTTGGGGATTAGAAAAAATAATTAAATAAAAAGTTTACAAAAGTAGACTGTCTGTTCTTGTAAACTAAGAAAAAATTAGATATTTAAACATTTATTTTTTATTCTACATTTGATTCGGTAGGTTCAGAATGTATGGTTACATTAGCTCCTTTAATTTCTTTTTCTATAGCTTTCTCAATTTCTGTTATTTTTTCATGAACATTGTTTAATGTTTGATCGCCTTTTAATCTAACATGGAAAGTTATCTCAATCTGGTTTCCATAATCGTGTATATGCATATGATGAATATCCTTAATAAAATCAAAACTATATGCAATATCATTGATTTTTTTTACTAAATCTTGTGACGGTTCTTCTCCAATTAAAAAACTGCCTGATTGGAATATTATTGAAATACCTGTATAAGCAATCAAAACAGAAACAGCCATTCCTAATATTCCATCAAGAGAATAAAGACCAAATTTGAAACTAAAAAAGCCAACAACTATTAATAATGTTGCAATTGAATCACTTCTATGATGCCATGCATCTGCTTTTAGAGAAAGTGAGTTTATTCTTTTACCAAGTTCTAATGAAATAAGTGTTAAAAATTCTTTCATCAAAATTGTAATAAATAATATTAATATTATTATTAAATTAAAATCTATAGGGACTGGATTTTTAAATCTATTATATGATGATATTAAAAATTGATATCCAACATAAACAAGCATAATTGCCATTAACATTGAAGCAATTTTTTCAATTCTTCCATGTCCGAATGGATGTTTCTTATCAGGTTTTATTGAGGAAAAATAGAATCCTATAATTACTATAATAGAAGTTAAAATATCTGAAAGAGTATGAAATGCATCTGCTTTTAAGGCAACAGAATTTAAAGAAATGCTGGAAGAATATTTAATCAAAAAAATTAGAAAATTTAAAATACAGGAAAGAATACCTTCAAAAAAACCGAAATTTCTGTTTATATCACCTTTTTCGAGATTAAAAGTTTTAACAATAAAATCAGCAATTTTTTTTCTCATATTTCAACATTTTATTCCGTATTGGATTTGTGTCAATAAAAAAAGGGGAGGTTTAAAAACCTCCCCTGAATCTTTCCAGAACCTAATTTTAATCTTCTACATAAACTATTCTACCTTCAACTTGAGGATTAAGAGGTGAATGTTTTTTAATATATTCAACAAAATCATCTCTCATCCAGTTACCAGTAGCCCAAACAGAGGATTTGGCATTCTTAAATGAAGTGTAACCATCTCCACCACTTGCCATAAAATCGTTTGTTGCTACAGTATAAATTTTATCTAATTCAATTGGTTCACCATTAAATAAAACTTCAACAACTCGACTCATTGGAGGTTTATTTTTATTAACTTTTACTACCAATCCAGAAATTTGTGGAAATCTCCCTTGGGCTGTTTCAACTTGTGATACTCCATTTTCAATAGCTTCAACAATGTCTTTTCCAGTTACTTCAATTTTTACAATTAAATTATCAAATGGAAGAACATTATATGCATCTCCAATTTTGACAAGTCCTTTCTTTATACTTGCTCTTATTCCTCCACCATTTGTTATAGCGATATCTGAATTTGCTAACTCTTTCATAAAATCTGCTACTAAGTTTCCTAAATTGGTCTCTTTTGTTCTAACATTTCCTCTTTCTCCGTCAAGATCAACTAATGTTTCTCCAATAACAACATCCATTTCTTTTTTAAGTTTCTCTTCATATGGTGTAATTATTGCTTTTATTGTAGAATCTTCTTTGATAGTGTCAGTAATTGGAATCAATGTATATCTGAAATTAACTAATTTTGAACCTGAGTAATCATTTTCAAATTGAAGATAAATTTTACCTAAATTGAGACCTTTCTCACCAGTCTGAACAATATAAATATTATTTACTAAATCTACCTTATTTAAAACTGTGTGGGAATGACCACCAATAATTAAATCAATTCCTTCTACTGAACCTGCAAGTAATTTATCTTTATCATAACCTAAATGTGAAATTGAGATAATAAAATCTGTTCCTTCTTTTTTAAGTGTGCTTACCATATCTTTTGAAGTATCAGTTGGATCCAATATCTTTAATCCTTCAATACCTGTTGGATTGACAAGTATTGGAAGTTCATCAGTATCTAATCCATAAAATCCAAGTTTAAGCGTTGAATATTCTTTTGTATCATAAGCTTTTGGAGCAAAAGTGTTTCCTGTTGATGTATCAATTATGTTTGCACATAAATATGTAAATTGAGCTTCATTAATTCTCTCTTTAGTTACGACTTTTCCCCAATCAAATTCATGGTTACCAAAAGTTGCATAGTTATAACCCATCGCATTATAAACTTCAATTACATTCTTACCTTTAAAGAAATTGGAAATATTTGCTCCTTGGATATGATCTCCAGCATCAATTAAAATTGTGTTTGGATTCTTTTCTCTCTCCTGTTTTACTATTGTTGCAATTCTTGCAACTCCACCATTTTTAGCATCAGTTCCAGTCAAATATCCATGTACATCATTTGTATGAAGGATTGTTATATATGGAAATTTTGCATCAACAATTAGTTTTATAACTTCTCCTAAATTTAAATTTTTCTTTGGCTCGAGTTTATTATCGACTGGTTTAATAATTTCTTTATTAATTGCCCAAGCAAATGCTTTCTTTGCCAAGATTGAAACATCTTTTCCATCTTCATATCTATCAAGAATTGATAAATCAACTGTTTGTGCTTCTTTAAGTCCTCCGACAACATAAACAGTCATCAAAACAGCTTCTTCTTTAGTAATTGGTAGTTCTGAGAAGAAAGCACCGTAACCTGTAAATATTTCATAATCAACTTTTAATTCTGCTTGAGTAAATTCAGTAGATTTACTTAAAAGATATAAGAAATGATTTTTAGTTACTATTTTTGATGAATCTATATCATAAATTGCATATGGATACGTATCTATTTTTACATTTCTGAAGAATGTATCAAAAGTGTTTTTAAGTGGATCAAGGAGATAGGTTGGATATAATTTCCAGTTATTATCAACTTCAGGTTTTATAACTTTTTGTTCTTGTATATATTCAATAATTAAATTTCTAATTTCATCATCAGATTTCCAGAGAAGTGGTGCATCAGCAAACATTGTATATCCACCACCACCATTGCCTCTATGATTATTAACTGCGAGCTTGAATTTCTGTGTCATTGAGACAGGTTTTCCCTTATATGACATCTTTATAACCCTTTGTCCAATAGGTCTTGTTAAATCAACTTCATATTCAATTCCCTGAACTGTATCAAAATTGTATGCTCTTATATTTGGATTAACCATTGGCGTATCTGTTGCTCCAAAGTCATAGGTGTTATAATAAGCATAAGACCATTCAAGAGCATCTTTTAAAATTTTTCCTGTTACTTCTTTAACCCATAAGGTATTATCATAAATATAAAGTGAATAGATATCTCTCACCTTTATTGGTCCTTTCGGAAATATTGGCGGGACTGTTGGAAGCATAGCAGCAATTGAAATATCAGCTCCTGTAACTTCAAGCTGAACCTTATGAATTAAATCTAACATAGCATTATCTTGAAGACGGCATAAAGTACCATCTATTGTTTCAGCTGCCTCACCAATTGGTGAATCAACATAATTTACTGCTTTTTCATGATAATCTTTTATTAAATCAAGAATCTCAGGTGCTGCCTCAACTTTATCATCTACTGTTAAGTTTACTCCCTCTTTTTTAACAACTTTCCATTTATCACCAGATTTTTCTAAAGTTACATCTATCTTTCCTAACGCTTGACCCCAACATAAAGGTTGAATACATAAAACTCCATTTCTTAAAAAAGGAGCAATATTATAATGATCATGTCCAGTTATCATAATATCAATCTCAGGATATTTTTGAACTATTGCATCTGCGACATTCCCTTCTCTTAGTGGTTCTATGTATTTAAAATTCTTTGTATCATTTCCAAATTCAAAACCCATATGTGCTGAAACAATTAGAATATCAACTTGGGGCCTTAAATATTTTATCCATTTTCCTGCAGTTTCTACTGCGTCTTCAAACCAATGTCCCTTTAAATTATAAGAAGCTGTTACTGTATTTGTTTCTTCTGTTGTAAGTCCAATTATACCTATCTTAACTCCGTTAACCTCTTTTATTACATATGGTTTTAAAGGATATTCACCTGTTTCTTTATTAACCATATTTGCAGATAGAATTGGAAATTTTGCATCTCCTGCTACTTTCATTAGCCAATCAAAACCATAATCCTGAATTTCGTGGTTTCCAACAAGCATAGCATCGTAGCCCATATAATTCATTGCAACCATCATAGGATGTGGGACATCTTTTTCAATTTTTGTGAAATAATAGACAAGTGGTGTGCCTTGAATAACATCACCATTACTAATAAGAATAGAGTTTGGATTTTCACTTTTTGCCTGTTTAACAAGAGTATAAACTTTTGCAAGACCCCTATTTGCAGATTTTAATGTGTAATAATCAATAGGATAAACATTTCCATGTTCATCAGATGTTGTAAGAATAGTTATTTTTGTTTGATTTTGTGAAATTGAACTATCAACAGAAACTGAAACCTTTACAACACTAAAAATTAAAATAAGAAAAAGAATTGTAGTTAAACTTTTTTTAAAGAAATGATTCATTTAAACACCTCCAAATAAATTTTTTGATTTGTTTAATCCTTCTCACCTCCTTTAAATTACTTCTAATTTAATTATATAACTTTTACATAAATTTTAAAATCTTAATATTTCCTTAATAATTAATTATTATATTATTTATATTATGAAGATTTTAATTGTTGAAGATGATAAAGAGATTGGAAAACTCTTAAAACTATATCTTTCTAAAGAAGGTTATGAAGTTATAATTTCAGAAACAGCTTCATCAGGTTTAAATAAATATTATGAGGAAAATCCAGATTTAATTCTTCTTGATTTAATGTTACCTGATTTTTCAGGTTTAAAAGCATTAAAGGAGATTAAAAAGGAAAAGGATATTCCTATTATAATAATTACCGCAAAGGGTGAAGAGGATGATAGAATAATTGGTTTTAAAGAAGGTGCTGATGATTATGTCACTAAACCATTTAGTTTTAAAGAATTAGTCTTGAGAGTTAAATCTGTATTAAGGAGATATGGAGAAAGGGAGGTTATTAAATTTAAAGATGTCGAAATTCATCCAAAGGAATATAAGATTTTTAAAAATGGTGAAGAGATAAAAACTTCTACTCTTGAATTTAAAATCTTTATGGCATTGTATAAAAATCTTGGAAAAGCACTCTCAAGAGATGAAATTCTTGATTCAATTTATGGTTTCTATGGTGAACCTGTAATAGATAGAAGCATAGATGTTCATATTGTAAACTTAAGAAAGAAATTAAATGATGATTCAAAAAATCCTAAATATATTGAAACAATAAGAGGAGTTGGGTATAGAATGGTGAATGATGAAAATTAGATGGAAGATAATTCTTTTTTCAGTTATTATAGTTTTGATCGCAATAATGTTCATATTAATATTTTTAAATTATTCTATCCCACAAAATTTTGATAGAGCATTAAAGATGCATGGACCTCCACCTATATCAGAACCAGGTCCTTTTAGAAAAAGCTTTCTTGATGATGTTAAAAATTCTTTACTACTTGGAGGTATATTCTCAATTATTATTGCAATTATAATATCTCTTATTTTTTCAAAGGTTCTTGAAAAACCCATAGTTGATTTGAAGAATGCAACTAAAAGAATATCGACTGGGGATTTTAATTTTGCAATAAAAAAAGAAACTAATGATGAAATTGGAAACCTCGTTGAAGATTTTAATGTTATGATAAAAAAATTAAACAATCTCGAAAACATTAGAAAAGATTTACTTAATCAAATTACGCATGATCTATCAACACCTTTAACTGGAATTTTAGGATATATAGAAGCAATAGAAGATAAGTTAATATCTGAAGATAAAATTGACGAAACATTGAAAACAATAAAAGAAGAGATAGAAAGGCTATCAACTTTAATAAATGATTTGAGAGAATATTCTTTTATAGAATCAGCAAAATTTAAATTAGATTTTGAAGAAATAAATTTATCTGAAGAAATTAATCGCTCTTTGAATATTGTAAAAAGCAAATACAACAATAAGAATATTAATGTAATTTTTAATTATCAAGATGCATATATTTATGGAGATAAAAAAAGAATAAGTGAAATTTTCAACAATATATTTGATAATGCTTTTAAGTTCAGCTATAACAATGGAAATATTTATGTAGATTTAAAAAGAGATGGTGAAAAAATTATAGTTTCTATTAAAGATGAAGGTATTGGAATTGATAAAGAAGATATTCCATATATTTTTGACAAATTTTATAGAGGAAGAAATTTAAAAGAGGTTGATTCAAAGGGTTTTGGTTTTGGTTTAGCAATTGTGAAAGAACTTGTTGAGATGCATAAGGGAGAAATTAAAGTCGAAAGTGAAAAAGGTAAGGGAACTGAAGTTAAAATATCTTTTCCTGTTCTTAATAAGTAAATTCTCTCCATAGAAAATTTTCCCAACCACTTTCAGTAAAAAAAGTAAGGTTTATAGGAAAATAATATGGAGGAAAATATATTGAAAATCCATTCAAATTTTCTTTAAAAGAGCTTAAATTTAAAATAACATACTCACTAACAATTTTATCTAATAATATTTTATCTTCTTCATTAAAGAGTATGGAAAATAATGAATAGTAATCAACATATTTTTGATTTAAAGGCACCAAACAATTCTCTCTTAAGTTTATTATATTATTAAATTTTTCATTTTTTGTTATGAAATCTTTTGTTATTTTTAGAATATCTAAACTCTTAGAGGTATTAAGAAATGAAATTGATACTTCCTCAATACCTTGTGAACCATTATTATATGAATCAAAATAAGATTTAACAATCTCTTTACCAGTTTCCAAAATTGATAGTTTTTCTGATGAAATATTTTTTAATATAACATCGTATGGAAAACCATCCAAAGGAACATATGCTTGAGATGCAATAACATAATCTACATACTCTCTCAATTCATATGAAACCTCGACTGTTTGCATAAAACAAGCATCAAAAAATACTATATCTATTTTTCTATTTTTTTTATTAAATACATTACTTAAAGATTCTTTTATCTCTTTAATTGTCAAATAATCAATCGAAGTTTCATCAAAACATACACCTTTCCCTTCACTACCTTTGAAGTTTCTTCCATCTCCATGACCCCATAAACCAAGAATAATATTTTCTGGTTTATATCTACTTAATGAAAAAAGAATAAAATCTGTTAAAACTTCTGGATCCCCAGTGTTTAAATTATCAAATTTTTTTAATTCCACCTGTGTACTATTATCAATTTCAATAATTTTTGTTTCATTTTCTCCATCTAATAAAATCAATACTTTACTGTTCTCAAAAGAACTATTTTGTATTTCTAAAATGTCTCCTAATGCATGTATATATAAATCATTATCACTTGCCATATATATAATAAAAAGATTTTTAGTACTATTGCTTTTAACTGGAGTTATAAATAGAAGAAGTAAAATAAAAAATAGGGAAAGTTTATTTTTCATAAATTATAGTCACCCCAGAATCTATTGGATTCCAAAAAACATACGCACCAAGTGCTTCAACAACAAATCTAACAGGAACCAACGTTCTTCCATCTATTATAATAGGAGGAGAATCAAGAATATATTTTTTACCATTGATATATGCTATAAAATTGTTAACCCACATTAATATCTCCTTTTCAGGAAATATTATTTTGATACTTGAATCTGAACTATTCCAATATATATCTCCACCAAAATTTTCTATAATAAATCTTAAAGGTACCATTGTTCTACTATTAACTATTATAGGTGGAGTTTCAAGCTCTATCTTTTTGTTGTTAACATATCCAATAGGATTGTTTATCCAAATTTTCAATACTAAAGACGAAAGTTTAAAAATATGGATTTTAGCCTCGTAGATATTATTTTTCTCATTATATTCATCTATATTATGACCACTATCTATCTGAATTATTAAAGTTTTATCACCTAAAAGATTTATATTTTGATTTATAAAGCTTTTTTTTGATAAATCAAGATTAAATTTTGTTTTTATTTTATCAACATTATTAATCTCAACAATTTTTGATTCAATATGAGTGTATTTTGATGATGTATCCCAAAAAATTGAAACAAGAAAATTTAATGGACTATTCGACTGTTTTAGATTTTTCACTTCAATTTCAATCTCTACACTAAAAGTATCATTTTCAAAAATTATCTCTTTAGATAAATTTACATTTTTTACAAAAAGATCTAACCCATCTTCACCTTTTACTATATTAAAAAAACCTATTATTAAAATTAAACTCGTTAAAACTAAAATTATCTTTTTCATTTTTACCTCTATTTATTTAGATAAAAAATTATAAAATTTGTTTCAAAAAAAACTCTGCAATAATTATTGTCTTTTTCCCCTCTCTTTTTATTGATATATTCAAATCATCTTTATCAATTTTAATATATTTCAATATAATTTTTGAAAAATCTTTTTTAAGTTCATCAAGTTGTTTTGGTGAAAGAGTTAATCTATCAGAATCAAGAACAAAAGATATCCTATCTTTAGCAATAGTCCCACTTTTTTTTCTAAAGAGTCTCACTGTTTTTTCTCCCTCTTAAAAAAGTTAGATATTTTATCAATGAATGACTCTTTTTCCTGATAAATAGTTAAAGGTATATCTTCTCCAAGCATTCTTCTTACTATATTTTTTAACTCTCTTCCTCCAATTGAAGAATCGTTAAGAACTGCTGGTTCACCTATATTAGTTGAAATAGTTATATATGGATCCTCTGGAACGATTCCTATAACTTTAATTGATAAAATCTCTTCTATATCCTTCCAATGAATCATTTCACCCTTTTTCACCATATCAAATTTTACTCTATTTATGATTAATTGAGGATCGAATATCTCCATTGATTCTAATAGACCAATAACTCTATCTGCGTCTCTAATTGCAGTTATCTCAGGAGTTGTGACAATAATTGCTTCATCACTCGAAAGAGTTGACATTCTAAAACCATGTTCAATCCCTGCTGGTGAATCAAGTAATACATAATCATATTTTTTCTTTAAATCATTAATCACCCATTTTAAATCTTCTACTTTTAATTCTTCTTTCAATCTTGTTTGTGCAGCTGGAAGTAAAACTAAATTATCTTTGAATTTTTTATCTTTTACAAGGGCTTGTGATAATTTGCATGTTTTATCAATAACATCCATCAAATTATAAACAATTCTATTTTCTAAGCCAAGAACCAAATCAAGGTTTCTTAAACCTATATCAACATCAACAAGAGCAACACTTTTTCCTAAAGACGCTAAACCAGTTCCAATATTCCCAACTATAGTTGTTTTTCCAACCCCACCCTTTCCAGATGTTATAACAATGCTTTTACCCAAATTCCCTCCTTTAATTTAAAAAAGTTATCTTTTTCTATATTGTCTTCTTTTTCTTGCTGTATGTAAACCTGGTTTCTTTCTCTCTTTTATTCTACTATCAAAAGATAGAAGTTTTTTTGATTTAAGAATCTGTTTACTATTTGGGTCTAACTCAACAAGAGCTCTTGAAATTGCATGTCTTATTGCTTCTGCTTGACTAGATAAGCCCCCACCTTCAACTTTTACTGAAAAGTCATAAATGTCTTCTTTATTTGTTAGTTTTAATGGCTCAAGAATCTTTAATCTAAAATATTCAACTGGAAAGTATTCTTCAAATTTCTTACCATTTATTATTATGTTGCCGCTTCCATTCGATGCCTTAACTCTTGCTAATGAAGTTTTTCTTCTTCCACTTATTAAACTACTCATTCTTCCTCCTTATATGGTAATGGGTTTTGTGAATTATGAGGATGCTCTTCTCCTGAATAAACTTTCAACCTTTTCATCATTCTATATCTTAATTTATTTTTAGGGATCATACCTTTAACAGCATCTTTTATAGGTTCATCTGGATGTTTTTTTATAAGTTGATTGAAAGTGGTCTCTTTTAATCCGCCTGGATAACCTGAATAGCGATAATATTTTTTATTCTCTGCCTTATCGCTTGAGAGTTTAATTTTTTCAGCATTAATAACAATAACATAATCTCCACAATCTGCATATGGAGTATAATCTACTTTATGTTTTCCCATTAATAATCTTGCAATTATTACAGAAATCCTTCCTAAAGTTTTATCTGTTGCATCAATAATCCACCAATTTCTTTTAACTTCGTTAGGTTTTATAAAAGTAGTTTTCATATCTCCTCCTTAAACATTCAATATTCTAATATATTTAATCACTTTGTCAAGTTAGTTTATTTTATTGGAATTTTTCTCATTATATGTTTCTATAAAAGCATTTACAACATCTTTATCATATAAAATATCAGCATTTTTAACAAGCTCATCAATAACATCATCCATTTTATGTGCGGGTCTATATGGTCTATGAGATGACATAGCATCTATAACATCAGCAACTGATACAATTTTAGCTTCAAATATTATTTCATCTTTTTTTAATCCTGAAGGA
>Ga0116148_1003518_pt1 | contig 14386 bp, 6 predicted proteins | sample AD_UKC055_MetaG_FD_89786 | JGI IMG/M metagenome (GOLD analysis project Ga0116148, IMG submission 89786) | Active sludge microbial communities of municipal wastewater-treating anaerobic digesters from USA - AD_UKC055_MetaG | ecosystem: Engineered > Bioreactor > Anaerobic > Digestate | place: USA... | reverse complement strand
AGGTGCCGTCGTCGACATGATTGTACAGCAGGGCGCCGTAGCGGGTGGTCGGATACTGGTTGGCCAGCTGCGGATCGAAAAGCAGGGTGAGCTCGGCGTTGACATCCCCGAGAAAACGCCCGAGCCGGTAAAAATCAAAGCTGTTGTAGAGATCGACGCCCCTGAAGAAAATGCGGCCGTTGGGAGCGTAGTGCTTGTAGGCGTAGAAATCGCGGACGCCGAATTGCTCCATCAGCCGCCGGGTCTGGGCGACCGCGTCCGGCCAAACCTCCTCCCCCCAGAGATCGGGATAGACATAACCGAGCGGGGACATCACGCTGACAAAGCCGTCGTTGGCCGTGGCGGTCTCGTAGTAATAGCGGGCGATGAAGGGGCAGAGGTCGAGGAGGTGCAGGTTCCAGCCCCAGGTGAGGGGCACGCGGCCGCGCCGCGGTGAAAGCCAGGCCCCGGCTTGCAGGGTGAGGGCCCAGTTGGAGGCATCGCCCTCCGAGCTGATGAAGAGGAGGTAATATTTGTCCTCGAGCCGGACCTCGTCCGGCCTCTTTTGCGCCGGGGGCTGCAGGGGCTGCGGGGCCAGCGGGAAGGCGGCATGCCACGAGAGATTGTTTTGCAGGGTTTCGTGAAAGGCGCCGCCGAAGGTGGCGATCCACTGCACCAGGGGTTCGGGATCCATCCAGCCATAACAGTGGAAAATGCGGCCGGGATTCCGGTTTTGCATATGGGTGAGCAGGCGTTCGATGAGATCGGCGCGGGCGGCGGGCAGGGCGTCGAAGCGGACCCCGCCGGGGGGATCCCCGGCCAGGTTGAGCTGGAACATGCGGTGCAGGATGGTGAAATCGGTAATCTCGCGGATATAGCACTTGTCGGGGTTGCAGAGAGGCAGGAGGGTGCGCAGGCCCCAGTCGACGAGGGTCAGGTAGCGTTTCTCTTCACTCCAGGAGGTGTTGTTCCAGGGCAGGCTGGGCCGTTCAAGCCGGGCGGGCACCCACACCGGCGCATCGCCGTCGAAAACATCCTCCACCCGGATGGAATCGACAGGAAGGAAGCCGAGGGCGCGGGCGGTCGTTTCCGGCAGGGGGAGGCAGCCGGTCAATCCCCCGATCAGGGCGGCGTACTCTCCCTGCCAGAAAAAGGATTGGCCGGAAAAGTTGCCCCAGCGCCGCGGCTCATAGGTGATGACGCCGCGAATATGGCTGCGAAAGTGATCGACCAGCTCGGCGAAGCTGGTGATGCGATTGAAATTCACCCCGCCCCGATCCCGGTAGATGGCCTCCCAGCTCTCGTCGGTCCCGGTATAGCTCCAGGCCTCGCGGACATTGGCGAGGTAGAGCCGGGCGCCCTCACGGTTGACGATGCCGGCGAGGGTCAGGGCGGCGAGGCGGTAGGTTTCGGCCGTATTCTGGCCATCGAACAGTACGGCTTCCATCGGCTGGACCGATACCGGGAGCAGGGTGATCAGGAGGAGAAAAGAGAGTATGGGATTGCGCATGGGCTCTCCGCCGGAGGGTTGGATGAAAAATTCGGTTGTGGCCGCGGCTGAGCATACTCTGTGCGGGGAGGGCGGATGCCAGCGTCAATTCCCTGCGGGCGACCAGGTGAATATAATGCCGATGCGGCTAATGTTACAAGTGAAAAAAATTATCTGCTGTTTATGCAGTACAGCGACAGGGATTATGGGCAAGCGACGCAAGGTGGGAGCCAGATTTCAGGGGGTAGACTGGTTTTGTTTGCTTGTTTTTATGCTGAAAAATACCTAATATATAGTCTATGGCAAAAAAAGAAAAAAGCCTCCAGCAGATGGTCAACCGCCGGGCCTATCACGACTATGAGATCGTCGAGAAATTCGAGGCCGGGATCGCCCTGCAGGGCACCGAGGTCAAATCGGTCCGCGCCGGCAAGGTGAGCTTCAAGGACAGCTACGCCCGCGTCATCGACGGCGAGCTGTGGATGGTCAACCTCCACATCAACGAGTATGACCACGGCACGATCTGGAACCACGACCCGGCGCGCAACCGCAAGCTGCTGCTCCACCGCCGCGAGATCAAGCGGCTGACCGGCAAGACCGAGGAGCAGGGGATGACCCTGGTCCCCCTCAGCCTCTATTTCAAGAACGGCAAGGTCAAGGTGGAGCTGGGGCTCGGGCGCGGGCGCAAGAGTTACGACAAAAGGGCTGAAATCGCCAAGCGTGACGTCAACCGCGACATCGAACGCGAACTGAAAGAGCGGCAGCGGAACTGAACCAGAGCGGAGAACAATTTGTGAACCACGGAGAAGCATATCAGGAACTGAGCCGGCGCGGATTCATCCAGCAGGTCACCGAGCCGGAACCCCTGCAGGAGCTGCTCGCCAAAGGGCCGGTGACTTTTTATGTCGGCATCGACCCCACCGCCGACAGCCTCCACGTTGGCCATCTCATGGCGGTGATGGGGATGATGCAGATGCAAAAGTTCGGCCACCGCCCCATCGCCATCGTCGGCGGCGGCACGGCCATGGTCGGGGATCCGAGCGGCAAGAGCGAGATGCGCAAGATGCTCACGCGCGAAGCGATCGCTGCCAACGGCGAAAAGATCAAAATACAGCTCAGCCGCTATCTCGATTTCGGTGCGGGCAAGGCGATCATGGTCGACAATTACGACTGGCTGGGCGAACTCAAATATATCGAATTTTTGCGCGACATCGGCCGCCACTTCAGCGTCAACCGCATGCTCACCTATGAGGCCTACAAGATCCGCATGGAAAAGGGACTCTCCTTTCTCGAGTTCAACTACCAGCTGCTGCAGGCCTATGATTTTTTGATGCTTTATGACCGCCACGGCTGCCGGCTGCAAATGGGCGGCGACGATCAGTGGGCCAACATCCTGGCGGGAACGGACCTGATCCGCCGGGTGCGGAGTGTCGACGCCTACGGCCTCACCTTCCCGCTGCTGACCACGGCGACCGGCGCCAAGATGGGCAAGACCGAGTCGGGGGCGGTCTGGCTCGACCCGGACAAGACCACGCCGCATGAATATTTTCAGTACTGGGTCAACAGCGACGACCGCGATGTCGCCCGCTTTCTCGCCTTCTTCACGCCGCTGCCCATGGCGGAGATCGAACCGGTGAGCCGGCTGGAGGGGGCGGAGCTGAATGCGGCCAAGGTGGTGCTCGCCTTCGAGGCCACGGCGCTGACCCACGGCCTGGAGGCGGCGCAGTCCGCGCAGGCTGCTGCGGCTGCGGCTTTTGGCGGCCGTGAGATCCCCGCCGGGCTGCTGCCCTCGAGCAGGGTGGGCCGGGGCAGTGTGGCGCGCGATGCCGCCGCCATCCCGGCGAGCGGGATCGGCCGGGCGGCGCTGGCGGCCGGGGTGAAGCTGGCCGACCTGCTGGTGGAGCACGGGCTGCTCTCCTCGAAGGGAGAAGTGAAGCGGCTGATCCAGGGGGGCGGACTCTATCTGGGCGAGGAGCGGGTGGAGGATCCCGGCCGGGTGGTGACGGAGGCCGATGCCCGGGAGGGGGCGATCGTGGTGCGCCTGGGCAAGAAGCGTTATCACCGTTTCGTTCTGGATTAAGGGGAATGGTGGCGGCTCTGGGCTTGCGGAGGCGGGAGAAGCCCGCTTGGTTCCCAAAAAAAGAGCGGAAAAAAGGCTGTTTTGGCAAAAAAAGCTTGCATTCTCGATAAAAAGCCTTATATTATGTCCCATTTTGTGCGGCAAATTTGCCAAAACGAGCCCGCAAAAAAAAGTTCTAAAAAAGCAAGAAAGTACTTGACTGGAAGATAAAAGTTTCGTACTTTATACGGCTGCGAACGAAACACCGAAATAGCAGCGAAATTGTTCTTTGAAAATAGCGTGCAAGGCTCTATCGTCAATTCAAGGCCAGATTAATCTCGTTAATTGAAAATGAAATATATTACAATGAAGAGTTTGATCCTGGCTCAGGACGAACGCTGGCGGCGTGCCTAACACATGCAAGTCCAGGAGAATTGGTTTCTTCGGAATCCATAGTAAACTGGCGAACGGGTGAGTAACACGTAAGTAACCTGCCCTGGAGACGGGGATAACACTGCTAACGCGGTGCTAATACCGGATAATGCAGCGGATCCGCATGGATATGTTGTTAAAGCTGGCCTCTTCATGAAAGCTAGCACTTCAGGATGGACTTGCGTCCCATTAGTTTGTTGGCGGGGTAACGGCCCACCAAGACTACGATGGGTAGCCGGCCTGAGAGGGTGATCGGCCACACTGGGACTGAGATACGGCCCAGACTCCTACGGGAGGCAGCAGTGAGGAATATTGCGCAATGGTCGCAAGACTGACGCAGCAACGCCGCGTGAGGGATGAAGTACTTCGGTATGTAAACCTCTGTTAGAAGGGAAGAACGGGTGGATGTCGAACAGGCATTCATCGTGACGGTACCTTCAGAGAAAGCCCCGGCTAACTCCGTGCCAGCAGCCGCGGTAATACGGGGGGGGCAAGCGTTGTCCGGAATTATTGGGCGTAAAGGGCGCGTAGGTGGGACAGCAAGTCTGGGGTGCAATCTTACGGCTTAACTGTAAGCTTGCCCTGGATACTACTGTTCTTGAGTTCGGAAGAGGGTAGTGGAATTCCTGGTGTAGCGGTGAAATGCGTAGATATCAGGAAGAACACCGGTGGCGAAGGCGGCTACCTGGTCCGATACTGACACTGAGGCGCGAAAGTGCGGGGAGCAAACAGGATTAGATACCCTGGTAGTCCGCACAGTAAACGTTGGACACTAGGTGTTGGTCTTTATGAGATCAGCGCCGCAGCTAACGCATTAAGTGTCCCGCCTGGGGAGTACGACCGCAAGGTTGAAACTCAAAGGAATTGACGGGGGCCCGCACAAGCGGTGGAGCATGTGGTTTAATTCGATGCAACGCGAAAAACCTTACCTGGGCTTGAACTGTGGTCGCAAACTCATGAAAGTGAGTCCTCCTTCGGGACGGCCATAGAGGTGCTGCATGGCTGTCGTCAGCTCGTGCCGTGAGGTGTTGGGTTAAGTCCCGCAACGAGCGCAACCCTTGCCCTTAGTTGCCAACAGGTTATGCTGGGAACTCTAAGGGGACTGCCCCAGACAATGGGGAGGAAGGTGGGGACGACGTCAAGTCATCATGGCCCTTACGTCCAGGGCTACACACGTGCTACAATGGCCGGTACAATGGGAAGCAATACCGCGAGGTGGAGCAAATCCTAAAAACCGGTCTCAGTTCAGATTGCAGTCTGCAACTCGACTGCATGAAGTCGGAATCGCTAGTAATCGTGGATCAGCATGCCACGGTGAATACGTTCCCGGGCCTTGTACACACCGCCCGTCACGCCATGGAAGCCGGTAGCACCCAAAGCCAGTGGCCCAACCTTCGGGAAGGAGCTGTCTAAGGTGAGATCGGTGACTGGGGCGAAGTCGTAACAAGGTAGCCGTATCGGAAGGTGCGGCTGGATCACCTCCTTTCTATGGAGAATCGTCTCTCTTCACGGGAGAGGCAGATCTCATGACCTTGAAAAGACCTTGAGCCTGCACGCTATTTTTTATTTTGACTGAAGATCCGGAGCCCGTCCGGGCTCCGGATCTTTGGTGTCTAGGGCCACTCTGACGCATGTCGGGCCCTCTCACCTTGGGCCTATAGCTCAGTTTGGTTAGAGCGCACGCCTGATAAGCGTGAGGTCAGTGGTTCAATTCCACTTAGGCCCACACGAACCTGGCGCTGTCGGCTTTTTCAGGACAGCAGCGTCTCTGAACAGGCCAATGGGGCTATAGCTCAGCTGGGAGAGCGCCTGGTTTGCAACCAGGAGGCCACCGGTTCGATCCCGGTTAGCTCCACTTTAACCGGAAACTTGTTCTTTCCATCTGGAGTTCATCAAGTGATCGTCTGCCTTTCGGGGCCGGCGCGTGGTGCGAGTCCACAGCTCTCCGCTACGCAGGGGTAGTTCCCTGCGTTGTTCTTTGACAACTTGAAATTGAATCGATCGTGGTAACAAAGGCAAAAAACCTTAAAAACGAAACACAGTTGGAGATGATAACCATCTGCTGTGGACCATAGATGTTTGGTTAAGTTACTAAGGGCCTATGACGGATGCCTTGGCACGAGAAGGCGATGAAGGACGTGGCAAGCTGCGATAAGCCTCGGGTAGGTGCAAACAACCGTAGACCCGGGGATTTCCGAATGGGGCAACCCCGCACGGGTAATGCTGTGCGACTCCCTGCTGAACACATAGGCAGGGTAGAGCCAACGAGGAGAAGTGAAACATCTCAGTACCCTCAGGAAGAGAAAGCAATTGCGATTCCCCCAGTAGCGGCGAGCGAAAAGGGAAGAGTCTAAACCTGTTTTATGTTAAAGCCTGGTCGCGTTGTAAAACAGGGGTCGTGGGGCTTTGGGCGGCTGTTGTCCAGAACAGCCAAGCAGTCAAAAAATCAGGTGTTAGCCGAAGTGCGCTGGAAAGCGCAAACCAGAGACGGTGATAGTCCGGTAGGCGAAAACAGCTGGTCTGCTTCTAAAGTTCCCAAGTACCGCGGGACACGTGGAATCTTGCGGGAATTCGGGAGGACCACCTTCCAAGACTAAATACTCTCTCGTGACCGATAGTGAACTAGTACCGTGAGGGAAAGGTGAAAAGAACCGGGGAACCGGAGTGAAATAGTACCTGAAATCATAGGCCTACAAGCAGTCGGAGTTCTGACTTGTCAGAATGACGGCGTGCCTTTTGTTTAATGAGCTGGCGAGTTACTCGTACGTTGCGAGGTTAAGGTGTTCAGCACCGCAACCGTAGCGAAAGCAAGTCTGAATAGGGCGACCAGTAACGTGCGGTAGACGCGAAACCGGGTGATCTATGCATGGCCAGGATGAAGCGAATGTAATAGTTCGTGGAGGTCCGAACCCACCAAAGTTGAAAATTTGGGGGATGAGCTGTGCATAGGGGTGAAAGGCTAATCAAACTCGGTGATAGCTCGTTCTCCCCGAAATAACTTTAGGGTTAGCCTCGTATTAGAGTGTTGGAGGTAGAGCACTGAATGGACTAGGGCTCTTACAAGGGTACCAACCCCAATCAAACTCCGAATTCCAACACATCGATGTACGGGAGTTAGGGAGTGGGGGATAAGCTTCATTCCCAAGAGGGAAACAACCCAGACCGACAATTAAGGCCCTTAAGTACAGGCTAAGTGAAAAAGGATGTGACGTTGCATAGACAACTAGGATGTTGGCTTAGAAGCAGCCATCATTTAAAGAGTGCGTAATTGCTCACTAGTCAAGTGGTGTCGCGCCGATAATAATTGGGGCTCAAGCCTGTCGCCGAAATTACGGGATTCTCTTCGGAGGATCGGTAGGGGAGCGTTCCATGGTAGGTCGAAGCGTACGTGCGAGCGTATGTGGACGAAATGGAAGCGATTATGCCAGCATGAGTAGCGAGAAACTCTGTGAGAAACAGAGTCACCGAAAATCTAAGGTTTCCTGAGTAAAGTTAATCTTCTCAGGGTTAGTCGGACCCTAAGCCGAGGCCGAAAGGCGTAGGTGATGGAAAACAGGTTTAATATTCCTGTACCACCGGTGTGTCGATTAAGACACTATGGGGTGACGCAGAAGTGAAAGGTCAGCCGGACTCTGGATTGCCGGTCTAAGTGCGTAGGAGGAACGAGCAGGAAAATCCGTTCGTTCACTACTCCGAGACACGAATGAAAGGGCTTAGCCCATAAATTGACCCTAAGCAGGCTGCCAAGAAAAACCTCTATGTGAGATACACAGGTGACCGTACCGCAAACCGACACAGGTAGATGGGGAGAAGATCCTAAGGTGCTCGAGTGAGCGTTAGTTAAGGAACTAGGCAAAATAGCTCCGTAACTTCGGAAGAAGGAGTGCCTCGAGTAAGTGAAATTGTACAAATCTAGCTGAAAGAGGCCGCAGAGAATTGGCCTGGGCGACTGTTTACTAAAAACACATGTCTCTGCTAAGCCGTAAGGCGATGTATAGGGACTGATACCTGCCCGGTGCTGGAAGGTTAAGGGGATGGGTCATTGGGAGTAATCCTGAGAAGCTCAGAACTGAAGCCCCAGTAAACGGCGGCCGTAACTATAACGGTCCTAAGGTAGCGAAATTCCTTGTCGGGTAAGTTCCGACCTGCACGAATGGTATAACGACTTGGGCGCTGTCTTAACTAGCGGCTCGGCGAAATTGTAGCACCGGTGAAGATGCCGGTTACCCACGACGGGACGGAAAGACCCCGTGAACCTTTACTATAACTTAGCATTGAGTTTTGACATTGCATGTGTAGGATAGGTGGGAGACGTTGAAGCGGCCACGCTAGTGGTCGTGGAGTCAACCTTGAAATACCACCCTTGTACTGTTGAAATTCTAACCTCGACCCGTGAATCCGGGCCAGGGACATTGTTTGGTGGGTAGTTTGACTGGGGCGGTCGCCTCCCAAAATGTAACGGAGGCTCCCAAAGGTTTCCTCAGCACGGTCGGTAATCGTGCGCAGAGTGTAAAGGCATAAGGAAGCTTAACTGTGAGACAAACAAGTCGAGCAGATGCGAAAGCAGGGCTTAGTGATCCGGCGGTTGAAAGTGGAATTGCCGTCGCTCAAAGGATAAAAGGTACTCCGGGGATAACAGGCTTATCGGGTCCAAGAGTTCACATCGACGACCCGGTTTGGCACCTCGATGTCGGCTCATCGCATCCTGGGGCTGGATAAGGTCCCAAGGGTTTGGCTGTTCGCCAATTAAAGCGGTACGTGAGCTGGGTTTAGAACGTCGCGAGACAGTTCGGTCCCTATCTGTCGTGGGCGTAGGATATTTGAGGGAAGCTGCTCTTAGTACGAGAGGACCGGAGTGGACGAACCTCTGGTGCACCAGTTGTCGCTCCAGCGGCATGGCTGGGTAGCCAAGTTCGGAACGGATAAGCGCTGAAAGCATCTAAGCGCGAAGCCAATCCCAAGATTAGATATCCCCGCCGCAAGGCGCTAAAGGCTCCTCGTAGATGACGAGGTTGATAGGCCACAGGTGTAAGCATGGTAACATGTTCAGCCGAGTGGTACTAATAAGCCGTGCGGCTTAACCAAACTTTTATATCTGCAGCAGATGGTTATCTGCTCCAATAAAAGTAGAAATACAATGTGTTAACTCAATTTCAAGTTGTCAAGATATTCCGGTGATCATAGCGGAGGTGTTACACCCGATCCCATTCCGAACTCGGAAGTTAAGCCCTTCAGCGCCGATGGTACTATTCGGGAGACCGTATGGGAGAGTAGGTAGTCGCCGGATTTTTTTCAAGCCCTGAGCATTCGCTCGGGGCTTTTTTTTATGTGCCGCAAGCAGCGGCACACGACGGGATGAAATCAAAAACCCCGGGCGCGGACCCGGGGTTTTTAATTTTTGGCGGTTGGAAATGCGCAAGCCCCGGCACGATCGCCCGGTTCAGGCGCCGGGGTATGCTCACGGGGCCTCTTTGGCCTCCGCCGCAGAGGGCTGAAACCGCCCTTGCATCAGCGCGGCGATCTTGTCAAAGGCGGCCAGCAGCTCCTCCGCCTCTTCGGGCGTGAAGCGGGCGAGCAGCTGCTCGAACATCAGCTCCATGTCCCGCTGCCGCTGCTCCATGACCTCGCGCCCCGCCGCGGTGAGCTGGATGCCCACCTGCCGGCGGTCCGCCTCCTCGCTGTGCTTCTCGACCAGCTCCAGCTGCAGCAGGCGGTTGACCAGCTCCGTGCCGGTAGAGGGGGCCAGCTTCAGCCTCTCGCACAACTCCGTGGCGGTGAGATGGCCCTGCACCGAAAGCAGGATGAGGGTCTGGTACTGTCGCATGGTCACCTGCGTGCCTTCGGCATGGTGGCGGTTGAGGCTGTGAAAGGCGCCCATAATGCGCGGCGCCAGCACCGCCAGCCGGCGGGCCTGTTCCGTGGATGTGCTTTTGGATTGGGCCATGGTGCTCCTCTTTTCAGCCGATGGCTGCCAAATCTATTCGTCTCAGCGAAATATACAGAGGAGGCCGTCCAAATACAACAGTTTTTTGACTCCCGGTGGCAGTCAGAAACGGGTAACCCTCTCCTTTCCTTCCCGGCGCGCTATGGCGCGGGAACCCAGCAGATTTCACGGACGCCAGCAGGGGCGGCGATGTGTTCAAGCCCGCTGCCCTCGCTGAGTACAACATACAAAGCCCCCTCTTGTGCAAAGGCGATCTCCTCGCCATCGCTGGACCAAGCCACTGCGCTCGCACTGCCGGAGGTGAAATGTGTCAACTGCCGCAATCCACTGCCATCGCTGCCCACGCAGAAAAGATCGGCTGAGTGCGTGAAAGCGATCTTCACCCCATCCGGCGACCAGGCGATCTCATTCACCGCTAAATCGGGCTCATTCTGCACAAGCGGTCGGGTCGTTCGCAGGTCCGCATTGACGAGGGACACGCGACCATCATTCTGGAGAGAGAGGGCTGCAGCTGAAGGACCCCACGCAAGCAATACGAACTTGGCGGTCACGAGCGTTGTTTTCTCACTGCCATCCAGCTGCATGATACGCAGTTCATCCTGCCCCGTGTAGAGTCTTGCATCATCAAGATAACTATAATCGTAAGCAATGCGGGCGCCATCCGGCGCCCAGCGGGGAGTATGGTTGAATCCGGTGGTGTCGGTGGTCAGCCTGCGCCGGCCGCTGCCATCGCGGTTCATAATCCAGACATGGTTCATACTGCCATCCGGTCCACTCTGGAAGGCGATGGTGGTGCCGTCCGGCGACCATTGGCCGTCTGAATCGGAGAACTGATTTTGCGTCAGGTTACGCGGCTGTGCATCGCCGAAAATGGAGGCCGTGAAAAGGTCAAGTTGCCCATCTTTGACTGCTGAATACAACAAGGTCTTCCCATCCGGCGAGAGTCTTATCTCAAAACCGCTGGCGATCTTTCTCGCTCCGGCGCTCTCCCTGCCAATCGAATAGATTTCAAATGATGAAAGGCCCGTGTGTACCGTCACGACGATTTGCGCTTCTTTCGCCTTGCTCAAGCCTAATTCATTTTCACAGTTGATTGTGAATAAGGCTGCCAGACAAACCCCGGCTAAATAGATTCTGCAAGTCTTCATTTTAACCTCCTTTCACGAAGGGGAAAACGTGAAAGTAATTAATAATAAATATGATACCACTAGTGTCCGGACGTTATTAAAAATAGCAGGTTCTAATTGCTAATTAATAATGTTCTGAAATAGGTTGTTTTAACGTAATCGATTTGAAATATTTTTGTAATTTTCCGCTATCCCGATCGTCGGACGAAAGGATAGCGGCCTATGAATTCTGGAAAAACAGTTTTTGCGCAGCTGGTTGAACATATTTCCATTCATGAATTCAGATAATGTGTTAAGCGATATCGCGGTAATTATAAAGTCAAATCTTTTTCATGCTGGGATCATTCCCTATGCATGGCTTTTGCTCAATTGACCTATCGAGAGAGTTTGCGTGACGTTGAAGCCTGCTTTCGCGCTATGCAACCTCGGCTCTATCACATGGGGATCCGCGGTCGGATCTCGAAGATCACCTTGAGCGATGCCAATGAAAACGTGATTGGCATATCTATGCTTATTTTGCTCAAGTATTATTTCATGAAGCACGATCGCTTTATGCCAATGATGCTTTTATGCTGGAACTGGAAGAAACCATCTATGCCTTGGATTCAACCACCATTGATCTCTGTTTATCTTTGTTTCCTTGGGGGCATTTTCGAAAACGAAAAGCGGCGGTTAAGCTGCACACACTACTCGATCTTCGATGTAACATATCTACTTTCAAAGAGATAACAGACGGCCGTGTGCATGATGTAAATATTTTGGATTCCCTGGTTCCTGAAGCCGGTTCTTTTTATGTAATGGATCGAGCATATCTGGATTTTCAGAGGTTGCATCAACTTCACCTTGAACTGGCATATTTCATTATACGAGCAAAAACGAATCTCCAGTTTACGCGTATGTATTCACGGCCTGTCGACAAAGCGTCGGTCTACAGGTGTATCAGACAATCAAACTCAAGGGATTCTATCCCTCCAAATTCTATCCGGAGAAAATCAGGTGAATCAAAGTTTACGACATCGAAAAAGATAAACACCTGACTTTTTTAACAAATTACTTTTTGGTACCAGCCCTGGCCGTGGCGAAAGCTTAGAAACTGAGATGGCAGATCGAGCTATTTTTTAATGGATAAAGCAGCACCTTCGGATCAAATCATTTTTTGGAACCTCTGAAAATGCCGTTAAGACACAAATTTGGATCGCGGTCTGTGTCTATATTCTTGTAGCCATAGTAAAAAACGACTCAATTTGTCAGCAAGCCTCTTCAAAATTCTACAAATATTGAGTGTTAGCGCCTTCGAGAAAAGTGATATAATACAATTGTTTAACAACACACTCTCTCAAACCGACACTCCTCTTGACAGTAATCAATTAAATTTATTCGACTAATATCTGGACACTACTGTTATGATACATAAATTTAGACACACTATGAATCAGCTCTCTATATAAAAAAATCATTCCTATAATTTACCTGATCAACTGAAGCCTAAGAACGATCATACTATTTCCATGAATCAATCGACAGAAATATAGCCCAGAGGCTGCATTTTCATTAAAATCATTCCTGCCATCCCACACAATTTGATGGTTACCAGTAGAATATTCTTGTGCTGGAATCAGCAATTTGATACGTTGTCCTTGCATATTGTAAATGATCATCGATGCGAGCCCAGCCTCTGGCAGTGAAAAACTGATAGTTGTGCTGGCATTGAAAGGGTTTGGATAATTGTGTAGCATATGTATATCATTGTGAGAATTTGCATGCAGATCGTCATGTGAATTTTTTCCACCCAGTTTATCTAAAGCAGTGCCAACTACTACAGCATGAATTGGCGACACTGCCGTCCTCGAATCGAAGCAGTTGTCAGTGACAATTACCTTTAAGGAAAAACTCTGCCAACCTGAAATCTGGATTGAAGAACTATTGCCGCCTATCGCGAACCATTCGCCGCATGGTGTTTCATCTGTTACTGGCGGATATAGTTCGCTCTGCTCAGCTAAATCCGGATTATAGCAGTCAACGCGCTTATACCATTGATACGTAAATGGAGATGTTCCGCCACTTATTTGAGCTGAAAAAGTGCCAGACTCCCCAGGATCGAGCTGATCGGGCCCAGAGATAGAGACTGAAAGGAGGCTGCAAACATAGTACCTTGCGCCGTTAAGCATGCAATAAGCGTCTCTATTACGGTGTCCACAAACTTTGTTTTGACGATGGAGTTCAATGCATTCCTGACAGGTGGTATTTGCATCCTGCTGGCACCCTAATAGTTCTTCAGATTGTATTGTTGATGCAGAGGAGCAAAGTGCGCCAGTATCGCAAAGGCCATTATTGCAGCAGAGCGCTAAAGTATCCTGGCCGAGTAAATCCATTTCTACAAAGAACTGGCTTAAACCAAGCAGAACTATTACTACAACCAAGACACCAAAAAGAACTTTAATAGTAGAACTCATGGCAAGTTCTCCCTGCAATTTGGTATTCCCAAATTCCTCAATCTGCTGAAATTAAAAAGCAAATTTGCATAGGAACAATTAACTCGTAGCAGTTTGAGTCAATGCAGTTATTATTTGATCTTTCTGTCCCTTCTCCAATACGCCTGTCCAAACATGTTGTATTCGTCCTTTGGCGTCAATAAGTATGGTCTGTGGCGTTAAATAGGGCTTATAGCTGTGGGTAAATACTGTATCCGCCGGGATATAAACTGGATAGTTCATTCCAATGATGGATACATCATTTATTATATCATCATTTAGATCGATGCAAATGCCTGCGACTCGGCAGGGTTTTGTTAACAAACTGTCTGTTATTTCGGACCAATTTGCTAAATTGCGTTCACATGCGCCGCAAGACATACTGAAAACAAACAGCAAGGTGTGTGGTACTTTCCCATCATAAACAAAATTTATTTCTTGGCCATTAAGACAAGAAAACGCTTTAAAGCCTTGTACTTTATCACCCTCACGGATGGCTACATTACCAACAAATAGTTTTAGTCGGCTCTTCAATTCACGATTCTGCCGAGAAAGTAAAATGACCTCGAAAGAAAGACAAATAATAGCTGTAAAAAAGAATATGCGCCAAAATGTTTTCATACGTTTATTTTACGGTTTTTCCCCTACGTAATTTGCAATAGTTATTATTTGGGCAGAAAATGCCTGAATTCGATTGATAATTTGAATACTTACTTGATAAAACATACCAAGCTTAGTAGATTTATTAATAATAAGATACTAGGAGTTTGTCGGATTTGAGACTTTCGAAAATTATAAGCTATTAATTAATATTCATTTAAAATTTCGATCTAAAAAGTGATACTATAATAAAATCAATTACTTACATTTTAAATCCGACAGGCTCCT
>Ga0116148_1003510_pt1 | contig 14392 bp, 2 predicted proteins | sample AD_UKC055_MetaG_FD_89786 | JGI IMG/M metagenome (GOLD analysis project Ga0116148, IMG submission 89786) | Active sludge microbial communities of municipal wastewater-treating anaerobic digesters from USA - AD_UKC055_MetaG | ecosystem: Engineered > Bioreactor > Anaerobic > Digestate | place: USA... | reverse complement strand
CGATCCTACTACATTTCCACCATGAAAGCGCTCATTCAGACCGGTTCTAGCCTGTCTGCGTGCGGACACGCACAGGCAGGCGGGCGGGTGCCCGTGCCCCTGAAAAGCGATTTCTTATCAATCAACGCCACCACGAACATCGACATGGCATCCTCTTTGGGGTGTCCTGCCCTTCGCGTTGGTGTCCGATTTGTTTTGCTTGATCACAGGACGCGGGACGCGAGGCGCGAGACGAGAAAAACTTCTCGTTTCTCGCGTCCCGCGTCCTGTGTTTTTCATCCCTGCACCTAAAAGGTACACCGCCATGAAAAAACCGAACTGGAGTAAGATTCTCACCGCGCTGTTCATCGCTTTCGCGGTAACGGCCAGCGCCGCCCCGACCGGGGTGACGGTCAACGGCACCGCCCTTAATGATGCCGCCGGCTCGAGCGGCGCGGGCTGGGCCTATACCCCGCCTACGCTGACGCTTTCAGGGGCGGGGCCCTTCACGCTTTCGGGTGCCAACGATTTAGGCAAGGTGCGCGTCGTCGTCCAGGCGGGCGGCACGAAGGAGGTCACGCTTTCGAACCTGACGCTCGAGGCGACGGGCGACGACCAGTGCGCCTTTGCGCTCGGGACAGGCGCCAATGTTTCGCTCTCCCTCGCGGGGAAGAGCTTCCTGGAGTCCGGATTGAACCGGGCAGGTCTCGAAGTCCCGGCAGGCGCATCGCTCTCCATCACCAACGCCCCCGGCGACGATGCGGGCGCGCTGACGGTCACGGGCGGATTCCATGCCGCGGGCATCGGCGGCGGTAACGAAGGCGACGGCGGCACGGTAACCATCCACGGCGGCACGGTCTCGGCCACGGGCGGTCAGTATGGCACGGGCATCGGCGGCGGCGACTATGGCCACGGCGGCACGGTGACCATCAACGGCGGCACGGTCACGGCTACAGGTAGAGACTACTGCGCAGGCATCGGCGGCGGCGACGACGGCGACGGCGGCACGGTGACCATCAACGGCGGCATTGTCACGGCCACGGGCGGCAACTACGGCGCGGGCATCGGCGGCGGCGAAGACGGCAACGGCGGCAGGGTGACCATCAACGATGGCACGGTTTTCGCACGGGGCGGCACCGGCGGTGCGGACATCGGGCCGGGGCTCAACGGCACTGATGCCGACTCGAACACCTTTACCGGCGGCTCGATCCGGCTTGCCGCAGGGGTCGTTTCCCTCCAACCTTCAAACGGCCAGGATCCGGTCGGCTGCGCCATGGTGCCGGGCTTCGATCCCGGCGCGCCGGTCGAATTCACGGATATCGGCAATCTGCCGGTCTATTATGGGACGGACGACATTTATGCTGATGAAGACGGCGGCATCTACCTCTGGCTCCCGGACGGCACCTACACCTTCACGGCGAACGGACGCGACTGCACGGTGACGATCCAAGACGGCGTCGGGGCTACCGGCGTGACGGTCAATGGCGAAGAGGCCGCCTTCGGCCCGGCGGATCCCTCCGCCGGATGGGGTTTCGACGCGGCGACACGCACGGTCTCGCTCACGGGCGCGGGTCCCTTCACGCTCTCGGGCGCCAACACGATGGGCGGCGTTTGCTTTGCCGTGTCGGACAATATCGCCAACACGGTTACGCTCTCCAACCTGACGCTCCGGGTGTCCGCTGACGACCAGTGCGCCTTCGCACTGGGGCAGAACGCCAACGTGTCGCTCCTCCTCGCGGGGAAGAGCTTCCTGGAGTCCGGATTGAACCGGGCAGGTCTCGAAGTCCCGGCAGGCGCATCGCTCTCCATCACCAACGCGCCGGGCGACGACGTCGGCTCGCTGACGGTGACGGGCGGCAAATACGGTGCTGGCATCGGCGGCGACTACGACGGCAACGGCGGCACGATCACAATTTCCGGCGGCACGGTCGCGGCGACCGGCGGCGACTGCGCCGCGGGTATCGGCGGCGGAGAGGGTGGCAGCGGCGGCACGGTCGCGATTTCCGGCGGCACCGTCACGGCAACCGGCACCGACGGTGGCGCGGGCATCGGCGGCGGCGACTATGGCACAGGCGCCACGGTCGCGATTTCCGGCGGCATCGTTTTCGCTCAGGGCGACTACGGTGCGGGCATCGGCGGCGGCTACAAAGGCAGCGGCGGCACGGTGAACATCTCCGGCGGCACGGTCTTCGCGCAGGGCAACCGGGGCGGTCAGGACATTGGAAAGGGTGTGAACGGCACAGACGCCGGCGCGAACACTTTCACCGGCGGCTCGATCTGCCTTGCCGCAGGGGACGTCTCCCTCCAGCCTTCGAACAACACGGAACAAGTCTTTTGCGCGGTGGTGCCGGGCTTCGATCCCGGCGAGTGGGTCGAATTTACGGATACCGGCACGCTGCCGGCCGGCTTCGGAACGGACGACATTTTCGCCGATGACGGCGGCGTCATCTACCTCTGGCTCCCGAACGGCGAGTACACCTTCACGGCGAACGGACGCGAATGCACGGTGACGATCCAGGACGGCGTCGGGCCGACCGGCGTGACGGTCAACGGCGTGGAGGTCGCCTTCGGGGGGCCTCCCGGCTCCGGATGGGTGTATGATGGGAATGCCCGCACACTCACGCTCTCTGGCGCAGGCCCCTTCCTGCTCTCGGGTGCCAACGTGATGGGCGGCGTGTGCGTTGTCGTCCCGGAAGGCGTGACGAACACCGTCACGCTCTCGAACCTGAAGCTCCGGGCGACGGGTTACGACCAGTGCGCCTTCGCGCTGGAGACGGACGCCAACGTCTCGCTCTTCCTTGCGGGAACGAACGAACTCGCTTCCGGCTCCGGTCGGGCGGGTCTCGAAGCCGCAGAGGAGCGGACACTCTCCATCACCAACGCGCCCGGCGACGACGCCGGCTCGCTGACGGTGACGGGCGGCCGTGGCGCCGCAGGCATCGGCGGCGGCTACAATGGTAACGGCGGCACGGTGACCGTCAATGGCGGCGCGGTCACGGCCACGGGCGGCTACGCCGGCGCGGGCATCGGCGGCGGTTATAACTATAGCAACATCCCCAACGCGGATACCGACTCGGGCGGCACGGTGACCGTCAACGGCGGCGCGGTCACGGCCACGGGCGGCGACTATGCGGCCGGTATCGGCGGCGGTGCCTTTGGCGGCGGCGGCACGGTAACCATCAACAGCGGCGCGGTCACGGCCATGGGCGGCTTCGACGGCGCGGGCATCGGCGGCGGCTATGAGAGACAGGGCTCTACAGCGACCATCACCGGCGGCGAGATATTCGCCACGGGCGGCGACTATGCGCCCGGTATCGGCGGCGGCTTTATTTATAATAGTACCAATTCCACTGCCGGCTGGGGCGGCACAGTGGCGATCTCGGGCGGACGGGTCATGGCGACCGGCGGCTGGTACGCCGCCGGCATCGGCGGCGGCTCCGGCTGGACGGTTGAAGGCGGCGACGGCGCGGATCTGACCGTCTCCGGCGGCACGGTCTTCGCCACCGGCGGCGCGGACGGCGGGCCGGGTGTCGGCAGCGGTGTCGGCAATTCGAAAAACGGTGGCACCCTGCCGCACGTTTCCGGCACGAGCACCTTCACCGGCGGCTCGATCCGTATTCTCGGCGGCTACGCGGCGGACGATCCCACCGACGCCGACTTGAAGCGCGTCTGGTGCGTGACGGTGACGAACCTCACGCCGAATGCGGAGATCGTCGTCACGTCGCTTCCTGTCACCTATGGCGTCAACGACCTCTTTGCCGACGAGGCCGGCCAGCTCTACTTCTGGCTGCCCAACGACTCCTACGACTTCACGGCAGGCGGCGCGGATTACGAGGCGACCGTCAACAACGCGGACACGACCGCGACCCAGACATCAGCGCCCCCGGCGCCTGTGCCCGTCGGCGTGACCGTCAACGGAATCGCGCTTGATGCCGCCGGCTCGAACGGCGAGGGGTGGACGTATGTCATGCCCACGCTCTCGCTCACGAACGCGGGGCCCTTCACGATTTCCGGCACCAACACGGCGGGAGCCGTGCGCGTCGTCGTGCCGCAGGGCGTGACGAACGAGGTCACGCTCTCGAACCTGGTGCTCCAGGCTTCAGACGACCACGAATGCGTCTTCGCCCTGGAGACGAACGCCGTCGTCTCGCTCTACCTTGCGGGGGATAGTGAGTTGTGGTCGGCGGATTACTGCGCGGGTGTCGACGTGCCGGCGGGCGCGTCGCTCGCCATCACCAACGCGCCCGACGACAGCACGGGCAAACTGCTGGCCTATGGCGGCTTCTATGGCGCGGGCATCGGCAGCGGCTTTACCGGTGCGGCCGGCACGGTGACCATCAACGGCGGCACGGTGGGCGCGGGGGGCGGCCTTTACGGCTCCGGCATCGGCTGCGGCTGGGGCGGCACGGCCGGCACGGTGACGATCAACGACGGCGACGTGATCGCCGTCGGCCAGGGGGGCGCCGCAGGCATCGGCGGCGGCTACAAACGTTCCTGCGGCACGGTGGCCATCCACGGCGGCATCGTGCAGGCAGTGAGTCTGGGCCACGGCGCGGGCATTGGCAACGCCTTCGAGTCGGGCGAAGGTGGCACAGTGACCATCTCCGGCGGCACGGTGACGGCCATGAGCCAAGACGGCGGCGCCGGCATCGGCGGCGGTAACAACGGCGGCAGTTGCGCGGTCGAAATCACCGGCGGCACAGTGACAGCGACGGGCGGTTATGGTGGTGCCGGCATCGGCGGCGGCTACAACGCAAGCAACGTCTGCACGGTGGCCATCTCCGGCGGCGCTGTCACGGCCGAAGGCGGCGACTATGCCGCAGGCATCGGCACCGGCTACCACGGCGCGAGTTGCGCGGTCGAAATCACCGGCGGCACCGTCACGGCCGAAGGCGGCAGCAACGGCGCGGGCATCGGCGGCGGCTACTACAGTGCGAGTTGCCCGGTCGAAATCACCGGCGGCACAGTGACCGCCACGAGCGGCTACAACGGCGCGGGCATCGGCGGCGGGCGGGGCACCGCCGGCGGCATGGTGACCATCAGCGGCGGCACGGTCTTCGCACAGGGCAGCAACGGCGGCGCGGACATCGGGCCGGGGCGCGACGGCACGATCGCCGGCGCGAACACCTTCACCGGCGGCTCGATCGGCCTGGTGATCGGCAGCATCGCCCCCGATCCCTCGAACAACACGGAACAAGTCTTCTGCGCCGTGGTGTCGGGCTTCGTTCCCGGCGTGCGCGTCGAATTCACGGATCCCGGCACGCTGCCGGCCGGCTTCGGGACGGCCGACATTTTCGCCGACGACGGCGGCGCCATCTACCTGTGGCTCCCGAACGGCACCTACAACTTCACGGCAAACGGACACGACTGCACGGTGACGATCCAGGACGGCGTCGGGCCGACCGGCGTGACAGTCAACGGCGTGGAGGTCGCGCTCGGACCGCCAAACGACGCGGCCGGCTGGATCTACGACGCGGCGACCGGCATTCTCGCGCTCACGAACGCGGGGCCCTTCACGCTGTCGGGCGCCAACGCGGTCGGTCGCGTGCAGGTCGTCGTCACGAACGGCGTCGCCAGCACCGTCACGCTCTCGAATCTGTCCCTCCGGGCGATGGGCGACGGCCAATGCGCCTTCGCGCTGGGGACGAATGCCGTCGTCTCGCTCTATCTGGAGGGGATCAACACGCTGGCCTCCGGCAGGAATCGCGCGGGTCTCGAAGTCGCGGCAGGACGCACGCTCTCCATCACCAACGCGCCGGGCGACGAGGCTGGCGCGCTGACGGCAACGAGCAAGGACAGCGGCGCGGGCATCGGTGGCGGCGCGGGCATCGGCGGTGGCACGGTGACCATCCACGGCGGCATCGTGACAGCCACTGGCGGCGAGTGTTTCGCCGCCGGCATCGGCGGCGGCATGAGCGGCGCTGGCGGCACGGTGTCGATCTCCGGTGGCACCGTCACAGCCACCGGCGGCATTCTGGGCGCGGGCATCGGCTCGGGCGGCTATTCCGCCGACTCCGGCGGCGACGGCGGTACGGTGAACATCAGCGGCGGCACGGTCATAGCTAACGGAGGCGATTTCGCGGCCGGCATCGGCGGCGGCGACGGCGACGCGGGCGGTACAACGACCATCACCGGCGGCGAGGTCACCGCCACCGGCGGCAAGTACGGCGCCGGCATCGGCGGCGGCAACAACGACAACGATCCTGACGGCATCGCCGGCTCGGGCGGCATAGTAGACATTTCCGGTGGCCGGGTCACGGCGACCGGCGGTCTCTGCGCCGCAGGCATCGGCGGCGGCACCGGCCAGCAGGTCGCCGGCAGCAATGGCGCAACCCTGTCCGTCTCCGGCGGCACGGTCTTCGCCACCGGCGGCGCGGGCGGCGCCCCGGGCATCGGCCCCGGCCTCGGCAACGTGGAGGAAGGCGAAACCGGCGACCTGCCGGACGCCTCCGGCACCAGCACCTTCACCGGCGGCTCCATCCGCATCACCGGCGGCTACGCGGCAGCCGCGCCCTCCAACAACACCGCGCGCGTCTGGTGCGTGACCGTGCCGGATCTCACGGCCAATGCGCATATCGCCGTCACGTCGCTTCCTGTCACCTACGGCGTCAACGACCTCTACGCCGACGAAGCCGGCAAGCTCTATCTCTGGCTGCCCAACGGCGGCTACGACTTCACGGCGGACGAAGTGGAATACGAGGCGACCGTCAACGACGCGGACACGACGGCTACTCCGAAAACCACTCCGCCCCCGGCGCTGCGCGCCTACATCACCTTCTCCAGCGCGGACACGTTCAAGGTCAAGCCAGGTGCAATGACTTGGAACGGAACGCTCGAATGCTCCACCGACGGGACGGACTGGGTGGAGTTCACCACCGCCGGCGCGGACGCGGCGCTCGGCGGCTCCGGCGAGTACCGTCTGTACATTTGCGGGACGAACAACACCTGCATCACCGGCACCAAGGAAGCGGAAAGCTGGACGATCACCGCCGCCGACGGCACGGTCACCTGCTCCGGCGATATCGAGACCCTGCTCGACTACACGGTGGTGTTGGCCGGCGGGCATCCGGCAATGGCCGACTGGTGCTTCGCCAACCTCTTCCGGTACTGCGCGGCGCTCAACAGCGCACCGGAACTGCCGGCGACGAACCTCACGACGGGATGCTACTACTACCTGTTCGGCGGCTGCACCGGCCTGACCGAGGCGCCGGAACTGCCGTCCACGAGTCTGGCCGAGAGGTGCTACCAGTACATGTTCTCCGGCTGCACGGGACTGACAAACGCACCGGCGCTGCCGGCCACGACGCTGACCCGCTCCTGCTACAGCCTCATGTTCAACGGCTGCTCGGGGCTGACACAAGCTCCTGATCTGCAGGCCACGACGCTGGCCAACTACTGCTGCCAGTACATGTTCGCCAACTGCCAGGGGCTGAAGCAAGCTCCGGCACTGCCGGCCGCGACGCTGGCACCCAACTGCTACCAGTACATGTTCAGCAACTGTTCCGCCCTGACCAATGCCCCGGCACTGGAAGCCACGACGCTGGCCAGCTACTGCTACGCGAGCATGTTCAACGGCTGCACAGGCCTGACGCGCCTGCCGGAGCTTCCGGCGACGCAACTGGCCAACTACTGCTACCAGTCCATGTTCAACGGCTGCACGGGCGTCACGCTGTACGAAAACGGGACAGACCCGACTTGGGGCATCCCCGACGCCCAGACCGCCACGGGCTGGAACAACAGCATGCTCGCCAACACGGGCGGCGATTTCACCGGCAACCCGGTGCCCGGCGACATCTACTACTACACGCCGCCGACGCCCCCGTCGACCGCCTACCTCACCTTCGCAAGCACAAACGCCTTCACGGTCACGCCGCTGTCCCCATCGTGGAACGGAGCGCTCGAATGCTCGACTGACGCGGCGAACTGGACGGCCTTCACCGACGCCGGCGCGGCGGCGGCGGACAACGGCGCCGGCGAGTTCCGGCTCCACGTCCGCGGGACGAACAACACGCAGATCACCGACGGCTACGCAACGTCCGCCTGGCGAATCAACGCCCCCACGGGGACGGTCGCCTGCTCCGGCAACATCGAGACCCTGCTCGACTACCCGACCGTGGAGGCCGGTGAACACCCGGCCATGGCCAACAAGTGCTTCTCACGCCTGTTCAACGGCTGCACGGCGCTCAGCCGCGCACCGGAACTGCCGTCCACGAACCTGACCGTGGAGTGCTACCGCGCCATGTTCCAAGGCTGCACCGGCTTGACCGAGGCGCCCGAGCTGCCGGCCACGACGCTGGCCGAGGGTTGCTACGACCTCATGTTCTACGACTGCGCAGGCCTGCTGGAAGCACCGGAACTGCCGGCCACGAATCTGGCCGAGAAATGCTACTACGCCATGTTCTCCGGCTGCACGGCCCTGACGAACGCACCGGCGCTGCCTGCGGCAGCACTGGCGAAAAACGGCTACAGCTACCTGTTCAACGACTGCACGAGTCTGACGGACGCGCCGGCGCTGCCCGCCACGACGCTGGCGCCCAACTGCTACCAGTACATGTTCGCGGGCTGCACGGCCCTGACGAACGCACCGGCGCTGCCGGCCGCAACGTTGGCCGACCGATGCTACGGATCCATATTCAAGAACTGCACGGGGCTGACGCAGGCGCCGGCTTTGCAGGCCACGACGCTGGCCGCCTGGTGCTACGGATCCATGTTCTCCGGCTGCACGGGCCTGACGCAGGCGCCGGCCTTGTCGGCCACGACGCTGGCGCAAGGCTGCTACGGCTCCATGTTCCATGGCTGCACCGGCCTGACGAATGCACCGGCACTGTCGGCCACGGCGCTGGCCGACTGGTGCTACGGCTCCATGTTCCAGGGCTGCACCGGCCTGACGCGCCTGCCGGAACTGCCGGCCACAACGCTGGCCTTCGGCTGCTACGGTTCCATGTTCAAGGACTGCACGGGCATCACGCTCCACGAGACGGGAACCGCCCCGACCTGGGGCATCCCCGACGCCCAGACCGCCACCGGCTGGAACGCCGACATGCTCGCCGGCACGGGCGGCAGCTTCACCGGCAACCCGGAGATTGGCGACATCTACTATTACACGCCGCCGATGCCCCCGTCGACCGCGTACCTCACCTTCTCGAGCACGAACACGTTCACGGTCACGCCGAGCGCGGTGTCGTGGAACGGAGATCTTTTCTACTCCACCAACACGACGGACTGGATCGCGTTCGACAGGGACGGCGCAACCGCAGCGCTGGACGGCGGTTCCGGCGAATACCGGCTCTACTTCCGCGGCACGGGCAACACCCTCATCACCGGCGGCAATCTGGCCTACTGGGAGATCAACGCCGCGCCAGCCTCGGTCGACTGCTCCGGCAACATCGAGACCCTGCTCGACTATGCGACGGTGGACGGCGGCGGACATCCGGCGATGGCCGCCAACTGCTTCGCGAACCTCTTCAGGGACTGCACGGCGCTCAGCAGCGCACCGGAGCTGGCGGCGACGAATCTGGCCAACAACTGCTACGTCGGCATGTTCCGCAACTGCACGGGGCTGACGAACGCTCCGGTTCTGCCGGCCACGACGCTGCCCGGCGGCTGCTACCAGGAGATGTTCCGCGATTGCACCTCGCTGGCGCAGGCGCCCGCGCTGCCGGCGATGACGCTGCCTCCCTCCTGCTACAAGGGCATGTTCACCAACTGCACGGCGCTGGCGACGGCGCCTGAACTGCCGGCGAACACGCTGGGCGCCACCTGCTACCAATACATGTTCGCCGGCTGCACGAGCCTGACCAACGCGCCGGCGCTGCAGGCCATGACCCTCGCCACCGGCTGTTACCACAGCATGTTCTTCGGCTGCACGGGTCTGACGCAACTGCCGGAACTGCCGGCCACGAATCTGGTACCCTTCTGCTATGCGTTCATGTTCAAGGACTGCACGGGCGTCGCGCTCCACGAGACGGGAACCGCCCCGACCTGGGGTATCCCGAACAACGCGGTGGAAGCAAACGGCTGGAACACGAACATGCTCGCCGGCACGGGCGGCGATTTCACCGGCGACCCGGAAATCGGCAAGACGTACTTCTACACGCCGTCCACGCCGCCGGTCTCGACCGCGTACATCACCTTCTCGAGCGCGGACGCCTTCACGGTCAACCCGCGGATGCAGATGTGGGACGGCGGGCTCGAGTACTCCACTGACGCGGTGAACTGGACGGCCTTCGGCGTCGGCGGCGCGGATGCGGCGCTCGGCGGATCCGGCGACTACCGGCTCCACCTGCGCGGGACGAACAACACCCACATCACCGGCAATTTCGCGGCGTTCAGTTGGCGGATCACCGCCGACGGGATCGTCGCCTGCTCCGGCAACATCGAGACCCTGCTCGACTACCCGACGGTGGAGGCCGGCGAGCACCCGGCCATGGGCAAAGACTGCTTCATCAACCTCTTCCAGAACTGCACGGCGCTGACGAGCGCGCCGTCGCTGCCCGCGACGAACCTGACCGAGAGATGCTACTACAGCATGTTCGAGGGCTGCACGGCGCTGACAAACGCGCCCGCGCTGCCGGCCGCGGCGACGGCCAAGGAGAGCTACTGCGACATGTTCAAGGGCTGCACAGCGCTGGCCGAGGCGCCGGAGCTGCCCGCCACGACGCTCGACGGCTCCTGCTACTACGCCATGTTCGAGGGCTGCACGGCGCTGACCAACGCGCCGGCCCTGCCCGCCGCCACGCTGGCCGACTCCTGCTACTTCAACATGTTCAAGGACTGCACCAGTCTGGCGGAAGCGCCCGAGTTGCCCGCCACGAATCTGGCCACGTACTGCTGCTACCAGATGTTCGCCGGCTGCACGGGCCTGACCAACGCCCCGGCGCTGCCCGCCGAGACGCTGGCCGGCCACTGCTACTACAGGATGTTCACCGGCTGCACCGGCCTGGCGCAGACGCCGGTCCTGGCGGCGACGAACCTGGCCACCCACTGCTACGCGAACATGTTCGAGGGCTGCACGGCGCTGACGCGCCTGCCGGAGCTGCCGGCCACGACGCTCGACTACGCCTGCTACAATGCCATGTTCAAGGGCTGCACGGGCATCACGCTCCACGCCGAAGGCCTCGCCCCGACCTGGGGCATCCCGAACGACGCAGCGGAAATAATGGGCTGGAACACCGACATGCTCGCCGGCACGGGCGGCACCTTCACCGGCGACCCGGTGGTCGGCGTCACGTACTACTACACGCTGCCGACGGTCGGGGTGCCGGTCGTGTTCGACGCCACGGGAGGCGCATTCGCGGGCGGCACCAGCATCGTCACCCAATTCTGCGCCGCCGTGTACGGCCAGCTTCCAATCGCGAACCGCAACGGCTATACGCTGCTGGGATGGTTCAACGGTTTCGCGCCCGGCGCGGCCCAGGCCGTGAGCGGCGGCCCGCTGATTACGAACGCGCCGCACCGCCTGCACGCCCACTGGACAGCCGCCCCCGGCACCACGCCCGCCTCGATCTTCGCCTACACCAACAACGCCGACGGCACCATCACCATCACCGGATTCAAGAACCCGGACCAAAAGGCACAGAAGGTCGTCCTGCCGGATAGAATTGACGGACGCTTTGTCACCGGCATCGCAATGGGCGCCTTCGAAAACTCCACGAGCGGCATGACCGAAGTGTACTTCCCCGTCTTCTGCACGAACATCGCCGACAAGGCCTTCATTTCGGTTCCCTCCATCAAGCGCCTCTCCTTCCCGCCCAACCGGGACTGGCGCAATCCGACGGAGCCCGCCGACCTCCATATTGGAAAATACGCCTTCTCCGGCGCGACGGGGCTGACGGAGCTGACCCTCCCAAAAACCGTTGTCGCTCTGGGCGACTTCGCCTTCCTCAACACACGCAACCTGCAGCGTGTCACGATCCTCGGGCATCCCGTCCTCGGAAACCAAGTCTTCCGCAGCGCGGGGGTGGATGTCGGCGGCGTCATCGTGCATCTGGCCCCGGCCATGGCCGCGGACCCGGACTACATGGCCACCTTCAAGCAAGGCATGTACAACGTCACCGTGCGCACCGATGCCGTAATCGCCGGCATCTGGATGGGCAAGATGCGCCTCGCCGCTCCCGGCGGAGTCGCGCCAATCATCCTGAACATCTCCGTCGAGAAGGCCGCGGAATGGGGCGAAGTCAACCTCTCCGCCCTTCGCGTGGAATACCGCGCCAAGCTCGACGCCGCCAGCCAGGTGCTGCTCCCCTCCTCCGCCGTGCGCGAGGCCGACGGCTCCATCACCTTGGAACTCAACGTGCCGGACGGCGACGAAAGCGGCTTCTTCCGCGTATTCGCCCTGTAACTTGGAATGTCATTGAATTGAAAGGATAGACAGCGCCATGCAAAAGACAGCATTATTCACGAGAATCGCCCTCTTCACCCTCGCGGCGCTCATCGCCACCGCCGCCACCGGGGAACGCCCCGGCGACTGGAGCCTTTCCGTTGGCCCGGCCTGGCGCTCGAAAGTCAAAAGCGCCATCTCCGGCCAGGCCGGCGGCCCGACCGTAACCCCCTCCCGCAGAGTCATCTACGACAAAGACGTCGTCACCCGCCGCCCGTGGAGCGCGGACGAAGTCGAAATCGTGCAGGACCCCGACTACCCCGGTCAGCAGGACTTTCTGAACTACGCCGCCGTCCAGACCGGCAGCGAAACAATCGTCACGCCCCTCTACGGCGCCGCCGAACTCAACAGCAGCAACCGCGACCGCCCCCTCGGCGTCAGCCTCACCGCCGGGCGCGACCTCTACACCGCCGGATGCTTCTCCGCCGGCCTCACCCTCCGCTTCGCCGGCTACTGGGACATGAAAACCCAAGCCAGCGGCATGGCCGGCGGCGGCACCATCCAGTCCCGCTCCTGGCGCGACTACTACCTCTTCAAAGACGGCCCCATCCCCCCCTACGACGACGACTTCACCTACTGCTACCCTGAACCCGAACCCTACGCCCCCTATCACCAGAATCTCGGTAGCTCCACCCGCACCATCCCCGGCCAGCCCATCCATGCCCGCCTCACCAGCGACCTCTACCAAATCGGCCTCGGCCCGCGCCTCACCTGCCGCATCGGCAGCCGTCTCGACATCTTCGGCGCCGTGGAAGCCCTCTGCAACATCGCCCGCATGGACATCGAATGCGCCGACGAATGCCGCAGCAAAACCGAATCCCCCCTCGGCCTCGCCGCGCGCGTAGGCATCGCCGCCTACCTCACGGAAAACATCGGCCTCCAGGCCGAAGCCGGCCAGGAATGGATAGACGACGCCGACATCACCCTCGGCGACATCCGCGCCAAAGCCGACTACTCCAGCTTCGTCACCACCGCCGGCCTCATCGCCCGCTTCTAACCAAACCGGCGTCCGTGGCAGGGGGAAAGGGTTCAGGGAAGAAGTCAGAGGTCAGAAAAAAACAAAACCTTTTCAACGCAAACGACGCGAAAGACTCGCAAACGCCGCAAATGTGTTTAATCCATTTCCGGCGCCAGTAACGCGGCATGTATGATTAGTGCCGTCGACGTTAACCCATAACACAATGGCTGGAGGCGAGTCAGAATATGAATCGTGGCAGGCCATAAGGACGCAGGCGATGGATAGGCATAAACTAAAGCGCATATCTGATCTCATAATAATCTTCGTCCAACGTCAGCGTTCACCGGCGGCGCACCTTGTGCGCCGTACGGTGCGACGCCTTGTTCAACGCTTTCATTTTTCCGGATTTTCATGCCTGTAAGTCCAAATAATCGGAAAATAGGCCGGAAACTCGCGTTTTTGGGCTCGTAGAGCCCATTTTCTCGAATTTCAGGCCGTTTTTCGCGGTAATATTCGGTTTTCGCGGCATAGCGCGGTCTTTTTCCCGTATTTTTCTCTGTAGCCGTGGTCGCCGCTATTTCACCGTAATTCTCGATATTTCGGGTCGTTGAACGTTTGGGCCCACCGGACGGCGCGCAGTACGGTGGGCGGTGGTTTGTGCGAGTGCGTTGATCGTAGCAAGGCCGAGTAGTTTGGGCAACTTGTGCGCCGTACGGTGTGGCCCTTTGTTCAGCGATTTCATCTTTCTAAAATTGATTCCCGGAGGCGTAAATACCGTGAAAATGGCCAAAATAACCAGATTTTGGGCTCGTAGAGCCCATTTTCCCGGTATTTAGGCCGTTTTTAGCAATAATCGGCGGTTTTCGGGGCATAACGCGGTCTTTTACCAGTAGTTTTCTCGAGCGGCAGTTGTCGTCTCTATTGCACCGTTAATCTTGGGTAATGTCGGAGGCTGAACGTTAGCGATGAGGCTGAGGCGGCTTGCCGCCGATAGCCTCAAGCGCCTTGTTCAACTCCTTCATTTTGCTTGGTCGAGGCGTTTGAGTCCAGAAAATTGGTGTTTGGGCGTCGAAAAT
>Ga0116148_1003505_pt1 | contig 14416 bp, 12 predicted proteins | sample AD_UKC055_MetaG_FD_89786 | JGI IMG/M metagenome (GOLD analysis project Ga0116148, IMG submission 89786) | Active sludge microbial communities of municipal wastewater-treating anaerobic digesters from USA - AD_UKC055_MetaG | ecosystem: Engineered > Bioreactor > Anaerobic > Digestate | place: USA... | reverse complement strand
GTCGTCCAGGCCCAGATGGGACCGTCGAGCGCTTGGAAGCGCGTGAGGATCTCCGAGGTCCGCGGCCGCCGCAGCAGCCGCCGCTGATCCTCCGACACCTCCTCGGGCGAGCGGAAGACGACGGCGAGGTCTTTGAAGCCGGGGGCGCCGGCCAGCATCTCGCGGAACGCCGTGCTCTCCGACGAGACGTGGTTGAGCACCGCGTCGAACATGAGCTTGAACGAGCCGGCCAGCCGCTCGATGTCCTGCCAGGAGCCGAGCCGGGGGTCGACGCTCAGGAAATCGGTGACCGAGAAGCCGCGATCGCTGCTGTAGGGGAAGAACGGCAGCACGTGGAGGATGTTGAAGGTGCGCCGCCCCAGGAACTCCGCGAGGAGATCGTCGAGCGCCGCCAGCGGCACCCGCCCGTCGCGCCGGATCATGTCGCCGTAGACGACCAGGCCCATGTCCCGCTCGCTGAAGCGCCGGGACGGGTCGAACGCCAGGCCCGCCTCCACGAGTGCGGCCGGCTTGTGAGCATGGTGCACTTTCAGCAGGCGCGTGAGCTCCGGCAGGATGTCGGAGGTGGCCTCCTCACCGTAGAGGGCTCGGAGGTGCGCCGCGATGCGGTCGCGGAGCCCCGGGTCGAGCTCGAGGGGAGGGCGCGTGAAGTCGGGCCGCTCGTCGTATCGGGTGGCGCTCATGCGGAAATCCTACCCCAGCGCCCGCCCGAGCCGTTCCTTCGAGCCAAACCCATCGCGGACGAATCCGTCGTGGAACGGCTCTTGCTCGATTCCGGGCCGGGCTCCGACCTCGGACGACACACCAGCAAGGCTGGCCGCTAGGCCGGCTGGCGAGGATTCATGCCTGCGTGGTCCCTGCCGCTCTACCTCGCCGCCGTCGTCTTCGTCGTCGCCACGATGATTGGCCTGGCAGCGGTGCTCGGCGAGCGCCGACGGCACCGTGTCGCAATTCCATACGAGTCGGGGATGCTGCCGACGGGTTCGGCGCGCGTGCGCTTCCCGGCCCGGTTCTACCTCGTGGCGGTCTTCTTCGTCGTCTTCGACCTCGAGGCCGTGTTCCTGTTCGCATGGGCGCTCGCGGCCCGCGAGCTGGGATGGAACGGCTACTGGGCGATGGTCGTCTTCGTCGCGATTCTCGGGGTGACCCTCGCGTATCTCTGGCGCTCCGGGGCCCTCGACTGGAACGAAGGGAGGTAAGGGTGCGCTGGTGGCTGAGCCGGCCGGGGTCGGGCGCGGAGGGCGCTCCCGGGGTTGGGAGGGGCGCTCCGGGCGAGGGCCTCGATGACAGGGAATCGTTCGAGGAGGCGACGCGGCGGTCGGTGGTGCTCGCGCGGCTCGACGAGCTGGTCGCGTGGGGCCGCAAGAACTCCCTGTGGCCGTTCAACTTCGGCCTCTCCTGCTGCTACGTGGAGATGGCGACCAGCCTCACCAGCCGCTGGGACCTCGCGCGCTTCGGCTCGGAGGTGATTCGCGCCAGCCCGCGCGAGGCCGACGTGCTCGTGGTGGCCGGCACGGTCTTCCTCAAGATGGCGCCGGTGATCAAGCACCTCTACCAGCAGATGCGCGAACCGCGCTGGGTCATCTCGATGGGGTCGTGCGCCAACTCGGGGGGGATGTACGACGTGTACAGCGTGGTCCAGGGGGTGGACAAGTTCCTCCCGGTGGACGTCTACGTTCCAGGCTGCCCCCCGCGCCCAGACAGCCTGATGGAGGGCCTGCTCTTGCTCCAGAAGGCGGTTGGATCCGAGCGCCGCCCGCTGAGCTGGGCGGTGGGGTCCCAGGTCGTCGAACGCCAGCCGATGCCGTCGATGCGCGACCTCAAGCGTGCCGAGCGCCAGCAGGCGCGCTTCCTCCGCTCGCCCGACGAGATCTGAGATGCCCGCCGCCGCCCCCCCAACCGACGTGCTCTCGGAGGTGCGCACCCGGTTCGGCGAGGCCGGCCTGGTCGAGGAGGCCGCCCTCGACAACGTGCCGACCGTCTGGGTGCCGCCAGCATCGGCCGCGGAGGTGCTCGGGTTCCTGAAGCGCGACGTCCACCAGCCCTACCGTATGCTCTTCGACCTGACGGCGATCGACGAGCGCGTCCGCCGCGAGCGGAACAGTCTGCCGGCGAGCGACCTCACGGTGGTCTACACCCTGTTCTCGTACGAGCGGAACGAATACGTGCGCGTCAAGGCGGCGCTGCCCGAGTCGCGGCCGTCGCTCCCGTCGATCGCGCGTCTCTGGCCCTCGGCAAACTGGTACGAGCGCGAGACGTACGACATGTTCGGGGTCACCTTCGAGGGACATCCCCACCTCGCGCGCATCCTGATGCCGCCCACGTGGGAGGGCTACCCGCTCCGGAAGGACCACCCGGCTCGCGCGACCGAGATGGGCCCCTACGAGCTGCCGACCGAGAAACGGTTCGCCGAGCTCGAGGCGCTTCGCTTCGATCCGGCCGCCTGGGGCATGGAGGAGAGGCGCGACGGGGTCGACTTCCTGTTCCTCAACCTCGGACCGCAGCATCCCGGCACCCACGGGGTCTTCCGGATCCTCCTCCAACTCGACGGCGAGGAGATCGTGGACTGCGTCCCCGACATCGGCTACCACCACCGGGCCGCCGAGAAGATGGGCGAGCGCCAGACCTGGCACACCTACATCCCCTACACCGACCGGGTGGACTACCTGGGCGGCGTAGTGAACAACCTCGCCTACCTCACCGCGGTGGAGCGCCTCGCGGGGATCGAGGCGCCGCCGCGCGCGCAGGTGGTGCGCGTCATGATGTCGGAGCTGTTTCGCATCATGAGCCACCTCGTCTGGTACGGCACCTTCGCCCAGGACGTCGGCCAGATGTCGCCGGTCTTCTACACCTTCAACGACCGCGAGCGCGGCTACGCGATCATCGAGGCGGTGACCGGCTTCCGCATGCACCCCGCCTGGTTCCGCATCGGCGGTCTGGCCGCCGACCTGCCGCGGGGATGGGAGCGCCTGTTCCGCGAGTTCCTGTCGGGCTTCTCGCGCAACCTGGCCGAGTACAACCGCGAGATCATCCGGAACGAGATCTTCCAGGCGCGTACGCGCGGCATCGGCGGCTGCTCTGCAGACGAGGCGATCGAGTGGGGGATGACGGGGCCGAACCTGCGGGCCTGCGGCTTCGAGTGGGACTTGCGCAAGCGGCAGCCGTACTCCGGCTACGAGCAGTTCGAGTTCGACGTCCCCACCGGCACGACCGGCGACTGCTTCGATCGGGCGGTCGTCCGCATCGAGGAGATGCGCCAGAGCGTGCGGATCATCGAGCAGTGCGTCGCGCACATGCCCGAGGGGCCGATCAAGGCCGACCACCCGCTCACGACGCCGCCGCCCAAGGACCGCACGCTGCACGACATCGAGACGCTCATCGCCCACTTCCTGCACGTGAGCTGGGGCCCCGTCATGCCGCCCGGCGAGGTGCTGGGAGTGATCGAGGGGACCAAGGGCAGCTACGGGTACCACCTGGTCAGCGACGGCGGCACCCAGTCGTACCGGACCCGGATCCGCACGGCGTCGTTCCCGCACATGCAGATGCTCCCGCTGCTGTCGCGGGGCCTGCTCGTGCCCGACCTGCTGGCGATCCTCGGGAGCCTGGACTACGTCCTGTCGGACGTCGATCGATGACGAGATGCTGAGCCCTGACGAACGGCGCGAGATCGAGAAGGAGCTGTCCCGCTACCCCACCAGGCAGGCGGTCTGCATCGACGCGATGCGCATCGTCCAGCGCCACCGCGGGTGGGTCTCCGACGAGAGCCTGGCCGACATCGCCGAGCTGCTCGGGATGTCGCGCCACGAGCTCGACTCGGTGGCGACCTTCTACAACCTGATCTTCCGCAAGAAGGTCGGCCGCCACGTGATCTTCGTGTGCGACAGCGTCAGCTGCTGGGTGATGGGCTACGAACGGCTGTACCGCGCGCTCTCCGAGCGCCTGGGCATCGCCTTCGGCGAGACGACGCCGGACGGCCGTTTCACGCTGCTGCCGATCGTCTGTCTCGGGGCGTGCGACCGCGCGCCGGCCATGATGGTGGACGGCACCCTGCACGGCAACCTCGACCCCGATCGGATCGACCCGATCCTCGAGCGCTACGAGTAGACCATGGAGCGACCGCTGACCGCGCGCGTCCGGGCCGACGGCGAGGCCGTCACCCTCGCCGAGTACGAGCGGGCGGGCGGCTACCGCGGACTGCGCCGCGCGCTGCAGGAGTCGCCGGCCGACATTGGAGCGACGGTGCGCGAGGCGAACCTGCGCGGCCGCGGCGGGGCCGGGTTCAACACGGGCCTGAAGTGGAGCTTCGTTCCCCTGGGCCCCGACGCCCCGCACCCCAAGTACGTCGTCTGCAACGCGGACGAGATGGAACCGGGAACCTTCAAGGACCGTCTGCTGCTCGAGGCCGACCCGCACCAGCTGATCGAGGGGCTTGCCATCGCGGCGTGGGCCATCGAGGCCGACGTGGCCTACATCTTCCTCCGCGGCGAGTACACCGACGCGGCGGCGCGACTGGAGCGGGCGCTGGCCGAGGCGTACGCGGCTGGCTACCTCGGCCCCGACGTGCTGAAGTCGGGCTGGCGGCTCGAGATGTACCTGCACCTCAGCGCCGGCCGCTACATCTGCGGCGAGGAGACGGCGCTGCTGAACGCCCTCGAGGGGAAGCGCGCCAACCCGCGCGCCAAGCCGCCCTACCCGCAGGTCTCGGGGCTGTGGGGCAAGCCGACCATCGTGCAGAACGTCGAGACGCTCTGCAACCTGCCCCACATCCTGGCGAACGGGGCCGAGTGGTTCAAGTCGATCAGCCGCAGCCCGGACGGGGGCACCAAGCTGTACGGCGCGAGCGGCAAGGTGCGGCGCCCGGGGCTGTGGGAGCTGCCGATGGGGACGCCGGCGCGCGAGCTGCTCGAGGAGCACGCGGGCGGCATGCGCGACGGGACCTCGTTCCGCGGCCTGCTGCCCGGCGGCGCCTCCACGGACTTCCTCCTCCCCGAGCACCTCGACGTGAAGATGGACTTCGACGAGGTGCAGAAGGCCGGGAGCCGGCTCGGCACTGGCACGATGATCGTCCTCGACGACCGCACCTGCCCGGTGGGCTTCGTCCACAACCTCGAGCGGTTCTTCGCCCAGGAATCCTGCGGGTGGTGCACGCCGTGCTGGAGCGGGCTGCACTGGGCGACCGAAGCGCTGCGCGCGCTCGAGGAGGGGCGCGGCACGCCGGCCGACCTGGCCGCCCTCGAGCACCAGACCCGGTTCAACGCGATGGGCCGCACCTTCTGCGCGCTGGCGCCGGGTGCGATCGAACCCCTCCAGAGCGCCCTCGCGTACTTCCGCGACGACTTCGAGCGGCACGTGCGCGAGCGTCGCTGCCCGTGGAAGTGAGGCGCGATGGCGAGGATTCACGTTGACGGACGGGCCTACGAGGTCGACCCCTCCCGCAACCTGCTCGACGCGTGCCTCTCGCACGGCCTCGACCTGCCGTACTTCTGCTGGCACCCGGCGATGGGATCGGTCGGCGCGTGCCGCCAGTGCGCGGTGAAGCAGTTCCGCGACGAGCACGACGCGAAGGGCCGGATCGTCATGGCCTGCATGACGCCGGCGAGCGACGGCACGCGCATCTCGATCGCCGACGCCGAGGCGGCGGCGTTCCGGGCGTCGGTCATCGAGGGGCTGATGGAGAGCCACCCGCACGACTGCCCGGTCTGCGACGAAGGGGGCGAGTGCCACCTGCAGGACATGACGGTGATGACCGGGCACACGCTCCGCCGCTACCCGTACTCGAAGCGAACCTTCCGCAACCAGTACCTGGGCCCGTTCATCGCGCACGAGATGAACCGCTGCATCCAGTGCTACCGGTGCGTCCGGTTCTACCGCGACTACGCGGGCGGGCACGACCTCGACGTCTTCGGCATCCGCAACGGCGTGTACTTCGGCCGGGCGGAGGACGGCGTCCTCGAGAGCGAGTTCAGCGGGAACCTGGTGGACCTCTGCCCCACCGGCGTGTTCACCGACCTCACGCTCGGGGTCCGCTACACGCGCAAGTGGGATCTCCAGACCGCGCCGTCCATCTGCATGCAGTGCAGCCTCGGCTGCAACATCACGGCCGAGGAGCGCTACGGCAGCCTGCGCCGCATCGTCAACCGCTACCACCGCGACGTCAACGGCCACTTCATCTGCGATCGCGGCCGCTTCTCACACGGCTTCGTCAACTCGCCCGGGCGCATCCGCGAGGCGCTGGTTCGCCGGGACGGCGGCCTGGTTGCCGTTCCGCCGGGCGAGGCGCTGCAGCAGGCCGCCGCACTTCTCTCCGGCCGGCGCGTCATCGGCCTGGGCTCGCCGCGCGCCTCGCTCGAGGCCAACTTCGCGCTGCGCGCGCTGGTCGGCCCCGACCACTTCTACCAGGGGGTGCCCGATGCGCAGGGTCGACTGGTCGGCCTGATGCTCGACATTCTCCGCCAGGGGCCTGTGCGAACCCCGGCGCCCGCCGAGGTCGAGGAGGCCGACGCGGTGCTGGTGATCGGCGAGGACTTCGCCGCGACCGGCGTGCGGATGGCCCTGTCGCTGCGGCAGGCGGTTCGTCGGCCGGGATTCGAGCTGGCCGCGCGCATGAAGGTCCCGCTGTGGCAGGACGCCGCCGTTCGCGAGCTGCAGCAGGAGCTCCGCGGCCCGCTCTTCATCCTCAGCACCTGCCCGACGGGCCTCGACGACGTGGCGGAAGTCACCCAACGGGCCGCCCCGCAGGACCTGGCGCGGCTGGCCTACGCCGTCGGCCGCCGCCTGGACGAGCGCGTCGCCGGCCCGGCCGATTTGCCCGAACCCCTGGCCGCCCTCGCGAGCTCGATGGCCGACACGCTCGCCCGCGCCCGCCGGCCCCTGGTCGTGTCGGGCGCCAGCTCGGGGAGCGCCGAGGTGATCGAGGCGGCCGCCGCCGTCGCCTCCGCCCTGCAGGCTCGCGGCGCCGCGGCGTCGCTTGTCTTTCTCGCGCCCGAGGCCAACAGCGTCGGCCTGACGCTGCTCGGCCCGCGGCCCTTCGGCGAGGCGGCACGCCTGGCCGGTGAAGGGGGGGTGGATGCGGTCGTCGTGCTGGAGAACGACCTGTCCTGGCGCTTTGCGCCGGGCGAAGGGCAGGCGCTGCTCGGGGGCGCCGACCTCGTCGTGGTCGATCACCTGCAGAACGACACGACCGCGGGCGCGGCCGTGGTGCTGCCCTCCGCGACCTTCGCGGAGGCCGACGGCACGGTGGTCAGCAGCGAGGGGCGGGCGCAGCGGTTCTTCCAGGTGTTCGTTCCGGGCGCCCCCATCCAGGAGAGCTGGCGCTGGCTGCGTGACCTCGGGCGCGCCTCGGAGCGTGGCGACGCGATGGCCTGGGAGGGGCTCGACGCGGTGCTCGAGGCGCTCGCCGCCGAGATCCCGGCGCTCGCCGGAGCCCGCGACGCGGCGCCTGGGGCCGGCTTCCGGATCGCGGGCCAGCGCGTGCCGCGCATGCCGCACCGCTTCAGCGGCCGCACCGCGATCGGCGCGCACCTCAGCGTGCACGAGCCCAAGCCGCCCGACGACCCCGACTCCCCGCTTGCCTTCTCGATGGAGGGGGCGCCGATCGACCCGCCCGCGGCGCTCGTGCCAAGGTTCTGGGCGCCGGGCTGGAACTCCATCCAGGCCCTGAACAAGTACCAGGAGGAGATCAACGGCCCGCTTCGCGGCGGCCCCGCCGGCGTCCGGCTGATCGAGCCGACGCGCGGGGACGCCCTCTACGTCGGGGACGTGCCGCCGCCGTTCGAGCCGCCCCGCCGCCCGGGGGACGACTTCTACCTGGTGGCGGCGGGCCAGGTGTTCGGCTCCGACGAGCTCAGCCAGCGGGCCGACCCGATCGCCGGGCGAATGCACGCACCGTTCGTGGCGCTCGGCGCGGAGGATGCAAGCGCGGCCAAGTGGGAGCCGGGCGTGGAGGTGGACGTCGAGTTGGGCGCGCGCGTGTTGCGCCTCCCGGTTGCGATTTGGCCGGGCCTTCCGCGCGGCGTGGCGGCGCTGCCGGTGGGCCTCGGCGCGCTGCGCGGCCTCGGGCTGCCGGCATGGGGGCGCCTACGTCTTCGGTGATCGCCCTCCTCATCGTCTTCGGCGTGCTCGGGAGCGCGCTCACGGCCGCGGCGGTGCTGATCTGGGCCGAGCGGCGGCTGCTCGCACTGTTCCAGGATCGCTACGGCCCCAACCGGGTCGGCCCGTTCGGCCTGCTCCAGGTCGTCGCCGACATGATCAAGATCTTCACCAAGGAGGACTGGATCCCCCCCTTCGCCGACCGGGTGGTGTTCGTCCTGGCGCCGGCGGTGATCGTGGGAAGCGTGCTCGCGTCGTTTGCCGTGCTGCCGATCGTGCCCGGCGTGGTAGTGGCCGACCTCAACGTCGGCGTGCTCTTCTTCCTCGCGATGTCGTCGCTGGCCGTGTACGGGGTGGTGCTCGCGGGGTGGGCCTCCAACAACAAGTACTCGCTGCTCGGCGGGCTTCGCGCGGCGTCGCAGATGATCAGCTACGAGGTCTTCCTCGGCCTGTCGCTGATGGGCGTGGTCGCCATCGCCGGCTCCTTCAGCCTGGTGGACATCGTGGAGGCGCAGCGCGGCACCTGGTTCGTCGTCCCGCAGTTCCTGGGCTTCGTACTGTTCGTCGTCGCGGCGTCGGCCGAATCGCGGCGGGCGCCCTTCGATCTGCCCGAGGCCGAGAGCGAGCTGATTGCCGGGTTCCACGTCGAGTACTCGGGGATGAAGTTCGGGATGTTCTACGTGGCCGAGTACATGAGCCTCTGGCTGCTGTCGGCGTTCGTCACCGTGCTGTTCTTCGGCGGGTGGCTGGGGCCCGTCCTGCCGCCCGCCGCCTGGTTCCTGCTGAAGACGATCTTCTTCGTCGTGTTCTTCGTCCTCGTGCGGGCCTCGCTCCCGAGGCCGCGGTTCGATCAGCTGATGGGATTCGCGTGGAAGGTGATGCTGCCGCTCGCCCTGGCCAACCTCGTCGTGACCGGGGCGATCGTGCTGGCACGGGGTTGAGGCAGCGGTGGGGGCTGCAGGGTGGCCGCCCGGCGGAGGGGAGAACGGGGATGCGATTGGACGGTCGTGAGTACATCGGGCGGATCCCGGGCGTCGGGGTGCTGCAGACGCTCTGGAACGTGTTCCTCCACGCCTTCAAGCCCCGCTTCACCGTCCAGTACCCGGAGGAGAAGGTGCCGCTGCCGCCCCGCTGGCGGGGTCGGATCGTCCTGACGCGCGACCAGGCGGGCGAGGAGCGCTGCGTCGCGTGCTACCTCTGCTCGGCCGCCTGCCCGGTGGACTGCATCGCGCTCCAGGCCACCGAGGACGAGTCGGGGCGACGGTACCCGGCGTGGTTCCGGATCAACTTCTCTCGCTGCATCTTCTGCGGCTTCTGCGAGGAGGCGTGCCCGACCTACGCGATTCAGCTCACGCCCGACATGGAGATGAGCGAGTACGACCGGCAGAACATGGTCTACGAGAAGGAGGACCTCCTCATCTCGGGCCCGGGCAAGTATCCCGACTACGACTACTGGAAGGTCGCCGGGCGGGAGATCGGCGGCAAGCCCAAGGGCGCCGCCGAGCGCGAGCAGCCGCCGGCCGATCTCCACGACCTGCGGCCCTGAGGAACCGATGCAGGCAGCCTTCTACCTGGCCGGTGCCGTCGCCGTGGCCTCCACGGTGCTGATGCTGACGCGCCTGAACGTCGTGCACGCGCTGCTCTTCCTCGTGCTGTCGCTCATCGCGGTCGCCGTGGCGTTCTTCGCGCTCGGCGCGCCGCTGGTCGGCGCGCTCGAGATCATCGTGTACGCGGGCGCCATCGTGGTGCTCTTCGTCTTCGTCGTGATGATGCTGAACCTGGGGGACGAGGCGTCCGAGCAGGAGCGGCGATGGCTGGCCCCGGGGATCTGGCGCCTCCCGCTCGCGCTCGGCGCGGTGCTGCTGGCGGGGGCGGTCGCCCTCGTGCTCGGCGGGAGCGGGGCCGGCGTGGTGCAGCCTGTCGCGCCGAAGGAGGTGGCCGTGTCCCTGTTCGGGCCGTACGCGATCGGGGTCGAGCTGGCCTCGATGCTGCTGCTGGCCGGCCTGGTCGGCGCCTACCACCTCGGGTGGCAGCGCCGCGCGCAGCGGCCGGAGGAAGAGGTGCGGGATGGGCTCGATACCGGTGGAGCACGGGTTGCTGCTGGCCGCGACACTGTTCGCCCTGGGCCTCGTCGGCCTCCTCGTGCGGCGTGACGTGGTCTTCATGCTGATGTCGCTCGAGGTGATGCTCAACGCGGCCGGCCTGGCCTTCGTCGCGGCCGGCGGAGGCTGGGGGCAGCCCGACGGCCAGGTGATGTTCCTCTTCGTGCTGTCGGTCGCCGCCGCGGAGGTGGCGGTCGGGCTGGCGCTGGTGCTGCGCCTCTACAAGCGGACCCTGAGCCTGGACGCCGACGCGGCGAGCCGGCTGCGAGGCTGACGTGTACGACCTGCTCTGGCTCGTTCCGGCGCTGCCCGCCCTTGGCTTCCTGGCGCTGGCGCTTGCCGGCCCGCGCCTTCCGCGCGCGGCCGTCGCGGTCATCGGCGCGGGCTCGGTGGGCGCGTCGGCCGCCGTCACGCTCGGCCTGGCCGGCGCCTTTCTCGCCTCGCCGCCGCCTGGCCACGCGTTCACCCAGCGGCTGTGGACCTGGATGGCCGCCGGGGGCTTCCAGGCCGACTTCACGCTGCGCCTCGACCCGCTGTCGCTGCTGATGCTGGTGGTCATCACCTTCGTCGGCTTCCTCATCCACGTCTACTCGGTGGAATTCATGTGGGACGACGACGGGTTCGCGCGGTTCTTCGCGTACATGAACCTGTTCGTGGCGTCGATGGCGACGCTCGTGCTCGGCGCCAACCTGCTTCTCCTGTACCTCGGGTGGGAGGGCGTTGGACTCTGCAGCTACCTGCTCATTGGCTTTTGGTACAAGGATCCGGCAAACGGCCGTGCGGGGCGGAAGGCGTTCGTGGTCACCCGCGTGGGCGACACCGCGATGGCAATCGGCCTGCTGCTCCTCTTCCGCGAGCTTGGGACGCTGGACATCGCGGAGCTGCTGCGCCGTGCCGCTGCGACCTGGGAGCCTGGCAGCACGATGGCCATTGCGGCGGCCGCGCTCCTGCTCGGGGGCGCCCTCGGCAAGTCGGCGCAGCTGCCGCTGCAGGTCTGGCTGCCCGACGCGATGGCCGGCCCAACGCCGACGAGCGCGCTGATCCACGCGGCCACCATGGTGACCGCCGGGGTGTACCTGATCGCGAGGACGCACGTCCTGTTCGAGCTGGCGCCGGCGGTGCAGCTGGCTGTCGCCTGCGTCGGCGCCGCGACGCTGCTCCTGGCCGGCTGCAGCGCGCTGGCCCAGCGGGACATCAAGCGGATCCTCGCCTACTCGACCGTCAGCCAGATTGGCTACATGTTCCTCGCGCTCGGCGTCGGCGCGTGGACGGCCGCGATGTTCCACTTCATGACGCACGCCTTCTTCAAGGCGCTGCTGTTCCTCGCCGCTGGCATCGTGATCGAGGCGCTGCACCACGAGCACGACATCTTCAGGATGGGCGGCCTGAGGCGGAGGCTGCCGATCGCGTTCTGGGCCTTCGCGGCCGGCGGGGCGGCGCTGGCCGGGCTTCCGCTGGTCAGTTCGGGCTTCTACAGCAAGGACGCCATCGTGTGGGCGGCCTACGCGGGCCCGCTCGGCAACGGCGTCTTCTGGGCGCTGGCGGCCCTCGGCGTCCTCGTCACCTCGCTCTACACCTTCCGGCTGATCTTCGTCGTGTTCTTCGGCGAGCCGCGCGGTGAGATCGGGCACCGCCCGGGCTGGGCGATGAGCGTGCCGGTGGCCATTCTCGCGGTCCTCTCGGTGGTGGCCGGCTTCCTCAACGTTCCGCCGACGCTCGGCGGGATCCACCTGTTCGACGACTTCCTCGCGCCGGTGCTGCCCGCGATGGCGCATCACGAGGGCGGCGGGTTCACCGAGGCGGCCTCCCAGGTGCTGACGGCCCTGGCATTCGGCCTCGGTCTCGCCGCCGCCTGGGTGCTCTTCCTCCGCCGCCGTGACGCGGCGGCGCGAATCGCGGCTTCGCCCCCGGGGCATGCGGTGGGCCGGCTGTGGCGGGAAGGCTGGGGGTTCGACTGGCTGTACGAACGGGTCTTGGTCCGGCCGATCACCGCGCTCGCGTCGGCCGGCCGCGGCGACTTCGTTGACGGTCCCTTCGAGGCCGCCGGGCGTGCGGCGTTCGCGCTGCACGTGGCGGCCAGCGCGACACAGACGGGACGCCTGCGGTGGTACGCCGCGGGCCTGGCGGGCGGCTCGCTGGCCGCCGTGGCAATCGCGCTGTTCCTATGATCCTCCTGCTCCTCGTCCTCGTGCCCCTCGCGGGCGCCGTGCTGGCCTGGCTGGTTGAGCGTCTCGGCGCGGCCTGGCCGCGGGTCGTGTCGCTGGCCGCGCTCGGCGGTTGTTTCGGCCTCACCGCCGCCGCGTGGCTCGGCCAGGCCTCGCGCGCCTCGCTTCCAGCGGTGGCTGGTCCCGGCCCCTGGCTGCTGGAGTTCGACGCGGCCTGGCTGCCGTCGATCGGCGCGCGCTTCCACCTCGCGATGGACGGCCTGAGCCTCCCGCTGGTGGGCCTCACCTTTTTCCTGGGCCTCGCCGGCGTGATCGCGTCGTGGACCGAGATCCGCGAACGCGTCGGCTTCTTCCACTTCAACCTGCTGGCCGTGCTCGCCGGGGTGACGGTCGTCTTCCTGGCGGCGGATCTGTTCCTCTTCTACTTCGGCTGGGAGCTGATGCTCGTGCCGATGTACTTCCTGATCGCCATCTGGGGGCACGAGGGGCGTGTCCACGCGGCGATCAAGTTCTTCCTCTTCACCCAGATCAGCGGGCTGCTGATGCTCGTTGCCCTGCTGGCGCTCTACCTGGCGCACGGCGCCCAGACCGGCCTCTACACCTTCGAGTACCGGGAACTGCTCGGCACCGTCCTCCCGGAGCGAACCGAGTGGTGGCTGATGCTCGGGTTCTTCATCGCGTTCGCGGTGAAGCTGCCGGTCTTCCCGCTCCACACCTGGCTGCCGGACGCGCACACGCAGGCGCCGACGGCGGGGAGCGTGATCCTGGCGGGGCTGCTGCTGAAGACCGGCGGCTACGGCCTGATCCGCTTCGTGGTGCCGCTCTTCCCGGGAGCGGCCGCCGACTTCGCCCCGGTGGCCATGACGCTCGCGGTCGCGGGCATCCTCTACGGCGCCATCCTGGCTTTGGGCCAGACCGATCTGAAGCGGCTGGTCGCCTACACCAGCGTCAGCCACCTCGGCTTCGTCCTGCTCGGCGTGTTCGCCTGGAACACGCTGGCGCTGCAGGGGGCGCTCCTCCAGATGGTCGCGCACGGCATCAGCACCGGCGCCTTGTTCGTCGTCGCCGGCTTGCTTCAGGAGCGGATGCACACGCGCGACATCGATCGCATGGGCGGGCTCTGGTCGGTCGCGCCGCGCCTCGGCGGCGTGGCGCTCTTCTTCGCCCTGGCCTCGCTCGGGCTTCCGGGGCTCGGCGACTTCGCCGCCGAGTTCCTCGTGCTGCTCGGCGCCTTCCAGGCCAGCGCCGTCGCCGCCTCGGTGGCGGCACTCGGCATGGTCGCCTCGGCGCTGTACTCGCTCCGCCTCGTGCAGCGCGCGTTCCAGGGCACGAACACGAACGGGTGGCGCATCCCCGACCTGGTGCCGCGCGAGGCGCTCCTGTTCGCGCCAATGGTGGCCGTGCTGGTCTGGCTCGGCCTCTACCCGCAGCCGGTCATCGACACCTTCCGCCCAGTCGCAGAGCGCCTCCAGCAGGCCACCACCCTGCCCGTCAACGCCGAAGGCCGCCCGGAAGCCGTTCTCGGGGCCGAGGTGGGCCAGTGAACGCCGAGGCGCTGCGCGCGCTGCTTCCGCTGCTCGTCCTCGCGGCCACCCCGCTGGCCGTCATGATTGCCATCGCCCTCCGGCGCCATCACGGCACCGCGGCGGCCCTCTCCGCCTCGGGACAGGCCGCGGCGCTGGCAGCCGCGTGGCGGGGCCTCGAGGCGGCGGCTGGCGCCGGGGAGACGCTGTTGATCGCCGACGCGTTCAGCCACTACTACTGGGTCCTGCTGCTGGCGGCCAGCCTCGCGGTGACCCTGCTCGGGTACGGCTTCTGGCGGACCTCCGGCGAGCGCGCCGAGGAGTTCTACCTGCTGGTGCCGGTCGCGACGCTCGGCTCGGCGGTGCTGGTGTCGAGCACGCACCTGGCGGCCCTGTTCCTCGGCCTGGAGATCCTGAGCGTCTCGCTCTTCGGCCTCGTCGCGTACGAGCGCGAGCGGGCAGCCTCGCTCGAGGCGGGGCTGAAGTACCTGGTGTTGTCGAGCGCGGCCTCGGCGTTCCTGTTGTTCGGGATGGCGCT
>Ga0116148_1003493_pt1 | contig 14445 bp, 9 predicted proteins | sample AD_UKC055_MetaG_FD_89786 | JGI IMG/M metagenome (GOLD analysis project Ga0116148, IMG submission 89786) | Active sludge microbial communities of municipal wastewater-treating anaerobic digesters from USA - AD_UKC055_MetaG | ecosystem: Engineered > Bioreactor > Anaerobic > Digestate | place: USA... | reverse complement strand
TCAAAGTTTAAATATGATTCAAGCCAGTTTTGAAGAAGTTCAAGGGCCTTGGTATTACCGTTATCGTGCATGAGATCCTCATCTTGTCCATTTTGCAGAAATTGTAATTTTATTAACCGAAACGGGAACGCCGTTATCATATACAGCTTCAATGGTTTTCTTCTCGCCGATCAGCAAATTCTCATTAACTGCTTCCATAATCCATTCTAATGGATCTGTTTGGGGAGCGGCAGTCAGTGCAAATTCACGGGGTAATTCGGGGAAAAAAGAAGCATTTGCTTTACTGGTTTGTTTAGCTATTACTATATTATTCTTTACCTGGACTGATATATTCATGGTTGCACCGTTTTTATATATTATGAAACCGCGTCCGGCTCTCAAAATAACTACCTTATCAATAAACTCATCCCCTGCCCAGGTACCTGCTATACTATCGAGATTTACGGTTATTTCCTGCTTCGGCGCTTCGATGTTTTCCAGTGACGGTTCTAAAGAAGAGCCAGGCTCTAAAGAGTTAAAAAAAAGAGAGACAACATTTTTTGCATCGAGCAGGATTTGATAATATGAATCATAAATAAACTCTTTTTTATATTCTTTTAATTCAGGAAAAATAACCGCATGAAGCCCGCATTGCCACTTGCCTTCGATTTCATCAATACTTACAAAAAAAGCCGTAGAAGGATCCTGTATGTTTGAAGGGAGCGGAGCAGTATATGATATATTTCTATAATCCATCACCGTATACTGATCAAGAACTGATACATGGGAAAAATATAAATCCTGAATTAAAATAATAGTATTTGTTTCTTTAGAGTTAGATACAGCAGAAAAAAATGCAAGCGTCTTAAAATCTTTAGTTTGAGAGAACAGTACAGTGAAAAATGTACAAAAAAGAATGATGCAGACTGCTTGTTTTTTCATAGTGGTCTAACTCTCTGATTCATTGTTCTAGCCGTCCAGCCTTTTGCGAAATTCCCGCTGTAAATCGCGTTTAACATCGCGGTCTCGAATATCAGAGCGCTTGTCAAATTGTTTTTTACCCTTGCAAAGACCTAATTTAATCTTTACAAGCCCGTTTTTAAGATATACATCGAGCGGTATGAGTGTAAATCCCTTTTCTTCAGTTTTACGCTGCAGCCGTTTAATTTCATCCTTGTGTAATAGAAGCTTTTTTGGTCTGTCGGGATCATGATTAAAAATAGATGAAAATGGATATTCAGAAATATGAAAGTTTTTTAACCAGACTTCTCCCTGTTGAATTTCTGCAAAAGCATCCGGAAACGAAATTGTTCCGTCTTTTATAGACTTTACTTCGGTACCTTTGAGTTCAATACCGCACTCATAGTCTTCATCTATTGAATAATCAAAACGTGCTTTTTTATTTTGTGCAATTAATTTAGTACCATTACTCATATCTTACAGTATACGTCATCTTCATAAAGCTCTCAAGTAGCATCATTAAAAAACGCTCAATATACTTGTAATCGGTGTTCGCTTATGATAATCTGATTATTATGATAAATGATAGAATTGCAAATAATCCTTATGAGTTTTCATATACTTTGAGGAGAAAATTACAAAAAAAAGTTGGTATATTACTTGTTTTTGTTGTTTCACTTTCAATAATTACGATGCTGTTTATTCATACTATTTTATTTCCAGCTTCAATCAAGTCTGATTCCATGAATCCATTACTTGAAGAAAATAATCAGGTTTTTATTAGCCCTCTATTAGTTCCTAATAACCCGATATTTTTAGGAAAAAATGTCATTAATAGAGGAGATATAGTACTTATATCTTCCAGAACGACGCATGATCTGTCTTTTATTAAAAAAACAATAAATTTACTCACAGGTTTTGTTACTTTTAGAAAAGTGTATCCTTTTATACCCTCTGCCGAAATGACAAGCCAAAATATCCTTCGAAGAATTGTCGGTTTACCGGGCGATACTATATATATAGCTGATTACACTGTTTATATTAAACCTAAAAATTCTCAGTATTTTCTTACTGAATTTGAATTATCCAAAAAAATGTATGATGTTCTTTATACGGTAGACGGATCTCTGCCTGTTTTTGATCAGACTTTAGGAACTGTCGGAACCATGAATGAATTTACTCTTAATGATGATGAGTACTTTGTACTAAGTGACAATCGAATATCCGGAATAGATTCACGTATTTGGGGGCCTGTTAATCAAAAAGAAATACGGGGAAAGGCTGTGTTACGATATTTCCCTTTACAGAAAATCAATGTGCTGTAATGAATAGCGCTGGTCTTTACATACATATACCTTTTTGCATTTCAAAATGTTCTTACTGCGACTTTTTTTCAATTCCCGGAACTGAAATTCCTGACTCATATATTACTAGACTCATACAGGAACATGAATACAGGAAAAATCAGGCAAATGCGCTTTGGTCATCTGTCTACGTAGGCGGAGGAACGCCAAGTTTATTATCTGAAAAGCATATTGCCCGGTTATTTGCTGCTGTACTGCCGAACTGTACCAAGGATGTAGAAATAACCTTCGAATGCAACCCTGACGATGTAAGGCCTGAACTTATTTCTGCTTTAAAAGATTCAGGCGTAACAAGAATTTCCTTAGGAATACAAAGTTTTTCAAATGAAAAGCTGGAATTCTGTAAAAGAAGATCATCGAAGGAAATTAATGAAAAAGCATTAGAACTCATTCAAAAAGCTGATTTTCACCATTTTTCTGCCGATCTTATTGCAGGACTTCCGCCTTTAAACGATGACGGGAACCAGCTCATGTATGATATTTCAAGATTAATTTCATTCGGTGTTGATCACATATCCTTATATGCTCTAACACTGGAAGAGGGAACACCCTTATTTAATCAAGTAAAGCACAATCCTCAATTAATTGATGAAAGCAAAAGCGATGAACTCTGGATTATGGGTAGAGATTATTTAGAAGCACATGGGTTTAGTCAATATGAGGTTTCAAATTTTGCTTCAGAAAAAAATCAAAGTGTACATAATAAGAAATATTGGAATATGGAAAATTATGCAGGAATAGGAGCGGGGGCAACAGGTACTTTTTATAACGGAGCGTCCGCCCTGCGTTTCACTAATACCCTGAACATAGAGGAATACATACATTGTGCGTTTAACGAGCAGGAAGAAAAGACTACAATTAATGAAAACGACTGTATAAATGAATACCTAATGATGGGTTTTAGGACCCTAAATGGGATTAAACCCTCTGTTTTTTACGAGCGTTTTGGAATATCGCTTGCCACAAGAATTGAACCGTCATTTTCTTTATGGCTGAAAAATCAAAAGGCAGTAATTACAGCAGACGGTAATTATGCCCTAAATAGAGACGGCCTTTTATTGCTTAATACTTTTCTTATGGAAATCATGGTATAACATTGTAAAAAAAATAATAAATACTTAAAAAATATAGTGTTATTTAATTAAAAAAAGGTACAATGTAAATATGAAAAAAAGTGTTAACATCCTTGTAACAATAGTTTTACCTCTTTTTCTGTTAGTATTATTATCAATTTTGTTTCATATACAGGTTTCATGGATTAGATCTTTATACAAACAGCAGCTTTCAAGTTTTGAGTCCCAAGTTACCGAGAAAACAATTCAAGTATCAATTCTGCTTGAGGATGAACTGCTTCTTCTGTCAAATTTACTAAGAACCTCATTTTCTCAGGAAGATCTTATTAAAACGAAAGTTATATATGCGGTAAATTTCTGGAATCGTCATGGTATTAATCCTGAAATTATTGAAGATATTTACTTTTTTAATATTGATAACATTGATTCGCTGGAAATCTGGAATAAAAAGGTGAACGGCTTTAATAAGGCAGATGAAGAACACTCATTATTACTATCAGACATAATTAATAAAGTTAAGGTGTATGAAAAAGAAAATATTTATGCCTATTTTTCATTGCCTGATAATTTGGATTTAGTAATTTCTGTTGTTTCAGATACTAATTCAAAATATTGTGCTGCATATACTATAAATAAAGAGAAAGTGGCATCCAATTTAATTCCAAATCTTGTTGAAAGTATTTTTTCACCGCAGGATTTATACTACCTTGAGATTACAAACTATAAAAATGGCCATGTAATTTATACCAATAAAAATGATAACAAGATTGATTTTTCCAATCCAGATTATTCATGGGTAATTTTCGGAAAAGAGCCGCCTGAACTGCATTCATCCGGGTATATCAGGCTGCAGAAGACCTACGAAACACCCGGTGATACCCTTGAAAGCGAAGTGAAACAGACCTTATCTGTTATAAGAAATCATGTAAGAAAACTTACTAAAACGGTAGATATTCAAATTTTATCGCTTGCTTCAATCATACAAAATGGTTCAAAACCTGAAGATAATATTATTCCAAATAAAAATATTTTGCTGCTTAAGGCCGTGCATATAGAAGGATCTGTCATTAAAGGCGCTCTAAACACCATAATTATAAATGCAACGCTGGGAGTTGTTATTTTGTTTTTATTGACTGCAGGATTATTAAGCTTATTGGTGTATATCTACAGCATACGGAGATTAACGAAGTGTCAGACAGAATTTATAGCGACGGTCACCCATGAGCTAAAAACCCCTTTAGCAGTAATAAGTTCTGCAGCAGAAAACATGATGGAGGGAATAATAGTAAAAAAAGAAAAAATAACAAGTTATGGTGAATTAATAAAAAAAGAAAGCGACCGTCTTACAAACAATATTAATTTTTTCTTAATGTATTCCCATCTGCAGTCATCTGATCATCTGCAGAAAACAGCATGCAATATTTGTGAATTAATACGCAATGCTGTTGAGCGTATGGAGCCTCTGTTTATAAAAAAATCGTTTGAAGTATTTGTCATGCTGCAAAAAGAAGAGGTTTTTATTGAGTGCGATGTAACAGCATTTAATTCACTATTACAAAATATGATTGATAATGTATTAAAACATGCAGATAAGGGAAAGTATTTAGGAATATCTTTAGAAATAAGTCCAAAAAATGATTTTATTGTGCTAAAATTCATTGATAAGGGAGAGGGTATAAGCTGGAAGGATCGGAAAAATATATATGATGTCTTTAAAAGGGGAGAAAAGGCCGTACAGGGGCAAATTGAGGGTAACGGCATTGGATTGAATCTTGTAAAAAGAATTACAGAACTTCATAAGGGTACTATAACACTGCAATCTTCTTTACAAGGTACCATTTTTACAATCAGGCTGCCGTATAAATCTGTTTAAAAAATGCAGGAGACTTACATGACAAAAAAAATACTTGTTGTTGAAGATGAAAAAGGCTTACTTTTAACCCTGGCAGACAGGCTGGAAACAGAAGGGTATACCGTAATAACAGCAGAAGACGGTAATTCCGGGCTTAATAAGGTTCTCCATACTGAGTACGATTTAGTGCTTTTAGATGTTATGCTTCCCGGAAAAGACGGGTTTGAGATAGCTTCAAAACTGCGTGCAAGCGGAAGCACAAAGCCCGTAATTTTTATAACAGCAAAGAATCAGATCGATGATAAAATTCAGGGATTTAGAACCGGTGCGGATGACTATCTTTGTAAGCCCTTTGAAATGAAAGAATTACTTGCAAGAATTGAGGCATTACTTAGAAGAGCAGGCACTCAGAATAAAAAAAATGATGATATAAAGATAGATCTTGAACATGGTTTAATATTCATAAAAGGGAAAAAAGAAAATCTTTTGTCTCAGGAAATAAAACTTTTGCAGTACTTTTATGAACACGAAGGAGAGGTTGTTTTACGATCAACACTTTTAGCCTCAGTGTGGGGCTATGACTCAAATATGAGTACTAGAACAATAGACGTACACATTGCAAGATTGAGACAAAAACTGGGCGATGTCAATGATGTTCCAAAATATATTCAAACCGTGAGGGGTAAGGGATATAAATTTACAGCTCCGTAATGTGCAATATTTTGAGGATTTAATTATATAAAAAAAGTTCTATTCGTATAATGATGAGAGTTTTCTGTACACATCATTGAGAAGCGACTTTTGTCCTTCATTAAACAGGTCTGCACCATCATCAATGAGTGTTTCAATGCTTGAAAGACTTTCATTTAATGCTGTAGTAAAACCCCGTGAAACCTTATACCAGTATGTCCCCTTGCCGTCGGTGAAGAGGCATATAAAACCCAGTTCCTTACTTTTTGATTTTGCCACTGCAACCCGCAAAATACAGGATAGCGAGCTGACAAGGGTATCGGGATTTTCTGAAAAATAAACATGGAGTTTTCTGTTCCAGTCTTTTTCTTCTAATACCGATAAATCAAGGCTTTTTGCAAGTTTAAATATCAGTTCTAATTTTTCACCTGAGAGTAATTCATAGGATCCAATCTCCACCCTGCCTCTAAGTTCCTTGGAAATACTGAGTTTGTCTTCATTATTTTCTTCATTCAAGGCTTTAAGTAAAGAATTATAGGGGAGTACAGCGTGTTTTTTACCCTTTATCTTTGTAAGAGTAAAACGTTCTCCGCCAAGGTAAAGAATCATATCATCTAATACCGGTCTTTCTCTTTGCCTTTCCTTTTGATGCGATTTACCGGATTTTATACCCATCAGCTTACTTTCCAAATTAGGATCAAGCCTTTCAAGAATCTGGCGTGAAAGTGGTGAAACAGACATGGCAAACATTCTTGTGGTTCTAACAATTTCTCCTGCGACAATGAACTGCGGATCTGTTCTAAACATACTTGATCCGGGATGTATTTGAATATGTTCTGTTGTAAGGCTGCGGTAGTTTTCTCTACCTTCACGGACACAAATAAACTGCATCATACCCGAGGCAATACAGGTTAAGTAGTCTTCGACAGAACCTCCGCGTGAAACCGGTACTCCAAGATCGCTTACAATCTGTTCAAGCTGTATTTTAATATTCGCTATTTCGCTCATAACCCGGTGATCCAGATAACTTTTTTCACAAAAAGATTCCTGGTTTTTTGCTTCTGTAAAACGGGTAAAGACAACAACATAGGACATAAAGTCGCCTGCAGGGTGCCGGAATGAGTGGTGTGCACGGCGGGCATCCGTTTCTTCTCCAGGCGGAAGAATAAACGGAGACTGTGCCGATAAAAACGAAGCTGCAATAAGAACTTCTTCTAAAACAGACGGATAACGGAGAATAGCCTCAACAATAATGCGGCTTTGTCTGGGCATAAGAGGAAATTCAACCATTAATTTTCCAATGTTGGAAAGAGTGTTGTCAGACTCTATAGCATTGAGAAGTATTAACGTTTCAATGGCACCCCGTAAACCTTCGCGGTTCGGCTGAGACAAAAAGTCGAACTGTTCAAAGTCTGTAATACCTAATTCACTCATCCGTAAAACAACTTCAGATAAATCGGTTCTATATATTTCTTCAAGAGTGTATAAAGGTCTTGTGTCGTAATCTTTGCGCGGATAAAGCCTGTAGCAGACACCTGCCTGAGTGCGTCCGGCACGGCCCTTCCTTTGATTGCACGAAGCCTTTGAGACTGCGCTTTCAATAAGACTTGCCGTATAGGTTCTGGGATTATAAAAATTTAATTTTGCAAGACCTGTATCTATAACTGTTGTAATACCGTCTATAGTCACCGATGTTTCAGCAATGTTTGTAGAAACAACAACCTTTTTTTTACCAAAAGGTGCAGTATCAAAGACACGTTCCTGTTCTTCCTTTGCCAGCCTTCCGTATAAAGGAATGAGATAAAGCTTTCTTGAAAACGATGAGTGTGAAAGCCTGTTTATACAGTCTTTAATTATTTTTTCACCGGGTAAAAAACATAAAATATCGCCGGTATCTTTATTGTCAAGCACACGGCTTATTGTCTGTTCAATTTTCATAAGCAGGGCATCGGAAGCCGAAAAACTAAGAGTGCTTGCGGCCACAGGCGGAGGATCATACACTATAGTTACAGGCCAGGTTATTGTGTCAATGGTTACTATGGGACAGTCATCAAAATACAGAGAAAAGGCTTCTGCGTTCATAGTTGCAGACGAAACTATAACTTTAAAATCTTTGCGCTGAGAAAGAACTCTTTTAAGAAGGCCTAATACAAAATCTATATTAAGACTTCGCTCATGAGCCTCGTCTACCATAATTACAGAATACTTGCTGAGCCACGGATCAAGTTTCATCTCCTGCAGCAGGATGCCGTCGGTCATAATTTTTATTTTTGTTGTATGATCTGTTTTATCTTCAAAACGCATCTTATAACCGACAAGTCCCGGATACTTTGTCCCCAGCTGCTTTGAAATAAACTCGCTTACAGATAAGGCCGCTATGCGTCTGGGCTGCGTGACTGCAATCATGCCGTGTTCAGAGAATCCTGCTTCATGAAGAATGACGGGTATCTGGGTGGTTTTGCCTGAACCGGTGGGGCTTTGTACAATAACAACTTGATTTTTTTCAAGCGATTCCAATATACGGTTTTTCTGTTCATAGACAGGGAGTGTTTTGTAGTTTATGGGCATAGTGTTGTTCCTTTAATTTTTTTGAGCAGTTCTAACCGCTTTGTATAATAGTTTTTATATTGTATATCTTGTGAATCTATAAATTCTTGAGTCATGATCTTTATAAGAGAATTCTTATGTGAATCTATGTGGGTTGTAATAAGATATTGCTGTGTTTTGGAAATACTGGGTTTTACATCATCTTTTTTAACAAACTCAAGCTGAAAGAGCATGCTGTCTCCCGTATATTCCCGTATTGCAGACGGATTATCAAAATTATAGACATACCGCTGGCCGGATATGGTATTTCCCATACCGTAAAACACAGCCTTTGTTAAAAGACCCGTTTGTGAATCCTCGACAAGTTCCCATTCTCTCATGACATGAGGATGATTTGCCCACACAATATCTATACCGCACTCGAGTAGATCGTAGTAAAACGTTTTTCTGGACTTCGTAACTTCAATCACATATTCAGGTTCAAAAGTGTGGATACTTAGTATAAACAGATCGCAGGGATGTTTTTCTCTTATACTGATAAGCTGCTGCTTGAGAATCTCCCGTGATGAGTTTGATGTAGTAAAGTAATCGATGTAGTCTTTATAGGAAGAGCTGTTTAGTATTTCTGTAAAAGCTGCAAACAAGAGTACAAACCCGTTTTTCTCAATAATTTCATAAGTCAGCTCAATGGAAGTATCTGTTTTTATACCGGCAGAGTAAATATCATTCTTTCTAAGAAGGGAAAAATACTCATGTGTTTTATGTATACCGCTTTTTCCCTGATCATTGGTGTGATTATTTGCAAGCGAGAAAACATCGAAGCCTCCTTCAACTGCAGCTTCAACAAAGCCCTGTTTAACATTGAATGTCGGATAATTTTCATACGGTCTGTCTTCATGAACAGGAGTTTCAAGATTTGCAAATGTAAGATCGTCTGAGAGCGTAATCGAGGCAATATCAGCATAGATGAGAGAAAAATCTGTCATGCGGGTAACATTAGAGTGAGCCATGATGTCGCCGGCAAAGGTTAGCAAGAGGGTCTGTTCGGCAGGGACTATCTGTTCTTCAACAGGTTCTGTAACGATATTTTGATCATCATTTTGAACATTTTCTTCTGGCAGGGTTTCGGACAATGCAGGTGTCTCATCCGGTACAGGTTTAGAAACACAGGAAAAAACGAAGCATATACAAACATAGAGAAGAACTTTGAGCATTAATATTTTTATGCATCGCATAAAAATCATTATACATTGACAGCTCAATATCTTCAATGGTACAGTGTAACATACACACAGGAAAATTAAGGAGTAAACATTCTAATGGCAAAGACACAGTATGTCTATTTCTTCGGCAATGGAAAGGCCGAAGGCGACGCTAAGATGAAGAATGCGTTAGGCGGAAAAGGTGCTAACCTTGCAGAAATGACAAATCTCGGAATTCCGGTACCGCCCGGATTCACTATTTCAACAGAAGTATGCAGACTTTACTATGAAAATGGTAAAAAATACCCTGAGGGGCTTAAAGAAGAAGTAAGTGCAAATCTTGCAAAACTAGAAAAATTGATGGGAAAAAAACTGGGGGATGCAAAAGATCCCCTTTTAGTTTCTGTACGCTCCGGTGCTGCTCAGTCAATGCCGGGTATGATGGATACAATTCTAAATCTAGGTATGAACGATAAGGCTGTTAGAGGCCTTTCGGCGCTCACTGGAAATCCCCGTTTTGCCTGGGATGCTTACCGCCGCTTTATTCAGATGTTCGGCGATGTAGCAATGGGAGTACCGTCAGAATCATTTGAACATGCACTCGATGCAATAAAGGAAGCAAAAAAGGTTAAGCTTGACACTGAACTTAACGCTAAAGATCTTGAAGATCTGGTGACTGAATACAAGATAATTTACAAAAAACATACCGGAACTGAATTTCCTCAGGATCCTGTAGAACAGATGTGGGGAGCAACAAATGCAGTATTCGGCTCATGGATGAATGAAAGAGCTATAAAATACCGTGCCCTTCAGAACATTAAAGGGCTTGCAGGAACTGCAGTAAATATTCAGTCAATGGTATTCGGCAACTTCGGCGACGACTCGGGAACAGGCGTATGCTTCAGCCGCGATCCGTCAACCGGGGAAAATAAATTTTACGGCGAATACTTAATGAATGCACAGGGCGAAGATGTTGTTGCAGGAATCAGAACGCCGGAAACAATCGACAAACTTGCAGACGAAAATAAAGAAGTGTATGACCAGCTTGTTGCAATCCGCGACCGTCTTGAAAAACACTATCATGACATGCAGGATATGGAATTCACTGTACAGCAGGGAGAACTTTTTATTCTTCAGACAAGAAACGGTAAGAGAACCGGAGCAGCGGCTGTTAAATGTGCCGTAGACATGGTTAATGAAAAACTCATTGACAAAAAAGAAGCAGTTATGAGAGTAAGCCCTGATCAGCTTGATCAGCTCCTGCACCCGATGATTGATCCCAAGGCTGTAAAAACAACAAAGGCCTTAACTAAGGGTCTTAATGCTTCTCCCGGAGCCGCCTGCGGCCAGATTGTCTACTCGGCTGATGAAGCTGATGAGTGGGTTAAGGAAGGGAAAAAAGTAATTCTTGTTCGTAAAGAAACAAGTCCCGAAGATATTACCGGAATGGTTGTATCTGAAGGAATTTTAACTTCAACAGGCGGTATGACAAGTCATGCTGCAGTAGTAGCCCGCGGAATGGGAACACCCTGCGTCTGCGGTGCCCATGAAGTTTCAATGAAGGACGGAAAAGTAATTATTAACGGAAAAATTTTAAATAAAGGTGATTATCTTACTATTGATGGTACAACAGGATGTGTATATGACGGAAAACTTCCTCTAATTGATCCTGAAATTTCACATGAACTCAATACATTCCTCCAGTGGTGTGATGAAGTTAGAGTAGCCTCTGTCCGCACAACAGTAGCTGGAACAAAACTTCAAGGGTTTAAAGTTAGAGCAAATGCTGATCAGCCCGAAGATGCAAAAAACGCTTTTAATTTCGGCGCAGAAGGAATAGGACTTTGCCGTACAGAGCACATGTTCTTTGACCGGGCAAAATTAATTCACTTCCGTGCAATGATAGCATCAGACACCGAAGAGCAGAGAAGGGCATCTCTTTCAAATATTCTTCCCCTTCAGAAAAAAGATTTTGTCGGCATTCTTGAAGCAATGAACGGACGGCCTGTAACAATTCGATTACTCGATCCCCCGTTACATGAATTTATTCCTCATACAAAAGAAGAAACAGAGGAACTTGCAAAACACATGGGAGTAAATGTACATGACCTTACATCTAAATTAGAAGGTCTGCATGAAATGAACCCAATGCTCGGACACCGCGGCTGCCGCCTGGCCATAACCTTCCCTGAAATTTATGAAATGCAGGTAGAGGCTATTGCTTTAGCAAGTGCAGACTGTATTAAACGCTCTATTGATGTACACCCGGAAATAATGATTCCAATAGTATGCGACAATGATGAGCTTGAAATTATACGAAAAAGATCCGAAAAAGTTATTGCAGAAGTTTTTGCAAAAGAAAAGGTTGAGTTCAATATCCGCATCGGTTCCATGATCGAAGTACCCCGTGCTGCACTTCTTGCAGATAAAATAGCTGAACAGGCAGACTTTTTCAGTTTTGGTACGAACGATCTTACACAGATGACCTTTGCATTCAGCCGCGACGATGCCGGTAAATTCTTATCGGAATATTTGAATCAGGATATCTTAGAGTTTGATCCATTCAAAACTATTGATGAGGAAGGGGTAGGCGCCCTTATTCAGATTGCAATGGAAAAAGCCCGCAAGGTTAAACCCGATATAAAGCTCGGCATCTGCGGCGAGCATGGAGGAGACCCCATGACCATAGACTTCTGCTACAGAGCAGGATTAAACTATGTTTCATGTTCACCCTACCGTGTACCGATTGCACGCCTTGCAGCAGCACAGGCTGTGATTAGAAACACCAAATAAAAAAAGGGGAGTACGCACGGGGTGCGTTACGCACTTTGTGCATTGAACCAACCCGTATGGGGCTCATGGATTAGTATCGGCTCAGCGCCGGCTAGAGCCTCATGCGACGCGTAGTTTTTACACAAGCCTTGCTTGTGTACTCCCCTTTACCCCCTTTTGAAAAATATCAAGTTTAAGGATTAGAATCGGCGCTACAATATTTCGCGCCTCATCCTTGCGACGGGAAATGTATTATACCCGAATAAATCAGAATATTATGCATTCGGTCGGCATACAACAAAAGTATTGTATGCTGTATGGATTGATAAAGCAGCATTAAAATACAAGACTAGCGGAAATACTATTACAATAACTGATTACACCGGAACTGATACAGTTTTGTTTATTCCAGACGAAATTGATGGAATACCTGTGGTTGCTTTAGGTAACTATGCTTTTTCCGGCTGTACAGGACTAACCTCAATAGAAATACCCTCCGGCGTCACTTCTATTGGTAACGAAGCTTTTTACGGCTGTACAGGACTAACCTCAATAGAGATACCCGAGGGCGTCACTTCTATTGGCAACTATGCCTTTATGGACTGTTCCGGACTTATTTCTCTCACTGTAGATAGTTCTAATTCTACCTATAAGTCTCTGGACAATATGCTTTTTAGCAAAGATGGGAAATCACTCATTTATTGTGCAACCGGTCTCACATCAGTGACAATACCCTCCGGCGTCACTTCTATCGGCGACTATGCTTTTTTCATCTGTACAGGACTAACATCAATAGAGATACCCTCCGGCGTCACTTCTATTGGTAACGAAGCTTTTTACGGCTGTACAGGACTAACATCAATAGAGATACCCGAGGGCGTCACTTCTATAGGCAACAGTGCTTTTCGCGGTTGTACAGGACTAACATCAATCACGATATCCGATGGCGTCACTTCTATCGGCGACTATGCTTTTTTCATCTGTACAGGACTAACATCAATCACGATATCCGATGGCGTCACTTCTATTGGCTCCTCTGTTTTTCGCGGCTGTACAGGACTAACCGCAATCACGATACCCGAGGGCGTCACTTCTATTGGCTCTGCTGCTTTTGCCGGCTGTACAGGACTAACCGCAATAGAGATACCCGAGGGCGTCACTTCTATTGGCAACAATGCTTTTGAAGGCTGTACCGGACTAACCTCAATAGAGATACCCGATGGCGTCACTTCTATTGGCACTGCTACTTTTATCAACTGTACAGGACTAACCTCAATAGAGATACCCTCCGGCGTCACTTCTATCGGCGACTATGCTTTTTACCGCTGTACAGGACTAACCTCAATAGAGATACCCGATAGTGTTACTTCTATTGGTAACAGTGCTTTTTACGGCTGTACAGGACTAACATCAATAGAGATACCTGAGGGCGTTACTTCTATTGGTAACAGTGCTTTTCGCAACTGTACAGGACTAACCGCAATCACGATACCCGATGGCGTCACTTCTATTGGTAACGAAGCTTTTTACGGCTGTACAGGACTAACCGCAATAGAGATACCCGAGGGCGTCACTTCTATTGGCTCTGGTATTTTTGCCGGCTGTACAGGACTAACCGCAATCACGATACCCGAGGGTGTTACTTCTATTGGTAACCATGCTTTTTACCGCTGTACAGGACTAACCTCAATAGAGATACCCGATAGTGTTACTTCTATTGGTAACAGTGCTTTTTACGGTTGTACAGGACTAACATCAATCACGATATCCGATGGCGTCACTTCTATTGGTAACGATGCTTTTTACGGCTGTACAGGACTAACCGCAATAGAGATACCTGAGGGCGTCACTTCTATTGGCTCTGCTGCTTTTTACCGCTGTACAGGACTAACCTCAATAGAGATACCCGATAGTGTTACTTCTATTGGTAACAGTGCTTTTTCCGGCTGTACAGGACTAACATCAATAGAGATACCTGAGGGCGTTACTTCTATTGGTAACAGTGC
>Ga0116148_1003492_pt1 | contig 14445 bp, 10 predicted proteins | sample AD_UKC055_MetaG_FD_89786 | JGI IMG/M metagenome (GOLD analysis project Ga0116148, IMG submission 89786) | Active sludge microbial communities of municipal wastewater-treating anaerobic digesters from USA - AD_UKC055_MetaG | ecosystem: Engineered > Bioreactor > Anaerobic > Digestate | place: USA... | reverse complement strand
GCGGTGTCGCGGAAGGGTCCCGACGAGCGGCTGCGCTTCTACGCCACGGCCTACAACACGGGGTATGCGGCAGGCGAGGCCGCGATCCGCCGGCGGATGGGCCGGCGCCGCTTCCACGTCGCCCGCTTCGCCTCCTCCGATACCTACGACTACGCCGACGTGGCCCTGTTCGCCTTTCGCCGTCAATGATCCCAACGACGTTGTTCGCATCGCTCGCCGCCGCCGTTCTTCTGTCCGCCGCCGAGGGCCCGGATGCCGTCTCACGCCAGGGTGCCGAGCCAGCGCCGGCGACGCTCGATGTCACCGCAGCAGGTCGCGACGGCCGCTTCGTCGAGGGCCTGGGCGCCGGCGATTTCATCGTGACGGTGGACGGCACCCGGCGGACCGTCCTGTGGGTTCGGCGGGTGAGCCGGGGGCCGGGCGCCGCGACCGAGGCGGCGTCGCGGGTAGACGGATCCGGCGGGATCGAACTCGCGGCCGAGCTCTCGCGCACGGTGCTCGTCGTCGTCGATCAATCGTCGCTTCTGCGCGGCGATGAGCGGGCGATCGTGCAGGCCGCGGGGCTGTTCCTGGACCGGCTCGGCCTCAACGATCGCGTGGCGGTGGTCACCCTCCCGATGGCGCCGGCCGCTCTCCTGAGCTTCACGCCCGAACGGGCCGAGGTCCGGGCCGCGCTCGCCCGCGTCACCGGGCGCCTGGAGCCGGCGGCGGTGCAGGCGCAGGCCGAGCCGATCCCGACCGACGCGCCCGAGCAGGCCACGATGTCGGGGCTGAAGCCCGAAGCCCAGATCAAGTTCGATCCCCGGACGGGGAACTCGCCCGCGGCCGACGTGTCGGAGGGCCCCGACACGCTGGGCGCGATGGCGTCGCTGCTCGACTCGCTTGCGGCCGTGCCCGGCCGCAAGGTCGTCGCGGTGTTCTCGGCCGGCCTCGCGGCTGCCAGCGGAGCGCAGCTCGACGCGGCGGCGCGCGCCGCGGCCGCGTCGCGTGCCGTCGTCTTCGGCTTCGGCGCCCGCACCACGGGCGGCCGTGACGCGGGCCGCTCCCTGACCACCGCTCCCCTCGAGCGCCTGGCGGCGGCAACCGGGGGCACCTTCGCCCGGCTTGGAAGGGATCCGGCGCGCGCGGTGGATGCGGTGATCGGCAGCCTGGGCGCCTGCTACGTGCTCGGCATCGGGACGGCTTCGGACCCGGGCCGGGCCGGGCGCCACCGCCTCGAGGTTGCGACCACGAGGAAGGGAATCACGGTTCGTGCGGCTTCCTGGCTGATGGCCTCGCCGGATCCCGGAGACCGGGTCCTGGAGGCAGGTCCCGCCGCGCTGCCCGCCGATCCTGCCGCCGCAAGCGGCGAGCCGGATGCAACGCAGGCCGCCGCCGGCAGGAAGCTGGCGGCGCGGGAGGCCCGCGACGAGGCCGAACGTCTGGTCCTGCTCGCGCGGATGTTCGACTATGCCGACGGCTACGAGCGCCAGTATTCGATGCTGGTGGCCGAGGAGGATTACCGGCAGTCGGCAAGCGCCGGCGGGGTTCACCTCAAGTCGGACGTCCTGCTGGTGAGGCCGGACGAGGCGGGCGACTGGATCTCGTTTCGGGACGTGTTCGAGGTGGATGGCAAGCCGGTTCGCGACCGCGAGGAGCGGCTGCGCCGGTTGTTCCTCGATCCGAGCCCCGATGCGCGGGCCAGGCTCGAGGTGCTCGGCGAGGAGAGCGCCCGCTACAACGTCGGCTGGGTCGAGCGCACGGCGAACGTGCCGCTGCTGCCGCTCTCGTTCCTCCGGGCCGCCAACCGTGGGCGGTTCGCGTACGAGCTGGCGGGACGTGACCGCGTGGGCGGCATCGAGGCGGTGCGGGTGCGCTACACCGAGCAGGCCCGGCCGACCCTGATCGGCGACCGCCTGCACCAGGACGTGCCCGTCTTCGGCTCGTTCCTGGTCGACGCGGCGACCGGCGCGGTCGTCGAGACGCGCATGAACGCGAGCCGCGGCGACGCGCGCGCCGAGATCGTCGTCCGCTACCGCGCCGACCCCGCGCTGGGGCTGTGGGTGCCCGCCGAGATGAGGGAGAAATACTCCCAGCCGGATATCGGCTACTCGGGCCGCTCGGGGCTGATCAGGCGCGCCGTGGTCGAGGGGCGCGCCACCTACTCCAAATTCCGCCGCTTCCAGGTGACGACGGGCGAGGAGGTGAAGGAGCCGAGAAAATGAAAAATGCAGAATGGAGAAAGGGAGCTTCCAGACCGCGTCCAGGAAGCTTTCTACATTCTGCTTTCTCCTACAATTTGACCACCTCGTCGATCCTCACCTTCCGTCCCGTCTCGATGCTGGTGTAGCCGGCGATGCCGACGGCCGAGCTGAGGATGCCCGCCCTCAGGCCGGCCCGCTGTGACAAGGGGTCGGGTACCGACGTGTCGAAGATCATTCGCTTGATCCGCTGGTCGGCCCCGCCGTGCTCGAAGAACTCGCCGCGCTGCGGGTCGACCGTGATGACCGTGCTGTCCTTGAAGTTGCGGGTCAGCCGGATCTCGCTCTCGTGCGGCACCTGCCACGGCTGCCTGTTGTAGTTGCGCACGTCCAGGCGCCCCTTCGAGCCGTTGAAGACGATCGACTGCCCCTCGTAAGGCACCGTCGCGTTCAGGCTGTAGGTCACCAGCACCTGGTTCGAGTACCGGATCTGCACGCTGTAGGTGTCGGGCACGTTGATCTCGCGGCGGTAGAGGCAGCCGTCGCGGTAGTAGCCGTCCTGGTCTTCGCAATCGGCGTACATTTCCATGAGCTGCTTGCTCGTGGTCATGTCCCAGTACAGGTCGCACTGCTTCTTGTGCGGGCACAGCCGGCAGTTGGCGTGCCGCAGGCGGCCGTTGGCGCCGTACTTGTTGAGGCGCCCCTCCGCCGTGACCTCCACCGGGTCGGCGTCGATCCACCAATTGAGCTGATCGAAGTGGTGGCTGGCCTTGTGGCAGAGCAGCGTTCCGCTCGCCTGCTTGAGCCCGTGCCAGCGGCGGAAGTAGCTGGCGCCGTGATCGAGATCGAGGAACTCCTCGTAGCTGACCGAGTAGAGGCGGCCGATCTCGCCGGCGAGCAGCAACTCCTTGACCTTCATCGCGCCAGCCTCGTGGCGGGCGTTGAAGGTGACGTCCAGCCTGCGGCCGGTGCGCCGCTGCGTGTCCAGGATCTGCTGCGCCTGGAAGTCGTGCGTGCAGAGCGGCTTCTCGCAGATCGGATCGATACCCAGCTCCATCGCCCGGCACACGTACTCGGAGTGCGTGGCGTCCACCGTGGTCACGATCACCCGCTCGGGCTTCGTCGAGCGGATCATCTCGTCGAAGTCGGTGAAGGTCGGGATGGCGCCGCCGATCCAGCGCTGGGCCACCTTGACGCGGTCGGGGTTGACGTCGCACAGGCCCACGATCTCGACGCGGCCGCCCACGTCGCGCAGCAGGTTCATCCCCCAGGTCGTGGTCCCGCGAATGCCCGTGCCGACGATGGCCACCCGTGTCCTGGCCGCCTGCCCGCCGAAGGCTGCGAGGGAAGGCGAGACCGCCGCGCCAACGATCCCCATCGCGCCGTACTTGCAGAACTCCCGCCGGTCGATTGTCGTCTTCATGCCGCACACTCTAACAGAAGTGAGTAGCACAGGCGTCCCGCCTGTGAGCAGTGACCACCAGTGGCACAGCAGCCAGTAGCACAGGCGTCCCGCCTGTGTACCCGCCCCATCCAGGGCGGTCGCGAGGCGATGTACCGCTGGTTCAACCGCGTCACGCGCGTCTCGGATGCGACCGCTGAGCCCGCGCTGATCTGGGGGGCCTCCGCCGGCGCCTCACGCTGAGGTTCCTTTTCCGGGGCACGCTATAATCGCTCGAGGGATCCCAAACCCAATGAGCGGAGCCGACGGGGAACCGGATCGGGCCGAGCGTGCGCGCGACCTCTCCCAACGACTCGCCGACCACGTGGTGGGGCAGCGCGAGGCGCTGGAGAGGATCGTGCCGTACCTGCAGATGTACGAGGCGCGGCTCAATCCTCCAGACCGGCCGGCCGGCATCTTCCTGCTCCTCGGCCCCACAGGCACCGGGAAGACCCGCACCGCCGAGGCCGTCGCCGAGGTGCTGCACGGCAGCCCCAAGCACCTGCTGAAGGTCGACTGCGCCGAGTACCAATCCGACCACGAGGTCGCCAAGCTGATCGGCGCACCGCCCGGCTACGTGGGCCACCGCGAGACCAAGCCGATTCTCACGCAGGAACGGCTCCTCGGCGCCGTGACGCCCGGATGCGACCTTGCCGTCGTCCTCTTCGACGAGATCGAGAAGGCGGCGCCGGCCTTCACCGCGCTGCTGCTGGGGATCCTCGACCGCGGGACGCTGCGCCTCGGCGACAACACCGCGGTGAGCTTCGAGAAGAGCCTGGTGTTCCTGACGAGCAACGTTGGCGCCCGCCAGATGTTGAACGTGGTTCGTCCGGCGATCGGCTTCCAGGGCGTCGAGCGCCGGTCGCCGGCCAGCATCGCCGCCCGGCTGCGGTCGGCGGGCATGGAAGCGGTGCGACGCCGTTTCTCGCCCGAGTTCGTGAACCGCCTCGACGCGGTCATCACCTACCGCCCGCTCGACGCCGCCGCTCTCGCCGGGATCCTCGACCACCACGTGGCCGAGCTGCAGGAGCACGTTCACAGCCGCCTCCGCGAGCGTTCGTTCGACATCGTCGTCGAGCCGGCCGCCCGCGAACTGCTGCTCGCGCGGGGGACGAGCGACGAGTTCGGCGCGCGCGAGCTGAAGCGAACCGTGCACCGCATGCTGACGCAGCCGCTCGCGGCGCTGGTGGCCGACAGCGGCGTCCCGCCCGGAGGGGCGGTGCGGGTCAGCGTGTCGGAGGACGGGGAGAGTCTCGCCCTGCGGGCCGAAGAACCGGCGCCAGCTTCTCCGCACCCCGCGGCCTCGGGCCCGGTGGTCCTGGTGATCGACGAGAACGACGACCTGCGCCGGATGCTCGGGCACGCGCTGTCGGGCGTGGGCATCGAGCCCCTGACGGCCGGCAGCGCCGCGCGGGCGCGCGAACTGGCAGCCGCTCAGTCGCCCGATCTCCTCGTCGTCGACCTGATGCTGCCCGACGGCGAGGGGCTGTCGCTGGCGCTGGAGCTGCTGGCCGCCGACCCGCGGCTGCGGGTCGTGGTGACGAGCGGTGCCGAGCTGTCAGCAGACGAGGCGGCACTGTGCGAGCAGCACGGCTTCCCTGTGCTGAGAAAGCCGTTCCTTCCCGAGGACGCGGTGAGCCTCGTTCGCGCCGGCCTGCAGCAGTCCAAGGCCGCCGGCCGCTGACAGGCCGCTCGAGAGACGCTTACAGCACAAGCTCCGGTTCAGCCCTCGGCTAACCGCGGCGCAGGCCGACCATCACCTTCATTCCCTCGCGGCGTGCAGCTGCCTCGAAGGCGCGCGCGGCCTCGGCCAGGGTGAAGGTGTGCGTCACGCCCGAGCGGACGTCGATGGCGCCGCTCGAGACCAGGCCAATCGCTTCGGGGTAGGTCTCTTTCATGCGCCGCGCCCAGGCGAGCGTCAGTCCCTTGCGGCGCGCGCTCGAGGCGCTGACAGAGGTACGCGGATCGCTCGGGATCCCCGCGAGGACGATCCGCGCGCCGGGCCGGACCGCGTCGACCGCGGCATCGACGGCGGCGTTGTCGCCGGCCGCCTCGATCGCCACGTCGAGGCCGTACCCGCCGGTGAGGTCGCGGATGGCCGCCGCCTCGAAGCCGTCTGCCGCGACCGTCGTCGCCCCCTTCTCGGCGGCGGCGGCAAGCCGGTGCGGGCGCGAGGCGAGCTCGGTCGCGATGACCTGCGAGGCGCCCCGATGGAGGGCGAGCTGGATCGTCAGCCAGCCGATCGGGCCGCAGCCGAACACGCCAACCCTCGCGCCGGGCTCGATGTGGGCGAGGTGGCAGGCGTGGATCGACACCCCGAGCGGCTCCAGCATCGCGCCGTCGGCGTCGGAGAACGAGCCGGGCAGCGGGTGGAGGTTGCGGCGGGGCCAGGCGATCCACTCCCGCAGCGCGCCATCCACGTCGTGGCCGGCAAAGACGACGCGCTCGCAGAGGTTGGGATGGCCGCGGCGGCACAGCTCGCACGTCCGGCACGGGATGGCGGGATCGACCGCGACGCGCACGCCGTCCGGCGTCACGCCGGCGAACTCGTGGCCGGGGACGAGCGGGCGCACGACGTTCGTCCCGCCGATCCCTCCCTCGTCGAACCAGTGGATGTCGGAGCCGCAGATGCCCACGGCGGTCACGCGGACCAGTTCTTCGTCTGCTGCCGGCCAGGGCTTCTCCTCGTCCCCGATCCGCAGGTCCCGCCGTCCCCAGAGTCGCGCCGCCTGCATCCGTTCCCCCTCTTGCTTCCGGATCTTAGCCGATACACGACTTCCCGGGGCCGTCCGCGGCGCGAGTTGTGTGACACTGGGGGACGGGTTTTCGAAGCGCCAACCTACCACCCCGGCGAGCGCCGGAAGGAGAAGTGTCGATGGCCGAATCCGTGCATGGCCGCGTGCTCTGGTACGAGTTGATGACGAGGGACGTGAAGGGCGCCGAAGCGTTCTACACCGACGTCGTCGGGTGGTCGGTATCGCCGTTCGAGGGCTCGTCGCCGGAAGGGTACTACGGGGTGTGGTCGCGCAAGGATGGGACGGGCATCGGCGGCGTGATGGCGATTCCCGAGGGCATGACCTTTCCCCCGCACTGGGGGATGTACGTCGGCGCGCCGAAGCTCGAGGAGGCGGTTGCCTCCATCGAGCGGCTTGGCGGCGGCGCGGTGACCGGCGTGATCGAAGTGCCGCAGGTCGGGCGAATGCGGACGATGCGGGATCCCCAGGGCGCGGCGTTCTCGCTGCTGGAGCCCGCCATGCCTGGAGTTCCGCCGGATCGCGAGCCCGGGATCGGCGACGCGTCGTGGCACGAGTTGTACACCAGCGATCCTGAAGCGGCCCTGAAGTTCTACAGCGAGATGTTCGGCTGGGCGCCGACCGAGGCGCTCGACATGGGGCCGATGGGGAAGTACCACATGTTCGGCCGGGGCCAGGGCTTCGGCGGCGGCATCATGAAGAAGCCCGCGGAGATGCAGGCGCCCCCGGCCTTTTGGGGCTTCTACTTCCGCGTGCCCGACGTGCACGCCGCCGTCGAGCGCGTGAAGGCAGGCGGCGGGCAGGTGCTGAACGGTCCGATGGAGGTGCCGGGCGGCGACTGGGTGGCCAACTGCATGGACCCGCAGGGGGCCGCCTTCGGCCTGCACCACAAGAAGAAGTAGGGCGGCGTTTCACGCTGGAGCAGGGCTTCGGCCCTGCTCCTTCACCCCCCGGCTCGCACGTCTCTCCCGCCTGGGCGCCTCGGTCCGCTCGTCCAAGTCACCTCAGCAGCAGGATTGAAATCGGGAACCCAGCTTTGTCGCGCCAGGGTGCGACAAGGGCGGGTTTCCTGCGCAAAATCCTCATGATTCGGCTCTGGACTCCGACGGCCCGAATCTGGCAATCCCTCATTGCGCCGCGCATGTAGTCAACGCGTACAAGGTCGATAGGCGACTCGCGACGCCCCCCGACTCACAGACAAGCACCCGATCATTCCCGGTCCTGGTCCGTCCTGCGCGGGCGGACGCGGGGCCGGGGCCCAGAAGCCTGTTCCGCGCCGCGCGCGGGCATCCTTGCAGGGAGCAGTCCAAGTGAATGGTTTCCTCCGCATCGTCGCTGCACTCATCTGTCTAGCCGCCTTCACGGGGCCGACCGTCTCCGCACAGATCTCGTCGGGGATCTGGGTTGACAAGAACGAGCTCCAGTCGCTTCCGATGTCTGGAACGGCCTGGAACAACCTCAAGTCCGCGGCCGACAAGAGCTGCGGGACGCCAGACCTGGAGAACCAGGACGACAAGGTCAACACGTGCGTGATGGCGAAGGCCCTCGTCTACGCGCGGACCCGCACATCCAGCTACGCGTCCGGCGTGGCGACGGCCCTGCGGTCGATCGTGAACAGCGGGACCTACGGCGGAAGGGCGCTGGCGCTCGGGCGCGAGCTGGCCGCGTACGTCATCGCCGCCGACCTGATCGACCTCCGGACCTACGATCCGAGTCTCGATTCGTCGTTCCGGTCGAAGATCCGGTCGCTGCTGACCGCGTCGACCAACGACGGGCCCAGCAACCTGGTGGACTGCCACGAGAAGCGCCCCAACAACTGGGGCACCCACTGCGGCGGGTCGCGCGCCGCGGTCGCGGCGTATCTTGGCGACACCGCGGAACTGGCGCGGACCGCGCAGGTCTTCAAGGGCTGGCTCGGTGACCGCGCCTCCTACGCAGGCTTCAAGTACGGCGACCTGGCGTGGCAGTACAACAGCTCGTCCCCGGTGGGCGTGAACCCCAGGGGCGCCACCAAGTCGGGGTACAACATCGACGGCGTGCTGCCGGACGACCAGCGCCGCGCCGGCGGGTTCACCTGGCCTCCGCCGAAGGAGAACTACGCGTACGAGGCGCTCCAGGGCGCGCTCGCCCAGGCGGTCATTCTCGACCGCGCGGGGTACGACGTGTTCAACTGGTCGGACCGGGCGCTGCTGCGCGCGTTCACGTGGCTCCACGAGCAGGCCGACTTCCCGGCCGGGGGCGACGACGAGTGGCAGCCGTGGGTGATCAACTACTTCTACGGCAGCTCGTTCCCGGAGCCCTCGTCCACGCAGCCTGGCAAGAACGTCGGCTGGACCGACTGGACGCACAGCGGCGCCACCTCGTCGTGCTCGTTCTCGGTGTCGCCGACCTCGGCCTCGCTGCCCGCGTCGGGAGGCGGCACGCAGGCGAGCGTGACGACCACCAGCAGCTGCGCGTGGACCGCCGGGTCGAACGTCTCCTGGATCTCGCTGAACAGGTCGAGCGGGACCGGATCGGGGACCGTGATCGCGACCGTCGCGGCCAATTCCTCCAGCAGTTCCCGGACCGGCAGCTTCGTGATCGCGGGCCGGACCTTCACGGTGAGCCAGGCGGGTACGACCACCACGCCGCCGGCGGCTCCGGCCGCGCCCTCCGCCCCGTCGCCTGCTGCCGGCGCCAGCTCCGTCAGCACCGCGACGACGCTGCGCTGGACGTGCTCGGGGGCCAGCAGCTACTCCGTGCGCTTCGGCACGTCGAACCCGCCGGCGCAGGTCGCCACGGGTCTCGCGACCACGACGTACACGCCGTCGGCGCTGACGGCCGGCCGCACCTACTACTGGCAGGTCGTTGGAGTGAACGCGTCGGGTTCGACCGCGGGGCCGGTGTGGTCGTTCTCGACCGCGACCGCGACCACGCCGCCCCCGAGCTCCGCGATGCCGTCGCCTTGGACGGCCGGTGATCTCGGCAGCGTGGGCCTCGCCGGGTCGGCCGCCTACTCGAACGGCGTGTTCACGGTGACGGGCAGCGGTGCGGGCATGACCGGCAGCGCCGACGCCTTCCACTTCGTTCGCCAGCCGCTGACCGGTCACAGCACGATCACCGTGCGCCTCACGGGCCTGCAGGCGAGCGGCTCGCTGGCGCAGGCGGGCATCATGATGCGCGAGGGCAAGGGCGGCGTGACGGCCGGGTCGGCGCACGCAACCCTGGCCGTTCGCCCCAACGGCTCGGTGGTCTTCCTCGCAAGGACGGCGTCGGGCCGTTCGGCCACGACGGTGGCCACCACCACGCAGGCGGCGCCGGTCTGGCTGCGGCTCAAGCGGGGCAGCGGCGGCATCACCGCCTCGGTTTCGACGAACGGCTCGTCGTGGCGCACGGTGGGGACCGTCAGCCTGGGCATGACGTCGAAGTCGGTCGTCGGCCTGGTGGTCGCGAGCGGCAGCACGTCGGCCCGCGCCACCGCCACCTTCGACAACGTGCGCGTGCCGTAAGCGGATAGGTCTTTCGTTTCGTCAGCGATTCGGAGGGGGAGACGGGCCGCGTCCCGTCTCCCCTTGGTTTCTCCAGCCTCTCCCCACCGAGCCGTACCGGCCGCCCTCCCTCGCCCAGCTCGCGGCACTCCATCTTCCGGGAACTCGCCCGCAGGGACCGCGATCAGCCAGCTCTTGCGTTTCCCGGCCGTTCGCCGCCATGATTGCGCCCTCTGCTGTGAACCGGCAGCCGGACGAGTGGGAGGGTTTCGATGTCACAAACGCCTGCAAAGAGCCTGGTAGCCATGATCGTCTTCGCCTCGGTGGGCCTCGCCGCGTCGCCGCCCGACCCGCCGCAGCTCGGGAAGAGTCCGCTCCGCGAGGTCATTGCCGCCATGACCCCGGAGGAGAAGGCCGCGATCGTCGTCGGAACCGGCATGAACCTGCCGCCGGGGATGAGCGCCGGCCCGGGCATGCAGGCTCCCGTGGTTGGCGAGACGATCAAGGGGGTTCCGGGCGCGGCGGGCACGACCTTTCCGATCGCGCGCCTGGGCATCCCGGCCGTGATCCTCGCCGACGGGCCCGCGGGCCTGCGCATCCAGCCGAAGCGCCCCGGCGAGGAGTCGCGCACCTACTACTGCACGGCGTTTCCGATTGCGACCCTGCTCGCCTCGTCGTGGGACGTGGAGCTGCTGGAGCGGGTGGGCCGCGCGATGGGCAGCGAGGTCCGCGAGTACGGCGTGGACGTGCTGCTCGGCCCCGCGCTCAACATCCACCGCAACCCGCTCGGCGGCCGCAACTTCGAATACTACTCCGAGGATCCGCTGCTGTCGGGCAAACTGGCCGCGGCGATGACGAGGGGCGTCCAGTCGCAGGGCGTGGGGACCTCGGCCAAGCACTTCGTCGCCAACGACCACGAGTGGAACCGCAACGTCATCGACGTGAAGGTGTCGCAGCGGGCGCTGCGCGAGATCTACCTGCGCCCCTTCGAGATCCTCGTGCGCGAGGCGCAGCCGTGGACGGTGATGTCCTCCTACAACAGGCTGAACGGCACCTACACCTCCGAGAGCGCGCCGCTGCTGAACGGCGTGCTGCGCGAGGACTGGGGCTTCGAGGGCCTGGTGATGACCGACTGGTTCGGCGGCCGGGACCCCGTCGCGCAGATGAAGGCGGGCAACGACCTCCTCGAGCCCGGCACCGCCGCGCAGCAGCAGGCGGTGCTGGCCGCGTTGAAGTCGGGCGCGCTCCCGCCCGAGGTGCTCGATCGCAACGTCGAGCGCGTGCTGAGCCTCGTGCTCCGCAGCCCCACGTTCAAGAACGCGACCCGGTCCAACCAGCCCGACCTCGCCGCCAACGCGGCAGTCGGGCGCGACGCGGCGGCCCAGGGAATGGTGTTGCTGAAGAACGAGGGGGCGCTGCCGCTCCCCCGGCCGGCGAAGACGATCGCGCTGTTCGGAAACACGTCCTACGACATGATCACGGGCGGCTCGGGCTCGGGCGACGTGAACGAGGCGTACACGGTTTCGCTGGTGCAGGGGCTCGAGGCGGCCGGCCTCGCCGCCGAGGCGAAGCTTGCGGCCGCCTATTCGTCGCACCTGCAGGAGTTCGCCAGGACGGCGCCGCCGCCGAGGATGTTCATGGCGGCGCCGCGCGCGGCTGAGATGTCCCTGGCCCCCGCGGACATCGCGAGGGCCGCGAAGGAGAGCGACGCGGGCCTCGTCACGATCGGCCGGAACGCCGGCGAGGGGCGCGACCGCGAGGTGGCGGGCGACTTCGAGCTGACCGCCGTGGAGAAGGCTTTGATCGCGGAGGTGGCCTCGGCCTTCCACGCGAACGGCAAGAAGGCCCTCGTCGTCCTCAACGTCGCGGGGGTCGTCGAGACGGCCAGCTGGCGCGATCTGCCAGACGCGATCCTGCTGGCGTGGCAGCCCGGCCAGGAGTCGGGTCACGCCATCGCCGACGTGATCACCGGGAAGGTGACGCCGTCGGGCAAGCTGGCAACGACCTTCCCGATGAAGTACCAGGACGTGCCGTCGGCGTCGAACTTTCCGGGCAAGACGCTCGTCGGCCCCGACCCGGCGGCCAGGGGCGGCAACGTCTTTGGGCGCGGCGACCGCGAGGCGGAGATCGCCTACGAAGACGACGTCTTGGTCGGCTACCGGCACTACGCGACCAAGGATGTAAAGGTGGCCTACCCGTTCGGGTTCGGCCTGTCGTACACGGCGTTCGAGTACTCGGGCCTTTCGTTGAGCGGCCCCGAGTTCGGCACCGGGCTGACGGTGAAGGTCACAGTCCGGAACACCGGGAAGGTTGCGGGTCGCGAAGCGGCGCAGCTGTATCTTTCGGCGCCGGGCAAGACGATGCTCAAGCCGGCAATCGAGCTGAAGGGCTTCGCCAAGACGAAGGTGCTGGCGCCGGGGGAGTCGCAGACGCTCGCCTTCCAGCTGACCCCGCGTGACCTGGCGTCGTTCGACGAGGCGACCTCGTCATGGCAGGCAGAGGCCGGTACCTACACCGTCAGGATCGGCGCCTCGTCTGCAGATATCCGGCAGACCGCCACCTTCACGAAGGCCACGACCGAGCGGGTGGAGTAGTTCCCCGCAGAGCTTGCCGGGCCCTCGTCACCGGTCGCACCATGGGCTGTGCGATAAAGGGGTGAGGTGGCGATGCCGGCACGTGAAAAGGCAGTAGGGGGAGCGGACCGTGTCCGGGGTGATCTTTCCGCCGGGCAGCGCAAGGATCTTCTCGAGACGTTGAGGGCCCGGTTCGAGGAGAACATGAACCGGCACAAGGGCGTCGAGTGGGCGAGGGTGCAGGCGAGACTGGAGGCCCACCCCGGAGCGCTGTGGTCTCTCAGCCAGATGGAGAAGACCGGGGGCGAACCGGACGTGGTGGGCCTCGACCGCGCGACCGGCGAGTGCGTCTTCTTCGACTGTTCGCCCGAGAGCCCCAAGGGACGCCGCAGCCTCTGTTACGACCGCGAAGCGCTGGAGGCGCGGAAGGAGAACAAGCCGGGGGACAGCGCGATCCACATGGCCGCCGCCATGGGGATCGAGATCCTGTCGGAGGAGCAGTACCGCGAGCTGCAGGCCCTCGGCGAGTTCGACACGAAGACGTCGAGCTGGGTGAAGACGCCGCCGGAGGTCAGGAAACTGGGGGGCGCCATCTTCTGCGACCGCCGCTACGGCCGCGTCTTCACGTACCACAACGGCGCCGAGTCCTACTACGCGGCGAGGGGCTTCCGCGCCTGGCTCAAGGTGTGAGGCGGTCCTTGCCAGTTGCCACAGCCAGTGGCACACCCAGTGGCACAGGCGTCCCGCCTGTGTGAGGGTCTCCCTCACCAGTGGCACAGGCGTCCCGCCTGTGAAGGGATATCCTGCCAGTGGCACAGGCGTCTCGCCTGTGAAGGGATATCCTGCCAGTGGCACAGGCGTCCCGCCTGTGGCTCGGGTGAAGAACCCGCCACTGCTTCATTCTCGCCGCGCGAGCTTTCCGGCCCTCCTCGGCTACAATGCGCACCAGAGGCCGGGAGCAGGAAATATGCGCATTCGCGGTCTCGGCGCCTTTCTCGCGATCCTCCTTACTACCGCCTGTGCATCCGTCCAGCGTGTGCCAGTTCCGCACTGGGGCCGCTACGACCAGGGCGAGCTTTCCGGTTTCCTTCGCGCCCCAGGCGAACAGCTTGTGAGGAGGGTACCGGAACTGATAGTGCAGCGGGCTCGGGGGAGGATTGCCTTGCCAACCGCCGAGGGGCGGCGCGAGCTACCACTTCAGTCGTGGCCAACGACTCCGGGTGAGGCCGTGAGTGCGCCATACCGTCCCCCCGAATATGCGGTGATTGACACCAGGATGTTCGTGGTCGAACTACGCGGTCCCAGCCCCGACACGACCGTGCGCACGGTCGCGCTGCGAGGCGGCGCGTTCGACTTCGGGTCCGTGCCCAACGGCAGGTACGAGCTGAAGACGACGGCCTCAGGGTCGGCGTTCGCGCCTGGATGGCAGTCCGAGATCAGGACCGTCATCGTGTCCGATTCTGCCGATCCGGGTGCAGAGATCCGGATTCCCTGAGTCGTCACCTCGCCGGCATCGCACATCCGTCGTACCAACAGGCGACTCCGGGTCTCGCCCGCCGCTTCAGGGTCAACCGGCCGACACGCCAAGACTTTGAATTAGGAGGACTCGCGGGTTGGTCGGGGCGCCGGGATTCGGACCCGGGACCTCCTGCGCCCAAGGCAGAAAGTCGGCTAGCCGCAACCGATTGAAACCAATGGTCTTACGTCGTCGCCTGTTCTGAGTGTGCCGGGGTTTGGTCCGTCAGGCTCGGGAGCCCCTCGACCCGCCCCAGAGCCCGTTGCAGTTCCGCCTCCTGCACGTGCACGTAGTACCGCATCGTCATCTCGGCTGATGCGTGGCCCATGATCTTCTGCAACTGCGGCAGCGGCATCCCGGCCACGGCGCAGCGGGTGCCAAAGGTCCGCCGCAGGTCGTGCACGCACAGCGGATCGATCTTGACCCGCTTCGCGGCATCGCTGACGTACTGGCCGTGATCCGATTCAGTGGACGGGTTGCGTAAGTTGAACCTCGCTCAGCCGTCTCATCTCTTC
>Ga0116148_1003491_pt1 | contig 14446 bp, 8 predicted proteins | sample AD_UKC055_MetaG_FD_89786 | JGI IMG/M metagenome (GOLD analysis project Ga0116148, IMG submission 89786) | Active sludge microbial communities of municipal wastewater-treating anaerobic digesters from USA - AD_UKC055_MetaG | ecosystem: Engineered > Bioreactor > Anaerobic > Digestate | place: USA... | reverse complement strand
CGGCACAAGCAGGCGAAGATCGTGGTCGCTGGCACCCGGGACGTACTTCGTCCCCTCGATCCAACTGCCCAGCCCGATGATCGAGTGTCCCTTCTTCGGGTCGGCCGCAAAGCTCTTGCACAGCTTCTGCAAGCGGAGGGGCACAGACTCCTGGGCGTTGGAATAGGCGGGCAAGACCAAACCAGCCGCCAATGCGAGCGCGACCGCGACTTTCTGTCTCCCCTGTCCTGCGGCTGCCATGTGAGTCTCCTCGGAAGTGGAGGTTCCGTCTGGCGCACAAGCAGTGTACCACCGCACGGATGGCCAGGCCAGAATCAAGTCCGTCTGGAAATTCACCCTGCTCGCCAGTAAACTGATCTGTTCTATCGCGGAAAGAGGAGAGCCAATGGCCATCCGGGTGTACAACACGCTACGCCATGACAAGGAAGACTTCCAGCCGGTCGTGCCGGGACGGGTGGGCATCTACCTGTGCGGGCCGACGGTCTACAAGCCCTCGCACATCGGGCACGCGGTCGGGCCGATCATCTTCGACGCCATCAAGCGATACCTCCAGTTCCGCGGCTACGACGTGACGTGGGTGGTCAACGTCACCGACGTCGACGACAAGATCATCGTCGAGGCCGCCAACCAGGGGCGGACCATGCTGGAGATCGCCCGCGAGATCGAGGCCAACTACAAGGAGTGCCTGGCCGAGCTGGGCGTGCGGACGATCGACCACTGGCCGCGGGCCACCGAGTGCATCGGCGACATCGTCGCCCTGGTGCAGCGCCTGGTGAACAGGGGCGCCGCCTATGTGACCGACGGCGACGTGTACTTCGACCATACGCAGGCGGCCGACTACGGCAAGCTGTCCGGCCGGCGCGTGGAAGAGAGCCTGGCCGGCACGCGCGAGATCGCGGGCCAGGAGGCGCGGCGCCACCCGGCGGACTTCGCCCTGTGGAAGGCGTCCAAGCCGGGCGAGCCCGCGTGGGATTCGCCCTGGGGCCCGGGCCGGCCCGGCTGGCACATCGAGTGCTCGGCCATGTCCATCAAGCTGCTGGGCGAGACGTTCGACATCCACGGCGGGGGGATGGACCTGATCTTCCCGCACCACGAGAACGAGATCGCCCAGAGCGAGACGGCCACCGGCAAGTGCTTCGCCAAATACTGGATGCACAACGGCCTGACGCGGATCAAGACCAAGCTGGCCGGCGGCGAGGCCAAGGCCGAGAAGATGTCCAAGAGCCTGGGCAACATCCGCACGATCAGCTCGCTGCTGGAGCAGTACAGCGGCGAGACGATCCGCTACTTCGTGCTCTCGACGCACTATCGACGCCCGCTGGACTTCTCCGACGAGCAGCTTGAAGCCAGCGGCCGGGCCCTGGAGAACTTCTACCGCGTCTTCGACGACCTGGCCCGCCTGGCCGGCTCGGACGTGTACGCGGCGCCCGTGATGCAGACCGAGCCGGGCAAGGACCTCCAGCCGGTGCTGGTGGGCATGCCGCCCGGGCTGGGCGGGCAGCTCGAGCAGGCCGGGGCGAGCGAGGCCGACGTGCACTTCGTCGGCGAGATCAAGAGCCTGCTGGGGCGGTTCTTCGACGCGATGGCCGACGACTTCAACACCGCCGGCGCCATCGCCGCCCTGCACGAGATGAACACGCTCATCGCCCGCTTTCTGGGCGACCACGAGGCCGAGCTGGCCGTCGGCGACGAGCGGGCGGGCCTGCTGCGTGAGCTGGCTGGCGGGGCCGGGCAGGCCCTCGTGACGGCGGGGCGAATCCTCGGCCTGTTCGAACAGCCGCCCAAGCGCCAGGCCGCCGGGCCCAGCGATGCCGAAATCCAGGCCCTGATCGACGAACGGGCCGCGGCCAAGAAGGCCAGGAACTTCGCCCGGGCCGACGAGATCCGCTCCAGCCTTGCCGCCCAGGGCATCACGCTCGAAGACACCCCTCGCGGGACGATCTTCCGGCGGGCCTAGCCGACAATCATCAGTCGACAATCGACATTTCCCAGCCGGGATGATATGATGCCGCGCATGGCGCGGACAGGGACGTCCACATTTCGGGTGCTGGGCATCGACCCCGGGCTGCACATTACCGGCTACGGGGCCGTCGAGTTTGGACGGGGCGAGCCGGTGATCCTGGAGGCAGGCACGATGCGGACCACGCCCGAGGCCGACATGGCCGAGCGGATCAGCCAGATTCATGCGGACCTCTGCGACCTGCTGGGAGAGTTGCGTCCGGACCTGGTGGGCATCGAGCAGTTGTACGCTCACTACAAGCACCCGCGGACGGCGATCCTGATGGGTCACGCCCGCGGCGTGGTGCTGCTGGCCTGCCACAACGCGGGCATTGGCGTGCGGAACCTGCCGGCCACCCACGTGAAGAAGTCGCTCACGGGCAACGGGCACGCGACGAAGATGCAGATGCAGCGGGCCATCCAGGCCCTGTGCAAGCTCAAGACGCTGCCCGAGCCGCCCGACGTCGCCGACGCCCTCGCCATCGCCCTGTGCGCCGGCAGGACAGAGCTGGCGAGAACGCAGAATTGACCACTAACTACCGACTACCAACATGATCGCACGAATCGCGGGCAGAGTGGAAGAAGTGAACGAGGGCAGCGTCCTGGTGGACGTAGGCGGGGGCGTGTGGTACGAGGTGCTCGTGCCGGTCTGCGAGGTCGAGCGGCTGGCCAAACGCGTCGGGCAGGACGTGGTCCTCTACACGATCCACTACCACGAGGGCGACCCGTCGCACGGGGCGGTCACGCCGCGGCTGCTGGGGTTCCTCAGCCCCTCCGACCGCGACTTCTTCCGCGTGTTCACCACCGTCAAGGGCGTCGGCATGCGCAAGGCCCTGCGGGCGATGGCCCGGCCGGTGGGGGAGTTGGCCGCCGCTATCCAGGCCAAGGACGTCCGTTTCCTCAAGGACCTGCCGGAGATCGGCCCGAAGATGGCCGAGCGGATCGCGGCTGAGCTGTCGGGCCAGATGGACGAGTTCGCCGGGCCGGCGCCGGCAGCCGGCCCCGAGCTCAGCGAGGCAGCCGAGGAGGCCGTCCTGGTGCTGGTGCAGCTTGGCGAGCGCAGGCCCGACGCGATTGCCCTGGTCGAGCGGGTGCTGGCCGTCGCGCCGGACCTGACGGCTCCGGAAGCTATCATTCAGCAAGCCTACAAGCTCAAAGCGGGGGGCATCTAGAACATGGCTCGCGAAAAGATCATCAGCAAGGAATCGACCGGTCCGGAGGACGAGAAGTTCAACACGGCCCTGCGGCCGACGCGGCTGGAAGAGTGCATCGGCATGGGCGACCTGCTGGAGAAGCTGCGGATCTCCATCCAGGCGGCCCGCAAGCGCGACGAGCCGATGGAACACGTGTTGCTGCACGGCCCGCCGGGCCTGGGCAAGACGACCCTGGCTTACGTGATCGCGCACGAGATGGGCACGAACATCCGCGTCACGTCGGGTCCGGCCTTGACGCGCCCCGGCGACCTGATCGGCATTCTGACCAACCTCGAGCGCCGCGACGTGCTGTTCATCGACGAGATTCACCGCCTCAGCCCGGCTGTCGAGGAGTACATCTACCCGGCCATGGAGGACTACAAGGTGGACTTCGTGGTCGACAGTGGCATGCACAGCCGCACCATCAACCTGCCGCTCAAGCCCTTCACGTTGATCGGTGCGACCACGCGGGCGGGCCTGCTGAGCCCGCCGCTGCGGACGCGGTTCGGCATCACCCACCACCTGGAGTTCTGGTCGGTCGAGGACCTCCTCCACCGCTGCCGCATGAGCGCGACCATGCTGGGCCTGGAGTACGAGCCCAAGGCGCTGGCCGCCCTGGCCGGCCGGGCCCGCGGCACGCCCCGCATCGCCAACCGCCTGCTCCGCCGCTGCCGAGACTACGCCCAGGTTCGCGGCGACGGCAGGCTCACCGTCGAGTCCGTCGAGCAGGCCCTCAAGCTGGAGAAGATCGACCATCTCGGCCTGGACGAACTGGACCGCCGCTTCCTCCGCGTGATCATCGACACGTACAAGGGCGGCCCCGTCGGCATCGAGACGGTGGCGGCCACCTTGGGCGAAGAGACGGACACGCTGGTGGACGTGGTCGAGCCCTTCCTGCTCCAGTGCGGGCTGCTGGCCCGCACGCGGCGCGGACGCCTGGCCACCGTCAAGGCCTACGAGCACCTCAAGATCACGTACGTTCCCCGCGCCGCCGACGACGCCAATCTTTTCGACGCCGCGGCGGGGGAGGAGTGATCGACACATCAAGCCTGCGGCGGTTAGTCAGGCTTCTTCCGCTTGGCGGCTAGGCCGTCCACCGACCATCCACCCCAGTAGCTGGTCGCATAGTACACGATGGACGCTTCCCTCATTCGCCCCAGCAGGTCCTCAGCCACCGCCGCTTCCGCCCGGGCCTGCTGGATCGCCCCGAAGAGCTTCTTCTGGGGTAGCGTCTTGGTCAGGAACGATTCCTTGGACTCCTTCAGCAACTCGAGCATCCGCGCCAGCAGCCACATTTCCCGCCCGAACACCTCGCGGGTATAGTCCAGGCGGGCCATGATCGTCTTCTCGTTCGCGCCGCCAGCGGCGACGGCCTGCTCCAACAGCGGGGGCAGCATCGGCACGCCCTGCGGATGATAGTCCTTCAGCATCGCTTCGCAGGTCCGGTACGCGGCGTACGCGAGGGGGTACTTGCCCAGCCCGGCCCACTGCTGGAGGATGAACTTCTTCGTGTTAGGCAGGCCCCGAATGGCCTCGGTGTCGTTGTTCTCGATGTCGGCGATCAGCGACTTGACCGCCGAGGCCGCCGTCGCCCAGACACCCAGGGTCGGCGGATGGATCGCCCCGATCGCCGCCAGGGAGAGGTCCACGAAACAGTCGCGGAACTCTGCGGTGATTTTGGCCTGGCGTTTCTGGTTGTAGTCTTCCAGGCGGTCGCGGCGGCGAAGGTAGCGGATGAATAGGTCGTCCTGCGCAAGCCGCGCTTCCATTCGCGCTCGCAGCTTGTCGCGGCTCCAGGGGAACGGGCCGAACATGAGGCTGGAGGCGTCCGTCCGTCCCTTGACGAACAGCCGCTCGTAGAAATCCGGAAGCTGTCCGCTGTCGCGGTGGGCCAGCAGGGTGTCCGCGATGACCCGGCAGCCGCGCTGGGTCAGCGACGCGTCCAGGATCTTCTGCACGTTCGCCGCCAAGCCCTCGGCCCCCGGTCCGGCGACCTGCTGGCCCGACTTGAGCGTGCGCCGGACCGAGGCCGCCAAGTCCAACTCCTCGCCCAGCATCTCGGCCAGGCCGTCCACCATCCGTTCGACCGGCCCGGCCAGCTTCTTCGCGGCGGAGGCGCAGCTTTCCGCAAATGCCGTTACCTGCTCCTCGCTCAGGCCCGTCACGCGCTCCTGCCCGCGGGGGAACTGCTCCTCGATGAACCCCGTGTTCTTGTTCGTGACCCAAGTGCCGGTTGTGCGGGCAACCATGAGCGTGACGATCCAGTCTCCACGTCGCCAACGCCCCTCCGCCGAGACCGTCGACCAGTCCTTGTACATGTCCTTCATCCGCGGCTGGTGGGTGAACATGGCGCCCTGGGTGCCGGGGGGGGCGGTCCATGACACTTCGGCGGCCTGTTCCTGGTCGGCCCGCATCGCATCGGCCCAGTCGGTCAACTCGTTGGGACGGGCGCGGTCCGGGTGGTGGAGGATCACGTGCAGGCTGACCAGGGTCGCCTGAGGGGTGTGGAATTGAATGTCGAACTCGACCAGGCCGTTGCCCTTCATCGCCTGCTTGTCGCTCCCGGCGACGGTGAGGCCGAGGGCACCGCGGTCGCTGGCGAACTGCCGCATCTCGCGGGCCAGCCGCTGCTGCACCTGGTGAAGCTGCTGGCGGTCGTAGCCCCCGCAGGGGTCGCTCTCCCGCCCGGGCGGCTCCGCCTGCGGCGACTCGACGGGCGCGGCGGTCTCCATGTTCTCGGGACGGAACATGGACAAGCCCGCGACCGAGCAGTGGAACAGCACGCCCGACGCCGCCCGCCCGGACGCCTCGACGTTCGCCTGCTGGCCCGTGCCTCGCCATTGGCCGGTCTGCTCGTCCCACGCGACAATCCAGAGTTTCGCGCCGGGGAAAAGGCCCTCGCGAAGCGGCCAGGTGACCCGCGCCCCTTGCGGGAAGCGGGCGCCTTCGGGCTCGAACCATCCGGCCGCCACGGCCCGCCCGCCGTCGCTCAGAGGAGGCAGGGCGTCGAGGTTCTCGATGGTCGTCCCGCGAAGCGATGCCGCGTCCCCCTCGCCGCAGTCGATGGCGATGGGGGTGCCCGCCGCCAGGTCCGCCTGCGAGAGCCACGGCGGCAGCGGCTTCCTTTCCGCGTCGGGGGTGGCCGGGTCCGACCGGCCGGGCGACGGTTGGCGATCGTCCAACGACAGCGGCAGGATGATCGCAAGCGACAGGATGACGGCGACGCCGGTCCCGCCGGCAACGATCCAGGCCGTGCGACGCACGGGGGTGAACCCGGTGTCGGGCATGACAAGCTCCTTTCTGTAAACGCAGGAAGCACAGACACGTCATTGACCGTGCGGGATATGCCCCAAGGGCCGGCGGGGCTCTCGACGAGAATGCCGCAGCGATAGAGAGGAGACAACCCACCAGCCGCGGCCCCGCCGCCCGTCACATGCAAGCTTCAGTAAAGCCTTCCGGGCGGGGAGGGTCAAGGGTTAATCGTGGAGCTGCGTCTCGCACTTTCCTCGCGCCTCCTGGCGATTTGTCACTGACCGGGGCTTGGCTGAAGCGACATTCGGATGCGGTCCAAGCGTGGGGTGCGCCGTCAGCGCTGCGCCGCCTGGAGGTCCGGGCAGGTGAACGCGTCCATTGCGCCGGGGAAGTCCATGCGGGGGCGGGTCTGGAGCATCTTGAGCGTCGGCTCGAAGACCGCCAGGATCGCCTTGTAGTCCGCGTCGTCGGTGGAGGTGAAGATGCCCTTGCCGCACGCCTCGGTCCCGCCGGCGGCCTTGGTCAGCGGGGCCAGCAGGAAGCTGTTGTCCTGGGGGTTGGTGATGCGGGTGTAGAACGTTCGCGGGATCTTGACCCGCCCGCTCTTCTCCTTGCCGTGGCAGGAGGCGCAGCGTCGCTGGGCCACCTGCTGGAGCACGCCGTCCAGTTCCGCCGGCAGGAGGCGGCGGCAACCCATGCGGTCGCCGTAGTTCGTGCGGGTGATGCCGTAGTAGGGCACGTTGAGGTCCATCCAGGCCATCAGGCGGCGGCGCGAGGCCGCGTCCATCTGCACGCGCGGCTTGCCGTCCTTGTCCGGGTGGCCCGACAGGACGATCTGGGTGAGCTTGCTGGGCGCAGCGCCCCAGGCGCGCGGGGCGATCTGGAGCACGTTGGCCTCAGCCCCGTTGATGGTGGCGATCCAGCGGACGTAGGTGGGCTCGCACTGGCGGCCGCCGTGCACCTCGGGCCGCCACTGCCCGTCGGTGCCGGTGCGGGCGAGCACGTCGTAGGCCACGTTGAAGAAGTCCGTCTTGTCGCCGCTGAGGTCCACGTCCTTGGGGTGCGAGCGGGCGTTGTGGCACTTGACGCAGTGCTTGTCCAGGACCGGCTGGACGATGTCGTGGAAGTTGAAGTTCATCAGCCCCCACTCGGGCTTCCGGAGGTCAGCCGGCTGGACACCCGCCGGCGGACGGGGCAGGGCGCGGGCGGCGGCATAGTTGCGGTCGGCGTGGCAGCCGACGCAGCTTTGCGCCTCGCCGGGCATGAAGTGCGTAAAGCTCCGCATCCGCTGAACGGCCCGCCCCTCGGCGTCCAGGGCCAGGAAGTACAACGGCAGGCCCGTGGGCACCTTGAAGCAGGCCGAGCCGTCCTCGGCCACCTCCGCGTAACCCCACAGCCGCTTGGCGGCGTAGGTGGCCCCGCAACTGACCAGCGGGAACTGGAAGCCGAAGGCGGAGTTGGCGGCGTAGCCGTGCCCGGTGGGCACACGGTCCAGCAGCGGGATCCGCTGGGCCTTCTCGACCTCCTGGACGACGGCGATCTGCTTGATCTCGCCGCGCCTAATCGTCGGCTCGAGCCCGGCGTAGACGTCCTGGAGCAGGACCGTCGCCCAGGGCTGGGCCTGTTCGCGCGGGGGCAGGGACGAGGAGATCACCGGCGGGCGGGCCCGCGGGCGGAGCGGCTGGGGGCTGAAGTAGCCCATGGAGTCCTGCGGCCCCAGCAGCGCGGCCTCTTCCGTCGCGTCATAGTCGCGCACCAGCACCGTGCCGCGTCGCGAGACGAGGTAGTACTTCTCGTCCAGCGGGAACGGGTTGAGGTACGGCCCGCGGTTGATCAGGGCGTTGCCGTTGCCGCGGTCCACCCGGCCGATAGGGACCTCCGGCGTGACGTTGCGCAGCGCCTCCTGCGAGTTGGCCCCCAGGGCGGGGTCGATGATGCCGATGGCCCCGCGGCATGAGCCGTTGTGGCTGGTCAGCATGCACAGCACCCGGTCGCCGCCGGGGATCGGCCGGGCCTCCATGAACGTGCCCGGCTCGAGCACGCGGTTGCCGTAGAAGCCCGAGACTCCCGTGCCGTCGGGGTTGATCGCCCACAGGCTCTGGATCGGGCAGGCGGGGCGGTCGACGTACTCCCATCGCGAATAGATGATTCGCCCGTCGTTCAGCACGGCCGGCGTGAAGTCGTTGAGGTAGCTGGCCGACAGCCTCCGCACGTTGCCGCCGTCGCGATCCATTCGGTGCAGGATGGGCGAGGTGGTGGTGAAGCAGTAGGCGTACGCCTCCTTCTGGTCGCTCAGGAACGCGATCCCGCCGTCCGGCAGCCAGCAGGCGTTGAAGTTGTTGATGTCCCCGTGGGTCAACTGGGTCAGGCCCGTGCCGTCCACGCGGACGCGGTAGACGTGGTACGTTTGCTCGGCCGCCCGGTCGGCTGGTCCGTAACGGCTCTGGTCGCGTCCGCCCTTCTTCCAACTGAAGAGGATCTCGCGGGCGTCGTACGACAGTTCGCAGTCGATGATCTCGCCGCCGCCCGCGTCCACCAGGCGCGTCATCTTTCCGTCGGCCAGGTTGCAGACGTACAGCCCGCCGCCCGGGCGGAAGCCCTCGGCGTGGTAGGTATACACGTGCGAGGGGTTCACCTCGTGACGATGGATGACGATGAGGCGGTCGAAGCCCAGCTCGCCGCGGCGGGCACGGGCCTCCAACTCGGGCGAGCGCGAGACGGGCGGGGCCGTGGGCGGCAGCGGACCGCCCTTGTCCATCCGGTAGGGGGGCAGCGGGATGAATCGTCCCAGCGCCTTGTCGTCCTGCTTCTGCGACCAGACCTGCACCTCGGAGGCCCCGGGGTTGGCCCCGCCGAACGAACTGGTGAACCGCAAGCGGAGCTTGCGCAGCTTGACCGGCGCGGGCAGGACGATCGATTGCGGCCCGTGACCGGACAGCAACTGCCCCCGCGCCACGGGGGCGGGCTGGTCGTCCACGTACAGCTCATAGTCCTTCCAGCCCTCGACGGCGTGCGAGGAGCGGCTGTAGTAGACCACCTGTGCGACCTCGACCGCGTGCGGCCACTCGAACGTCAGTTCGGCGCCGTCTCTGTGGGTCTGGCCCCTGACGGCCCATGCGTTGCCGTCGTCGTTGTTGCCGCCGAGTTCGGCGATTCGCCCGTCGGCCACGAAGCGGGCCAGGAACGACTGGCTGAACTCCGAGTTGGCGGTGATGCGGGCCTGGGGGGCGAGGTTCTGCGGCGCGGCCCGCGCGATGGCGGGCGTCAACGCGAGGCAGAGAACTCCCGCGGTAATCGCGACCCGCTCGATCCGACGTGTCAGCTTCATATTCCGGCTCCCGGCGGCATGGCCCGGCAGGACCTGCCTGACGCCAATATAGCCTGGGTTGTTTCTCCTCGGCAAGGATCGGCTGGATCATCGTTTTGCCGTCAGTGAAAGCGCGGTACAATCCGGCAGTCTCCCCCGGAACGAGGACGGTGCGATATGAGCGACACCGCACACCGCCTGGCCCTCTGGCGTAGTCTCCTGCCGGTGCTGGTCTTGATAGCGACGGGCTTGTTGGGCTGCCTGCCCGACGGTACGCCTGCCTACCTTGACGGGGGCAACCTGATCCTTGCGACCTTTCGCCAGGGGCGGAACTACGAGAGCTTCTGCACGTACGACGTGCGGACCAAGCGCACGCTCTGGCACGGTTCGGACTTGCGCCCGCGATATGTCCGGATCGTTGAGGACTTGGTGCTGGTCGAGTGGGCCGTGCCTCAGCAGCGTCCCGTCTGCACCCGATTCGATCCCAGAACAGGCAAGCTCAGTCCGGCTCCACCCGACCTGGCGGGCAGGCTTGCGCAGGTGGTCCCCGTCTCGCGCGGAGGGCGGAAGTGCCTGCTGGTTCCTTGCGGCGACCGCTACGACGTGTACTCTTTGCCTGAGTTGAAGAGACAAGAGACGCTGTCGCTGAAGAAACCCGTGGGCGCGGGAGACTTCTGGTGGCTGCGCGAGGTGGAGCGGGGACTGGAGGTGGTCGGTCCGGACTCGAAGGTCTCTGCGACGATTCCGCGCCAGGAGATCGAAAAGGCGCAGATCGATCCGCGTGCGCGCGTTCGCTACGCCCGCGTCAGCCCGGACGGAAAGGCCATTCTGCTCTTCATGCCAGGCGAACGCGGCAACACGTTTCCCGTCTTCGACACGCAGACGGGGTTGCTGCTGTGGGTGATCGTGTGCGAGGACCTCCCTTTCGGCACGCCGCTGGTCGGGCGGAACGCGGTCTGGACGGTCGAACAGGAAGATCCGCCAGATCCGACCACGGCGCCCTCCAGCAAACCCACCGCAACCACCGCGGCCGCCGCCACGACCGCCCCGGCCGAGCGCCCCGTAATCGCCCTGGTTCGATACTCTCCGCCCGGCCCGGGTCAGGGCGAGTTGGCCAGGAGACAAGTGGTCTACCGGTACACTGCCCCGGCCGATTCCACCCTGTGCAATTTCGCCCCCTCGCCGGATCGGTCGCATTTTCTGGCCGCCATCGCGGGCAGCCCGCCGCGACTGCTGTTCATGCCGCTGGCGGCGAGCGAGAAGGAAGTGGAGGTCATTGAGCTCAAGGCGCGGTAGGGGTGCCCGCTACAGGCCTTGACGTGCGCCGGCGCGGCAGGAGTACAACGAGCCCAGGCCCGGCGGGCCGCGCGCGGCGCGGCGGAGCTGAACCCCACCGGGACCCTCATCTGCAAGACCGCGGCGAAAGAGTAGCTCGCCCGCCGCTTCCCGAACTGCCATTCACCAGGCAGCCCGGACCTTCGAGCCGCGATCGCCTTGTCCCCGCCCTGCGTGGGCAGGTCGCACGGTCATCACGGCTGGTCTTGAGACTCCTGCGACCGGACGGTCTTGATTTCGCCGTTCACGCGAACCGTGACCTCGCGTGGCGGATTGGAGCGGATGCGGTAGTTGGTGACTTTTCCGTCGGCCCATTCGAAATCCACCTGGCAGCCGCCGCGGGCGCGCAGGCCCGTCACCTTGCCGTTCGGCCAGGCGTCCGGCAGGGCCGGCAGCAGGCGAATCACGCCGCCATGGCTCTGGAGGAGCATGTGGGCGACGGCCGACGTGCCGCCGAAGTTGCCGTCGATCTGGAACGGCGGATGCAGGCAGAACAGGTTCGTCCCGCCGCGCGTGACCAGCAGCGTCAGCAGGCGATGCGCGTGATTGCCGTCGTGCAGGCGGGCCCAGAAGTTGGCCTTCCACGCCATGGACCAGCCGGTGCTGGCGTCGCCGCGCCGCTCGAGCGTGACCCGCGCCGCCTCGGCCAGCTTGGGCGTGCCCTCGGGTGTGATCTCATCGTACGGAAACAGCCCGTACAGGCACGAGACGTGGCGGTGATGCGGCTCGACCTCGTCGTAATCCGCCAGCCATTCCATGATCTGTCCGTGTTTGCCGACGCGAGTGGGCGCCAGCTTGGCGCGGGCCTCGACCAGGCGCGTGCGGAAGGCGTCATCGACGTCGAGGACCTTCGACGCCTCGATGCAGTTGCCGAACAGCTCGCGGAGAATCTGCATGTCCATCGTCGGGCCCATGCAGACGCGGGCGGTCCGGCCGTCGGGCAGCTTGAACGCGTTCTCCGGCGAGTTGGAGGGCGCCGTCACGAGCCAGCCGTGGGTCGGCTCGGCGATGAGCATGCCCAGGTAGAACTCCGCCGAACCTTTCATGATCGGATACGCCCACTGGAGATAGCTCTTGTCGCCGGTGTAGGCGTAGTGAGTCCAGAGGTGCTCGCACAGCCAGGCCGAGCCGCTCGCCGTGGCGCCCCACGATGCCTGCTCGCCGGGCGCGGTGAAGCCCCAGACGTTGGTGATCACGTGGGCCACCCACCCGCCGGCGCCGTAATACGCCTTGGCGGTGCTGGCTCCGGGCCCCTGGAGCGACTCGATGAGCTTCAGCAGCGGCATGTGGCAGTCGCCCAGTCCGCACACCTCCGCCGGCCAGTAGTTCATCTGAACATTGATGTCCAGGTGATAGTCGCAGTTCCACGGCGTCTGGATGCCCTCGGCCCAGAGGCCCTGGAGATTGGCGGGCATGTCGCCCGGGCGCGAGCTGCTGATCAGCAGATATCGCCCGAAGTTGAAATACAGCGCCGCCATCGCCGGGTCCGCCTGGCCCTTGGCCAGCGCCTCCAGCCGCTGGTCGGTGGGCAGTTCGGCGGCCTTGCGGCTTTCGGTCTTGCCGTCGTCCAGCGCAATGCTCACGCGGTCGAAGTACCCGCGATGGTCCGCGACGCTTGCGGCCCGCAGGGCGCCGTACGGTCTGGCCGACGCTTTGGCGATGTCTTCGCTGGTCGCCCGGAGCGGGTCGCCCGTGCGGCGACCGGCGAAGCCCTGGTAGTTCGTTCCCGCGGCTACCAGCAGCACCGCGTCGTCGGCGGATTCGATCCGCAGCTTGCCGCCCTCCACCGAGACTTTGCCGCCCCTGGTTATCGCGCGCAGGCGGGCGACGTAGGTCAGCCCTTCGACGCCCTCGGCGCCGCTGTTGAGCTTGCCCGTCATCACGAGCCCGGCCGGGCCGTCCGGCGCCGTCTCGAACCGCTCCATGCGATCCATCGCGGCGGTGAACGAAATGCGCCCGGGCCGGTCGGACGAGTAGCGGAACACCATCACCTGGTCCGGCGCGCTGGCGAAGGCCTCGCGCGTGTACGTCACGCCGTCGCGCTTGAACCGCACGGCCGCGACGGCGTCGCGGAGGTTCAGGCTGCGCCGGTACTCCTGGCAGTCCTCGCGGGGGTCCAGGACCACCGACAAGGGCAGTTGGCCTCTCTGGCGGTAACGGTGAATCACGATCGCCACCACGTTCTCGCCCGGCTTGAGGTGGGCGCTGACGTCGCATACGCACTGGGCGTTGGGGATGGCCTGCCAGCCGGGAAGCCGGGCGACCTCCTGCCCGTTGACGTAGACCGCCCCGTTCCTTGCCTCCGCGCCCACCCGGAGCACGCCCAGGCCGGCCAACTGGTCCTTCGTCAGCTTCAGATGATGGCGTGCGACGACCCACTCGCCCGTCTGGATCTCGTAGCCGCCGCGGGCGACTTTGCCGTCGGCAAGGACGTAGTCCTTCCAACCCTGCTCGTCCGCGTCCACCTTGACGGCCTCGGCGATCCGCTCCCGGGCCTGCTGGTATTGCTTTCTGGGATCCTTGTCTTGGCCCGTGTCCATAACCGACCACTTCCACTCGTTCAGGGAGACGGCTTCGGCGTCGCTCTTCCAGACGATGTGCAGGTCGCCCAACGCCTGGTAGCAGCCGAACGGCACTCGCGAGCCGCGCCCCCGTCCGGAACCCGCTCCCTGGCAGGTGAAGGTCTGGTTGACCAGTTCCTCCGCCTCGACGTTCTTGCCCGCCAGGAGAAGCCGCCGGATCTCCGGCAGATTCTTGGCCGCGTCGGGCTTGTCGTTATCGGTCCGCGAGCCGGACCACACCGTCTCCTCGTTCAACGCGATCCGATCGTGACCGACGCCGCCGAAGATCATCGCGCCCAGCCGCCCGTTTCCGATCGGCAGGGCCTCCCTCTCCCAGTTGTCAGCGGGCTGGGTGTACCACAGTGTCATCGTGGGCTGGACCGATTCCCCTTCGGCCGCCAAAGCCACACCCGACGCGCTGGCGCCAAGTACGATCCCCACACCCAGCAGAAATGCCGCGCGAACGACCGAGACCTGTATTCTCATCTCACTCTCCAACCGGAGTTCTCACAGATAGCCCGTCCTGCTTCGTTGTCGGGCCGGTTTCTTCGTATTGTAGCGCCCAGCCCCGGAATTGCACCTGCCCTCGTTCCGGAGCCCTTCTTGCCTGGTCCGAGTCTTGAGGGCCGGGTACTGGTCCTTCCACTCGGCCGGGACTACGCATTCTTCGGCACGGCCCAGTGGTCGCGGTACTGGCGGCGGAGCATGTGGTCGGACTGGTCGTCCTTGATGATCCGCTCGGTCCTGGGGTCCAGGGTGAGCGTCCGCCCGGTCTGCGTGGCGATGTTGCCCAGGTGCGT
>Ga0116148_1003472_pt1 | contig 14508 bp, 8 predicted proteins | sample AD_UKC055_MetaG_FD_89786 | JGI IMG/M metagenome (GOLD analysis project Ga0116148, IMG submission 89786) | Active sludge microbial communities of municipal wastewater-treating anaerobic digesters from USA - AD_UKC055_MetaG | ecosystem: Engineered > Bioreactor > Anaerobic > Digestate | place: USA... | reverse complement strand
GACGATGCGGCGTTCCTCATCGGTGATGACGCGGCTGCGGCGTTCTGGCCCGGCGATCACCCGCTCGATGGCTTCCTGGAATTCCGCCATGCCGATGCGTTTCTTTCCTCGCCGCGCGGCCAGAATGGCAGCTTCGTTGATGGTATTCTCGATGTCCGCCCCGACGAAGCCGGGCGTGGACTGCGCCAGCAGGCTCACATCAATGTGCGAGTCAATGGGTTTGCCGCGCAGGTGCACGCGGAAGATGGCCTCACGCCCGCGAATGTCCGGCTGATCCAGGACGATGCGCCGATCGAAGCGTCCCGGCCGCAACAGTGCCGGATCGAGGATGTCCGGTCGGTTGGTCGCCGCGATCACGATCACGTTGGTGTCTGTGCCGAAGCCGTCCATTTCCACGAGAATTTGATTGAGCGTTTGCTCGCGCTCATCGTGGGAACTGCCAAGTCCCGCACCGCGATAGCGCCCGACGGCGTCAATCTCATCCACGAACACGATGCAGGGGCTGTGACGCTTGGCCTGGTCGAAGAGGTCGCGCACGCGGCTGGCCCCCACGCCGACGAACATCTCGACGAACTCCGAGCCGGAGATGCTGAAGAACGGCACCCCGGCTTCGCCCGCCACCGCCTTGGCCAGCAGCGTCTTCCCCGTCCCCGGGGCGCCCATCAACAGCACGCCTTTAGGGATGCGCGCTCCCAGGTTGATGAATTTTTGGGGATCCTTGAGAAATTCGACGATCTCTTGCAATTCTGCCCTGGATTCATCAATGCCGGCGACATCCTCAAAAGTGACGGTAGGACGGTCGCTGTTGAACATGCGCGCCCGGCTCTTGCCGAAGGAGAGCGCCTGGTTGTTCACACCCTGGAACTGGCGCATGATGAAATAGGCCAGCACGCCCAGGGCGGCGATCGCTAAAAAGGTCGTCCCGGCGCCCACCACAGTGGTCCAATCCACAGGCTCCTCAATCGTGATGGTGACTCCCTGAAGCGCTTCAGAAGTCGTTCCCAGCGCCAGGAGCTGCTCGACAATGGTAGATTCGGGTTCCTTCCGTGAGAGCGCCTTCTTGTCATCGGTGTATGTCACTTCGACAGTATTGCCTGCCACTGCTATGCTTTTGACTTTGCCGGCGTTGATGTCTGAGGCCACAGCCTGGATGGGCACCGTTTCATTTTGCCCGTCATTGCCAAAATAGCCGTAGAGCAGGAAGAACATAGCGATGATCAAGATGACGTAGATGAAGGGATTGCTGTTTCCTTGCTTTTTCACACTGCCTCCTTTTCTTTCCGCGAATGTCAGCGCTACTTCCGCCCTCGCCGTATGGGACGAGGCGCCGCTGTCGTGGAAAGCTTTAGCTGCATTATACCATGAACCCGCCAGAAAAGGGTGGCGGGTTCACGCAGGGAGGCGGGCCACACCGTTGAGTCTGGATCAGGGGCGGATTTCTATCTGGGTGACGAGGATGCTGTTGTCGCTGACTTGCGCCCGACCCGCGTCAATGACGGGTAGGCGCGCGTCGCCGGTGTACAGGCCCACGCGCAGTTGATAAGTCCCGGCAGCGGCGCCGATGGGAATCGTCAGCTGATGGGGATCCACGATAATTTCGCCGGCCTGCCACGTCGTGGTGGGGCTCATGCCGTTCAACGGCTCGCTATCGTGTTGCGCGATCATTTGCTGGGCGGGGCTGAGCAGATGCACGAAAACCGTGTAGCGTTGCGCGATGGGCTGCAACGCCCGCCAGCGCAGCGTCAGCGGGAGCGTGCTGCCCGGCCGCAGGGTGGTCTGGGGCAAGCGCGCTTCCTCGAGGATGATCAGATTGTTCAGATTGACTTGCAGGGGAATCGGCTGCTCGACGCCGCCGCTGAGCGTCAGGGTGATCGTGGCGCCGGCGCGGATTTGGGTGTCGGGCGGCGGTTGTTGCTCCAGGATTTTCCCGCGCGGCTCTGTGCTCCAGACTTCCTTCGTGACGATGAGCAACCCTTGGGCTTCCAGATCGGCCTTGATGACGTCGTGTTGATAGCCCACCAGATTGGGGAGCTGGAAGGCGCGTCCCTGCGCCACCGTGACGTTGACGTTGCTGCCGCCTGGCAGCTGCGCCCCGGCGCGCGGTTCCTGCTCCAGGATGGTGCCGGGCAGGGCCTCGGTTGTCTCGCGTTCCGCCGCGACATTGAGCCGCAAGCCGTAGCTTTCCAGCAGGCGTTGGGCCTCCGGCGCGCTCAGGTTGATGAGATTGGGCGCCGTCACGATCTCGGTCGTCGCCTCCACCGTGGGCGTGATGGTGGCGATGGGCGGGGCGGGCAGCGTGGGGGTCGTCATGTAGGCCTGATAGACGCGCCACATCAGCGGGATCAGACCCAACACCGCCACTGCCGCGACGATCCACAACACCCACAGCAGCCAATCAGGTTGATCCGCCGTCTCGGCTTGAGGCTGGGCCGACGGCGCCGGAGCGACGGGCGCGGCCGGCCGCGGGGCGAGGGGGATGGGCGGCACTACGGCCGGCGGCGGCGCGACGGGAACCTTGGGCGGTGCGGCGAGGGGGGCTTGCGGGACCGTCCCCTCCTCCGCGCTTTGGCGGTAGGCCTCGATTGCCATGCCAAACTGTTCGGCATTGCGATACCGCGCTGCCGGTTCCTTGGAGAGCACTTTGCGCACCAACCACTCCAGGCGCGGCGGGATGCGGGGATTGAAGGACGTCATCGGTGCCGGGTCTTCCTGCACATGCTTGAGCGCCAGTTCCGTGGGATCCTCAGCGTGGAACGGCGGCACCCCGGTGAGCATTTCGTAGAGCACCACGCCGATGCTGTACACGTCGGAGGCCGGGGTGGGAGGCTGGCCCAGCACCTGTTCCGGGGAAATATAATGAGGACTGCCCCAGATCAGCTGCTCGCTTTCTCCCCCGGCGGCGGGTTTCTGGAGGGCGCGCGCGATGCCGAAATCGGTGATTTTGACCTGTCCGCCCGGCGTCACCAGGATATTTTGCGGCTTGATGTCGCAGTGCACCAGTCCCGCGCGATGGGCGACGCCGACACCGGCGCAAATCTGGCGGGCCAGCTCCAGTGCCTGCGCCACCCGCAAGGGCGCCTGTTCGCGGATGAGCGTCTTCAGGTTCTGGCCGTTGACGAGCTCCATGACGATGTACGGGCGCTCATTCTGGGCGTCGAGGGGTTGGATGCCGACATCGTAGAGGTGCACAATGTTGGGGTGCTCGAGGCGGGCGGAGGCGCGGGCCTCGTTCAAGAACCGCGCGCGGAATTCGGGGTCGCTGGCATAGGGCTCCCGCAACATTTTGATGGCGACGGGGCGATCGAGCAGGGTGTCATGCGCTTTGTAGACTAACGCCATGCCGCCCGTGCCGAGCAATTCCCCTAACCGATAGCGGTTATTCAGAATCGTCGTTTCCATGATGATTGTCCCTCCAAGACTGTGCTCCTGCGCCAGCCGTTGACGCGCCGGTGTGCGCCCGCCATCTTTCAGCTAACTCATTTTACAGCAATGAGACGAAATGACAACGACTTCCCGAAATGGCCAGGGCTTGTCACAAAGTCCAGATGTGTTAGAATGACCCGCTGGAGACTGCAATGCAATCCGACTATCTATTGTTGGTGCTCACCGGCATTGCCGGTGTGTTGTTGCTGCTGGTGATCGAGCTCCTCCCCGGGGTGCGGCTTTGGCGCAAGCCTTTGACGGCGACCTTATTGAGCTTGATGACGTTACTCTGGGTCGCGCTGCCTTCCGCGGGTCGGTGGCCGCTTTCCGTGTGGTCGCCCTCGACGGCGTTGGGGGGAATTCTCCTGTGGGATTTGACGCCGCCGTTGTGGGGTCTGGGGTTGGTCATGGCGCTGGCCCTCAGCGGTGCGGCCTGGATCGAGGCCGCTGAGTCACGTCCCTCTCTGCCGCTTTCGGGCCCCATTACGCTGGCGGCGCTGCTGATAGCGTGGCATGCCCTCGCGGGCGGCTCTCTGTTGACCACGTTGGCTTTGTGGGCCGTCTTCGATGTGCTGTGGGGCGTTGCCGGCTTGCTGGCTGGCAACGAGGGTGAACGCATGACCTTTGGGCTGTTTGTGCACGGCGGGGCCACGCTGTGTCTGTGGACGGCTTTTTTGCTGCTCTCGCGCGAGGGCGGTGGCACCCTGTGGTGGCTGTTGTGGCCCTCGACGCCCGTCATGGTGTTACTGGTAGTGGCGGCATTCCTGCGCATAGGTCTATATCCGTTTCAGGTGGTTTTTCCGCGGCGCTTGCGCGCTGGAAGTCCCCTGACCCTGGTGAGCCTGCTGGCGCCGTTGCTGGGATTTGGCCTGCTCTATCGGTTGCTGCTGTTGCCGGGAGGCGCGGCCTTGCCGACAGGCGTGGCGGTGATGGGCGGGGTGTCATTCCTGTGGGGCGGCGTGCGGGCGCTCTTGGGGCGGGGCAAGGCCGTCTTGCTGTGGGCCGGCTATGGCTTGCTCGGCGGCATCGCGGCGGCCGTGACGCTCACCGGCTTGACCTCACTGCTGCCGGCAGCTCTGGCGGTATGGCTGCTCGGTCTGGCGTTGCTGTTGACGCTGCACCGTCGGGACGTCGGGGCGGTATTCTGGTCGTGGCCCGCCTGGATGGCGCTGGTGCTGTGGTTAGGCGCTCCCCCGTCGCCGCTGGGGTCCCTGTTCGGTGCGGCGCTCGCAACGGGGAATGGGGGGATGCGTCTGACGTTGCTCCTCGGCTGGGCCGGCAGCTCCGCCGCGCTGTTGCGCTGGACGCGAGAGCCTTGGGAGACTTCCGGCACGGCGACGACGGTCACTCCGCTGTTTGCCTGGCAGCAGCTGGGGCTGCTCGCCGGTTTGGCGCTGCCTCTGGGCGGGATTTGCTGGTCGCTGGGGACGGCAGCTCCTACCTTCAGCGGGTCGGCCCTGGCGCTGTGGGCGTTGATGTTGCTCCTGACGCTGGGCCTGTGTTGGGCGATCTCGTGGTTGCAGGGGCGAGGATCCGCCTCGCGCTGGGGGAGCCGCGTCACCGCGGGACTGCGGGCTGGGGCGGACCTCACGGAAATCCTCGACCTGCAATGGCTGCACCGCGCGATGTTGCGCGGCATGGGGCGCCTGCTGAGCCTGGTCCGCGTGTTCTTTGAGGTGGTGGAAGGGAGCGGCGCGCTGTTGTGGTCGCTGTTGGTCTTGCTCGTGATCTTACTGGTGGCGATGAACCGATGACTCCTTTCGCAGTGTGGTTGGACCGCATCAGCGGTGTGACAACGACGACGGCGGTGTGGGGCTTATTCCTCTCCGGCGCGGTAATTTACTTCATCGTGGAGTGGCGCCTGCGCGTGTTGGCCCTTTTCGCGCAGTACCTCTTCATCGGCGTGCTGTTCACGCGCGTCTTTGTGGATCGCCCGGAGATGTCGCTGCTCAAAGTGCTGGTAGGCTGGCTGGTCTGCGGCGCGCTGTTCCTCAGCGTGCGCATCCGTCAAACGGCGGGCGAAAGGCCGCATTTCCATTGGGCTGCTGACTTGCCGTTTCGCATCCTGTCGCTGGTGATGATGACGGTCGTGGCGTATCTTGCCTCACAGCGTTACACCCTGCCCTTCGTCCCCCAAGACCTGGCGCTGGGATGCATTCTGCTGGCAGTATTCGCCTTGCTGTTCATCGGCGTGGAGGAGGACGCCGGCGTGGTGGGGGTAGGGGTGCTCAACCTCCTGGCGGCGTTGGACCTCTTCTATTCGGCGCAGGACCCCGGCCTGGTCGTCACCGGAATGTTGATCATGGTTAACCTGTTGGTAGGGCTGGCGATCTCGTATTTGACCGTCGCCGAGGTGCGCACATGACGATTGCCGGCCCTCTCTTTGTCCTGGGTGTGCCGCTGGCAGTCGCCGCGGTGTTGCAGATTTTGCGGCGCTGGACAATAATCTCAGTTTTTCTGGCGGCACTGACCGCGGCGGGCATGGGAGTGTTGCTCACGCTTCTGCCGTTGGGGGGCGTGTGGACCTTCCGCGGGCTGACGGTCGAGCTCGCGCGCCCGCTGGTGGTGATGGGCCGGGTGGTGCAAATCGAGGCCGCCGACATCTTCGTGCTGCGCTACATCTTCTTCACGGCGGCGGCGTTGTTCCTCCTGGCGTGGCGATTTCTGCCGCACTCGAATTTCTTTCCCGTGGGGTTGGCTGCCGCGGCGCTGTTTTCTGGCGCCTTCATGGTCGAGCAGGTGGTCTACACCGCGCTGCTGGTGGTGATGGGGGCCATTCTCACCGTGTTCCCGCTGCACGAGTCGGGTGGAGCGGCGAAGGGCGGCCTGCGCTATCTCGTTTACACCGTGCTGGCGCTGCCGGGGCTCATGGTGACGCAGCTGCTCTTGGACCTCTTCATGGTCTTCCCTAACGATCAGGGCCTGCTCAACACGGCGACCGTGTTGCCGGGAGTGTCCTTTGCCATCCTGTTCGGCGCCGTGCCGTTCCAGAGCTGGCTGTCAGCGGTCTCCAGCGATGGCTCGCCCCCCGTGGTGACGTATCTGTTCACGGTCAACACAGGCACCGTCTGGTTCCTGTTGCTGGCCTATTTCCGCAATTACCCCTGGCTGAGCCAGCAGGCGGCGTTTGGCACCTTGTTCACCACCCTGGGGCTGGTGATGATGGTGACGGGCGGCGTGCTGGCGGCGGCGCAGCAGCGGCTGGGACGTCTGGTCGGCTATGCCACCCTGGTGGACAACGGCGCGATGTTGCTGGCGTTGGGAACTGGCCGCATGGAGGGGCTGGCTTTGGCGGCGCTATTGCTGCTGGCGCGTCCCTTCTCCCTGGGATTGATGACCCTGGGATTGCAGGGGCTGCGGCAGCTCACCGGGGGCCTTGATGATCACCTGGCGCTGGAGGGAGCCGCTTTCCGCGCCCCGTGGAGCACCATGGCCTTTCTGGTCGGCGGCATCGCTCTCGCCGGATTCCCCCTCTCGCTTGGATTTGCCGCGCGCTGGGGCCTCTATCGCATCACAGCGATGACTAATTTCGCGAATGCCATGGTGGCGTTGGGGTCCGCTGCTGCCGTGATGTTGGGGATCGTCATCAGTATGCGCGTGTTGCTCACCCGTCCCGTGGCGCGGCCGGCGAGTGAGGCGCCGCCGCCGGCGAGTGCCCCTATCTTGAAGGAGGATCGGCTGGTCGTCGTGTTGATCGTGGCATTGTTGCTGGTCACCCTGGCCCTGGGATTCTTTCCCCGCGTGGCGAGCAATCTGGCTGTCGAAATGGCCCAGTGGTACACTTTCTTCCCATGAGGGGGCCGATGACGCTCGACGACCTGCCCCGCCTGGAGCTGTCTGACTATCGCCTGCGCCAATGGGACTACCTGTTGCGCATCACGCGCGCGCTGGTCTCGCGGCTGGACCTGCGGGCCGTGCTGCGGCTGATTTTGCAGGGAGCGGTGGATTTGCTCCAGGGGCAGGCAGGTTTGATTGCCTTGCGCACCTCGGTGCCGCTGACCGGGCATCGGGGCGGCGAGCGTGTGAGCCGTGCACCCGGCGAGTTCGTCTTTTGGGCCAGCTACGGATTGCCGCCTGCCATGGTCGAGGCCTTCGATCCGCTCGTGGAAGACCCCCCCGAAACCTCGGAGAACGGCGAATTGAGCATCCCCGGCCTGGCCACGAAGCTGGAACGGATCGCCGAAGCGACCGGCCTGTTGCTGCGACAGGTCGTCGCCTGCCGCTGGTCGCCGAACGGCAGCCGCTTCCGCCGACGTCGGGGACCACGCTGGTCAAAGTGGCGGAGCCTGCCGCGCGCGAGCAGGATCTCCTGGGGCTGATTTTCGTCTTCCGCTCGCACAGCCTGCATTTCTCACGGGATGAGCGCCAGATTCTGGCGAATTTCGCGGACTATGCCGCCATCGCGGTAACCAATGCGCGCCTGTATGAGACTTCGGTCACCGAACGGCGACGCCTGGACGCCTTGCTCGAAGTGAGCGCCAATGGCATCATGGTGCTGGGCGCCGATTTGACCGTCGAGCGGATCAATCCGGCGTTGGCGGCGCTCACGGGCTGGCGCCCGGAGGACGTCATCGGACGTCCGCACGACGCGCTGATCGCCTGGAATCGCGTGGATTCCGGTCAGCCTTTGACGCCGACGATGGCGGCGAGTTGGGCGGGGTATGCCGAAAGCGGGCATGAGGCGGACGCGCACTCGCTGCATGTCGAAGGTGAATTGCGCCGCCGTAATGGCAGCGTCGTCAGCGTGGATATTACCTACGCGCCCCTGGTGGTGCGTCCTGGCCGGTTGCTCAACGTCATCGGCATCGTTCATGACATCACGCGCTTCCGGCAGGCCGATGCGCTCAAGGACACGTTCATCTCCGTCGTCTCCCACGAGCTGAAAACGCCGGTCGCCATTATCAAGGGCTACGCGGAGACCCTGCAGCGGCCCGAGGCGCGACACAATCCAGCGCTCGCCGACGAGATGCTGGGAGCGATTGTCGAGGAGGCCGACCGTCTGGCGCGGCTGGTGGATGACCTGCTGGACGTTTCGCGTCTTGAGGCAGAAGGGCTGCCCTTTAAGAATGTGGAGCCGGTTGACCTGCGCCTCATCGTGCAGAGGGTCATCGAACGGTATCAGCCGCAGACGCAACGGCACACGTTTTCGGTGCAGTTTCCGGAGGACTTCCCTACCGTCGAGGGCGATCCCCGCCGCCTGGAGCAGGTATTCGACAATCTCGTCTCCAACGCGGTGAAATATTCGCCGCAGGGCGGGCCGGTACGCATCGTGGGCGCGGCGACGCCAGCGGAAGTGTTGCTCGCCGTGCAAGATCACGGCGTGGGGATTCCTCTGGAAGAGCAGGAGCGCGTTTTTGAGCGCTTTTATCGCGTGGAGGGCCCGGAGACACGCGCGGTTTCGGGCACGGGATTGGGCCTGTATCTCACCCGCGCGATCGTGCGCTCGCATGGAGGGCGCATTTGGGTGGAAAGTACCCCCGGTCAGGGGGCAACTTTCTTTGTCGCGTTGCCGCGTCAGACAGGCATGGTGCTCTGGCAGGGGGAGGGCGGTCAGAGCGGATCTCAGAGGTGATTTTCCAGCAGCTGTTCAGCCTGGCGCCAGGTAACTGGACGGCAATGGACGCACCTTTGTCATTTGACCCGCGAAATCTGTGTTCATTCGTGCGCTATTTCGGGGAACGCAGAGGGAATTTTTGTGGTCCATGGTAAAAATTATCATGTATGCAAGCTCATTATCATTAAAGGAATAAGGAGGATTACAAATGCCAACTGCTATTGCGCGTGTTACCTGTCCCGTGTGTCGCACTGAGTTCCAGACCTACATCGAGCAGGTCCTGGATGTGCGTGTGGATCCGGGTGTGAAGAATCGTGTTTTGAGCGGCGCGGTGAACGTGGCGGTCTGCCCGCGTTGCGGCAATGCGGGCGCTCTCAATCTGCCCTTTATCTACCATGATCCCGAGCACGAGGTTACCCTGCTGTATCTGCCCATGGAATCCGGGCGCACCGAAGTGGACCGGCAGCGCTATGCTGGCACGTTGACCCAGCAGCTGATGAACTCCCTCGCGCCAGAAGAACGCAAGGGCTACCTCTTCCAGCCGGAGACCTTCATCACGCTGGATGGCCTGGTGCGGCGCGCGCTCGAAATCGAGGGCGTGACTGAAGCCGACATGCAGCGCAGCCGCGAGCAACGGGAGCTGCTCAGCCAGCTGTTGGAGGCCGACCCTGAGGGGTGGGACGCCATGATCGCCGAAAACGAGGCCTTGATTGACGAGGAGTTCTTCGGCTTGCTGCAGTATTTGCTCCAGGCGACCGGCGCCATGTCACAGTCAGAGGCCGGCGAGGAAGCTGTGGAGGAAGAGGAAGCGCACCTCAGCGCCGAGGGCCGCCGCCTGCGCCAGCTCTATCTGCACCTCGTGGAGACCCATCCGGTGGGACAGCGGCTTGTGGCCCGCACCGATGTGTTGCGCGGTTTTGCCGACAATCCTACGCCGGAGACGCTGCTGGAAGCGCTCCTCGCGGCGCAGGATGACGAAACGGTGGACATGCTCGTGCAGATGGGATTGCCGTTGATGGATTACAGCTTCTTCCAGTTGTTGTTGCAGCGCGTGGAGACGGCGGGATCCCCCGCGGAGCAGGAACGCCTCAAGGCCTTGCGGCGACGGGTGCTCGACACGCGGGAAACCCTCAGCAAGGCGGGGCAGGACCTGGCGCGGGAGCGGCTAGTGCTGCTGCAAAAGCTGATTTCGAGCGAGGATCCGCTCAAGCTGGCGCGCAGTCACCTCTCGGAGCTGGATGAGTCCTTTATGTACTTGCTCCAGGCGCAGCTGCGCGAGGCCCAGCAGCGCGGCGATCAGGCCCTGTTACAGGCCTTGAACCGCGTGGTTGCAATCCTGAACCGGATCTCGGAGGAGTCCATGCCACCGGAGATGCTCTTCGTCCGCCGCGCGCTGGCTGCGGCCGATAACGAGCAACTGCTTGAATTCCTGCGCGATAACCGTCCACTCTTGCAGCCGCAGCTCTTCCAGTTCCTGGAGGCGTTGGAGCAGGAATCGCGCGGGCAGGGCGAGGCCGAAGTGGCGGAGCGCCTGGCGCTGATTCGGGCGCGGGCGCAGGAAGTCGCTGGTCCCTCGGAGGAGCCGCTGCATCTTGAATCTCCCTCTGCCGCTTCTCGGCCGGCTGCGGCGCCCGGTGAAGGCCAGACGCCGAGCGGCCTCATCATCAGCCGGCGTTAGGGGCAGCTTGTCCGTTCCCCCGTTCACACCTCCGCACATGTGAACGGGGGATGACGTGCAGGGGAGTGTTTGCAGATTCATCACCATCTTTGCACGAGGGGAGGGTCTCATGGGGTCGAAAAAACTGGTGCTGGTAGACGGCCACTCGCTGGCTTATCGGGCCTTTCACGCGCTGCCGCCCGACCTGCAGACCTCGAAAGGCGAGCTGACCAACGCGGTCTTTGGTTTCGCTTCGATGCTGCTCTCCGTGCTGCTGGAAGAGCGCCCCGATTATGCCATCGTAACTTTCGACAAAGGCCCCTCCTTCCGCGTGCGCGAGTACCCGGAATACAAGGCGCATCGTGAAAAGATGCCGGAAGAGATGCGCGGGCAGATGCAGCGGGTGCGGGAGTTCGTCGCAGCGCTGGGGATACCCGTGGTGGAAGTGGAGGATTACGAGGCCGATGACCTCCTGGGAACCCTGTCGCGGCAGGCCGCCGAAGCCGGCATTGACACGGTGATCGTCACCGGTGACCGCGATGCCCTGCAGCTGGTGGACGAGCAGGTGACGGTGCTGACCTCCGGGCGGCGTTTTTCCGACACCCTGCGCTTCGACCCGGCGGCGGTGCGCGCAAAGACCGGCCTCGAGCCGCAACAGCTCGTGGACCTCAAAGCGCTGCTGGGCGACAAGTCTGACAACATCCCCGGGGTGCGCGGCGTGGGCGAAAAGGGGGCGACCACGCTGCTGAAGCAATACGGCTCCCTCGAGGGGGTCTATGCGCATCTCGAGGAGCTCCCGCCGCGCACGCAGCAGGCGCTCAAAGAAGGGCGCGAGTCGGCGCTGTTGAGTCAGCGCCTGGGGCGCATCGTGCGCGACGTCCCCGTGAAGCTGGATCTCGCGGCGGCGGCAGGCTGGCAAAAGGCCGATCGGGCGGCGCTGACCTCGCTCCTGCAAGAGCTGGAATTCCGCAGCCTCCTGTCGCGGGTCGCGAGCCTGCCCTCTAGCGGCCTGCCGGAGGGACAGCTGCCGCTCTTCGGCGAGCTGGAAGGCGCCCAAGTCGCCGCCCCCGCACCGGCGCTGGGTGACTATCACCTCGTCGCCGATGAGGCGACCTTGCAGGCGTTGGCGGAGCGCTTGCGCGTTGAGGCGTCGCTTCTCGCGGTGGACACGGAGACGACGGGCACTGACGCCATGCTGGCAACGCTGGTGGGTCTCTCGTTGACCCATCGCGTCGGCGAGGCCTGGTACGTGCCGTTGCGCGCGCCCTCCGGTGAGCCGCGACTGACGTTGGAGCAGCTTCAGCACCATCTTGGCCCGCTGTTCGCGGACGTCTCCCTGCCCAAGATCGGGCACAACCTCAAATATGACGCCAAAGTCCTGCGCCGGGCTGGCTTCTCGCTGGCGGGCCTGTCCTTCGACACGATGCTGGCGGAGTGGCTGATCAACCCCGATTCGCCCAATCTGGGCTTGAAGAACCTGGCGTGGGTGCGGCTTGGCGTCCAGATGACGGAGATCGCGGCCCTCATCGGCAGTGGCAAGGAGCAGAAGTCCATGGACGCCATCCCGTTGGCGCAGGTCGTGCCCTACGCTGGCGCGGACGCGGACATGAGCCTGCGCCTGATGCCGCTCCTGCAGGCCGAGTTGGAGGCGCACGCGCAGGAGCGGCTCTTGCACGAGCTGGAAATGCCGCTCATCGAAGTGCTCATGGACATGGAAATGACGGGAGTGCATCTGGATCTCGCCTGGCTGGAGGCGCTTTCCGCTGAGCTCGCCGATCGTCTCGCGCGTCTGGAGGCGGACATCTACGAGCTGGCCGGCGAACCCTTCAACATCAATTCCACGCAACAGCTCTCGGTGATTTTGTTTGAGCGGCTGGGCCTGTCAGCGCGCGGCGTGAAGAAGCTGCAATCCGGGCATTATTCGACGCGAGCCGAGGTGCTGGAGAGCTTGCGCGGCTCCCATCCCATCGTTGAGCGCATTTTGGAGCATCGGGAGCTCTCCAAACTCAAATCCACGTATGTGGACGCCTTGCCTGCCCTGGTGCACCCGGAGACCGGGCGCGTGCATACCTCCTACAATCAGGTCGGGACCGTGACGGGACGGCTTTCGTCTGCCAATCCCAATTTGCAGAACATCCCCATCCGCACCGAAGAGGGGCGACGGGTGCGGCGTGCTTTTGTGGCGCCGGCGGGTTGGGCGTTGATCAGCGCGGATTACTCGCAAGTGGAGCTGCGGGTGATGGCGCACGTCTCCGAAGACCCGGGCCTGATCGAGGCCTTCATGCGCGGGGAGGACGTCCATGCGCGCACGGCCGCGGCGGTGTTCGGCGTGCCGCTCTCCGAGGTGACTTACGATATGCGGCGGATTGCCAAGGCCGTCAACTTCGGGCTGATCTATGGCCAGACCGCGTATGGCCTCTCCGGGCAGATCGGCGTGAGCGTCCCCAAGGCGGAGGAGTTCATCACGCGCTATTTCGCCCAATTCCCCCGCGTGCGCGCGTACATGGAACAGGTGCAGCGCGAGGCGGCGCAGCGCGGCTACGTTGAAACCTTGCTCAACCGGCGGCGTTATTTCCCGGAACTGGCGCCGGGCAGCCCGGCCAGTGTCAATCAGCGGCAGGCCGCGCAACGGATGGCCATCAACACGCCCATTCAGGGCACTGCTGCCGACATCATCAAATTGGCGATGTTACGGCTTCACGCCGCGCTCAGGGAGCAGGGATTGCAGGCGCGGATGATCCTGCAGGTCCACGACGAGCTGGTCGTCGAGGCGCCGGCCGAGGAAGTGCCGCAGGCGGTGGCGCTGATGCGGGCGTGCATGGAGGGCGCCTTCGACTTGCGCGTGCCGCTCAAAGTGGACGTTGAGACGGGGGCGAACTGGGAGGAAATGCAGCCCTGGAAGGGCGCCTGACGTCTGCACGGGCGCCCGAAATGGGGCGGGTCATTTTCGAAGGGCCGCGTCCTCCAGCCAGACCTCCAGCGTGCGTCCGACCGCTTCCAGGCTCTCTGCCGACACTTTGTCGGGGGTATCCTGGGTGGTGTGCCAGTACGGGTAGTCGAAGTCAATGAGGTCTACCGCTGGAATGCCACGCTCCAAAAACGGGAGGTGATCGTCGAGCAGGGTATAGCGGGGCGTCGGGATGAAGCGCTCGCCATACCCTAGCGTCCCCGCCAGGCTCCAGAGCTGCTCGCGCAGCACCGCATCCGATTGACCCTCGTAATAGAGCTGCTGATCAGCGTCGCCGACCATGTCCACCAGGATCATGGCCGTGAGCGGCGGCTCGCCCGCCTCTCCCCAATGCTCCGCCATGTAGCGCGATCCCACGATCCAATCCCAGCCGGCGAGTCGACCGTTGTCCTCCGCGTCGAAGAAAGCCAGATACAGGCGAGTGTCCGGCGCACCCCAGTCGAGGACACGGGCGAGCTCCAACAGCACCGCGACGCCGCTGGCGCCATCATTCGCGCCCATGACTGGCACGCTGGGATCTTCCATGTCGGCGGCGCGACGAGAATCGTAGTGTGCGCCGACGAGGAGGGCCGACGTCCCCTCGCCGCGCCAGGCGAGCAGATTGCGCACCAGCGTCCCCTGGTAGGTAAACGTCTGCTCCGCCGTCGTCCAACCTTGTGCCGCCAGCTCCGCCAGAATCATGTCGCCGGCCTGACGATTGGCCTCGCTGCCGGTGACGCGAGCCCCCAGGTCACATTGTCGCTGCACCCAGCCGAAGGCCGTTTCCCCCTCGAAGGTCAGCGGGAAGGGCGAGGGGGTCGGCGATGGGGGCGGGGAAAGCGGCGTGATGTCGCGGTGACTGGTCCCACAAGCGGCCAACAGCGCCAGGCAGAGGAGTCCACTCAGCCGATACAGAACATTTTTCAT